>Ga0268298_10002754_pt1 | contig 18753 bp, 16 predicted proteins | sample WWTPWeurt_MetaG_FD_194462 | JGI IMG/M metagenome (GOLD analysis project Ga0268298, IMG submission 194462) | Activated sludge microbial communities from WWTP in Nijmegen, Gelderland, Netherland - WWTP Weurt | ecosystem: Engineered > WWTP > Aerobic digester > Activated sludge | place...
TGGTGGAGTCTGGCTCGTGATGGATCTCGGTGCGGGGCAGTTCAGGCGGCAGCGGCTTGCGTTTGGCCTGACCCTTGGCGGCAGGCGGTTTGCCGGAGAGCTGTTCGAGCTCCTCGGTCATCGCCGCCAGGTCCGCCTCGACCGTCTCCTCGAACAGCTGGGCCTGCTCCGCCGGCAGGCGCTCGGTCTTGACCCCGAAGCGCCAGCGCTTGTGGAGTGCCAGCTCATGGGTGAGCTGGTCGATCTTGGCCTGGCGCCAGATGAGCTCCCGGTCCTGCGCGATGAGCAGCTGGCGCAGGGCGTCGGCGTCGAGTGCGTGGAAGTTGGCGGGAAGAACCATGCCCAGATCATGCCGCCCCACGGTCACGATCACCATCGGGGCATCCCCCGATGGTGAACAGTCAAATCATCCGGATCGCGCCGTCGCCGCCCAGCTGCTGCCAGGGTAGCCCGAGCACCAGCGCGTCGAACTGGGCCTGGGTGAGCGTCAGCGAACCCGTTCCATCGACCCAGCGGAAGCGCCCCTGGTGAAGTCGCCGGCAGGCAAGCCAGATCCCCTGGCCGTCGTGGATCAGCACCTTCATCCGGGTGCCGCGCCGATTGGCGAAGAGGTAGGCCTGATGCGGGCGCGCCTCGCCGAAGACTCGCACCACCTGGGCGAGGAGCGTATCCATGCCGGCCCGCATGTCGAGGGGCGCCACCGACAGCCACAGGGCATCGACCCGGATCATCCGAGCCACTCGCGCAGCCAGGCGCCACAGGCGGCCGCCGAGGACGCGGGCCAGTCCACCGTGACCACGGCGGTGCCCTTGCGCAGTTCCACGCGGATAGGTGAGTCGGTGTTGCGGGGAAGCTCTACCGGAACGAATCCCGCCGCCACGTCAGCGACCGGGCGGGCCAGAAGGCTGGAGAGCACTGAGGGCTCGATGCCCCGCTCGCGCATCCAGCGCCGCAGTTGGTTGGCGTTGATCCCGTTGGCCAGGGCCACGCCGGCGACCGAGGCGCCGGGCTCGCCGCAGGCTTCGATCAGGGACTGCTTGAACGCCTCGGAGTGGGTGCGACGGGTACGGCGGGGGCTGTTCATGTAAGTGTCCACTTCTATGCGTAGTGGACACTATGGTTAGCGAGCTAAGAGGCCGGGGGAAGATGGGTTGGCCGGGTGCTTACGTCTCTTCGAGCATAAAGCGTGAATGGTCCAATCAGGTAACACCCTACGCCGGCATCGTCTTCGACCTGACCCCGCAATGGTCGATCTATGCCAGCTACACAGATATTTTCAAGCCACAGAGTAACAAGGATGCCAGCGGTAGCTATCTCGATCCGCTACTCGGCAAAGCCTACGAATTGGGCAGCAAGGCGGAACTGTTGAGTGGCAAGCTCAACCTCGCGGCAGCGCTCTACCAGATCGAGCAGGACAATCTGGCTGTCTCGATTCCCGGTGTCCTGGCCCCGGACGGCTCGCAGGCCTACCGTGCCGCCGCCGGCACCAAGACGCGCGGCGTCGAGGTCGAGCTGGGCGGCCAGGTCGCACGCAGCTGGCAAGCCTCGGCGGCTTTTGCCCGCAACCTCTCGCAGGATGCCGACGGCAAGCTGCTGAATACCAACGTGCCGCAAAACACGCTCAAGCTGTTCTCAAGCTATAGCCTGCCCTTGGTCGGCAACGGCCTGACCGTCGGTGGTGGAGTGCGTTGGCAGAACAAGACCCGGTCTGATTTCACCTGGATGGCCGGCTCGCCGCGCGTCATCCAGGAAGCCTACACGCTGGTCGACCTGATGGCGCGCTACGAAATTACGTCGCAGGTCAGCGCGACTTTCAACGCCTACAACCTGTTTGACAAGTCTTATCAGACCAGTTCGTCTTCGGCCTACTACGGCGAGCCACGCAGTTTCCGGCTAAGCCTCGCCTATCGCTTCTAAGCGTTGCGGCGCGCATCTTCCCGATCGCCTCTCTCCTCTACCCGCCGAGGTCTGCCATGAACTCCCCGCTCGCCCCGCCACACTACCGCTTGGCACTTTTATCCCGTGTTGTGGCTGCCGTGATCGGCGGCTACTTGCTGGCATCGTTCAGTACCATTTTTCTGAGCTTCATCCTGCCTTCATCCCTGCCTGAGGCGGTGCTCGGTGCGACCTTGTTCAGCTTTGCCATCTACACCGCAGCCATCGTCTGGGTGTTCGCCGCCCGCAACGCGACCCGCGCCTGGCTGGGCCTGCTACTGCCGGGGAGCAGCCTGGCCGCAGCCTCCTTCATCCTGTACCTCGCCGGAGCTGCAGCATGAAGCAGACCTTCCGTCAGTCGATGTCCTGGCTGCACACCTGGGGCGGCCTATGGTTCACCTGGATTCTGTTCGCCATCTTCCTGACCGGGACGCTGGGCGTATTCGACGATCCGATTTCACACTGGATGCGCGAAAAGGGGAAAGTGAGCGAGACTCCCCAGACGACTGCTGAAAGCCGCAGCCGGGCAGTCACACTGGCCCAAGACTACCTCGTCCAGCAAGCGCCGCGCGCCGAATTCTGGAGCATCGGCCTGCCTGACGACGAAGAACCGGCCTTACGCGTGTTCTGGCGGGAAGCTGAAGGCAAGCCTTTCCAGCAGCGCCGCCTCGACCCGCTCAGCGGCACGGAAATGAAGCCAGGCAGCACCCGCCAAACCGAAGGCGGCCACCATTTCGTGCACATGCATTTTGAGCTCCATGCAGGAACGGCTGGCATCTGGATTGTCGGTGCGGCAACGGTGGCGATGCTGGTCGCGCTGGTTTCCGGCATCGTTGTCCATAAAAAAATCTTCACGGATTTCTTTACCTTCCGGCCGGGCAAAGGCCAACGTTCCTGGCTGGACGGCCACAACGCGCTCGGCGTGTTGACCCTGCCCTTTCTGTTCATGATCACCTACACCGGGCTGATCATCTTCTGGGCGACCTACATGCCGGCCGGCATCCTGGCGCGTTACCAAGGTAACGAGGATGCTTTTTTCGCCAAATTGACTGAAGGTCCGGCGCCGCGCCCGCTGCAGCGCATTGATGCTGCGGTGCCCGATTTGGTGCCGCTGATGCTGCGCGGCGAAGCCGCTATCGAGCGCGAAGCCCGCTTCGTCGTCGTCGAACACGCCGGTGACCGCAGCGCTGCAGTACGCATCTTCGGCCGTTTTGACCCGGACGCCGAGGCTGACAGCCTGGTTGGTCGCAACAGCGGCACAGCCCTGTTCGATGCGATCACCGGCGAAACCATCGACATCCAGAAACCGAACACGGTACGCGGCGGCAACGTGCTTGCCACGCAGCGCACGATGAACGCGCTGCATTTCGTGCGTTTCGGCGGCTACCCGGTGAAGTGGCTGTACTTCCTCTCTGGCATGGCCGGTGCCGCGATGCTGGCGACCGGCGCGATCCTGTTCATGGTCAAGCGGCGCAAGAAAGCCGGTGACGAATTCGGCAGCGCGACACCACGCGTCTACCGGGTCATTGAGGCCATCAACACTGCCGCCATCGCCGGCCTGATGCTGGCCTGCATCGCCTATTTCTGGATCAACCGCTTGTTGCCACTCGACGTCACCGATCGGGCAACACGGGAAATTCAGCTGTTCTTTGCCGTCTGGCTACTTACGCTGGCTCATGCCGCGCTGCGACCGGCAAGGCAGGCCTGGGTCGAGCAACTGGCTGCCACCGCCTTGCTGTGCCTGACGTTGCCACTGATCAACCTGATCACTACCGGCGACTGGCTGTTCGCAGCACTCGTCCGCGGTGATGGCGAAACGGCCGGCGTCGAGCTGAGCGCTATCGCCTTCGGGCTGATCTTCGGTGCGGCACTGCGCCATCTGCAGCGCCGGTCAGCGAGCGAAGTCAGAGCGACAGCAGCGGCACCGATAGTCGAAGGAGCCTGACATGGACAAGCATTTCGCCGTTTATCTCGTCTTTTTCGCCTGCTACGGCGGTTTGCTCGGCCTGTGCCTGGCCATGAACAGGCATCACGTCCAGGTATTGCACGGCAACCCGGGACGCCCGCGTCGTCTGGTCCTGCGACTGGCTGGCTGGAGCCTGCTCGGCGTCGCACTGTGCTTGTCCAGCCAGGCCTGGGGCTGGGCGATCGGCCCGGTTGCATGGTTCGGCCTGCTCTCGCTGGCTGCGCTGGGCCTGGTTTTCCTGCTGCCGTATGCGCCGCGTTTCGCGGCCTGGCTGATCGTCGTCGGCCCGCCGCTGGTTCTGCCACCCTTCTTTCTCTGATATTTCCCGAGGATTGCCCATGAACTGCTTCTCTCCTGCCGGGCTGGCTCGGCGTTATCTGCTCATTTTTGCCCTGTTTTTCGCGTCGACCGTACAGGCCCAGTATTTCTGGATCGATGGCGATGTCGACGGCAAGCGCATCCAGTCCGGCGAACTCAACAAACCGCAAAGCGAGGCGCTGGCCGTCCAGGGCGCCCGTGCCTTCTCGGCCGACGGCAAAGCTGTTGTACTGGGCGCCGCCGACGGCGCCTACAAGGCCGGCAACATCGGCAGCGACCTGCGCTTTACGGCCAATCGCACCGACGACAAGAGCCTGACCATCTACCACGCCCGCTTCGGGCGCCAGGAAACCAAGGCTGTCAGCGATATCGAACTGGTACCGACGGCGCCCGGCGGCAATACCTTCCGACTGTTCTGGAAAGGCAACGCGGTCGGCGCCTCGCAGGTGAATGTGCACACATCGGAAGGCTGGTCGCGCGTGCTGCGACCGGGTGCCGACGGCTCGATCGGCTTCAACCCGTCCTTCCCGGCACTCTACGTTCTCGAAGTCTCGGCCAAGGTCAATGGCGCCGTCACCGTCGACGGTAAGAAGTATGAAGACGTTCGCCACGTGGCGACCCTGAGTTTCCGGGTAGATCGCTGATGGCCTTGCTGCGCCGATTTCCATCTGTTACCACGGGCCGCGTCGCTATCGCCGGCGGCATCGCGTTCGCCATCGGCCTGATCTGGTGGCTCGACCATTCGCCTCTGCAATACGATGTTACGCCAGTTGTACGCGGCGACATTGAGGTCACGGTGACCGCCATCGGCACCCTGCAGCCGCGCCGCTATGTTGATGTCGGTGCCCAGGTCTCCGGCCAGATCGTCCACCTGCACGTCCAGCCGGGTAGCCGCGTAGCCAAGGGCGACCTGCTGGTCGAAATCGACCCTAGCGTACAGCGCGCCACCGTCGATGCCGGACGGGCTGCCCTCGCCGGCCTGCGTGCCCAACTCGCCGAACAGCAAGCGCAGCAACGCCTGGCCCAGCAACAAAATGCCCGCCAGCAGGAGCTGGCCCTGGCCGACGCCACCAAGCGGGAGGATGTGCAGACTGCCGAGGCGAATCTGGCCGCGGCCTTCGCCCGCCTTGACAACCTGAAGGCGCAGATCGACCAGACACAGGCGACGCTCAAGGCCGACGAGGCCCGCCTCGGCTATACCCGCATCTTTGCGCCGATGGCCGGCACCGTGGTTGCCGTCGAGGCGCGTGAGGGACAGACGCTGAACGCCACCTACCAGACGCCGAACATCCTGCGTATTGCTGACCTGTCGGGCATGACGGTGTGGACCGAAGTGTCGGAAGCCGACATCTCGCAAGTCAAACCGGAGTTGCCGGTCTATTTCACGACGCTCGGGGGCCATGGCGCAGCCAAGCCGCGCCGCTGGGAAGGCCGCATCCGCCAGGTTCTGCCGGCGCCGCCGGCGGTAGCCGCGGCTGGGGCGCAAGCTGGCGGCGGGCAGCCCCAGGGCATGAAAGCAGTCAACTACACAGTGCTGTTCGATGTCGACAATCCGGATGGCGCGCTGATGCCACAGATGACCGCCCAGGTCAGCATCGTCACGGCGCGTGCGAAAGAGGTGATCAACGTGCCCCTGGCCGCGGTCGACGGTCTGGCCGAGGATAAAACGACGGTTCGTGTGATGCGGGACAACGGCGATATCGAAACCCGAGTGCTGACGCTCGGCGTGCGCAGCCGCCACCTCGCCGAAGTGCTCGCCGGCCTTGGCGAAAGGGAAGCGCTGGTCCTCGGTGAAAAGCAGATCGAAAAGGGACCGCGGAGATTCACCTGGTGACCCCCTTGATCGAACTTTCCGGCATCCGCAAGCGTTATGGCGGTGGCGACCGGCCTGAAGTCGAAGTGCTGCATGGCATCGATCTCTGCATCTTCAGCGGCGAGTTCGTCGCCTTCGTCGGCGCCTCCGGTTCGGGCAAATCGACACTCATGAATTTGATCGGTTGCCTGGATCGCCCGAGTGAAGGCCGCTACCGCTTCGCCGGCCGCGATGTTGCCGATTTCGACGCCGATCGGCTGGCCTGGCTGCGCCGCGAAGCCTTCGGTTTCGTCTTCCAGGGCTATCACCTGATCGCCAGCGAAACGGCACGCGAAAACGTCGAAGTTCCAGCGCTCTATGCCGGACTACCGGAAGACGAGCGACGCCGGCGGGCGAGCGCGCTGCTCGAACGCCTGGGCCTTGGCGGGCGCCAGGACAACCGCCCGAACCAGCTCTCCGGCGGCCAGCAGCAGCGCGTCTCGATTGCCCGGGCGCTGGTCAACGGTGGCCGCATCATCCTCGCCGACGAGCCGACCGGCGCCCTCGATTCGCATAGCGGCGCCGAAGTCATGGCCCTGCTGCACGAACTTGCCGCCGCCGGGCATACGGTGATCCTGATCACCCACGACCGCGACGTCGCGGCCCAGGCCAAGCGCGTCATCGAGATCCACGACGGCCGGATCACCCACGACTCCGGTCCCTCCACACCCTCTACCGTCTTGCCGCTGCCCGAACTGGATGGCGCACCCGAGCACTCGGCCGGACTGCGCGACGAGCTGGTCGAGGCGACCCGCACCGCCTGGCGGGCGATGCGCATGAATCGCGGGCGCACCGGCCTGACCCTGCTCGGCATCATCATCGGTGTCGCCTCGGTGATCCTCATGCTGGCCATCGGCGAAGGCGCCCGCCAACGCATCGTCGAACAGCTGGGCAGCATGGGCACGACCATCATGTACCTGGGCAGCAAACCGCCGGCCAGCGGCGGCCCCGTCGGCACGATCAGCGAGGACGATCTGGAAGCGGTTCAGGGGTTGGCAGAAATCCGTCGCGTCATGCCGGTCATCGGCGACCCGATCCTGGTCCGCCACGGCAATGTCGAACGCACGATCTACGTCTTCGCCGGCAGTGAAGCGCTGCCGCAGATTTTTCGCTGGCCGGTCAAACACGGTCGCTTTTTCAACAGCCGTGAACACGCAGAGATGGCCCCGGTCGTCGTCGTCGGCAACAAGGCCTATCAGTATTTCTTTCCCGGCGTTGCCAACCCGATCGGGCGCCACCTGCTGATTGGCAACGCGCCATTCGAAGTGATCGGCGTCATGAGCAGTCGCGGCGCCGACGGCTGGGGCCAGAACTACGACGACATGGTCTTCATTCCCTACCGCGCCGGTCGGGCCAGGGTTTACAAAACTCAAACCCAGCCTGACTACACAGTCATCGACGTCGTTTCTCCGGCAGTGGTCGAGACGGCTGAAACGGCGATCAGTCGCCTGTTGACCGACCGCCACGGTCGCGAAGATTTCGGGATCGGCAACGCCGCCGCCAAGGTCAAGGCCGAAATGCGGACGCGCGACGCGATGACCGTCATGCTCAGCTTGATTGCTGCCGTCTCGCTGGTCGTCGGCGGCATCGGCGTGATGAACGTGATGCTGATGACGGTACGCGAACGGACCCGCGAAATCGGCATCCGCATGGCGACCGGCGCCCGTCAGCGCGACATCCAGCGCCAGTTCCTGACCGAAGCCGTGCTGATCGCACTGAGCGGCGGCCTGATCGGCGTCGCCGCCGGCCTGACCATCGGCGGCACGCTGCTGCTCTGGGGGATTCCCGTGGTTTTCTCGTTGAGTGCCATCGTTGGCGCCTTCGCTTGTGCCATCGCTACCGGGCTGATCTTTGGCTGGCTGCCGGCCCGGCAGGCCTCGCGGCTTGATCCTGTCGTTGCACTCGCCGGGGAATAAGGATGCGGATTTTTACTCTGATAGTTAGCCTAAGCTTGGGATTGGCAGGATGCGTATCGGTCACGCCCGAGCGTGCCAAACTCGAATTGCCGGCGCAGTGGCGCTTTGCGCCGGCACAGAAAAATGCGGTGATCGACCACACCTGGTGGCGAAATTTCGGCAGCGAAGAACTGGCGAATCTGGTTTGGGCTGCGCAGATGCAGAGCCTGGACATCGCCGCGGCCGAAGCCCGGATTCGCCAGTCGGAAGCGACGGCCCGGATGGTGGGTGCCGAGTTGTGGCCAAACCTGGGTGCACAGCTCGATACCCGTCGATCCGCGCGACTCGGCGGTAATGTGGAGCTTGCTGACAATACTTTCGGGGCCGGCTTGGCGGCGAGTTACGAGCTTGATCTCTGGGGCAGGCTACGCGCCAATCGGGATGGAGCGCTGGCAAGTCTGCAGGCCAGCGCCTTCGACCGAGACGCGGTGCAACTGACTGTAAGCGCTGCCGTCGCCTCGACGTGGCTGCAATCGGTGGCACTGCAGGAACGTAGCGCCATCGGCCAACGCAATCTGGCGAGTGCCGAGCGCTTGCTGACACTGGTCGAGACCCGCGCCCGCACCGGCGCGGCAACATCACTGGAAGTTGCTCGCCAGCAAGGGCTGGTGGCCACCCAGCGGCGTGCTCTGGCAAGTGTCCGCCAGCAGGCAGAGGATGCGCGAACGGCGCTGCAAGTGCTACTTGGGCAAACACAGGTGCTGGAAACCACCAGCAACCGGTTTGCCACCTTATCGCTGCCCGCCATCGGTGCCGGTCTGCCCTCTGAACTGCTGACCCGCCGCCCTGACATCGCCCGAGCCGAAGCCCAACTGGAGTCGGCCGATGCCAACGTGCTGTCTGCCCGCGCCGCGCTACTTCCCAGCCTGAATCTCGATGTCGGCTTGAGCAGCGGCGGAAATACCTTGCGCCGGGTCTTTGAGAGTCCGGTTTATGCGCTTGCCGCCGCGTTGACGGCCCCAATCTTCAATGCCGGCCATCTGGCCGCCGGGCGGGAACTGGCTGAGGCCCGGCGGGAGGAACTCCTGGCGAATTACCGGCAAAACATCGTCACTGCCTTCGGCGAAGTGGAGACAGCCCTGAACGCCACGACGCGACATGATGAACAACTCGCGGCGCAGGCCGAGGAACTGGCCCAGGCCGAGCGCGCCCTGGCGCTGGCCGAAAGCCGTTACCGCGCGGGGGCCGAGACGCCCATCGTGCTGCTGGATACCCAGCGTACCTTGTACACCACCCAAGATGCGGCGGTGCAACTAAAACTCGCCCGATTGCAGGCCGCAGTATCGCTGTATCGGGCCCTGGGTGGCGGCTGGTCCCGACATGCTCGCCGTGCAGTGCGACGGTGAGCCGGCCCGGCACGAGCCCGTTAGGTCGCAGCCTTGACGATGAGTTCCTCGAAGATGTGTTCCAGCACGCTGCGCATGGCTGGGAGCAGGGCCTGTGGGTTCAGCTCTGGATTGCGGATCATGCGGATCGTGAGGCCCTCGAAGACGGCATAGAGCACTTCGAGAGGTCCTTCCATCTGGCTGTCGGAACAGGTGACGCCGCGGAACTCAAGTCCCTCGCGGACGAGCTCGACCAGGCGGTCGCGGGCCGTCCGATCAGCCGTGTGCACGATGATGGCGACATCTGGATTACGCGCCGCCTCGGCGATGATTTCCAGCATTAGCGGCGCGTCCTGGTCATTGGTGAGCTCTACAGTGCAGTACTGGATGTCGTCCACAATAGCCCGGAAGATATCGCCATCGGTGCTGGCGGCGCGGATGCGTTGGGTGATGCTCAGTAGTTTGAGCAGGTCGCGCTCGACGATCGCCGCGATGATGGCTTCCTTGTTCTCGAAGTAGTGATAGATGTGACCGACGCTCATGCCGGCGGCCTTCGAGATTTGCGCCATGCTCGCACCGTGAAAGCCCTGGCGTCGGAAGCACTCTGTGGCCGCATTCAGGACCTGGGTCTTGCGCGCCTCCGCACGCGGTTGCTCATGTTGTGCATAAGTTTGGGTGTTCATGTCTGCTTCTCCTCGTCCTCGTTTCTTCATGGAGCGCCCCTTACGTTGAGGGTCTGCCGTTTCTAGGCGTTGCTTATACCGGAAATTCTAATATAGAATGATCGCTCAAAAAAGAATGATCGTTCATTCTAATATATTCATCAAATATTTTTTGCGCCCCGAAAGGGGCCGATTTCGCGCCCAATCAAGGCAGGAAAGGTATTGAATATGCAGATCGAAGCGAAAAATGCGGTATGGTCTGCCGGGCTTCTCCTGGCACTGGGCTGCGTGGTCCTGACCGGTTGCGAGCAGCCGCAAGCGGCCGGTGAGGGAGCCCCGGCGGATCCCCCGGAAGTCGGTGTGGTGGAGGTCCAGCCGCAGAAAGTTGCCCTGACTACCGAGCTGGCGGGCCGCACCTCCGCATACATGGTCTCCGAGGTCCGTCCGCAGGTGGGAGGCATCATCCAGAAGCGGCTGTTCACCGAAGGGGGCGATGTCGCTGCCGGCCAGCCGCTGTATCAGATCGATCCTGCCACCTATCAAGCAGCTTTCGAAAGCGCCAAGGCCAGCGTGGCGAAGGCCGAGGCCAACTTGGCGAGTACCCGCAGCAAGGCGTCCCGCTACGAGGAGTTGGTGGCCATCAAGGCGGTCAGCCAGCAGGACAACGACGACGCCCAAGCCGCGCTTAAGCAGGGTCTGGCCGATGTGGCAGCGACCAAGGCTGCGGTCGAGACTGCGCGCATCAACCTGGCCTACACCAAGGTGGCTGCGCCGATCGCCGGGCGCATCGGCCGCTCGACGGTAACGCCGGGCGCACTGGTGACAGCCAGCCAGCAGAGCGCGCTGGCCACTGTACAACAGCTCGACCCTATCTATGTCGACGTGACCCAGTCTAGTGCCGAGCTGCTCCGTCTGAAACGCGACCTGACCAGCGGCAAACTCAAGAAGGCCGGTGCCGCCCAGGCGGCCGTCAAGTTGGTCCTGGAGGATGGCAGTGCCTATCCGCTGACCGGTAAGCTACAGTTCTCGGACGTGACCGTGGACCAGGGGACCGGCACCATCATGCTGCGAGCCGTCTTCCCGAACCCGAAGGGTGATTTGCTGCCCGGCATGTATGTGCGGACGGTGCTGGAGGAGGGGGTCGACGAGCAGGCCATTCTGGCGCCCCAGCAGGGCGTCAGCCGTGACACCAAGGGCAATCCGACCGCCATGGTGGTGGGGGCCGACAGCAAGGTGGAGCAACGCACACTCAAGACAAGTCGCGTGATGGGTGACAAATGGCTGATCAGCGAAGGCCTGAAGGCCGGCGACAAGCTGATCATCGATGGCTTGCAGAAGATACGTCCAGGCATGCCGGTCAAGCCGGTACCCGCCACCGTGGCCGACGCAGCCGTGCCCGTTGGGCTCGCTGTCGCCCCACGCTAAGGGAGTACGAGCCATGTCCCGTTACTTCATTGATCGACCCATTTTTGCTTGGGTCATCGCGATCGTCATCATGTTGGCTGGTGTGCTGGCGATCCGCACTTTACCCATTTCCCAATATCCACCGATCGCTCCACCCGCGGTATCGATCAGCGCGACCTATCCCGGCGCTTCCGCCAAAACCCTGGAGGACACCGTCACCCAGGTGATAGAGCAGAAGATGAAGGGCATCGATCATCTGACCTACATGTCGTCGACCAGCGATTCGTCAGGCTCGGTGACGATCACGCTGACATTCGACGCTGGTACCGATCCGGACATCGCACAAGTGCAGGTGCAGAATAAGCTGGCCCTGACCACCCCGCTGCTGCCACAGGAGGTCCAAAAGCAGGGGGTACAGGTCGCCAAGGCCACTACTAACTTTCTGATGGTGCTGGGCTTCGTGTCGGAAGACGGCAGCCTGAGCGACATCGACTTAGGGGACTACGTCGCCTCCAACGTGCAGGACATCATCGCCCGCATCAACGGCGTCGGTGAAACCCAGCTGTTCGGCAGCAAGTACGCGATGCGCATCTGGTTGGATCCGGCCAAGCTCCTTAACTACAAGCTGACCCCGGCCGACATCAGTGCCGCCATCACCGCGCAGAATGCACAGGTTTCCGCTGGCCAACTCGGCGGAATGCCGTCGCTGAAAGGGCAGCGTCTCAACGCGACAATCACCGCTCAGAGTCGCCTGCAGACGCCCGAGCAGTTTGGTGCCATCCTGCTGCGCACGACTGCCGAGGGTGCCACCGTGCTTCTGCGCGATGTGGCCCGCATTGAGCTGGGTGGAGAGTCCTACGATGTGGTGGCGCGCTATAACGGCAAGCCGGCCACTGGCCTGGCGGTCAAGCTCGCCACCGGTGCCAATGCGCTGGATACCGCCGACGCGGTGAAGGCCAAGGTGCAGGAGCTTTCCAAGTTCTTCCCGCCGAGCGTGAAAGTGGTGGCGCCCTACGACACCACCCCCTTTGTGAAAGTCTCCATTGAGGAAGTGGTGAAGACCCTGGTGGAAGCCATCGTGCTGGTCTTCCTGGTGATGTACCTGTTCCTGCAGAACTTCCGTGCCACGCTGATCCCCACCATCGCCGTGCCGGTGGTGCTTCTCGGTACCTTCGGGGTGCTCGCCGCGGCCGGCTTCTCGATCAACACACTGACGATGTTCGGCGTGGTGCTGGCTATCGGCCTGTTGGTGGATGATGCCATTGTGGTTGTCGAGAACGTCGAGCGGGTGATGAGCGAGGAAGGCTTGTCGCCGAAGGAGGCGACCCGCAAGTCCATGGGCCAGATCACCGGCGCGCTGATTGGCATCGCGCTGGTGCTGTCTGCGGTATTCGTGCCGATGGCCTTCTTCGGCGGATCCACCGGCGTGATTTACCGCCAGTTCTCGATCACCATCGTGTCGTCGATGATGCTATCTGTAGTGGTGGCGCTGGTCCTGACCCCTGCCCTCTGCGCCACACTGCTGAAGCCGGTAGCCAAGGGCCATACAGCTGGCGAAGGCGGCCTGCTGGGCGGCTTCTTTATGTGGTTTAACCGGAGCTTCGAGCGCAGCAACGAAGGCAGCCGCTCCATCGTCGCCCGCATGCTGGGCAGCAGCAAGCGTTACTTGATCCTCTACGGCCTTCTCGTGGTCTGCATGGGGGCACTGTTCATGCGGCTGCCGACGGCCTTCCTGCCCGAAGAGGATCAAGGTTTCCTGCTGTCCCAGGTGATCCTGCCGGCCGGCTCCACTACCGAACGCACGCTGGCAGTCATGGAAAAGGTCGAGCAGCACTTCCTGGAAGAGCAGAAAGAGGCGGTGGACTCCATCTTCACCATCACCGGCTTCAGCTTTGCGGGTAGCGGTCAGAACAATGGCCTGGCGTTCATCAACCTGAAGGACTGGAGCGAGCGCAAGCGGCCCGATCTCAAGGTGGCAGCGGTGGCCGGTAAAGCCATGGGCTACTTCGCGACCTTTCGCAATGCAATGGCCTTCGCTTTCGCGCCGCCGGCGGTAGTGGAGCTGGGCAATGCCAGCGGTTTCGATTTCCAGCTTCAGGATCGGGCCGGCCTTGGCCACCAGACCCTGCTCGATGCCCGCAACCAGCTCCTGGGCATGGCATCCCAGAACCCGCTGCTGGTCGGAGTGCGCCCCAACGGCCAGGACGACACCCCTGAGTACAAGCTCGATATCGACCGCGCCAAGGCTGGCGCGCTGGGCCTGTCCCTGGCTGATATCAATAGTGCCTTGCAAACCGCCTGGGGTAGCGCCTACGTCAATGACTTCATCGACAAGGGGCGGGTCAAGCGGGTCTATTTGCAGGGCGACGCATCGGCGCGAATGCAGCCGGAGGATCTTGAGAAGTGGCACGTGCGAAACAGCGCTGGCAACATGGTGCCGTTCTCGTCCTTTGCGTCGGCTCACTGGACCTACGGTTCGCCGCGCCTGGAGCGCTATAACGGTCTGCCATCTGCCGAGATCATGGGCTCCGCGGCACCTGGCCACAGTACTGGCGAGGCGATGGCGGCGATGGAGGAGATGGCGTCCCGCTTGCCATCCGGCATCGGCTTTGAATGGACCGGCCTGTCCTACCAGGAGCGCCTTTCCGGCTCCCAGGCTCCGGCCCTGTACGCGATCTCGCTGCTGGTGGTCTTCCTGTGTCTGGCTGCCTTGTACGAAAGCTGGTCTATCCCCTTCGCGGTGATGTTGGTGGTGCCCTTGGGGATCATCGGTGCGCTGCTGGCGGCGATGTTGCGTGGGCTGTCCAATGATGTGTACTTCCAGGTCGGCCTGCTGATGACCATCGGCTTGTCGGCGAAGAACGCGATTCTGATCGTCGAATTCGCCAAGGAGCAGATGGAGCACGGCAAAGATCTGGTCGAAGCGATGCTGGAAGCGGTGCGCTTGCGCCTGCGGCCGATCGTGATGACCTCGCTGGCCTTCATTCTTGGCGTGCTGCCGCTGGCCATCTCCAGTGGAGCCGGTTCCGGTGCCCAGAACGCCATAGGCACCGGCGTGATCGGCGGCATGCTGTCCGCCACTGTGCTGGCTGTGTTCTTTGTGCCACTGTTTTTCGTGGCTGTGCGGCGGGGTTTTCGGGGCAAGGCCGCCCCGGATGCCGCTCAGGCCGAATCGATCTCAATTCAGGAGGTCCGCTGACATGCCCCGCATGACTCTTCTCGCCGGTGCGCTGGCCTCCGCCTTGCTGGTCGGTTGCGCGACGCTGGCCCCCGACTACGAAACTCCGACCGCGCCGGTTCCGCAGCAGTGGCCGGCGGCGGAACCGATCTCCTCCCCCAGCACTGTCACCGCCGACATCGGTTGGCAGGACTTCGTTACCGACGCCCGCCTCCGCCAGCTGATTCAGTTGGCCTTGGCCAACAACCGAGATCTTCGCGTGGCAGGGCTCAACATCGAGAGGGCCCGCGCCCAATACCAGATCCAGCGGGCCGACCTGTTCCCTACCGTCCAGGCGACGGCTGGCGGCACCGGCCAGCGAACGCCGGCCAGTCTGTCCACCACCGGCCAGGCAATGACGACGCACCAGTACACTGCCGGCCTCGGCTTCGCGTCCTACGAGTTGGATTTCTTCGGTCGCCTGCGCAGCCTTAAGGATAGGGCGCTGTACCAGTTTCTCGGCACAGAGGAGGCCCGGCACAGCGCGCAGATCAGCTTGGTGGCCGAGGTTGCCAGTACCTATCTGAGCCTAGTGGCCGATAACGAACGCCTGAAACTAGCCGAGGAAACTCGCATCAGCCAACAAAGTTCCTACGAGCTCACCAAGCGGCGCTTCGAGCTGGGTAGCGCATCGGAGCTGGACCTGCGCCAGGCCCAAACCAGCGTCGAATCAGCGCGTGTCGATGTGGCCCGCTATACAGGCCAGTTAGCCCAGGACCGTAACGCGCTGGCGCTACTGATCGGCAAGCCCCTGCCCGACGATCTCGATCTGGCACAGCCGGGAACGCTGGCCAGCGTCTCGCCGCTGGCCAGCGTTCCCGACGGCGTACCGGCTACCGTGTTGCAGCGGCGGCCCGACGTGCTGCAGGCGGAACGCCAGCTGCAGGCCGCCAACGCCAACATCGGGGCAGCGCGGGCCGCCTACTTCCCAAGCATCACGCTGACCGCCAGCGGCGGCGTCTCCAGCAGCCAGCTATCCGAGCTGTTCAAGGGCGGCACGGGCTCCTGGAGCTTCTCGCCCCAACTCACGCTGCCGATCTTCGACGCTGGACGGATCAGTGCCAATCTGAAGGTTGCCGAGGCAGACCGGGCTATCAGTCTCGCCCAGTACGAAAAAGCGATCCAGACAGCCTTTCGGGAGGCTGCGGATGCTCTGATCCAGCGCGATCCGCTGAACCGGCAATTAGATGCCCAGCAGTCCCTCGTCGAAGCTACAGCAGCGAGTTACCGGCTGTCCCGGGCGCGGTTTGACAAGGGGGTCGACAACTATTTGGTGGTACTGGACTCCCAGAGGGCCCAGTACGCCGCGCAGCAGGGGCTGATTACCGTGCGGTTAGCGGGGCTGACCAATCAAGTTACCCTGTACAAGGTGCTGGGGGGCGGGGCACAGTAGCATTGAGCAAGGCCTTCGCCCCCGGCGCTCCTTGGTCCAACGGCTGCGGGGCGCCTTTTTCCTGTCCTTGCGGGATCTTTATCGCACCACGCAGTCCGTTGGCCCGCATCGGTTGCTTGACCGTGCAGCACCCGGCCCAGTCGAAGCTTGGTTCAACCACCCAGCGGCGCGGTAGCAGCACGAAACCCCGCTTGGCCTCGGGGAGCTTGACCACTTCGAGTGGTGATGCCGTGCTCAAGGCTGGCAAGCAGATTGCCCAGCGTATCGACGGCCAGATGAATTTTCGAGCCCTTCTTGCGCTTGGCCCCGTCTTAGCCGGCGCGGGCACCGCTGGTGGGGGTCGATTGCAGCGTCCAGTTGTCCAGAATGGCGGCCGATGGATCCGACGTCCGTCCATCAGCCAGACGCAACAGCATGCGCAAGTCGTGCACGATAGCCTCGAAACAGCCGGCCTTGAACCAGCGCTGCATCTGCTGATGTGCGCGTGACCAGAGCGGCAGGTCGTTGGGTAGCATCCGCCACGGACTGCCGGTGCGCACGACATAGCGAAGGGCGTTAAACACTTCGCGTAGATCGTGCCGGCGCTGGCCGGTATCAAGCGGAAACAGGATCAGGTAAGGCGCGACGAAGGCCCATTCTTCGTCGCTGACATCGGTGGGGTAGGGTTTGCGGTCTGCCATCGCCAGCGAATCTTAAGGCTATGGCATGGTTCAGAACAGGCTCTAAGTCTGACCAAAAGTCAGAATGTGACCACAAGTGGCGTCGGGTGAACAGCCCCCTGCGCAACTGGCTGAACGTAAACGACTTGCTGCGCTGGTCAGGAGAGCGTCATTTCTGGGGGGGGGATTGTCAACAGACCCTAGCACTGACTGTCCTTGTAGCCGTCAATAACGACAACCGCACGGTGCTATCCGCGACCACCGCGCGGAATCGGAGGGCTACCGCGAGAGCGATTTAGTCCTCGGCCGACCACCAGTCCGTCGCCATTCCAACTCAACAGGATCCACCGGGTATGTCTTGGCTCACGCACACATCAGCTTCTTGTCCTGACTGCTCAAGTTCAGCTTGTAGGTTTCCTCGGAACCCATCACTTCGACCCTGTCTGCAGTCCATCCACACCAGAATACCGATCAGCCTGTCAGGGGTCGTCTCAGAAAACGGGAAAAATAGCACGCTAAGGCGCGCGACGGCTTTTACCTAGCAGCAGTGCAAGTCTGCACCTGCGAGGCATGACATGCAGGAGGGCGCTATCGACCCTAAGCAGTCATGCGACCCTATAGGCCGACCTGTGATCGGGGTCCGTTTCTTCCACCTCACTATCGTTTTCAGGTTGATTTCATGGCGCGCAGAAAGCGTTGACTATTTTGTATTGATCGACGGACAACCTTTGTCGTTGTGGCACTTCCGTGCAGAATCTGGCCCATAGTGCTTCCTTCTATTCAAGGTAAAATATTGCACCATCAAAACTTGCGATCAAACACCTAGTCTATAGTTGTTGATGGCCCCACAACCAATTAGGAGAAATTCATGAGCGACGACACCAAAAAGTGCCCCGTAACCCACATGACTACTGACTTCGGCGCCCCCGTGGTCACTAACCGCGACAGCCTCACTGCAGGTCCTCGCGGCCCCTTATTGGCTCAGGATGTCTGGCTGAATGAAAAGCTGGCCGGTTTTGTGCGCGAGGTCATCCCAGAGCGCCGCATGCACGCCAAGGGATCGGGTGCCTTCGGCACATTCACGGTCACGCACGACATCACCAAGTACACCCGCGCTAAGATTTTCAGCGAGGTAGGAAAGAAGACGGAGATGTTTGCCCGCTTCACTACGGTAGCTGGGGAGCGCGGTGCGGCCGATGCCGAGCGCGATATCCGTGGTTTTGCTCTGAAGTTCTATACCGAAGAGGGAAACTGGGACATGGTGGGCAATAACACTCCGGTGTTCTTCATCCGCGATCCTCGCCAGTTCCCTGATCTGAATAAGGCCGTCAAACGCGACCCTCGCACAAACTTGCGCAGCGCCACCAACAATTGGGCACCTCGAATAACCCGAAGCTTTCAGAAAATCCCGCCGCGCAACGCTGATCACGCCCGAATCCGCTTCAATTTCTTCGGCACATCACCGCCTGCTTCGGCGGTATCGCCCCGTTTTTGCCTCGAATCGCCTCGGGCAGCGGCGACTCGGCCCATTTCGGGCGTCAGAAAGCCTCGATTCCGGCCTTCTGGAGATAAACCAGCCGCTTCAAGTTGTAGCAGGCCGCCATCATCGTCATCGTAAAGTTCGCCCGCGCCTGGCCGATGGTGCGCAGCAACTTGCCGCCCATCTGCTCGATGGCCCCGAACACGTGCTCGACCCGCGCGCGCGTCCTGGCGATGCGTGTGTTGCGCCGCTGCTGGCATTCAGACAAGGGCTTGTTGCGCTGGCCCTTCCGCTGGATCTGATTCCGAAAGCGGTTTTCCTTCAGCCAGGCTTCCCGCTCCGCAGACGGATAGCCCCGGTCGGCATAGACGTCCCGACTCGTGTTCTCCGTGTCAAACACGTTGTCGAAGTGCTGGCTGTCGTGCGTGCTCGCCGTGTCGGTCTCGATCTTGCGGATGATCTTGTACTTCTTGTCGACGTTGATGGAGAGCTTGTAGCCGAAGTGGCTCTTGCCGTGCTTCTTGGTCCAGGTCGCGTCGATGTCCTTCTGGCGCCGCTTCGCGGGCTTCCAGCCGGCCGGCATCGCG
>Ga0268298_10002755_pt1 | contig 18753 bp, 15 predicted proteins | sample WWTPWeurt_MetaG_FD_194462 | JGI IMG/M metagenome (GOLD analysis project Ga0268298, IMG submission 194462) | Activated sludge microbial communities from WWTP in Nijmegen, Gelderland, Netherland - WWTP Weurt | ecosystem: Engineered > WWTP > Aerobic digester > Activated sludge | place...
GCGACGAACGCCGCGAGCGCCACGCCGGCGATGAGCAGCATGACGGATCGAGACACGCCTTGAGGTCGCCAATAGACCTTCTTCATCCGCGGAGCTCCGCCCCCACCACCAGGACGAGGATCAAGCGAACCACCACCGACGCGGTCACGAGCGCGGCCACTGTCTCGACGATGCCTTGGCGGTCGAGCCAGAGCGCAATGAGCCCGGGTATGATGAACCCGATCACGCTGAGCTCGATGCTGCCGTGCCCGAACGCACCGGTCGACCAGCGCAGGAACATCCCCACGAGGTACCCGATCAAGATCATCAGCACCGTGCGGCGCCGCCCGTACACGATGGTGAACGAGCTCAAGGTGTGGACGATGGCCCAGGTCAGCACGCCCGCGAGCACCGTGAACAGCACGTCCAGCGGCTTCGTCAGATGGAGCGCGATGTAGCCCGGCACGATCATTCCGCCCGCCGCGATGCCGAACATCTCGGTGAACAGCAGGCTGATGGCCAGACCGATCCCGACCGAAATGGGCAGGAGCTCCATCATGCGGCGCGGCTCCTCGGGTCCGTGCTCTTCGGATGAGCGCGGTTCGCGAAGTAGCGCGTGAGCGACAGCCCATGGCCACCGATGTTCCCCATGCCGAACACCAGCGCCGATTCGTCCACCAAGCTCACGACCCGTTCGAAGATCTCATCGTCGCCGAGGCCCTCCGCGATCTCGAGCTTCGAGGGGTCGAGGCCAGCGCGCACGGCTGCGCGCGCGAACAGATAAGTGCCCGTGCCCATCACGACGACGACGTCCGCGGGGCTCATCTTGGGCAGGGCCTCGCCGAGCTGCAGCGAGCGTTCCGGCCGGTCTTCGCGGCAATTGAACAGAGCGATTCTGGCCTTCAGCTCCGGGTGGCGGCCGATGGACAGGTCCCAGAGCTGCTCGGTGGAGACCGGGTCGTTGGCGGCGAAGCCATTCACGAACACCAGCCGGCGCCCGAAGAAATCGAGATCGTATTCGCGGAGCGCGCCCGGATCGGGACGGCTCTTCTGCATGCCCGAGAGCGCGAGGCCGCGTTCGACCCCGAGGTCCTCTGCGACCCGGAGCGCCAGCGCGACGTTTTCGCGATGCTCGGTGTAGCTGAAACCAGCGAGGTCCTCGTCGCTCACGCTCGTGAGGTCGGCGTCGTCGATGGCGACGAGCTCGGTCTTGCGGTCCTTGCACGCCTCACGAAAGACCTCGAGCTGCTTCTTCTCGGCGGTGAAGAGCTTGCCGCGGAGCGGAATCATGGACGCGAGGGCCAGCGCCACGTCGCGATCGGTCGGCCCCATCACGTCCAGGTGGTCCGGCCGGGCGTTGGTGATGACTCCGTGGGTCGCGCGCACGAGCTCGAGCTCGGAGAGCGCCTGCAGCTCGGGCTGGAGAGCCATGCACTCGATGACGAGGGCCTTGGCGTCGTGGGCCGCGGCTACCGAGACGATGCGCCGCTGTTCGATGACGTTGGGGCCGGACGGGCGAAAGATCGGCAGCTCGCGACCGTCGGGGAGCAGGAAACGCGCGAGAGTGCCCGTGGTCTTCGCGCAGGTCACGGTGCCGTGCTCGCGGAGCGCCCCCGCGATGAGTCGGGTGACGCTGGACTTACCCCGCGTGCCGTTCACGTGGACCCGCACGGGGATCCGCGCGAGGTTTCGCCGGTGCACTACACGTTCGAGCGCGCCGGCACCGACGAGCAGTCCGGTCACGATGCTGAGGGAGATGGCGGCGGCTCCGAGTGCCACGGAAGAATGCTGGTTAGAGCATTTTCTCGGGTTGTTTGCGAGCGGAAGGGGGGCGGCCAGAGCGACCTGACGAGATCCTCACTCCGGCGCGCCGAGGCCCAACGGAGTCGTTACGCCGGCCGTGGAATGCTGATCTCCGTCCGCCAGCGAGGCCGACGAAGTGAGGAGACATGCCGTATCGAACGAGTAGCGATCCGAGATGGGCCGCCTGGAGGCACCCGAGCTTCCGAGCCCCCCCTTGGTTCCGGTCTTCGCAACGGCGTGTTTCGCCTGCGCCTCGCGGGTGGCCGTCGCGTCGCACGGCGGGGAGCGCTTCGGCGCCCAGGTCAGCTTGGCGTTGGGCATCGTCGTGACCGGTTTGGTCGAGGCGGGCTTTGCGCTGGCTGCCCGTCGGCCTCGCTCGGGGGCCGAGCCGGGCGGTCGGGGACTCCGGATGGGGCCGTACGTCCTTCGTCGAGGTTGCGCTAAGGTCGCCCGTCGCTACCCCGGTCACCGAAGGAGACAGAGATCGTGTCCATCCTCATGAAACGCGGCGCTGGCATCGGCGCGACGCTGACCATCGTGCTCTTCACCACATTGGCGCGAAGCCAGAGCGCCGAGCCGGAAACCCCCTGGTACGAGGCCCTGCGCCCGTCGGCGTTCGTGGATGGCTACCTCGGCGTCAACGAGAACTTCCCGAAGCCGGCGAGCGGGCAGAACCGATATCGCGCCTTCGACACGACGAACGGATTCGCTCTGTCGTGGGTAGGGTTCGACGCGAGCCTCGAGCCGAAGCCGGTTGGCGCGACGCTCGGTCTGCGCTTTGGTCCCACGGCGACGGCTCACGCAGGCGCGGACGCGGACGCAGGTCTCGCCAACGTCAAACAGGCCTTCGCTTCGTGGAAACCCTTCGAGTCCTTGATCCTGGATTTCGGCAAGTTCGACACGCCGTACGGCGCGGAGGTGGCGGAGAGTCAGCTCGACTTCAACTACACCCGCGGCGCGCTCTATTGGCTCGCGCAACCGCTCTTTCACACCGGGCTTCGCGCGACGCTGGGGCTCGCAGACGAGGTTTCGTTGAAGGCGCTCGTCGTGAACGGCTGGAACAGCAGCATCGACAACAACACGGGGAAGACCTTCGGCGCTCAGCTCACGTACGCGCCGATGAAAGAGCTCTCTCTCGCCCTGGGTTGGATCGGTGGACCGGAGCAGCCCGACCACGGCGATGTGGAGTGCGCCGACGACCAGGTGTTCGACCCGAGCGCGCTTCGCTGCGTCGCGTCGCCTGGAACGGCCGCCGCTTCGTATCCCGTGGATCGAGGCGGCGCCAACGACCCGGAGTCGTGGAAGCACTTGGTGGACTTGGTCGTGTTCGCCTATCCCACCGACGATTTCAGCCTGTTCCTCAACGCCGACTATGGCACCGAAGGGGTTCGCGACGCGACGAACGCGGTGACGCGCGCGAGCTTCTACGGCGCAGCGCTCGGGCTGCGCTACGCGTTCGCCGAAGGTTGGGCCGTCGCGGGCAGAGCCGAGTACATCGGAGATCCCGACGCTTACCTGACCGGCGTGTCTGGAGGAGCCCTCGGGACCGGCACGTTGACTCTGGAAGCGCGACCGACCGAGAACCTGGTGCTCAAGCTCGAGCAGCGGAGCGACGTCATGCTGAGCGCAGACGGGGACGATCGGGTGTTCCCGAAAAAGGTACGCGACCAGTCGAGTGCCCAACACACCACGACGCTGGGCGTGGTCGTGAAGACGAACTGAGCGCGGGCGGCGCGGGGCGCGCCCCTTACGAGATCCTTACGCGCGGGCCTGGCTTGCTTTCGCACCGCTTGCGTCCTCGGCGCTAGCGTTTGGGTGACTCGTCACCCGAAGGCCGCCGCCATGCTGGACGTCACCTATCTCGGTCTCACCGCCCTCTTGTTCGTGCTCACTCTCGGTCTCGTCCGCGTGTGCGAGCGGGTCGAGGAGTAGCTCCCATGAACACCCTCTACTGGGTCGGAGCGATCGTCTCCGCACTTCTGTTCGTGTACCTCGTCGTCGCAATGCTCGAGCCGGAGTCACTGCAATGAGCTGGCAAGGTTGGGTTCAGATCCTGCTCTACGTCGGCGTGCTCGTCGCGGCGGCCAAGCCGCTCGGCAGCTATATGGCGCGTGTCTACGAGGGCGAGCCGGTGTTCATGGAGAAGGTCTTCGGGCCGCTCGAGCGCCTGATCTACCGCCTCGCAGGGGTGAGGCGGGACGCGGACGATCCGTGGAAGACCTACGCGCTCGGCATGCTGCTGTTCAACATGGCCGGCCTGTTGGTCGTGTACCTGCTTCAGCGCGCGCAGGCGTCTCTGCCGCTGAACCCGGCGTCGATGCCTGCGGTCACGCCGGACAGCTCCTGGAACACCGCGGTGAGCTTCGCGACCAACACCAACTGGCAGGGCTACGGCGGGGAAGCGACGATGTCCTACGCCACGCAGATGCTCGGGCTCACGGTGCAGAACTTCGTGTCCGCTGCGACGGGCATGGCGGTGCTGGTCGCGCTGATCCGCGGGCTCGCCCGCAAGAGCGCCAGCGGCATCGGGAACTTCTGGGTCGACATGACCCGGAGCACTCTCTACATCCTTCTTCCGCTTTCGTTCGTGGTGGCGCTGATGCTGGTCTCGCAGGGCGTGGTGCAGACCTTCTCGGCTTACCACGCCGTTCCACTGGCCGAGGCGCTGAAGGACGCGGACGGCAAGGCGGTCGTGGATCAGGTGATCGCGGTCGGTCCCGCGGCCTCGCAGATCGCCATCAAGCAGCTCGGCACGAACGGCGGCGGGTTCTTCAACGTGAACTCGGCACACCCGTTCGAGAACCCGACCGGTTTCTCGAATTTCGTCGAGCTCATCTCGATCCTGATCCTCGCCGCGGCGCTCTGTTACACCTTCGGCAAAATGGTCAAGGACACGCGGCAGGGTTGGACCCTGCTGGCGGCGATGCTGGTCATCTTCGTCCCGCTGCTCGCGCTCTCGACCTGGCAGGAGCAGGCCGGGAACCCGGCTCTGGCGAGCCTGGGCGCCGACCAGATCGGCAACGCCCTGCACTCCGGCGGCAACATGGAGGGTAAGGAGTCGCGCTTCGGCATCTCGGCCTCCACGCTCTGGGCCACCGCGACAACCGCGGCCTCGAACGGCTCGGTGAACGCGATGCACGACTCGTTCACACCGCTCGGTGGCCTGGTCCCGATGTGGCTGATGCAGCTCGGCGAGATCATCTTCGGCGGCGTCGGCTCGGGCCTTTACGGCATGTTGATGTTCGCCATCGTCGCGGTGTTCGTCGCCGGTCTGATGGTGGGCCGCACCCCCGAGTACCTGGGCAAGAAGATCGAGGCCTACGAGATGAAAATGGCTTCGATCACCATCCTGGTGCCGCCAGCCGTCGTCTTGATCGGCACGGCCGTGGCGGTGGTCTCGGCCAGTGGCCTCGAGACCATCCACAACCCCGGCGAACACGGCTTCAGCGAGGTGCTCTACGCCTTCTCGTCCGCCGGCAACAACAACGGCAGCGCGTTCGCCGGGCTCGGCGCGAACACGCCCTTCTACAACACGGCGCTCGGACTCGCGATGTTCTTCGCACGCTACTGGCTCGCGATCCCGGTGCTGGCGATCGCCGGATCACTCGCGGCGAAGAAGGTCGTCCCCGAAGGCTCGGGCACGCTGCCCACGCACACGCCGCTCTTCGTCGTGATGCTGGTCGGCACCGTCATCGTGGTCGGCGCGCTCACCTTCATCCCCTCACTCGCGCTCGGCCCCATCGTCGAGCACCTGATGCTGCATTCCTGAGAGGCACGTCATGGCCCAACCGAAGCCACTCCCCAAGTCCAGCGTGCCCGAGACCGCGCCGTCCTCGAGCAAGGCCCTGCCCGCACACGGGGCGGACCTGGCGGCGCACCGCCCGCGCAGCGCCGTGCGCCCGCTGTTCGATCCGCCCATCGTCAAGCGTGCGATCGTCGATGCCTTCAAGAAACTCGATCCGCGACATCAGATCCGGAATCCGGTCATGTTCGTGGTCGTGGTCGGCAGCGTGCTCACCACGGTGCTGTTCGTGCAAGCGCTCACCGGCAAGGGCGAAGCTCCGGCGTCGTTCATCGGCGGCATCACGGCCTGGCTCTGGTTCACCGTGCTGTTCGCAAACTTCGCCGAGGCGATGGCCGAGGGCCGCGGCAAGGCCCAGGCCGATACGCTGCGCAAGGCCAGGAAGGACATCCAGGCCAAGCAGCTCCAGAAGCCCAAGCGGGACGCGGCAACCTCGCTGGTCTCGGCGGCTTCTCTGCGCAAGGGTGACCACGTGCTGGTCGAAGCCGGCGACTTCGTTCCGGGCGACGGTGAGATCGTCGACGGCGTCGCTTCGGTGGACGAGAGCGCCATCACGGGCGAAAGCGCGCCGGTCATCCGCGAGAGCGGCGGCGACAAGAGCGCCGTCACAGGCGGCACGCGCGTGCTCAGTGACTGGATCGTGGTGCGGATCACGTCGAATCCGGGCGAGACCTTCCTCGATCGCATGATCCGCCTGGTGGAAGGTGCCAAGCGCCAGAAGACGCCGAACGAGATCGCGCTCGACATCCTGCTCGCCGCGCTCACCATCATCTTCCTGCTCGCCACCGTCACGCTCTTGCCGTTCTCGATCTACAGCGTGGGGGCCGCGGGCAAGGGGGCCGTGGTCACCGTCACCGTGCTGGTGGCGCTGCTCGTGTGCCTGATCCCGACGACCATCGGAGGGCTGCTCTCGGCCATCGGCATCGCGGGCATGGACCGCATGATCCAGGCCAACATCATCGCCACCAGCGGTCGAGCCGTGGAGGCGGCGGGCGACGTCGACGTGCTCCTGCTCGACAAGACCGGCACCATCACGCTCGGAAATCGCCAGGCCACCGCCTTCATGCCGGCCAAGGGCGTGCGGGAGTCGGACTTGGCCGATGCCGCGCAGCTCGCGTCGCTGGCGGACGAGACGCCGGAAGGCCGCAGCATCGTGGTGCTCGCCAAGGAGAAGCACGGGTTCCGCGAGCGCGACGTGCACGAGCTCGGAGCCCACTTCGTCCCCTTCTCCGCGCACACCCGCATGAGCGGCGTGGACCTCGAGGGCCGTCAGATCCGCAAGGGCGCGACCGACGCGATCGAGAGCTACGTGACGGAGCAGGGCGGCAGCATGCCTCCCGACGTGAAGCGTCAGGTCGAGGAGATCGCGCAGCAGGGCGGGACGCCGCTCGTCGTGGCCGAGGGGGCGAACGTGCTCGGCGTCATCCAGCTCAAGGACATCGTCAAGGGCGGCATCAAGGAGCGCTTCGCCGAGCTCAGGCGCATGGGAATCAAGACCGTGATGATCACCGGCGACAACCCGCTGACCGCCGCGGCCATCGCGACCGAAGCCGGAGTCGACGACTTTTTGGCCGAGGCGACCCCCCAAGCCAAGTTGGACCTCATCCGCGACCACCAGAAGGGCGGGCGCCTGGTGGCGATGACAGGGGACGGCACCAATGACGCACCGGCGCTCGCGCAAGCAGACGTGGCGGTGGCCATGAACACCGGCACGCAGGCGGCGAAGGAAGCCGGCAACATGGTGGACCTCGACTCGAACCCCACCAAGCTCATCGAGGTGGTCGAGATCGGCAAGCAGCTGCTCATGACTCGCGGCGCGCTGACCACATTCAGCATCGCCAACGACGTGGCGAAGTACTTCGCGATCATCCCGGCGGCGTTCGCCACCACCTATCCGGCGCTCGGCGCGCTCAACGTGATGCGCCTGGCCACGCCCGAGAGCGCCATCCTGTCCGCAGTGATCTTCAACGCCATCGTCATCGTGTTCCTGATCCCGCTCGCGCTCAGGGGCATCGCGTACAAGCCCATCGGCGCGTCCGACCTGTTGCGCAAGCACCTGTTGGTCTACGGGCTCGGCGGCCTGATCGTGCCGTTCATCGGGATCAAGCTGATCGACGCGCTCTTGGTCCTTCTGGGCCTCGCGTAAAGGAGAATCGTCATGTGGAAGGAGCTCAGACCCGCCCTCGTCACGCTGGCTGCCATGACCCTGATCACGGGCGCGGCCTACCCGCTCGTCGTCACGGGCATCGCGCAAGCGGCGTTCAAGGACAAAGCCAACGGCAGCCTGATCGTGAAGAACGGAAAGCCCGTCGGCTCCTCGCTCATCGGCCAAGAGTTCCGTGACCCGAAGTACTTTTGGGGCCGGCTGTCGGCGACCGGCAAGGTTCCATACGATGCGAGCGCGTCTTCCGGGTCGAACCATGGCCCGCTCAGCACCGCCCTCCACGACGCAGTGAAGGGACGGGTCCAGGCCTTGCGTGACGCTGACCCGGAGGCCACGGGTCCGGTCCCGGTGGATCTCGTGACTGCGTCGGGCAGCGGGCTCGACCCACACATCTCGCCGGCCGCAGCCGCGTTCCAGGTGCGGCGCGTGGCCAAGGCGCGAGGACTCGCGGAGGGCAAGGTGCGCGAGCTCGTGACCGCCCACACGATTCCACGCCAGCTCGGCGTATTGGGGGAACCAGTGGTCAACGTACTCGAGCTGAACCTCGCCCTCGACGGGACGTGACAAGATGGACGCGCGATGACCGAAGGGCGTCCGGATCCCGAGCAGCTCTTGCTCCGCGCCGAGGCAGAAGCAGCAGCGGAGCGCAAGAAGAGCCGCGGGAAGCTGACGGTCTTCTTCGGCGCGGCTCCGGGCGTCGGCAAGACGTTCTCCATGCTGCAAGAAGCAGCGGTGGAGCGCGACGTCGAGGGTCGCGACGTAGTCGCGGGGCTCGTGGAGACCCACGGCCGATTCGAAACGACCACTTTGCTCGCCGGGTTCGAGCTCCTGCCGCGGCGCGCGTTGGAATACCGCGGCACCACCCTGCACGAGTTCGACCTGGATGCCGCTCTCGCTCGCAAGCCCGGCTTGCTGCTGGTCGACGAGCTCGCCCACACCAACGCCGAGGGGTCGCGTCATCCGAAGCGTTGGCAAGACGTGGAGGAGCTGCTCGAGGCCGGCATCGACGTGATGACCACGCTGAACGTGCAGCACCTCGAGAGCCTGAACGATCTGGTGGCGCGCATCACCGGTGTGGTCGTGCGCGAAACCGTGCCGGACTCCGTGATCGACGGCGCGGACGAGATGAAGCTCATCGACCTGCCCCCGGAAGAGCTGCTCGCGCGGCTCAAGGAGGGCAAGGTCTACGTGCCGGCGGCAGCCGAACGCGCGATGGAGAACTTCTTCAGGAAGGGGAATCTGATCGCGCTCCGCGAGCTCGCGCTTCGGACCACGGCCGAGCGCGTGGACGCAGACATGCAAGCCTGGCGGCTGGCCCAAGGGATCGAGAGAACTTGGGGAGTGCGCGAACGCATCTTGGTCTGCATCAGCCCGAGCCCTCACTCCGCCGCGCTGCTCCGCGCCGGCCGCCGCATCGCCTCCCGGCTCCACGCCGAATGGTTCGCCGCCAACGTCGAGACGCCCCTGACCCAGAACCTCGCGCCCGCGGAACGCGCACGCATGACTCAGCACCTGCATCTCGCGGAAGCGCTGGGCGCCGAGACCGTGACGCTGAAAGGCCAGAGCGCGGCGGAGGAGCTACTGGCGTTCGCGCGCGAACACGCTGTGACCAAGATCGTGGTCGGCAAGCAGCGCGTCCGCCGCTGGCGGGATCGGCTGCGGACGTCGTTCGTGGACGAGCTGGTCGTCGGCAGCGGCGACATCGACGTTTACGTCACCGCCGGCGAGGTCGACGCACCGGCCGCTCGCGAGGCTCCCTTGGCCGCGCCCGGGTCACCCTCGCCCGGGAGTGAACTCCGCTTTCACGTGAGCGCGGCGCTCGTGGTCGCGGCTGCGACCGCCGTGGCGTTCTGGCTCTTCGGTCGCGGCGCGCTGGCCGACGTGGTCATGACCTACCTGCTCGGGATCGTGCTCGTCGCATCGCGCACCAGCTTTCGCGCAGCGATCGTGAGCGCCGTCCTCAGCGTGCTCGCCTTCGACTTCTTCTTCGTGCCGCCCTACCTCACCCTGTCGGTGGTGGACCTGCGTCATGTCGTCACTTTCGGAGTGATGCTGCTCGTCGCGGTGGTGATTGCCGGACTGACCGAGCGCGTGCGGGCCCAGGCCGCGTTCGCCAAGAAGAGCGAACGGCGGACGGCCGTGCTCTACGCTCTGAGTCGCGACCTCGGCAGATCGGCCGACGCGAGCTATCTGCAGAAGACCGCTCGCCGCCACCTGGAGGACGTCTTCGACGCGAAGGTCGCGCTCCACGTGCGCGGGATCGACGGCGCGACGGAGCTGAAGGAGGTCAGCGATGGGCTCGAGATCACGGAGCGCGACCTCGGAGTCGTGGCTTGGGTCGCGAGCCACGGCAAGGAAGCGGGTCGCGGCACCGACAACGTCCCGGCCTCCGATGGGCTTCATCTGCCGCTCGCGGCCGCGACGGGTGAAGTGCTGGGCGTCATCGGCTTGTACCCGCGTGCGGCCGATCGCCTCCTCGATCCCGAGCAGCGGAGGCTCGCCCAAGCGCTCGTGCAGCTGATTGCCTCGGGGGTGGAACGCGCGCGGCTGGCCGATGAAACCCAGCGCGCTCGAGTCAAGATGGAGGCCGAACAGCTACGCAGCAATCTACTCTCCAGCGTTTCGCACGACCTCAGGACGCCCCTTGCCGTGATGAAGGGCGCCGCGAGCACGCTGGTCGACGACGACGCCAAGCTCGTTCCCGAGACGCGCAGAGATCTCGCCGAGACCGTGCTGGAGGAGACCGAACGGCTCGAACGCCTGGTCGCGAACCTCCTCGACATGACTCGCCTCGAGTCCGGCGCCGTCCGTGTGAAGAAAGAATGGCAGTCGGTCGAGGAGATCGTCGGCGGCGCTCTGGCGCGCACCGAGCGACAGCTCGCGGGTAGGCAGGTCGAGGTGCGCGTCCCCGCTGACTTGCTCGTACCGTGCGACGGCGTCCTCATCGAACAGGCGCTGGTGAACCTGCTGGAGAACGCCGCCAAACACACCAGCGCCGGCACTGCCGTGCGGATCGAGGCCGCCAAAGACGAAGGCGCGGTACGCTTGTCCGTCGCGGACGCAGGCCGAGGCCTCGCTCCCGGTGAAGAGGCCCAGGTGTTCGAGAAATTCCACCGCAGCGCTTCGGCGCCGCCGACCCCCGGGTTCGGGCTCGGTCTCGCCATCTGCCGCGCCATCGCCATCGCCCATGGAGGCAGCATCCGCGCGCACAATCGTCCCCAAGGCGGTGCGAGGTTCGAGCTCACGCTGCCGGTCGAAGGGCAACCGCCCGGGCTCCGTCTGCCCGAGCTCGGGGACGGGGGCGTGCTCGTGGAGGCCGAGTGACCACCGCAGCTCCGCTCGTATTGCTCGTGGAAGACGAGCCGCAGATGCGGCGCTTCTTGCGCGGCTCGCTCGGCACGCACGGCTACCGGATCCTCGAGGCGACGACCGCCACCGAAGGCATGGCCCAAGCCGCGTCGTACAACCCGGATCTGATTCTGCTCGACCTCGGGCTTCCGGATCTCGATGGGCTCGAAGTCACCGCCCGCCTCCGCGAGTGGACGACGGTGCCCGTGATCGTGATCTCCGCGCGCGGGCAGGACGAAGACAAGGTGAAGGCTCTCGACGCAGGGGCGGACGACTATCTGACGAAGCCGTTCAGCGTCGCCGAGCTCCTCGCCCGTATGCGAGTCGCGCTGCGTCACGCTTCGCGCCTGGGCTCCGCAGAGGAGGAATCGACCTTCAGCTTGGGCGACCTCCGCGTGGACTTGGCGAAGCGCCAGGTGTTCGTGGGCGAAGACGAGGTCCACCTCACCCCGACGGAGTACAAGCTCCTCGGCGTGCTGGTGCGTCACGCTGGCCGAGTGGTCACCCACCGCCAGCTGCTGAAAGAAGTCTGGGGTCCCCACTACGTGGAGCGCACGGAGTACCTCAGGGTGTTCGTGGGGCAGCTCAGGCAGAAGCTCGAAGCGACGCCTGCTCGGCCGCGCTACCTGATGAACGAGCCGGGCGTCGGCTATCGCTTGAAGACAGAGTAGCCGGGCTACGAGGAATGTCCCGCCCGTCCACCCAACTGCTATCCTGAAGCCTGCGATGCGGACCGCCGCCTGGATCTTCGGGCTCGTGCTCTTCGGGTGCGGCGGTGGGGGTGACTCCGAAGGCGGAAGCGGCGGCGCACATTCCGGCGGCGGCGCCGGCGGAGTCGCGGGCGCGAGCGGCGGGGCCGCGGGCGCGAGCGGGGGCGCGAGCGGTGCGGGTGGCTCGGGGACTGGAGGCAGCGCGGGGAGCCACGTGGTGATCGAGGGGGGTGAGCTACGCATCGATGGCGTGCCCACGTTCCTTTACGGCGGGGACCTCCACTACTTCCGCGTGCGCGACCCCGGCTACGACGCAGCCAAGACCGAGGCGCTCTGGGTCGAGTCTCTCGAGCTGATGAAGGCCGCCGGCATGAACCTCGTCACGACCTACGCCGCCTGGGACTACCACCAAGTGGGACCCGGCCAGTGGGACTTCGCTGGCGCGCGTGACGTCGGGAAATTCGTGGATCTCGCCTGCGATCGCGGCTTCCACGTCGTGTTCAAGCCGGGGCCGCTCATCACGGGCGAGTGGCCTCGCGGGTTCGGTACGTTCGGCGCGGTGCCCGCGTGGTGGAAAGAAGCTCACCCCGAAGCGCTGGCGCGAAAGAGCGACGGCACGCCGTTCAACTACTCGCCCACCGGAGCGAGTGACCAGACCCAACCGAGCTATCTCCACCCGACGTATCTCGCTGCGGTCGAGGAGTGGTATTCGCAGGTCCTGGCGCAGGTGAAGAAGCACCTCGGCGGCTGTCTCGTCGCCATTCAGGTGGACAACGAGACCAACCTCTATTGGGGGAACCGCTTCGGAGACGTCGACTACAGCGACGTGGCCCTCGCGCACTATCGCGAGTTCTTGCAGAAGAAGTACTCCGGCATCGCTGCGTTGAACGCCCGCTACGGGAAGAGCTACGCCGCGTTTTCCGAGGTCGAGCCGCCGAAGTCGGCGCCGAGCTTCACCACGCCGCGCAAAGACAACCCCTGGTACGCCGATTGGTATTGGGCCGGGCAGGCGCTCTCCGCGAGCTATCTCGCCGAGCTCCGGAAGCTGTTGCTCGCCGAGGGTTTCGGCCCGCCCGACACGCTTTTCTTCACCAACGACTCGCCGTTCGCCCTGCTCTTCACCGACCTTTCGCTCCGCAACGTGCTCGTTCACGACGGGCCCACCAAGAATCCCATCGGTCTCAGCGGGCTCGACCTCTACCCGAAGCAGTTCACGACGAACGCGCACCTGATGGACCAGCCGTTCCAGGTGGACTACTTCGTCCAGCTCTACGACCAGGCGGGTGACCTCGCGACCGGGCCCCAAGACTACGTCTACGCGGCCGAGCTCCAAGGCGGGTTCTATGCGTACCCGGCGCTCGGATCGCCCGAGGTTCGACCGGCCGCCACCGACCAGCTCCTGGCGCGCAGCATCGGCCGCGGCCTGAAGGGCGGAGCGTTCTACGTCGTCCGCGACGGCTTGAACCTGGATGGTTCGAAGTACGACTACCAGGCTGCGATCGGCCTCGCGGGCAACACGACCCCTCGCTACACGGTGATGAAGCGCTGGGGCGCGCTGCTCGCGACCTACGGAGCCGACCTCCTCCGCGCAAAGGCGGTGAAGAACCGCATCGCCGTCTTGACGAACGGCCACTACGCGGCGCCGGCCGGGGCGGTGCTCGACGACATGCAGCGCCTCGTCACCATCGAGGAGCCGGCGCTCTTCGGTTGGCTCGCGTCGGCCGGTTACGACCCCGAAGTGCTCGACGTTCGTCTGGCGACGCCCGAGAAGCTCGCGACCCTGAAGGCGGTCTTCTACTTGAACCCGGACTTCGTGGACGACGCGAGCGCGACGAAGCTCGTCGATTACGTGAACCAGGGTGGCTTCTTGCTGAACTTCCTGTGGCCGGGGCGCCAGAACGAGGCGTGGCAGTCGAGTGCCGCATCGAACGCCTTCGCGGCGCTCTTCCCCGCGAAAGACGACGGCTTCTGGCAATGGCTCAACGCGGCGCGCGAGGGCACGGTGAACGCGAGCTTCCCGGGCCTCTCGGCTGAGCTCGAGAGCTACTGGTACGAGTCGCAGTGGACGCCGATCGGGCCACACACGCCCCTGCTCTGGGAGCGCACCGAGCCGTTCGGGACCAACGGTTCGGTGGTCGGCTGGTTGGCGCAGGACGGCGGAAAGAATCGAGCGCTCATCGGCACGCACGTCGCCACGCGCTTCAACCAAGACGACTACTATGCGCTTCCGGCGGCGGAGATCACTCGCGCCACCGCCCTCGCTCGGCACTTGCTCTCCGTCGCCGGCGAGTCGCCCATCGTGAGCACCGGCGCTCCGCGGGCGCTCGCGTGGGCGCGCCGTTCCGACGCACGTACGTACCTATTCGTCGTCAACGACGAGGCGAGCGCCAAGGTCGTGCACGTGAGCTTCCACGATCTCGCAGCGCTCGGGCTCGCAGCGGGCGAGAGCTACGCCGTGAAAGAGGTGCTGTCCGGGCAGAGCCTGGGGCAGAAGACCGGCGCGGCCCTTTCGGCCTCGGGCCTCGACGTCTCGCTGGATCCAGAGAGCCCGGGCGTGGTGGTGGTCGAAAAGGCTCCGTGACTCGCACGCCTTCCCGTCGCGCTCGCTTTCACGTACGCTGCGCAAGTAGGAGGTGTGCTCATGAAGCGGTCGGCCGTGCTCACTCTCGTCCTTCTGACCTGCGGGCTCGCGGCGTCTTGCGGCGGTGACTCCGACAGTGACGGCGGCACCGGCGCCAAAGCCGGTACGGGCGGGAAAGGTGGCACCGGCGGCAGCGGAGGCACGGGCACGAGCGGCACCGGCGGTTCTGCGGCGAGCGGTGGCGCCGGCGCGACCGACGGCGGCACCGCGGGCGGGGGCGCGTCCGGCACCGGCGCTGGCGGGGCGGGCGACGGCGGGACCGCCTGCGGCACCATGACGTGCGCTGCGGACCAGGCCTGCTGTCCCGGCCTCGAGTATTGCTTCCCAGCGACTTGCACCAATTGCTGCCCGAGCCTCATCGATGGCGGCAGCGGTGGGTCCGGCGGTGGCTCCGGCGGTGCGCCGGTCGACGGCGGTGGGCAATGTGGGCTCCAGACCTGCGGGCCCAACCAGAGCTGCTGTTCGCTCGGCACCATCAAGTACTGCTACCAGACCTCTTGCACGTTCTGCTGCCAGGGCCTCGACGGCGGCATCGGCGGCTTCGGCGGTATTGGCGGCTTCGATGCTGGCTTCGGCGGTTTCGGAAACTTCGGTGGCTTCGATGGTGGGCTCGGCGGATTCGGAGGGTTCGACGCCGGCTTCGGCGGTTTCGGGAACTTCGGTGGCTTCGACGCCGGCAACGACTCGAGCTTCGGCGGTTTCGGAAACTTCGGCGGCTTCGGCGGCGCGGTCGACGGCGGCCTGAAGTGCGGCTCGGTGACCTGCGGCGCAGGTTACTCGTGCTGCAAGAACCAGTACTGCTATCCGTCGGCCTGTCTCGCCTGCTGTCAGCCCTGACGCACGCGCGGCTCAGTCACACGCGTATTCGCCGATGGCCTGCGGTGTGCCGTCCTGGCTCGAGTCGCACGCGACTGCCATTTGTTGCGTGAGCTCCGGCGTGGGCGCTGCACCGTGCAGATAGGTCGAGCCGGCTTGCCAGTCGGTGCCCGGATACCAGAAGAGCATGAGCACCCCCGCGTCGAGCGGCTGTCCGTCCGGGCGCGCCAGGCGATCGCGCACGGGCAACGACAGGCTGTCGTCGATGGCGGGACAGCCGAGGCTCGGCCGCGCCCAGCCGCACTTCTGCACGTAGGCGTCGCCCACCGGGGCCCATGGGTGCATCACGATGTCTCGGGAGCAGACGTTGTCGTTGTAGCCCGGTTCGAGGCCCTCCAGCCGAAACGAGGGGCCAAAGGTTCCGACGTAGGTTCCTGCCGAGCGGTAGAGGCCCAAGCTCGATTGGTTCGAGCCCGAGACGTTGGAGAAGGTGACCGCGTGTGCGAGATCCACACCGTCGGTGGACTTCCGCCCATGGGCCACGCGCAGGTTCCAGATGAGCTCGCTTCGGGACAGGTCGACCACCCACTCGCGGAGCTCGGACGAGTGTTTCCGGAAGTCGACCACCACGAATTCCGGGCGGCGGCTCGCGCCCCACGCCCAAGCATTCCGGTAAACGGCGAGGGCATCGGTCGCGAGCGCCGGATCGACGCCGAACGAAGTGAACGTCGCGGGTGTGCTCAGCGCGGCGGCCACAGAAAACTCACCCTCGTGCCCGGCGGGCTCGTCGACGACCAAGAAGTAGTCGCCGGCGGGTAGCCACGCACCGACGTTCGTCGGGTGTGCGTCGATGCAGCTCGCGGCGTCGTCGGCGCCCAGAAGGAGCAGGAAGCTGCCCTCGGGACCTGCCGTCTTGGCGGCGGAGACGAAGCCGTCTTCCGACAGCGTGATGCGGTGCACGACTTCTGCACCTCCGAAGTCCTGGCCCTGGGCAGCAGCGCAGCCGTACTCGGTGAAGGTCGTGCGGGTTGCGTTCGACGTGGTCGACGTGCGCGTCATCGGTAACGCGTCGACGCACACGACGTCGTCGCAGGGGGAGCCGCCTGCGTTCGACTTGCCACTCGCGGAAGAGCAGGCGAGGGCGGCGCACGCGGTGAAGAGGGCGAAGAAGCGCGGCGTCATGGGTTCCGGCACGCGTTCGAGGGTACGCGCGTTTCGCTCGAAGGTCATGCGGCGCTTCGGTTCGCTGCCGTGCCCGCGAAGCGTGTGGGTCGCCATTGCCTTCCGGGCCCGGCGGGGGCAGGGGGGAGGAGGAGGTCTCCCCGTGCGCTTCCCCGGTCGTCGCAAGCACAAACACTACTTCCCCGTGCACGAGCGCGACCCGTTGCTCCACCACGCTGGGCTCGACACACCCGAGGTGAAGATCCACATCGTCGGGGTCGACCAGACGCTCGTGGACATCGACGCACGCGTCGAAGACGAGCTCCTGGAGCGCTATCAGCTCCCCAAGGGCGGCTCCACCGTCATCCCCAACGATCGGGCGCTCGCCCTCTACGACGAGCTCTTCCAGGGCGGCCAGATCAACTACGAGTTCGCCGGCGGCACCGTCGGCAACACGCTCCACAACTACTCGCTGCTCGCCGACGACGCGGCCATCCTGCTCGGCGTCATGAGCGACCCCATCCGCTTCGGTACTTCGGGTTATCGCTACCTCTCCAGCACCTCGAGCCGCGTGAATCTGGATCACCTGCAACCGGTGGATGGGCCCATCGGGCGCTGCTTTGCCTTGATCACGCCCGACGGTGAACGGAGCTTCGCCATCAGCGCCGGCAAGATGAACGAGCTTCGCGCCGAAAGCGTGCCCGCGTCGGTGTTCACCAACGCCGGTGCCTTGGTGATCTCTGCCTATCTGATGCGCGCCAGCTCGGGAGAGCCCATGCCCGACGCCACGCGACGCGCGGTGGCCCTGGCTCGAGAGCATGGCGTTCCGGTGGTGCTCACGCTCGGGACGCGCTTCGTGATCGCGGAGCGGCCGGACTTCTGGCGCTCGTTCATCGAGGAGCACGTCGACATCGTGGCCATGAACGAAGAGGAGGCCGAGGCGCTCACGGGCATCGCGGACCCGCTGCTCGCCTGCGAACGCACGCTCGACTTCGCCGACCTCGTGCTCTGCACCGCAGGCCCAATCGGGCTCTACCTCGCCGGCTACACCGACGACCAAGTGAAGCGCGAGACTCGATATGCTCTCTTGCCGGGCGCGATTCCGGAGTTCAATCGTTACGAGTTCAGCCGGCCCATGTTCAGGGACGCGTGCCAGCGACCCGTGAAGGTCTTCGCGCACATCGCGCCGTATCACGGCGGACCGGAGCGCATCACGAGCGCCAACGGCGCCGGCGACGCGGCGCTCTCGGCGCTGCTCCACGACATTTCCGCCAATCGCTACCACCGCGCGCGGGTGCCCGCCTCGGCCAAACACGTCCGGGAGTTCCTGACCTATTCGTCCATGAGTCAGGTGTGTCGCTACGCCAACCGCGTGAGCTACGAAGTCCTCGTCCAGTCCGCGCCGCGTCTCACGCGCGGGCTGCCGGAACGCGAAGACGGTCTCGACGACGAGAAGTACTGGGCGATGTGAGGCCCGCTCGGGCGATTGCCCGGGCGCCCGGCTGGCGGCATCTGGATCCACGCCCAGAAAAGCGCGCTTCCCGCCGATGGAACCCGGCCGAGTCCGGCAAGGGTACGGACAGGAGCCAAACGATGCGCTTTTCGACCCTCTCCCTCGCCCTCCCGCTCATCGCCGGCCTCGCCGGCTGCGCCTTCGAGACCGCGGAGTCCGAACCTGCGGAAGAGTCGGACGCGACGGCTGAGAGCAGCGAGGCGCTGAGCAGCGTACTCACCTGGGCCGACATGCCCACGAGCACCATCACGGACGGCGCCCACGTGTACTTCACGGCCTTGGACTCGAACTATCAGGAGCGGATCTACCGCATCCCGGTGAACGGAGGCACGAAGCAGTCGCTCGTGGCTTGCACGGGTTGCGGCAAGCTCGCTCTGGATTCTTCCTACGTCTACTTCAACACCGGTGCCGCGCTCTTCCGCATCGCCAAGGGGGGAGGCTCGAAAACCAAGCTGGCAGCCTCCGCCGTCGACGGCTTCGCGGACATGGCCGTGAGCGGTTCGTACCTCTACTTTGCCGGTCCCGACGGCGTGAAGCGCGTCCCGAAGGCAGGGGGCAGCGTGAAGGTCTTGTCGACGAAGGCGAAGAGCGTTCGCGGGTTGGCGCTGGACTCGTCCTACGTCTACTGGGTGAACATCGATGGCGGCACGATCCGACGCGTACCCAAAGCCGGTGGAACCACCACCACGCTGCTCACGGCCACCGAGCCGTTCGACATCGTGGTGGACGCGAGCCGCATCTATTGGACGAACCTCCAGGGCCTGATCTGGCGCGCAAATAAAGATGGCTCGAACCCCTGGTACGTGGCTGCAGGTC
>Ga0268298_10002756_pt1 | contig 18752 bp, 11 predicted proteins | sample WWTPWeurt_MetaG_FD_194462 | JGI IMG/M metagenome (GOLD analysis project Ga0268298, IMG submission 194462) | Activated sludge microbial communities from WWTP in Nijmegen, Gelderland, Netherland - WWTP Weurt | ecosystem: Engineered > WWTP > Aerobic digester > Activated sludge | place...
TTTCTGCGATAAGTTCGGTTTGATCGACGGCGCGCAGGGTGAAAATGAGTTCCGGTTGACTATCAAGGCGCGCACCCACCCCGTAGAGAACGGCTGCTACGTGCTTGCACATTGTGGCCCAGTCGGGGCAACTGCAATCCAGCTGGATTTCTGTAGGAAGCGGAAATAGTCCCGTGTTTTTCTCGGTTACAGCTGTCATTACGGCTGTAGAGAACTTCCCCTTGAGCAGTTCAAGAAGTGAGCTTATCTCTCCAGCACAGCGTTTTTTGACTTCAGTCCATTTATGTTCCGGCAAGGGCTCAATTTTTATAAGCACATCATAGAGGGAGGAACCGCTGACAATGGCTTTGATTTGGCCCTGCGCGATCTCCAGGTGGCAGACCGAGCCGTTGCGTACATAGGTTCTGCCCCGGGGTAGCCGATTGGCGTAGTCGCTGAATTTCTCTAAATGGTTACACCAGGCGGTCCCCCAGAAGGTCGTGGCGATTTTGCGACCTTCTATGCTCACGGGTTGAACCGTAACTCCTTTTTTTCGGAGGTTGTTCATCTGCTGCTTCGCCTGTGCTTTTCGCGTGGAAACTTTAACATACGGCTGCCAACCCCAATTCATGATACTTCTCCTATGGTGATTCTATCGAGATCGAGGCTAACTATGTTGAGGAGCTCTTCATTGCTCATTTCTGTCAATATACTCTCGGCTCCGCCCTTTAAAAGTTCGTCGGCCAGCTCGGTCTTTTCTGATATCAATTTGTCGATTTTTTCTTCGATTGTGCCCGGGCAGATAAATTTGTGCACCAGCACATTCTTGTGCTGTCCGATGCGGTAGGCTCTATCGGTGGCTTGATTCTCCACGGCCGGATTCCACCACCTATCAAAGTGGACCACATGGGAGGCTCTGGTTAAGTTCAGACCCGTACCGCCGGCCTTCACGGTTAGCACCATATAAGGTGGTCCATCTGTTTGCTGAAAGGCGTCTACGAGTTGTTTGCGTTTGGCAACGGCGGTACCGCCGTGTAATACCAAGCCCGGTGTGCCGAAATGTTTCTGTAGGAAATCAGCCAGGGGGTCCGTCAGTTCACGAAATTGTGTGAAGATAAGCATTTTTTCTTGTCTTGAAGCCACTTCCTCTGCTATTGCCTGCAACCTCTCGAATTTGCCGCTGTCGCTAGGTTTGTATAGACCATTGCCCAGTAATTGTGATGGGTGGTTGCAGATTTGCTTGAATCTCATCAGGTAGGAAAGTACCAGACCACGTCGCTTCATGCCGTCGACAGTCTCAAGAGTCTCTTTCAGCTCTTTGACGCAACCGGCATAAACAGCCGCCTGCTGCTTGCTGAGACCGCAGTAAACTTTTACTTCCGACTTGTCCGGCAGATCTTGAATGATTGACTTGTCCGATTTCAGTCGCCTCAATATATAGGGTGTAATCAAGTTGCGCAGCGGCGCATAATTTCTGCTTTCCTGCTCGTTCAGGGCTTTCACGAAGTTCTTAAACTTCTGTGCCGATCCCAGTAAGCCTGGCAAGAGAAAGTCGAACAGAGACCACAAGTCGGAGAGGCGGTTTTCTACCGGCGTCCCGGTAAGGGCTATTCGTGCTTCAGCCTTGAGTTTCTTCACCGCTTTTGTTTGCTTCGAATCTGGATTCTTGATGGCTTGTGCTTCATCTAAGATAACCAGTCGCCAATCGACTTCGAATAGCCACTTCTGTCTTAAGAGCATTCCATAGGTTGTAAAAACGATGTCCGTATTCTTTAAGCGCTCATTCAAGTGCTCCTGCGGATTGTCTGCCAGTGCGCTCAGTTCATGTTCAGTGGTTTGGGACGGGTGCAGGTAGATAGCTTTGAGAGTAGGGGCAAACCGCGCTGCCTCGGCTTGCCAGTTAGTTAAGAGAGAGGCAGGCAGAATAAGAAGAGAGGGCTTTTTTGTCTTACCAGTCTCCTTAAGGGAGAGTAGAAGTGCCAGAATCTGCACTGTCTTTCCAAGTCCCATATCATCGGCCAGGCAAGCGCCAAGCCCCAATTGCGTGAGAAAGTGCAGCCAATCATGACCGGTCTTTTGATAGGGTCTGAGCTCACCCTGGAACTGTTTGCTCAAAACCTCCGGCTTGCCCGTTCCTCCGGGTGACTTCAATTCCTTGAGCACTTGAGAAAGCCAGTCACCGGCGTTTACGAAAACACTATCGCTATCTTCGGATTCTGCCTGCTTTACTGCTGACAGATCAGAGGGAGCACCGGCGAGGAGCCTCATGCTTTCAATAAAGGAAAGTCCATCCTCAGCTTCGCGTTCAATTTCCTTCCATTTCTTCAGTGCTTCAGCCAGCTTGTCGCGATTGATTTCGACCCACTGTCCTTTTAAAAAGAACAGGCCATCGCCGCTAGAAGCAAGGATTTGTTTTAGTTCACCTTCTGTTAATTTGTCTTCGCCGAGGCTAAGAGCAATCTGGAAGTCGAGCATAGCATCCAGCCCCAGGGTGTTTTTTCTCTTCTCGCCAATAGTGACGGTAACACGCGGCTTTTGCCTGTGTTGCCACCAGTCAGGCATCCTGACCAGCACACCGCTTTCCTCTAACAACGGCACCTCTTTCAAAAGAGCGTAGGCCTCTTCGGGGGTCCGCCGGAGTGCATGATAGATCTCTTTCGATTCGACCATTTGTCTGACAAGAGCGCTCTTCTCCGCCGCCAGTTGTACCGGAGTAAGCAGGCTTATCAAGGCGTCTTTATTGCCCTCGCCTGCATACTCTTTCAGAGCCTGGCTGAGCGGCTGGTATTGCACCTTGCCGCCACTTGAGAGGCCGGGGGCATATGTTGCCATGAATGCAAAAGGGTAGTCGGGATCTCTTTTGTTTTCAGCCAGGTGGAAACATACTCTACCTACCTGGTGCCAGAGTGGAGCCTTTGCCTTCAGCCAGTCCGCCAGATTGGTTTCCTGTGCGGCTACATCCTTCTGCACCCAGCTATCCAGGTCTTGCCAGAGTTTCAGCAGACAGTCCAGGTTCAGGTACTCTGCCCCGGACATGGGCGGGGCGGCTAGAATTAGTCTTTCCAGCTCTGAGTGTGGTGCTTCCAGCAGATAGCCATTTTGTTGATTTTCGAGGGACTGGATTTTGCACAGGCCGCTCAAGTATACAGTTGAGAAGGTGCGAAAGAAGCCGGCGGAGGCGCTCTGTTCAAAGCTGCCCTTGGCGGCAGCCAGGGCAAAAAGCCCCGGGGCCTGTCCTTTCTGGAAGGCTGCCAAAACTGCACGGACGCTACTATCTGAACTACCGCCCAGCACCTCTGTGTCTTTGCGTAGCAACAGATTTCCTTCCGGACTAATGGAAAGTTCGAGATTCACAGTATGTTGATTACTCGCTTGAGAGCGGCGCGGCAAGTCTGCAGTGGCGCTTGTTAGTTTTTCCAGCAGACTTTTGCTAATTCTATCGAAGTTGGCTTTGTCTTAAACAGTCTAGTTCACGTTTCTGCCGTGGTTAAATTGGATTTATATGCTTTCTCTATTTCCTCGCTGGCGCCTTCGTGCGGCTGGTGTGTATGTGATGGATATGTCCTGCTTCGCTGACATTCTCCCTCCTTGCTGCCAAAATAGGTTCCATCATTTATTGGAATTTCGCTGCCGGGATCACTTTTTATCCTGCCAAAGCGAGTTCGGCTAGTTTTTGGGAGTGACTATGCGTCCGAGTTTCCTTGATCTTTTGTTTGTGGCTCAGGATTTGCTGCTCATGGGTAAAATCCCAGCGGCTATCAGAAAATATAAGGCGGTCCTCAAGGAGGCGAAGAAGGATGACGAAGAGGAACTCTTTTGCCTGACTTTTCTTGGCATGGCCTACGACGATGCTGACGATGAGGAGAATGCCCGGGCTTCTTTCCGCAGTTGTCAGAAACTTGCCTCTTTTATTTTTGGCGAGGAAAGTGTGCTGGGTGCAGTTGCCTTAACCAATGAGGGTCTTGTCTTGAGCAATCGCGAGCGGTTTGCCGAGGCTGAACCCTTCTTCGATAAGGCTGTTGGTATTTTGCGCAAATGTGGCTGTGACGTCAGTCATCTGCCTGCCTTTTGTGAGGCTTCCGGAGTTAGTGTTTATTCTGGTGCCGCTGACTGCAAGGCCAAGCTTGGCAAAATCGAAGAGGCTTGCGAACTCATCCAGATGGCTCAGGAGGTGGCGTTTGCCACCTTGCCTGAGAACCATCCGCTCAGAATGCAGACTGTTTTAGAGGCCGGTGTGCTTCAATTTGCCGCAAAGAGAAAGACCACTGGCGGCGCTGATGCCGGCAACCTGGCCCATCAGTCTTTGCTTGCCGGCGCTGAAGATGATTTGGTTAAGGCTTTGACGGCTCTTTCGCAAGCCATGTCTGAATCTTCCGGTGCTGATTCAGCTTCAGCCTGCGTTGAATCCTCGGCTAAGGGAAGCAAGGGCGCACCAAAGGGAACACCATCCAATGTGGTGCCACTCTTTAGTTTGGGTTCAAAACCCATTGCCATCACATTTGGTCCTGATGATCTTGACGAGGCTTGTGACGATGATGATGATGATGAGTTGATCGATGAAGATGCCTCTGCCTATCAGTTAAAGGTTACTTTAAAGTCGGTTAGCCCGCCTGTCTGGCGCAGAGTTGTGGTGCCTTCCAGCTTTACTCTCTTTGATTTGCACAACGTAATTCAAAGAGCAATGGGGTGGAGTCGTTGCCACCTGCATGAGTTTGAGGTATTTGGCACTACCTATAGCGACGGCGAATGTCGCGAGACTTTTGCAAGTTCCTTCTTTGACGAAGACGAGGATGAAAGCGCAGTCTGCCTGGCGAGATTGGGACTTACTGAAGGTTCGAAGTTCCTCTATCGCTACGACTTTGGCGATGGCTGGGAACATTCAATTCAGGTAGAGAAAGTCTTTCCGTTAGATGCAGACATTGAGGAAGTGCAATTTGTAAAAGCAAAAGGACCCTGCCCGCCCGAAGATTGTGGCGGCCCTCACTTCTATTCACACATTATGCGGGTGATTAAAGAAAACGCCATAAAGAGGAAAGATCTGCCCTGGTGGGTTGAAGATTTTGATCCAACCTCTGTGCCCATTATGTTCCAAACCGAGGATGCCGGCGGGAGCGCTAAGAAAAAGGCGTCCTCAAGGAAGAACAAGGTAGAAGGAGTTTCTGCAAAAGGCTCCAGCAAGAATGGTGCTTCGCAGAAGGATATTTCTGAGAAAGGTGTTTCAGGAGCGCATACCCGTGCCTCTGCTAAAAGGGCGGTCAGGCAGAAGTCGCTCTCTGAGCCAGGCGCCAAGTGACTCACCAGCATCAATCCGATTTTGTAAGGTGCGCCGCTCTTTGCTTGTGTAATCGATCAGTTCATCAGTGCGCACTCCGGGTGGGTCGCTGAGATAAAGCTTTTGGGGCACGATGCTCACGTTGTGTTTGTAGATGGATTTGACTCTACTGGTAATCTAAGGATAAGAGACCCTGGCGAAGGTGTGAGGTATGAGATGAGCGTCAGGGATTTCGTTCAATATTGGAATGGGAATTATGTCTGCAAATAGGGTAGCGTTTCACAGAATGTAAGCGACGCGGGAAAATTGGTCTTGGAGCTTGGTACTAGATGAGAAAAATGCATCCCTTGAGAGTTTGGCTTGACGTCGATAATAAGTACTTGTTTCGTTTTCGCACTGCCGCCGGGGACAAAGCTTTTGAGTTTTCCGTTGTAAATAACGGCTCTGCAATTGAAGGAATTAGTGCGGAATTTAGTTTGCTCGCTGATAACGACATGGCCGAGCGTTGTATTTATGGTTGCATCTTAGCCTTGAACCATGCCAGAGTTGCCGGTGGGGTGAGATTCGGACAATTGATGGAGCCGTGCGAACCAGTTGCAATCGAGTTTCTGGGAAAATCCGCTGCTGAGACATCAAAATATGTAGTTGACCTCAGAGATCCAAATGGCGCCTACTTCCGGGAGGAAGTCTTGGTGTCGCACAAAGAACCAGCCAAGCAAGTGCTCTGGTCCGGCGGGCAGTGTTCTTTCGGTTATGATCAGTTTGCGAGGCTGGCTGTTTTGGAGCCTAAGCCTTCGCATTACAAGATAATCGACGCCATTCTTCAGTTTGATAATTCCAGGTATATGATCAGTTATCCTGATGAGAGTCCTATGGAAATAGACTTGTAGCGTAACCTCATGTCTTAGTGTCCAACCGGTGGCTCTAAATGCGCTAAAATTTGCATAGCAGTCTGTGAATCTAATGAGACGGATGTTTGCATGGACCAGGAGCCAAAATTGACCGGAGTACCGAAAGAGACGCGAGACCCGCAGATTATCATTGTCCGCGAGAAGGCTGATGGTGCCGATTATAAGCTCATCGCCATAGTCGCCCTGCTGCTTGCCAGTCCGGTTATTTTGTTCTTCGGGCTACCCTTTATGGCCGTGGCTTTTGTAACGATGGAGTCCTGGTTGCCGTTTTTCCTGGTGGGTCTACTTGCCGTCAGCCTGGTGCCGGTATTGCGAGAGCGGCTCAACAATCAAGTGCTGGTCAAAGATCTAGAGGGGCGAATTAAGAAGTTAGAGGCAGAGCTTTCAGAAGCCCGTCATGCACTTATCTTGATGGACGAAGCCAATGAGTTTCACAGTAAGCTGCAGCTTGAAGCAAAGAAACAACCTGAGCAAAATGCTCAGTCTTCGGCGCCGTCTGAGTCAAATGATGCAGGCTGCACCGACTTGCATTCATAAACGAATGTTTTGATGCCTTTCGACTTTGAGCGAAATTCCGTCGAATTTCGCTCACGCCTCGGTTTTTCCAAAGGCACACTGCCGACCAACGGTTAGTTCGGCTAAAGCTCGGTCGAGCTAAAGGTCAGTCCCGCTAATCAGGTTAATCCGCTCTAGACCGCTAAAGGTCAATTTTTCTACTTTTCAATCCAGACCGGTGCGCTCTTAAAAGCCGGAGTGCGTGAGCGTTTATCCACATTGGCTTTAATCAAGACATTCGACTCGGGATAGAACATTGCCACCACACCGGCTTTGATGTCGCCCTCGATTACTTCTATGTTATCGAGGCTGCCGGCTTCGCCGCGCACTTTTACTTTGTCACCGTCTTTGATACCAAGTCTTTGCAGGTCTTCTTTTGCCACCAGAATACAGAAGCGATGAGGCATGCCCCTGTACAAGTCGTATTCTTCGTAGACCACCGAGTTGAATTGACCTTCGGAGCGCAGGGTGATAAGCCGCAGCGCATCGTCATCAAAGCTGAAATGCGGTAGCGGAGTCACGTGCATTTTGGCTTTACCGGAAGCGGTTTTGAATTCAGGGGTATGGAAGATGCGACCGGGAATGGTGAACTCTTTCTTGGTTTCGCCTATGTCTTTGAGCCCGCTTAGCGCCGGAATAGCTTCGGCGATGAGGGCTCGCACTTCATCAGCCTTGGTGAGTTTGAGCCAGTCTACCGGTTCTTTGCCCAGAACCAGGTTGGCCAGATAGCAAAGAATCTGAGCTTCGGAGCGCGGTTGCCCTTGAATATTGGGGCTGCCGCCTTCGGAGAGGCGCACGAAGTTGAACATGGATTCCTGGGTGGTGGGTTCCGGTTCTTCATCTCTGGCCAGCACCGGCAAAATGATGGTGGTCCTGCCCCGACCGTGGAAGTGTCCGGGGTTCAATTTTGTGGAAAGGTAGACAACCGTTTCGATTTCTTGCATGCAGGCAGCTGCATAATTGCTGTCCGGGTTCGAGCCCCAGAGATTGCCGCCTATGGCCAGTAGGCATTTTATGTCGCCGCGTCCGGCGGCCTCTATGAGGGCATAGGTGTCCAGTCCTGGTTTTTCCGGCAAGCTGGTGCCATAAAGTTTTTCCAGGGCCTGCCTGACCGGTTCCTGCAAATCCGGCGCTACACCCACGCTGCCTATGCCCTGTACGTTGGAATGGCCTCGGATGGGAAGAAGCCCGGCGCCAGGCTTGCCCACATTGCCGGTGGCAAGGGCCAGATTGGCCAGGGCCAGGACATTGTCGGTGCCGAAACTATGGTGGGTGAGTCCCATGGCCCAGGCGAAGATGACGCGCTTGTGGGCGGCCAGCATGTCGGCTGCGGCTTTGAAATCAGACCGGCTAATGCCTGAGGAGCTGGTGAGTTCTTCGAAACTGAGCTGCTTTGCCTGTTCCAGTACGGCTTCAAAGCCTTCGGTATGTGCCCTCAGGTAATCCATTTGCACCTTGCCTTCTTCCAGCAAGGTCTTCAAGATGCCGGTCAGGAGAGCAATGTCTCCCCCGGCTAGAGGTTTCAAGTAGAGGTCGGCAATCCTGGTGCCCAGAAGCATTGACTTGGGCTTGGACGGCACCCGAAATTTCTCCAGCCCCAACTCTCGCACCGGATTTACAACCAGCACTTTGCCGCCGCGCTCTTTTAGATCGGTGAGTTTGGACATTAAGCGCGGGTGATTGCTGGCCGGATTGGCGCCGATCAAAAAGACCATGTCGCAGTGGTCGATGTCATCCAGTGCGATTGTGGCGGTGCCTGTGCCGATGGTCATTTTCAGGGCAACGCCGGAGGCTTGATGGCAATAGTAAGAGCAGTTCATGACATTGTTGGTGCCATAAATGCGGGCAAAGGAGGAGAGCAGAAAACCGGTTTCGTTTGATGAGCGTCCCGAGGCATAAAAGCCCACATGGTCGGGGGTAGGGGCTTCTTTCAGTTGCCTGGCGATATATTCGAAGGCAAACTCCCAGGTGATGGGTTGAAAATGGGTGGCGCCCGCTTTGTGCATGATCGGATAACTGAGGCGCCCCAGGTCTTCGGCCTGCTTGGGTGTGAGTTGTAGCAAACTGGAAAGCCCGGTCTTGTCGAAGAAGTCGCCGGCGATGGCCCCCTGCATGTCGGCAGCCTGGGCTTGTAAGCTCTTCTTGCAAACTTCAGGGAAGTGTCCGGCTTCATTGACCATGCCGCCCTTCATGCCGCCCATGCCAAGTGCGCAGGTCTTGCAGGCGTTTTTGGAGCGCATGCGCTGCCATAGCTTGAGCGGCCCTACTTCCAGGGCTTTTTTCAGGGTGTAAATGACGGCTTGCAAGCCGCCGCCGCTATCTACTTTCAGTCGCATCTAGTACCCACCGGTAAAGCCGAACCAGTAAACCGGACCAGTAAATATGATTATAAGGTGGCGCAATGATGTAAGGCGGAACAAACCATTTAGAATATTCATCTTATAAAGACTCGGCAGTCCTGGCTGTTGTCATGATAACACTCGGGACCTTCGGAACTAATTGGAGGAATTTATGAAGCGTAAGCGCGTGGCAACCATGGCAAAGAGGTTGGCTGTATTTTCCATGCTTAGCACCCTCTATCCGCTGGGGCTTCCAGCCGGTGCTGCCGATGTGAATAGTTTGCTTGCCTCGGTTTCTTCCATCTCCGATGTGGATGCCAGACAAGCCAGTATCGAAAAACGTTTGCAAGATGCCTACAATGCCGGGCGCCTCACCCAGGCCCAGTACGAGGGCTTTAAGCAAGCCCTGGCCCGGGTTGCCGACCAGGAAGCGGTCTTTCGCGCTTCCGACAGCAGCCTCAGCCTCTGGGAAAGTTTGCGATTGCAGTTTGATATTGATCGCATCGTCAAAGAAATGGAAGCCAGTCTCGCCGATAGGCAGGTGGGCTTCGTCGATGTTTTCGCCCGCCGCGATGAAATCACCAAACGGCTTGGTGTGGCTTATTCCGATGGTCGTTTGACCTCACAGGAATATGCTCAGATTCAGATGGAGCTGGAAAACATCAACAAAACCATCCAGGTCCAGAGTGCAGCTAACGGACATTTGAGCGTAGCTGATTCCATCAAGTTGGTACTGGAACTAGACCGGCTCAGCCAGAAGCTCACCCGCACGGTGCACGATCGTCAGGTCAGTTTGACGGCTATTGATGTGCGTCAATCTGAGATCGAGAAGAAAATTGAAGGCGGCGTGGCTAGCGGCAAACTAACCGATAGAGAAGCTGCCGATCTGAGAGGCGAGTTCAAGCGCATCGCCGAAAGAGAAGAAAGTCTGCGTAAATTGGGCCGCCCCCTCAGTGCTGAAGAGCAGCTAACTCTTGCTCTTGACCTTGAGAAGCTGAACGGCCAGGTTGATGCACAGGTGTTTGACAATGAGGTGCAAGACAACAGCGCCATCACCATGGACAAGCGCCGCACCGATGTAGATAAAAACCTGGCCGCCGCCCTTTCAGCCGGTCTGATTACATTGAGCGAAGCGCAAGTGTATAAGGACGAACTGGATGCTGTCGTTAAGAAGGAAGAGAGCTTCAAGACCGCTTCCGGTGGACAGTTGACCCTGGTGCAAGCGCAGAATCTGCTTATAGATCTTGAGCGCTTGAACGGCAAAATCGACCGTGCCGTCTTCGGTAGAAAACCAGTATGGGTAGGCATCGAAGGTAGTATCGATGATATTCGTCGTCGTATTGCCGATGCTAAAGTGGGACAACGCCTGGCCGAAGTTGATGAAGTTGAACTGAAGAGCGATCTCGATAAAGTGATTGCCAACAAAGCAACCTATGCTGCTTCTTCTGCCGGTATCGACAGCCAGGAGGCAATCAGCCTGGCCGTTGATCTAACCAAGCTGAACGGCAAGATGTTCAAACTGATCAAAGATCGCGAAATTTCCGTACTGCCAGATCTGGTTAAGCGCAAAGACGAAATCAATAAGCGCATGTCCGACGGCACATTAAGCGGCAAGCTGACCAGTGATGAAACCCGTTCTCTGCTTGAAGATTTTGATAGAATTTCAGCCAGGGAAGCGGCCTTCCGGGCCACCGACGGTATTCTGGATGAGCGGGAAAAACTTAGCCTGGCTCTTGATCTTGAGCGCCTGGCTGCCCGTCTGGAAAAAGAAATTCGCGATAATCCGTATGTGTCCTTGCCTCTCAGTCAGAAAAAGACTCAAGCCGATCAGATTATTTCCACCGGTACGCTGACCGGCAAGTTATCTGCTCAAGAAGTGCAGAATTTGAGAGCCGAATACAATCGCATCACGGCTTTCGAAGCCGCCAGTCTGGCATCGGGCTCCACCCTCGATGCCAAAGAGGCACTCACTCTTTCTGCCGATCTCGATCGCCTCATCAAAGATGCTGATGCCCAGATGAAGAATTCCGAAACGGCCCTGCCCGATCTGGCTAAGCGTGAGGCCGAGCTTTATCAGCGCATCACGGAAGGCGTCATGCAGGGAAGGCTCAACGCTAAAGATGCCGATACCCTCAAGCGCGAGTTCTACAGACTGATGGACATGGAAGCTAAGTACCGTTCCTCCGGCGGACTTTCTTTCGGCGAACATGCCGCTCTTGCCCTTGAACTGGAAAAACTAAGCAGTAATATCGAAGGCAGCATGAAGGAAAGTCAGGCTACTCTTCCCGATGTGGATTCCAGGCAGGCTGAACTCGATAATCGTCTGGCTGAAGCCGTGGCTTCCGGTCGTTTGACGGCGGAGCAATCAAGGGAATTCACCAGGGAACTGGATCGCATTTCCCGGGATGAGGTCACCTATCGCTTCTCCGGCAGTGGCTTGAGCTATGCCGAATCGCTCTCTCTCATCACCGAACTGGAGAAACTCTCCGCCAAGCTGGATACCCGCCTTGCCGGTTCCAGCGCCCAGTGGAACGGTATTGACGGTCGCATTTCCGATACCACCAAGCGTATCGGTGATGCTCTTCTTGCCCGCAAGCTTGATGCGGCGTCCGCCACCGATTTGAGAAATGAGGTGGATCGCATCGGTCAGGCGAAGTCGGCCTTTGCCTCCTCCGGTGGTGGCTTGACTCTGGCCGAGACCGAGTCTCTGGTGCGCGATCTTGATCGATTGAGCCGCGATCTCGATAATCGCCTCGGCACAGGTCGCGCTATTGCCTGGACTGATATCGACGCCCGTCAGGCTCGGCTGGAAGCTAGAATCGCCACCGAAGTAGCGGCCGGAAAAATCAACAGTCAGAAGGCCAGCAAAGCCAAACAAGAATTGAAGACACTTTCCGTTGTGAAGGCTTCTTTCAAGAATTCCGGCGGCGGCTATACATACAATGAGTTGGTTTCCCTGGCTCAGACCCTAGATAAGATCGGCAAGATGGTGGGTATTACCCCCAGAATGGAAATCAATAGATAGGTAGCGGAATAGAGCGAAAGGTTGCTAAACCCGGCGCATACATAGAAGAGGAGCAGGTCGGCTTAAAGACCTGCTCCTCATTTTTTGCAGCTTTTCTGAATTTCCCATCAGTCACCCCCTAAAAATTTCGAGCGGTCCGTAGACCTTTCGTATCTTGAGGTGGATAAGAAGTATGTTGAAGAGAGTTTTGCCTGTAGTAGCCGGCCTAGTGGTTGCTATGCCGGCGGGTTTTGCCCAGGGCTCAGATCTCCCCGGGGCACCCCAGCGGCAGCCCCAGGTAATGCCGAAAGAAAGTTCGCCTGCGCCCCAGGCTCCGGCCGATGCACCCGGGTCTCAGGCGGTGCCGGCGAAAGAGCCCGCTCCGGCTCAAACCGCCCAGGGGCACTTGGGGCTTGAGCGCTTGCTTTCCGGTGTTTTCGGCATCGTGCAGGATATTGTCTCCCGTGTGGACCCCAACGCCGACCCTGGTGCTGGTGGTACCCAGGGCAGTGCTGTCGGCACCACTCTATCCAGCGCCGCCGTCAGGGTGAAGGCACCATTTGTAGAAGTCTCCAGCGGCAGCCAGTTGAAGGTACGGGCTCCCTTTGTAAAAGTCGATAGAGACAAAGACGGAGCCCTGTCAGTCAAGGCTCCGTTTGTCAGTGTCGAGAATTAGTTAGCGCTTGCCGCTCAAGTTGCGTTTGCGCATGCGCACCGTTTGCGGTGTCACTTCCACCAGTTCGTCATCATGGATATACTCCAGGCATTTCTCCAGGTTCATTTCCATGGGTGCTTGCAAGGTGACCAGCACATCGCCTGAAGCGGAGCGCATATTGGTCAGCTTCTTGGTTTTGCAGACGTTGATGTCCAGGTCTTGCGGGCGGTTGTTTTCGCCGACAATCATGCCGCCGTATACACGAGCACCGGGGCTGATGAAGAAGACGCCGCGGTCTTCGGCGCCTTGAATGGCGTAGGCAGTAGCCACACCTTCTTCCCAGGCAACCAGAGCGCCGTTTCTCTGACGGGCGATGTCGCCGCACCAGGGGCGGTATTCCAGGAAGGCATGGTTCATGACGCCGTTACCCTTGGTGAGGCGCAGGAATTCGCTTCTGAAACCAATCAAGCCTCTGGTGGGCACGATGAATTCCAGCAGGGATTGGTTGCCTTCCACACTCATGTTTTGCAGTTCAGCTTTGCGGGGACCGAGTTCGTTCATGACCGAACCGGTGTAGTCATCCGGTACGTCGATGAAGAGTCTTTCGAAGGGCTCGTTATCAACGCCGTCGATTTCCTTGAGGATAACTTCCGGACGGGAGACCTGGAACTCGAAACCTTCTCTTCTCATGGTTTCGATCAGGATACCCAGGTGCAGCTCACCGCGGCCGCTTACTATAAAGGTATCGGTGTTCTGGGTCTCGTTGACGCGCAGGCTGACATTGGTTTCCAGTTCGTGGAAGAGACGGCTTCTCAATTGTCTGGAGGTAACGAACTTACCTTCCTGACCGGCAAAAGGGCTGTCGTTGACGAGGAAGGCCATTTTCATGGTGGGCTCGTCTACTTTGATGCGCTTGAGAGCAGTGGGGCTATCGCCGCTGCCGATGGTGTCGCCCACGTTGGCACCGGCGAAGCCGGCTACGGCTACAATCTCTCCGGCTTTGGCTTCATTTACTTCCACGCGCTTGAGACCGTGGAAGGTGAAGAGTTTGGAGATTTTGCCTTTGACGACGGAGCCGTCTTCTTTGATCAAGCTTACTTGCTCGCCGCTTTTGAGTACGCCGTTATGGATGCGACCGATGCCGATACGACCCAGGTAATCGGAGTAGTCGAGGATGCTTATCTGCATCTGGCTGGCTGCTTCCAGGCTGCCTTCCGGCGGCGGGCAGTGGGTCAAGATGAGATCGAGGAGGGGACGCAGGTCGGTTCCTTCCTGGGTGGGGTCGACCATGGCGATGCCTTTGACGCCGGAGGCGAAAAGATAAGGGAAGTCGAGCTGCTCGGCTGTGGCGCCCAGTTCCACGAAGAGATCGAAGACTTTGTCTACGGCCACATGGGGGTCGATATTGGGTCTGTCGATTTTATTGATGACGACGATGGGACGCAGACCGCGCTCCAGGGCTTTGCGCAGAACAAAGCGAGTCTGGGGCATGGGGCCTTCGCCGCAGTCCACCACCAGAAGTGCACCGTCCACCATGCCGAGAATACGTTCTACTTCGCCGCCGAAGTCGGCGTGGCCGGGGGTGTCGACGATGTTGACCAGAAAGTCTTTGTACTTGACGGCGGTGTTCTTAGCCAGAATAGTGATGCCGCGCTCACGCTCCAGGTCGTTGGAGTCCATGACGCAGTCCACTACTTCCTGGTTGTCGCGGAAGACACCGGTCTGCTTGAGGAAGCCGTCCACGAGGGTAGTTTTGCCGTGGTCGACGTGGGCGATGATGGCGATATTGCGGATGTGTGAAAGGGTATGCACCCCATCAGCATTGACCTGGTTTGCATCCAGGCTGGTTTGAATCGCTTCTGTGCTTGTTGGTTCCATGATTGCCGTGCTCATTGTTTGTTTTTCGGTCCTGTATCTATTAGGATTGGATAGTTCTTTTAGTTTGCTGTGCTTTTGGTCTGGAGTGGAATTTGCCTTACGTAGGTGTTGTGCTCAGAAGTCATGCCGGAGGTTATCTGGTTCATGTGAGCGGTCACGGAGAGGACCGTGAGCAGTCACACACTGACAGCGGGCGGGTGCTCTTTTGTCAGGCCAGGGGGCGCCTGAAGAAGGAGCGAGTGGCCATTGTCACCGGTGACAGCGTGGAAGTGGACGAGGTGGATGAGGGAGCCGGCACGGCGGTTATCACCGCTCAACTGCCTCGCCGCAACTTGCTCGAAAGACCGACGCTGGCCAATGTAGACCAGGTTGTAATTGTACAGGCCGTCAAACAACCCGATTTCTCCCCCTTATGGTGTGATCGCTACCTGGTGCACTTTCAGCTTGAGCTGCCGGTTTCAAAGCCTGTGCTCTGCTTTAATAAGTGTGATCTGGTGGACGATTTTGACCTGAAGACTTTAAGAAGTATTTATGAACCTCTTGGATACTTCGTCATATTTGTGTCGGCGGTGACCGGCGCGGGCATTGAGGAACTGAGTATGGCCCTCTCGGGGCGCATTTCCGTCTTTGCCGGTCCTTCCGGGGTGGGTAAATCGAGCATTCTGAACGAACTTTCACCCGAACTTGATCTTAAGACCGGTGTAATGGAGAACGATTTCGGGGTTGGTCGCCATACCACCACCGCCAGTGAACTGTATCGTCTGCGTCTGAGAGGCGACCCGCCCACCACTTTGACCTGGGTGGCCGACACTCCCGGTTTCAACCTATATGACTTTCTGCATCCCGAGCCCAAGGACGTTGCCTTTCAATTTCCCGAGATTGAAGCGCTCAAACAGAGTTGTCGCTTTACTGATTGTCTGCACCTGGTGGAAAGCGGCTGCGCGGTGCTTCTTGCTCTGCAAAAGAGTGAGGATGAGGATGGCGAGGCGCCCGCTTTGCCGGATGGGCCTTCGCCGAGCGAGACCATCAGCTTGAGCCGGTATGCCAGCTATGTGACACTGGTGCAGGAATCGCTTGCTCGCAAGGAAGAAAGCCGCAGCGTATCGAAGAAGGTGGAGTCTACGGTCAAATCGGTGGGCGGCGAGGCTAAGGCTAAGAGCATTCCCAGGCTCAACCAGCGCTATCGCTTCACTTCCAGACGCAAAGAGAAACAGGACCTGCGCAATATCTGTAAGACCGACAAAGAGCGGCAAGGCGGGGACCAGGCTGGCGATGAGAGCGAAGGCGATCATGATTAGAACGGAACTAGAACGGAACTAGAACAGAACTAGAGCTGGTCTTTTAACCTGATCAGGCTGAAGGCGCTGTTTCTTTTGCCGCCTTTCGCTTCTTCATTTCCAAGACCAGGGCAATAACGGCAATGAGAGCGTAGATGGCATAGGGCTGAATTTTGGCAATTTGAATGAATTGCAGGAGCATGGCTAGCGGCCAGCTTATGAGCGGGAAAAAGAGAGCCAGATAAGTAAGAAAGGTTTTGTGGCTGCGGTTTGCCTGGTAGGTCATTTCAAAGGCGCGCACAGCCAGAACATAGTCTTGAATATGGGTGTGCACGCTGGTGATGAGCATGGTAAGCAGGCTGGCAGCCGAGAGCAGGTTGAATTTATCCGGTTCTTTTGACTGGTCTTTCTTCCTTGTGTATTGAAACCAGATTATGAACAGGGCAAGGGCCGTGGTCAGGCAGACTGCAACGGCCGTTATATGAATGGCTCGGCTATCCTGTCCTGAGAGCAAGACCAGGCAGCCGCGCAGGTTTTGCATCATCTCCGGGGCGACGCCGGTGGTGGAGCGACCCGCTTCGCCCGAGAAAAGCGCCAGGGGGTAGTTGACCAGGTTCTTGAAGCCCACGGCTAGACCTGATAAGAGCATCAGTACCAGGGCACCGCCGGTGAAGCCGGCCAGATAGCGCAGGCGCCCGGCACCAAAGCCGATGGCCACCACGACAGGTAGATATTGCAGCTTCAGTAAAACCAGGCTGGAGGTAAGACCCGCTAGTAGCATGTTGCCGTTCTTGAGGCAGTGGAAGAAGACCAGGATGGTAGGCATCAGCAAAAGAGCCGGTTGTCCCAGGCGGAAGGCGAACCAGAAAGGATAGGAGGAAAAAATAGCCGTGATGAGGAAGACTTTTTCCTGTACGGTCTTATAAGCCGGTAAGACCAGATAGTAAAGCAAGGCGGCATTTAATAGGAAGGCAAAGACGCAATAAGCTATCCAGGCCTGACCCATAGATAAAAGCGACAGGGGCAGGAAGAAGAGAAACATCACCGGCGGGTACTGATTGTAGAAAGGGTTCTCCGGCTTAATGGGAGCGATAAGCTCATTTTGTAAGTCGGCCTGCACTTTGGAGTTATAGATATCCGGGGGATTGTCTCTATCTTTGAGGCAGCGGCTACAGAGCACACCGGCGCTGTAAGAATTGATGAAGTCGCTTACATAAGGGTGCTTGTCGATTTCATAAGCGAACATTTCGCCCTTTGCATAGGTTTTGCCCAGGAAAAAGCAAGCGTTAAGACCCCAGAAAAACAAGACGGCGAAGTAAATGAGCCATAGTCTGGTGCGGTTTTTTTCGCTGAGGCTGAATTTTGCCGTCATAGTTTATTGACCGTGCTTTCGAATATCTGAGGATTGACCAGGTTGGCCGGTAACCCGCCCTGCAATACTTGCAGTACGGCGTTCACGGCCAGTTCGGCCATGGCAAAACGTGTTTCGTCGGTGGCCGAACCGATGTGCGGCGCCAGCACCGTATTTGGTGAGTTCAATAGTGGCGGCGGCACGGTGGGTTCCTGGGCGAAGACATCGAGGGCGGCTATGATCTTGCCTTTGGTGACCGCTTCTACCAGGGCTTTTTCTTCCACCACTTTACCGCGAGCCGTGTTCACCAGGATGCAGCCGTTTTTCATAAGGGCCAATTCGGCTGCTCCAATGAGGTTTGTGGTTTCCTTCTTGAGCGGGCAGTGCAAAGAGATGAAGTCGCTTTCCCTGAGCAAATCTTCCATGGAGACTCGCCGGGCGCCCAGGCTCTGGGCCAGGCGCCGGTCTTTTTCATCCAGCTCGAATTCAGTGGTACCGGAATTCTTGTGGTCGGAGCGGCAATAGATTATTTTCAGTCCGAAGCCCCAGGCTCTTCTGGCCATGGCTTCACCTATGCGCCCGAGACCGACTATACCCAATGTCTTGCCGCTTATCTCACGGCCTAAGAGCAGGTCTGATTCAAAGCCATGCCAGAGCCCTGCTCTCACATAGCGATCGGCCTCGACGATTCTTCTGGCGGCGCACAAGAGCAAACTGAAAGCCAGATCGGCAGTGGCGTTGTCTAGAACGCCCGGCGTGTTTGACAGCAAGATGCCGGAACGATTGCAATAGTCCAGATCGACATTATCGTAGCCAACCGCTCTTTGTGCCACCATTTTCAGTGCCTGGCAGCGGCTCAATATGTTCTCACTTAGATTGTCCTGGGGTTCTGAAAGCACAATATCTATGCCGCTCAAAACCGCCGTAAGCTCAGGATCAGGCAGCGGGGCGGCCCTATCCACGTAAGTGACCGACTCAATCTTCGCTTCAGTCTTGAGTCTTTCTTGCAGTGGTGGAGGGAGCTTGCCCAGGCAGAGTACTTTCACTTTTTCATACCGTATCGATTAGAGCGCCGGCGCCAATTGCGGGCCGAGATTTAGTTCCAGATTGGCTATTTCACTGGCTATACGAGCGTTATCCCAGCCTCGGGTTTCGGCCACCATCCTGGCTACTTTGGGCGCTGCCTGCAGGCACTGCTTATGGTGCAGGAAGCCCAGACGAGTGCGGCGGGAAAATATGTCTTCCAGAGATTCGGCCATTTCATTTTCGGTGACGAAAGGCACTTCCGCCATGATTGGTGGGAAATCGGGGCAGATTCGCTCTTTCAGTTTGGGTTCCGCCTCGGCCGTCTCCATTATTTTGAGAGCGTCCTTGCCGTAGGTGGCGCTTAAATGTTCGATGGTGGCCGGATCAAGACCGAGTTTGCGGCCGTAGCTGGAAATTTGCGCCGAACTGGTCAGGTAGTCGTCCTTGTTCTGCCAGCCGCCAAGCATTATCTGGCTGGTCCGGGTCGCTTTCAACCTGGTGCCAA
>Ga0268298_10002757_pt1 | contig 18746 bp, 21 predicted proteins | sample WWTPWeurt_MetaG_FD_194462 | JGI IMG/M metagenome (GOLD analysis project Ga0268298, IMG submission 194462) | Activated sludge microbial communities from WWTP in Nijmegen, Gelderland, Netherland - WWTP Weurt | ecosystem: Engineered > WWTP > Aerobic digester > Activated sludge | place...
CACCTTCGCCAGTACATTCGTATCGGGCGTGTCCCTGATCGCCCTGTTCGTGATCTACCTCAAGAACCGGAACGAACTTCCGTATGTTACCGAAGAGCACCTGCACGACCTCGGTAAATTCATGTTTGCCTTCTCCGTGTTCTGGACATACCTCTGGTTCTCGCAGTACATGCTGATCTGGTACAGCAACCAGCCCGAGGAAACAAAATATTTCATTGAGCGTATCGGAACCGCCACCAAGGCCGGTCCGTACAAAGCCATATTCTTCCTGAACCTGATCATCAACTTCCTGTGCCCCTTGCTGATACTGATGAAGAAGGGAACCAAGCGGAACTGGACCATGGTTACGTTCATGGCTGTGCTCATCATATTCGGCCACTGGCTCGATTTCTTCCAGATGGTGATGCCGGGCACCGTGCACGGACACTATCACCTGATGCCGTTCGAATTCGGCATCGCCTGCCTGTTCATCGGCCTCATCATGTGGGGTACAGGCAATTACCTGAGCAAGCATTCGCTGCTCGCCAAGAACCATCCTTTCCTGAAAGAAAGTATGATTCACCATACATAATAATTAACCGGTTCGTAAAACAGAGACAAGCGTAACATTTACAGAAAATAATTTTGAATATGAAGGCATTTTTGATGGTATTATTAGGCGTACTGATCTTCGTGGTGATCTTCCAGATCGCGAAGGCAAGCGAGTATGTGAGTGTACTGAAAGGAGAAGAAAAGACCCGCAGGCAGAATAACCGTATCAACGCGTTCCTGCTCATGGGATTGCTGATTTTCGGCCTGATCGGGGTTTGGTACTGCAATGAGCTGTACTACGGCAAAACCCTGTTCCCGCAAGGATCCGCGTCTGTGGAAGGAGAGAAGATCGATACCATGCTCTACATTACCATCGCGATCACCGGCGTTGTATTCGTGATCACCCAGATACTGTTGTTCTGGTTTTCGTACAAATACCAGGAGTCCGATAACCGCAAAGCGTTCTACTACCCGCACAACAACAAACTGGAATTACTCTGGACAACCGTTCCGGCCATCTTCCTGACCGTACTGGTGGTGTTCGGCCTGAAATACTGGTTCAAGATCACGGCCGATGCGCCCAGCAATGCCCTGGTGGTGGAAGTGACCGGTCACCAGTTCGCCTGGGAATTCCGTTATCCGGGAGCCGATGGGGTGTTGGGCAAGAAGAATTTCAAACTCACCACATCCAAGAATAACCTGGGTGTCGATTTCAGCGACCCCGCCAGCAAAGACGATATTCATCTCAGCAATACCATGCACATACCCGTGGGTGTTCCCATTAAAATGGTGATCCACTCCCAGGATGTGATCCACGACGTGGGCCTTCCGCACTTCCGCCTGAAAATGGACGCCGTGCCGGGCATTCCCACCACACAATGGTTTACGCCCAAGTATACCACGGCGGAAATGAAACAGCGCACCGGTAACCCGGATTTCACCTACGAGATCGCCTGCGACCAGCTTTGCGGCGCTAACCACTTCGCGATGCGTGGCGTGATCATTGTGGAAACAATGGAAGAATACAAAAAATGGCTGGCCGAGCAGAAGTCGGAATACGCAACGCTTTTCGAAAAGAAAGAAGAAACCAAGCCGGTTGCCGACAGTGTTGCACCAAAACAAACAGCGCAGGTACTGCCTGCTCAAAAATAATTAAGGGTTAAGAAAAAACAAGAAAATGAGCGTAGCTACATTACACCATGCCGATGTTCACGGGGCGCACGACACCCATCATGAGCATCATCACCACGAAACGTTTATCACCAAATACGTTTTCAGCCAGGATCATAAGATGATCGCCAAGCAATTCCTCATCACGGGAATCATCTGGGCATTCATCGGCGGGCTGTTTTCCGTGTTATTCCGCCTGCAACTCGGTTACCCCGAGTCCACCTTCCCCTGGCTGGAAGATATCTTCGGGCATTGGGCGGCGGGTGGTAAACTGAAGCCGGAATTCTACTATGCGCTCGTGACCATGCACGGAACCATCCTCGTGTTCTTCGTGTTGACAGCGGGCCTTAGCGGTACCTTCGCCAACTTCCTGATACCCTTACAGGTAGGCGCAAGGGATATGGCTTCTCCCATGCTGAACATGCTCAGCTACTGGTTCTTCTTCCTGGCTTCCATCATCATGTTCTGCTCCCTGTTCGTTCAAACCGGGCCGGCGAGCGGTGGCTGGACGATCTACCCCCCGCTTAGTGCGCTGGGCGACGCGTCGAGTGGTTCCAAGATCGGTATGGATCTCTGGCTGGTGAGTATGGCCATGTTCATCGTTTCATCCCTGCTGGGCGGCCTGAACTATATCAGCACCATTTTGAATATGCGCACCAAAGGAATGAGCATGACCCGTATGCCGTTGACGGTATGGGCCCTGTTCTTCACCGCTGTGCTGGGTGTATTGTCGTTCCCCGTACTGCTGTCGGGCGCCATCCTCCTGCTGTTCGATCGTAACCTGGGTACCAGCTTCTACCTGAGCGATATTGTGGTTGCCGGAAAGATCCTGCCGAACGAAGGTGGCAGCGCCATCCTGTTCCAGCACCTGTTCTGGTTCCTCGGTCACCCCGAAGTATATATCATCCTCCTGCCCGCCATGGGTATGAGTTCGGAGATCATCAGTGTGAACAGCCGCAAACCCATCTTCGGGTACATGGCCATGGTGGGTTCCATGTTCGCGATCGCCATCCTGGCCTTCCTCGTATGGGCGCACCATATGTTCGTAACGGGCTTGAATCCCTTCCTCGGATCGGTATTCGTGCTGTTGACCCTGCTCATCGCGGTTCCATCGGCGATCAAGGTATTCAACTGGCTTACCACGCTCTGGAAAGGAAGCATCCGCTTTACACCGGGTATGCTCTTCGCCATCGGTTTTGTGAGCCTGTTCATCAGCGGCGGTCTTACCGGCATCTTCCTGGGTAACTCGGCGCTCGACGTTCACCTGCACGATACCTATTTTGTAGTGGCCCACTTCCATATTGTAATGGGCGTTGCGTCTTTCTTCGGTATGTTCGCCGGTGTATACCACTGGTTCCCGAAGATGTTCGGCCGCTACCTCAACAACACCATGGCCTATATCCACTTCTGGGTTACCATCGTAGGCGCCTACCTGATCTTCTGGCCGATGCACTATGAAGGCCTGGCCGGTATGCCGCGCCGTTATTTCGATTATTCCAACTGGGAATCATTCAAGCAATTCGCCAGCCTGAACCAGTTCATCAGCTTTGTGGCGATGATTGTGTTCGCGGTTCAGTTGCTGTTCGTGTTCAACTTCTTCTACAGCATATTCAAAGGAAGAAAAGTTACCAGTCTCAATCCATGGGGTTCCAATACACTGGAATGGACCACCCCGCTGAGGCCGGGCCACGGAAACTGGCCGGGTGAGATTCCGGAAGTTCATCGCGGACCCTATGATTATGGTAAAGACGGCAATGAATTCATTCCGCAGACCACCCCGGTGGGTGAACACGAATCGCACCATTGATTGGCCGCTGTTCGCAGGATGTGATGTATCGGATTTGACGAGTATTTAAAATGAAGATTTTTGAAACACAAAGAAACCGGGCATAAGACAAGTGCCGATCCGGCTTCGGTGAAATGGATAAGCAAACTGAAGGATTATATCCTGCTTATCAAATTCACGCTGAGTTTTATGGTGGTGTTCAGTACGGTTGTAAGCTTCCTGATCGCCCCCAATGAACAGTTCTTTGTGCGGAATAAGATAACATCAGTTCTTTTACTTTTTGCAGCAGGAATGCTGGTAACCGGTTCGGCCAACGCCATCAACCAGTTGCTGGAAAAAACCTCCGACTCGCTGATGAAACGCACTGCCAAAAGGCCCGTGGCCAGCGGCAGGATGAGCATCGAAGAGGCCGGCATCTTCGCCTTTGTCACAGGGGCGGCCGGTGTATTCATGATGTGGTGGTTCTTCAACGCCGAGAGTGCGATGATCAGCCTGTTCAGTCTTTTTTTATACGGCTTTATTTATACGCCCTTAAAAAAAGTGAACTCCGTTTCGGTACTCGTAGGCGCCATACCCGGCGCACTGCCTTGCCTTATCGGCTGGCTGGCCGCTTTTGGAAATGGCCCGATCGCGTGGACGGGCGGCTGGGTGCTGTTCGCCATACAGTTCCTCTGGCAGTTCCCGCATTTCTGGGCGATCGCCTGGCTGGCGCATAAGGATTATACCACGGCCGGTTTCAAGTTGTTGCCGGCAGACAAAGGACCCACCCGGTTCACGGCGATGCAAAGCATCATTTACAGCGCCCTGATGATACCGGTTGGTTTTCTGCCCTACTATGTAGGGATCGGCGGACTGACGAGCATGTTCATCCTGCTGGGTTGCAACCTGTGGATGGTTTATGTGAGCGTGCTGCTGTTCATCCGGATGGATGCCGCCAGTGCAAGAAGGGTGATGTTCAGTTCTTATTTTTACCTGATGATCGTGTTGCTGGCCTTGTTTGCCAACAGGGGGGTAGCCATTGCCCTGTAACAGGCAAGCAAGGAATACAACGGAAAAATAAAATAACCAAAATACCCTTAGGGGATAGGGGCATGAGTAGCGTGGCAATGGAACAACAACAAAAAATTCATCCGCATAAGTTTACCCTGTGGGTGGCCATCGGAAGTCTGGTGATGATGTTTGCAGGGTTAACGAGTGCTTATATCGTAAAGCGCAACCAGGCAAACTGGCAAACATTCGATCTGCCGGTTTTATTCTGGTACAGCACCGGGGTGATCGTACTCAGCAGTGTTACCATTTTCCTGGCAACACGGGCCTTCCGGGAAAGAGCCATGCTGAAATACCGCCGCTTACTGGCGGCCACACTGGTGCTCGGAGTTCTTTTTATCGCCTTGCAGGCGCTGGGTTTCCAGCAACTCTGGGCAAAAGGGATCACGTTACAGAAGAACGTTTCGTTTTCGTTCCTGTATGTGATCGTGGGGCTGCATGCGGCCCACGTGCTGGGAGGTGTGATCGCGTTGCTGCTCCTGTTCGCCAAAGCGTTCAGCAGCAAGAAGCGGATCTACAACCTGGTACCGATTGAACTGGCGGGTACATACTGGCATTTCGTGGACGTACTCTGGATCTATTTATTGATCTTTTTGATGATGATACGATAAGAGATAAGCAGTGAGCCGCTGATGATAACACACCGGCTTACCGTGTAAAAGACAGAACCTAAAACATAAAACTCAGAACATAATACTTCATATGTCAACAACAGCGATACCAACAAATACCAAATGGTGGGGAGGCGGAAGAAGCCCTTTCAATGCCAGCTACGGTAAAGTGATGATGTGGTACTTTTTGATGAGCGACGCCTTCACCTTCGGCGCCTTCCTGATCAGCTACGGTACCATCCGTTTTAGTGTGAACCACTGGGCCGATCCCAACCAGGTGTTTAATTCGTTCCCGGGTTTCGGGCACCAGAACCTGCCGCTGGCCTTCGTGAGCCTGATGACCTTCATCCTCATCTTCAGTTCTGTGACCATGGTACTGGCGGTGCATGAAGGACATAAGATGAACCGCAAAGGCGTTGAGAAGTATATGATCCTGACCATCCTCGGGGGCCTCGCCTTCCTTGGCTGCCAGGCCTGGGAATGGACCCACCTGCTCACCGGCGAACACATTGCCATGCTGGGCGATGGAACCCTGTCTGTTGTTCCTACCACCGTTAAGATGAACCCCTGGGGCGCTCACGTGGCGCACGAACAGATCGCCACTGCCCTGCAGGCCACCCCGCATGAGAAGCTCGTGGAGATCGCGGGTACCTTGCAGCACGGCGCAAACCTCGCGGCGAAATCTTCTTCGGAACTGATCACGATGATACAGTCCTCACCCGACCTGCACGTGAACCATACCGGCCCGATCGCCTTTGGCGGTTATTTCTTCGGCATCACCGGTTTCCACGGCTTCCACGTATTCAGCGGCGTGGTGATCAACGTGGTGATGTGGATCAAAACCCGGCTGGGGCATTTCGACCAGCGCGGGCATTACGAAATGATCGAGAAAGCCGGTTTGTACTGGCACTTTGTAGACCTGGTATGGGTATTCGTATTCCTTTGCTTCTATCTTATCTAACCAAGAACCGATAAAACGTACTAAAGAAAAATATTCGTTATGAGTGAACATGCAACTTCTTCCCCGGAAATCACTTTCGCACACGCCCCTGCAGAAGGCACGGGCCGTATCTGGAAGGTGTTCTGGCTTTTGTCTGTCGTTACAGTTATTGAACTGGTACTTGGTTTCGGCCTCGCCAAAGAATGGTACGGAAACCCGGAAACAAGTCACAGCGCCATCCTGTTCGTGAAGGGTGTGATCTGCATCCTTTCACTGGCCAAGGCCTTCTACATCGTTTCCGTGTTCATGCACCTGGGCGATGAGATCCGCAACTTCATCATGACCATCGTAGTGCCCCTTTGCCTGTTCATCTGGTTCATCGCGGCCTTCCTCTGGGATGGCGACAGCTGGAAAAACCTGCGCAATACCAATGCACGTTCGCAGCCGGCCCAAACCGAACAGCACCACCAGCCCGCGGTTGATAAGGACGCCAAGAAATAATCACCGGTTTGTAAAAAATATAGAACCATCCCCGATCCGGCGGATGGTTTTTTGTTTAATGCAGGAATCGAGGCCTTTGTTGCCGTACCTTTGCCGGGCAGAAAAACAATGAACAGAAAAGCGCTCTTAGCCCTGGCCCTTGCCATTGTGATGCCGCTGGCCGGCTACTACATCGTTAAGTATTACAGCCAGCAGGCCGTACACATGCCGCCCCGCTATTTCACGCCCGATACCGTGATCGTATCCGAGAAGAACGGCAAAACGGTGATCGATACCGTATGGCACCGGGTGAAGAATATCACATTCACCAACCAGCTTGGCAAACGCGTTTCACTGGATAGCTTACATGGCAAAGTGATCGTGATCGACTTCTTCTTTACCCGTTGCCCGAGCATCTGCCCCGGCCTAGCCCGCAACATGAAACGATTGCAGGATGCTTTTGTAAAGAACGATTCCATCGTGCAGTTCATCTCCATCAGCGTGGATCCCGAACACGATTCGGTGCCGCAGCTGCGGAAATTCGCCGACCGCTACAATGCCAACCACGATACCTGGTGGTTTGTGACGGGCGATAAGAAAGAGATTTACGATTTCGCCTTCAATGAACTAAAAGCGAGCCTGGCCGACAAGGAAGTGGACACCGCCTTCCTGCATACCGAAAATTTCTTTTTGCTCGATACCAACCGGGTCGTGCGTGGCTGGTACAACGGATTTGATTCAGCCAAACAGTCGCAACTGGTGCGGGACATTCCCCTGCTGCGCCTGGAGAAGAACAAGAAAGCGCCCTCCGTATTACGCGACCTGATCCCCATCCTGCCGATCGTGTTCATCGCTATCGGTATCGTGATCGTGGTGATCCTGATCTTGAACAACCGCAAAAACAAACAACGCAACGCATAAGCATGTTACAGCCCTCCATGACCAAGAACGACAGCAAGGCCCGTATCTTCATCTTTACCGTATCGGCCATCGTGTTTGCCGCGGTGGTAGCGCTCAGCCGGATTAAACTGGATGTGGACCTGGGGTTCGACGTACACCTGTTCGCCCTGGCCAATGCCATCATCAATTCGGCCGTGGCGGTACTCCTGATCGCCGGTTTGCTTACCGCCAAGCAGAAAAATTACGGGCTGCACAAACGGATCATGATCTTCGCCATCCTGCTTTCGGTATTGTTCCTGGTATCGTATATCTGTCATCACCTGTTTGCCGGCGAAACCAAATTCGGCGACTTCAACGGCGACGGAATACTTGGTGTGGATGAGCAACAACGTGCCGGCAGCATGCGCATGGTATATTACATCATCCTCTTCACCCATATACCGCTGGCGGGCATCATCCTGCCCTTTATCCTCTTCACAGCCTACCGGGCGCTTATCGGTGAATACGACAGGCACCGCAAACTGGTTCGCATTACCTGGCCGGTGTGGTTCTATGTAGCCGTAACCGGGGTGCTCGTGTATTTATTAATAAGCCCCTACTACCAGTAAGGGCTTATCGGATAACGAAGACCCAGCCAGGGTTAACGTACATTTTCGCAGAGCATCTCTTCGCCGGAGAAACCCGTGTACCTCACAGTGGACGGACCAAAGGAGCTGCCACCCGTATTCTGCTGCTCGATGATCACATACTGCGGAAGTAAATAACATTTCCCGTCATTTCCTTTATAAACCAGCTTGGCGGTACGATGCCGGCTGGTAACCACACCGCTGAGTTCATTGCGGTTGATCGTCCACCCATTTTGGGTGAGCACCACTTTCAACGCGGTACCCTTGAACTCGGCGCTGTATTTACGGTTGAACTCATCCTTTACCAGTTTCTCGAGGGCGGCATCTTTTACCATCGCTTCCGGCAACCGGAGATTCTTTGTCTTTTCCGCAAGATTCTTGTTCATCGTAGCCTTCATGTTTTCCAGGCTCCCGTTCCTGTTCACGAAATCGCTGATCACTTTGTATTCATCCGCAAAGGATTGCTCTTCCGGGAATATCTTTACCGCGGCCTCCCAGTATAACTGGTGGTAGCGGGCCAGCCAGTAATTGCCTTCAGCGTCTTCAGCTCCCGTGCTTTTGGCATTGCTGTTCTCCATCAGCGTGATGGATTGGTTGGTGACGTACACCTGTTTTTCAATAACCGTCTTGGTGCGCCTGATATCCTGTTCCCGGGGCGTCGTGTTCAGCGCCGTATATTGATCCATGAGGTTGCGATAGTCTTTGAACTTAAATTCCATGACAGGCAGCGTGCTGCTCGATACCTGTATGCTTATCTCTTCAAAAAGTTTCCGCAGCAACTGGTTGGCCATGACGGTCTTTTGTGTGGGATTGAGGTTGCTGTAATCCGGCTGCGGGGTTGTGGCGCCCGCGGCCTTCGACCTGACCTTAGCGATCTCGGCCTCCATTTTATCTGTTTTGTAGGAGGGATCTTTTTCTTTTACCTTTTTGAGGTTTGCTTCCAGGAGGGCTGCCACTTTATCGTATTCTTTTGTTTTCTGCAGGCCCATGGCGGTGGACCAGAAAATCCGGACTTCTGATTTTGCCGGACCTTCATAGATAAAATCCTGCGCCTGTAACAGAATCGAGAGCATCATACATGCTGCGGTCAGTACGTTTTTCATCATTGAATTGTTTGTGTAAAACTAGCCATGCGCCCTGTGCCGGTTGATTGCTTTTCACCGGCGCCGGCTTTTGTTTGACAATTGTGGATGACTCACCATGTGGAGAGCGAAGAGCGCCCACCCGGCTATGAAGCGGGTTCCCTCACTTATGAAACCGATCATCGTTTTGGTGAAACGGTTTACCCGGCCCGGGGGTATCGGGTAGCTTCGTACCAAAATTCAACGCCGGCGTACCGGACCAGTCCGATGCAATTAGTAACCGTAAACAAGCAGGTCTTTGAATTGACCGGCGATGAAGAACAGGTGCAGGGAAGGCTTGCCTATACCAGTCCGGCTTTCGACGACGCGGTGGTTGAAACAAACGAAACCCTGCTCCTGAACAGTATTGCAACCGGCCTGTGGATCATACATGGTGTCAAGAGCGGCAAGAGCAAACTGCGATCCCGCATACGGGTGGAAACAGGCTCGGTGATATCGGTGAAACTGATCTCCCGGAAAAGTAAGTACCTGTTCAAACGATCCATGGGCTGGCGCCTGCGGTTTTCACTGAGCAATGCCGGGGGCGATGATATACTAACGCTTATTCCGTTGGTGAACTGGTCCAAAGAATCGCACGATTACGTGCTGCAGGTGAACGATGAATATGAAACGGAGTGTGATTCATTCCTTATCTTACAGGCCGTGCATTGCGCCAATGTGAGTATGAGTATGATGACGGGCGGGCCCGTTCCGGCGCTGGTCAACCTCTGAAATCCAGGACGATTCCATTTCTATAACCAGCCAGGGAATCATGAAAAAAACACTGCTTTTAATGACGCTCCTTACAGGGTGTGCGACTGCCCGGTCGCAACCCGACTGTGATTGTGCCGGCTTCGGCAAGTTGCAGGCGCAAAAACGAACCGATCCTTCATTTAATATAAGAGCCGCCGCGGCGTCGCTTCAACAGATGACCGAAGCGGCATGCCTCCCACGCTATTACGAAATGCTGGCCGAAGCGCTGATGATCGAACGGGATCCTGATTCGGCGGAAAGCTGCCTGCAGAAAGCCGTTGCCTGGTATCAAACAAATAAATGCCCCGTAACCGCTTACCGCAATTATTATCATCAACGGGCGATTCTGCAAAGCAACCGGGGTAATTATACTCAGTCATTGGAGTTGAGTTTTAAAGAACTCGAACAACTCGAATCGGGCGGCGATAAGTACGACAAAGCCCGCTGCCTGTTGCTGATCGCCACGTCCTTTGACCGGATGAAGCAATCGGTAAAGGGAATTGAATATACACGCCGTGTGATTCCGATCGTAGAAGAAGTGGACTCCCCCCTGGAGAAAGGAAGCCTGCTGTTTGATCTTGGGGTTCGCTATCTCTGGCGGTACCAGGATACCAAGAACAAAGCCTTTCTTGATTCGGCGGAGCAGTTCATGAAGAAAGAACTCATAATTGCACGGGAGCACAATTTCGTATCGCTGCTGCTGAAAGGGTTTAATAAAATGAACGGACTGGCGCACGAACGAAAGGATTACAATACGGCCCTGCTGTATATCGACAGCAGCCTGGCCCTGTCGGAACGTACCGGCGACCTGGCCCAACGGGCCACCAGTTTCGGCGACAGGGCGGATGTGTTCATGGAACAGGAGAAATACGCCGAAGCCAGGCGGTATGCCGATTCCTGCCTGGCCCTGCATCAATTGACCGGGAATCCGGAAACCATCGCCAATGCCTACGCGTTGATCTACGAGATCAGCAACCGGTCGGAGAATTACAAGGATGCCGTATGGGCGATGAACGAGTATATCAATATCACCGACAGTTTGACCAACGCCGAAAAATCGAAGCAGATCAACGAGCTGGAAAAAAAATACAACCAGGCCAAAAACGAAAAAACGATCCGGGAACTGGATCAGCAGAAACGCATCTACCTGCTGCTGGCGCTGGCGGGTTTATTAACGGCGATTGCCATTGCATTCTTCCTGCGTCAGCAATCGCTGAAACATAAGAAGAATATCCTCGAAACGGAGCAACGCCTCAACCGGGCCCGGATGAATCCCCATTTCTTCTTCAACGCCTTAACCGCCCTGCAAAAAGCGGCGTTGACAGCGAACGACGGACAAGCGATCGCCAGCAATCTTTCCCGCTTCAGCCATATCATGCGGGAAACACTCGAGAATACCTATAAGGAATACGTGACCATCGAACAGGAAATGGAATTTCTCACCGAATACCTGGAAGTGCAGAAGATACGGCTTCCTCAATCCTTCGGTTATGAAATACAGGCCGGCAAGGAACTGGAGATCGATGACCTGCTGATCCCTTCCATGATCCTGCAGCCTTTTGTCGAGAACAGCATCGAACATGGATTCGCGGGTGTCGATCACCCGGGCTTTGTTTCGATCCGTTTTGAAATGGCAGGGCAGGAATTGCTTATCCGGATCATGGATAATGGCAAAGGATTGGGAGGCGGCGCTGTTGCTGCAGGCAGCGGGCATATCAGCCGTGCCAGCCAGATCATCAAGGACCGGATATACCTGCTCAACATCAAACTGAAAACAAAGGCAGGTTTCCGCATCGACAACAACCCCGATGGCAACGGCGTGCTTGTTCAGATACATTTGCCTATATTGTATAAAGATCAAATCAAGGTATACGTTTGACGGTACTGATCATCGATAACGAGAACGGGATACGGGAAACCCTGAAAGAAATGCTGCAGCGCCGGCGTGGCGGTACGCTTACCATCGAAGAAGCCGATGGCGTGCAAACAGGCCTTGCCAAAATAGCCAGCGTACGCCCGGATATTGTTTTACTGGATGTGGAAATGAATGACGGAACGGGATTCGACCTGATGAACCGGGTAGAGGATCCATGCTTTCAATTGATCTTCATCACGGCATATAACCAGTATGCCGTACAGGCGTTCAGGGTGAGTGCCATCGACTACCTGCTCAAGCCCATTGACCCGGCGGCGCTCGACGCGGCGCTCGATAGGGCGCAGGGAAAGATCAACAATCAATCCCTGCAGAACCAGTTGAATATATTGCTGCAGCAGTTCTCCGGAAAGAACCAGGCTCCCGGGCAGATCGTGCTGAAGGATATCGACAAGACCTATTTTGTACGCATCGAGGATATTCTTTACTGCGAAGCCGAGGGCTCATACACCAAGTTCTACATCAGTAACAGCGAACCCATCTTTGTGTCGCGTAACCTTCGCAGTTACGAAGAGCTGCTGGCGCCTGCCGGTTTTATCCGTACGCATCATTCCTGCCTCGTCAATCCCGCCAAGATCCGGATCTACGACCGCAAAACCGATTGCGGAACCCTGGTACTGGAAGGTGGTTATACCATCCCCGTTTCGCAACGGAAAAAAGATTTTGTGATCCAGTTCCTCGAAGGCAGGTAATGTACGCTCCCTCATTTTTTCGGATCTGAAAACAGGCCTGCATCAACGCATCGGCATCAGTTATGAACTTGCCGGGGTCGCTGGTAAAAAGCGGTAATTGGCTGTTGGAATATTTCTTCTTTTTACATTCTAAAACCAATTACCAATGAAAAAGAACATCTTCCTGTCCCTCGCAGGCTTGTTTACCCTTGCGATCAGCAGTTGCAAAAAAGACGATGCACCTGCGCCAGCACCCACCCCAACACCCGTCCCAACCAGCTATGTGGCTACCACCCTTGCCGGCAGTACAGCCGGTTATGTGGATGGAACTGGCGCTGCCGCACAGTTCAATATGCCAACGGGCATTGTTCGCGACGCCGGCGGAAATCTTTTTGTTTGCGACCGCGATAACAACCGTATCCGCAAGATCACCCCGGCCGGACTGGTTACCACCTTTGCCGGAAGCGGAGCGCCGGGTTTTGTGAACGGAACCGGTACAGCCGCACAATTCAATATGCCCTACGGGCTTGCCATCGACCAGGCCGACAACATCTATGTGGCCGACCGGTTTAATACAGCGATCCGTAAGATCACCCCGGCGGGTGTTGTTACCACGCTGGCCGGTGGCTCACCGGGTTTCGCCGACGGTACGGGCGCAGCCGCTCAGTTCAATGAACTATATGGTATCGCGATTGATGGCAGCGGCAACCTTATCGTTCCCGATTTTTTTAATTACCGCATACGGAAAGTAACCCCGGCGGGCGTGGTTACCACGCTGGCAGGAACTGGATCATCCGGTTTCACCGATGGCCCGGCCAATACAGCCACTTTCCGCAATCCGTTTGGAGCGGCCGTGGATGCAAGTGGCAATGTGTATGTAGCCGATTATTATAACCACGCCATCCGTAAGATCACCCCGGCGGGCGTTGTGTCTACCATCGCGGGTAGCGGAACAAGTGGATCGGCAGACGGTACGGGTTCAGCGGCGAGCTTCCGGCAACCGGCCGCCATTGTCATCGATGGCAGCGGTAACCTCATCGTTTGCGACGCGATGAATAATACAATCCGGAAAGTAACGCCGGCCGGTGTTGTTACCACAATCCTGGGCAGCAGTACTGCCTCCGGCAACAGCAATGGAACGGGTACAGCGGCGCTGTTCAATAATCCCATCGGTATCTGCGGGGATTTTGCCAACAATACATTTTACATCGCTGATCTTTCGAATCACCTGATCCGGAAGATCCGGATTCAATAAGAAGAGACGTCACGGGCCGACGCAACCGTTGGGTTTCTATAGTAAGAGCCGGTTTTGCCGGCTCTTTTTTATAACGCAAGTTCTTTGGAGGGATCCCAGAATCGTTCTTTAAAGCCGACGACCGTGTCGTTTTTCACCTTCACCCCGTCTTTTTTCAATAATGCTTCCATGCGTGTGGGCGTACCGAAATGATGTTTGCCGCTGAGGATACCGTTCCGGTTCACCACCCGCTGCGCAGGCACTTTGGGTTTGGCGGTTCCGGCCGCATTCATCGCCCAGCCTACCATGCGGGCGCTCAGCTTTGTACCGAGGTACGCGGCGATGGCGCCGTACGAGGTAACACGGCCCCTGGGCACCTGCCGTACCACATCGTATACGTCAGCAAAAAAACTGTACTCCCTGGTTGTGCTGCGGGGTTTTTCTTCGGCCGCTTTCCGGGCCTTTTTTTCAGGAGAGGGGGCTTTGGCTTTTTTCTTTGTCATGGCCGGCTAAAGATAGCAATTTACTCCGTTTGGGTTCGGGCACATTCACGTACTTGTAGGGGCAGTGCCGGCAGCCATTCCCGCAGCAATGACCGCGGTCGAGGTGATACTTGGCGGTGAGTACAATAAAACCCTGTTCATTGTAATAATAATCCGTTCCTTCAATCCAGCTGTTCTTCATGTTTTAAAATTTCCTGGAGTTCCTGGTCGATGTTCCTGATTTCGGCCGGCAGCGTAAACCGCAGGTAATGGATGCGGTTGCTTTGGGCGATGTCGAGTTTTTCGTAATGCGTTTTGATCTTCAGTTCTTCCTTTACCTGCGGATCGGCATATACGTTGTCGCTGTCTTCAACAATGTTCAATCCATAAAGTTCGGCCACCCGTTTGGTGAAGCGGTAAAGATCGGGTGAATCGGTTTTCAGGTGAATGGATCCGCCCGGTTTCAGCACCTGCTGGTACAGCCGCAGGAAGCGGGGATGCGTGAGTCGTTTCTTCGCCCGCGAAGTACGCAACTGCGGATCGGGAAAGGTGAGCCAGATATCATCTACTTCCGCGTTGGCGAAGTAATCGGTTAGTTTTTCGATCTGTGTACGGAGAAAAGCCGCGTTCGCAAGTTTTTCTTCCTGGCATTGTTTGGCCCCGATATACATGCGGTTGCCTTTTACATCGATGCCAATAAAATTCCGCTCCGGGTACAGCCGGGCCAACCCCACGGTATACTCACCACGGCCGCAGGCAAGTTCCAGTATCAGCGGATGGTTGTTTTTGAAATAGCCATGCCATTGGCCCCGCATACCTTCGGGGTATTCGAACGTATTGGAAAAAGAACTGAATTGAGCGAACCGCAATAACTTCTTTTGTGCCATGGGCGGCAAAGATAAACCGCTGCGGCAGAATAAACGAACAATGACAGCGCTTAATAAACATCTCTCCCGGTTAGTAAAATCGGGGGCAATAGAGTAGATTTGTAGTATAACAAAACAGACTACTTATGACCACCGTCATCGTTCCGGTCGACTTTTCCGAAACATCCCTCCATGCGGCCCGCTACGCGGCGCAATTGCTTACCGGGCATTATGGGGTTACCATGATCCTCTACCACAGCTTCAGTAAATCGTCCGAAGCGGAAAAGATAGCTTCCGACCTCGAAGCTCTGAAGGCATTACTGATGAAGGATAACATCGTTAAAATGGAAGTGCTGGCGCATGAAGAAAGCGATTTTGTGGATGGGCTCGAAAAAGCGGCCCGACACCGCCGGGCCGACCTGGTCATTATGGGCATTACCGGTAAATCGGCCCTGGCCCAGGTATTCTTCGGAAGCAATACGCTCAAGATGGCCGAACGCAAGGTTTGCCCGGTACTGATCGTTCCACAGGATGCCGTGTACCGGCCGCTGAAAAATGTGATGCTTACTTCCGATTTTAAAAACACCGTGGAAACAACGCCTTCCGTACCGATCAAAGACTTCCTGGATGTGTTTCAGCCACAGCTGCACGTAGTGAATGTCGATAAGGATCATTATATCTCGCTGACCGAAGATTATGAAAAGGAAAAGCAGTCTTTACGGGAAATGTTCGCCGGTTATCGACCCGAATTCTACTTCATGCGCCTGTACGATGTAGACGAAGCCATCAACCTCTTTGCCGAAAGCAGGGGTATCGACCTGATCATCGCGATACAGAAAAATCATTCGTTCATCGGCAAACTGCTGAGCGGCAGCCGCACGAAAACCCTCTCGTATCACAGCAAACTGCCGATCCTCGTCATGCACGAATAAAATACGAACCGGCCCTGGCCGGTTTTTTTATGCGGGGGTGGGAAGGGCTTCCGGGTCCGTTACCACGGTGCAGTGGTGAATACCGAAGTACCGGATCACTTCTTGGGTAAGACTTTCCCGTACGGTGAGCAGGAGGTTCGCTTGCTGATCATTGTTCAAATGCTGTTCAACCGCTTTTTGTACGGCGGGATAAAAACCCTTCCGCTCCAACTCCAGTTTACCCACCTCATCGATGACCAGCCAATCATATTCCTGTTCGAGCGCCTCCAGTAAAATACTGTTGGCTTTTTCAAAAGCGGAAGCGTAGAAATGATATTTACCTATGTTTATAAGCGGCTCCAGACTTTGGCCCGGTTCGGAACATTGAACAGGGAAGACAGTACGTGAAGTAAGATCAAGGATTTTCCGGCTTCCATCGATATCCGGCATGGCAATGCCGGCAATACCCGAACGGTTCCGGCACCAGTGAAGCAAGGCTGTTGTTTTGCCGCTGTGTATGGGTCGGGAGAATAGATAGATGCTCATCGTTTTTCCGGAATATCCGTGGCGGTAAGCGACCAGTGTATCAATGCGGTAAAAAAGAATTGCCAGCGTGCCGGTCCGCTCAGGTTCCGGCTCTGTTGCCAGGCAATACCGGCAATGCGGCGCATGAGCGGCAGGAAGGAAAGCGTTTTCAATACTTCATCGCTGTACCTGCTTTGTTTTTGCTGCAGGAGTTTTTGAATGAGTTTGGTGAACAGCGGGCTAACGATCATATACCAGCCGAGGATCGCGGCCAGGGTCCAGCTCACGGTTCGTACAACAGCCAGCCAGCCCTGTTTGCTGTCGGCGGCAAAAACATAGAGAATTACCGACAGCCCGATGAGCACCAGGATCAGTACCCATAGTTTCCGGTATACCGATCTTTTCTTTTTTTGCGCCACCGGTAAGTCGGCATGCTGATCGATCAGGGCTGTGTCGAGCACGGGTATGCCTTTGTTGGCAAAGAAACCACGGATGGTTTTCCAGGCAATCCAGGCAATGAATACACCGCCTGTGATATAGATAAGCAGGTAGCTGATCACGATCCACTGGCTGCCGTTTGTTGCGGCGATGCCGAATTGTTTGGCGATGAAAGCCAGCATCTCATCCATAGCCTTCCAGAACGACTTGCCAAAGAGCAACGTAAGCACCAGTAATTTCTGCAGCGCCGATTCGAGCATGGCGATGCTGCTCAGCAGGAGTATGCTGAAAAAATTCACCGGCAGGAAAGAGAAGAGCAGGTAACCAAGCAGGGCCTGGAAGGATACGGCGATGTAAGCCGGGAAGGGCGTATGCGGGCTCACCATGGCCTTTACAATCAATACCACCAGGGCGCTTTTCAATACCTGTTTCAGTTGATGCTTCGACAGATCCGCAATGAGGCAGATGATGATCACCGCCATGCCGCCTACGACCAGCCCCGTGAAAGGAATCTGCAAAGCGTGCATGATACCGCCGAGCCCGGATTCGGTAAACGCCCATAAGGCGGTCAGCCGTTGAATAGCGGCCTGCTTTTGTTCGGTGCTTAAATCGTTGTAACCGGTGATCATAATGCGTGCAAGCATACAAATATAAGAAACTGCGGGACCGGATTTGTGCGCAGTTATTTGCTCCCTTAGTGTCTATTTGTTATTTTTAGTATTGCTGCACGATTGCTGTTACTGCCCGGATGTCCCTTCGGCCTTACCGGCTGCGCTGCAGGTAAAACAATACCATGGATAAAGACGAGAAGAAATTCATGCGGAAAGCGATCCGCATCTCCGTGAACAATGTGGAGAAGCAAAAAGGCGGCCCCTTCGGCGCCATCGTGGTCAAAGACGGAAAGATCATCGCCCGCGGCTCGAACCAGGTGACGGCCACCAACGACCCCACCGCACATGCCGAGGTGGTGGCCATACGCAAAGCCTGCAAAGCGCTCAAAACATTCCAGCTTACCGGTTGTGAGATATACACCAGCTGCGAGCCCTGCCCGATGTGCCTGGGCGCCATTTACTGGGCCCGCCCGGATAAACTCTATTACGCCAACAGCAAAGAAGACGCGGCCGCCATCAACTTCGACGACCAGTTCATTTACGACGAAATCGCCAAACCGGTGGAAGAACGGAAACTCTTCACCAAACAGGTGCTACGCGACAAAGCGCTCGAGGCCTTTGAAAAGTGGAAGACCAGTCCCAATAAAATTGAATACTGATGATCCGGTTCATTTTGAATGATAGGGCTGTTCAGACAGACCTGCCATCGGGCAGTACTGTGCTGGACTTTGTGCGCTATCATAAGCGGCTTACCGGAACCAAAATCGGTTGCCGCGAAGGAGATTGCGGAGCTTGTACGGTATTGGTCGGCGATCTCGAGAATGGCAAACTGGTTTACCGCTCCATGACGAGCTGCCTCATGCCACTGGGTAATGCCGCGGGTAAACACATCGTTTCGGTGGAAGGGGTAAACATGGAAAAACTCTCGCCCGTGCAACAGGCAATGGTGGATACCAACGGAACCCAATGCGGCTTCTGCACCATCGGCTTCGTGATGTCGCTCACGGGTTTTGTGCTCAACGAAAACGCGAAGCAGTACGAACAGGCCATCGCGGCCATCGATGGAAACATCTGCCGCTGCACCGGGTATAAGTCCATCGAACGGGCGGC
>Ga0268298_10002758_pt1 | contig 18739 bp, 13 predicted proteins | sample WWTPWeurt_MetaG_FD_194462 | JGI IMG/M metagenome (GOLD analysis project Ga0268298, IMG submission 194462) | Activated sludge microbial communities from WWTP in Nijmegen, Gelderland, Netherland - WWTP Weurt | ecosystem: Engineered > WWTP > Aerobic digester > Activated sludge | place...
TTCATCAATCAATATACATCGGGTGGATGACATTTCGCGGCCTATGCAAACCATATCGTTATAGGTTTTAACATCCGTTTCGGGCAACCTGTAACACGTGCAAAAAATGGTAGCTTCTGTAGGTCCATAAACATTCCAAACCGAGGCATTTGGAATACATTTTTGCCATTGCTTCACGGTAGATTGCAGCAGTGCTTCTCCGCAAAAAAGAGAATAGCGCAATGCCGGGAGATGAATTTCTTCAAAATATGGCTGAAGCAATTGAATCATGGACGGAACCATTAAGGCAAAAGTAATCTGCTGGTCTTCGAGGGTGCTGTAAATATTTAAGTACTTTACTCCGTCATTCGGCAGTGTGTGAACCGATGCTCCTATACACAATGGCGCGAGGCAGGACATCACCGATAAATCGAAGGTAAGATCGAACATTTGAAGAAATTTGTCGCCCGGTTTTAAATCACTGTAAATTTCAAAAAATGAATTTAAAAAAGCATCAACGTTGCCGTAGGTAACCGGAACTCCTTTTGGTACACCTGTAGTGCCTGAGGTGAACAGGATATATGCTTCCGTTTGCGGATTGGTATCGGTATTAAATTCAAATGCAGCATCGGGTTTAAGTTCAGGTTGCAATACCTTAACTGCATGGAACATATTTTCTTTAACCTGTTTTATATTTCCCAATACAGTTTTTAATCCGGCCTGTGTAATGATTTGTTCATTTTTATTATCCGGATGTCCGGGATGAATGGGAACATACGTTTTGCCGCTGAGTAAAATGGCTAAAACAGACGCATACATTTCGATAGAATTATCTACTATCACTCCAATGCGCTGCTCTTCCCGGGCTTTTTCGGTAAGGGAAATTCCAATTGAACGTACCATAGGCAGGAGAGTGGCATAAGAATAATTTTCCCCATTTATAACAAAGGCAATTTCTTTGTTTTCGCTGTTAAATGAACGGGTAATACTTTTAAGGAACTGAACCATACCTGCCGAATGTTTAGGCGCAATATACTTTACTAAAGCACTCGTGCAAAAAAAAACAGCGAAAATTAAATAAAGCGGTAAACCATATGTCGGAATCAATTTATAAGTGATTATTTTGCCCCTGAATGCCGCGCACCGTTTTACAAAATAAAGAATACCGTTTTTTCTTAAGTGCCCGTGTGTTACTTACCCTTGCTTTGCAAATACAAAATGTAATGGTAAGCTGGCAGATATTTAAACTCACCAATGATCCGTTGTCGCTGGGTTTAATTGGTTTGGCCGAGGCTATTCCCGCTTTGTCCATTGCGCTGTATGCCGGGCATCTGGCCGATAAACATAATAAACGAACCATTCTTATCACGGCACTAAGCGTGTTGATGTGCTGCTCTGTTGGGATTCTATGGGTAACATTGCCTGCTATTCAGGAGGGATTTAGTGCTTTAACGCAAGTCAGGTTTTTGTATCTGTTTATACTCATTAGCGGATTTGCCCGCGGGTTTTACGCACCAACTGCTTTTTCTTTTTTGCATAATCTGGTAAAACGCGAACATCTTACTACTGCATCTACCATCAACAGTTCTTCCTGGCAAATGGCTTCCATTATAGGGTCGGCATTGGGAGGTTTTTTATTTGCAAAGGCAGGGATTACGGTGGCTGCGGCATTTGTTGTATTTTTTGGATTACTCGCTCTGGGGGCTTTATTTTTTATTCAGCCAAAACCGGTGGTAAGCAATGCCGCAAATGAGGCCATTGGCAAACGACTAACTGAAGGTATCCGTTTTGTTTTTTCCAATAAGGTTATTTTAAGCGCACTTTCTCTTGATTTATTTGCCGTTTTGTTTGGAGGGGCAGTAGCTCTGCTTCCGGTATTTGCAGAACATATCTTAAAAACAGGCCCCGAAGGATTAGGAATGTTGCGTGCTGCACCTTCGCTTGGAGCCAGCATTTTAATGATTTGGCTCTCGGTTAGAAAACCACAGGGTGCACCGGGTATCATGTTGTTGTGGTGCGTAGCCGGATTTGGTTTATGCATGATTGCTTTTGCGCTGTCAACCAATTTTTATTTATCTCTTTTTATCCTGTTTTTGAGTGGGGCTTTTGATAGTGTGAGTGTGGTGGTGCGGGGCAATATTTTGCAATTACAAACTCCCGACCATATGCGCGGAAGGGTATCGGCTGTTAATACCATGTTTATTGGTTCAAGCAATGAGATTGGAGCATTTGAAAGCGGGGTGGCGGCTAAATTTATGGGAACAGTTCCGTCAGTTATATTCGGAGGATGTGTTACTCTTTTGGTGGTGGGGATTGCCGCTGCAAAAGCCGGAGCCTTAAAAAGGTTTACTTACGGGTAGCGGTGGTGTTATAAAATAAAAAACCCCGCCACAAGGGCGGGGTGGATTCATCAAACCCAAACACAAAAGCATATATAAAACTATTGATGCTTGGCAAGGTAAGTAGCTACCCCTTCGGCAGTAGCCTTCATGCCTTCCTGACCTTTGGTCCAGTCGGCAGGGCATACTTCTCCGTTTTCTTCATTGAAAAGGAGGGCGTCAACAATGCGAATGGCTTCGTCAACGCTTCGGCCAAGAGGCAGGTCGTTCACCACCTGATGGCGAACGAGTCCGTTTTTATCAATTAAAAACAAACCGCGGTAAGCAACGGCATCGTCTCCTTTGTCACTGTTAAATACCAACTGTCCGTTTTCATCATAATCATAATAGCCTGCCAGTACACCAAAATTGGCTGCAATGGTTTTATTTACATCGGCTACTAATGGATAAGTAACTCCTTTTATACCTCCGTCATTTTGCGGTGTATTGAGCCAGGCCCAGTGGGTGTGTTTACTATCAATAGAGCAACCAACCACCGCAATATTGCGGGCTTCAAAATCAGCCAGTCTTTTTTGAAAGGCAATAATTTCGGTAGGGCACACAAAGGTAAAATCAAGCGGATAGAAAAAGAACACTACATTCTTTTTTCCGATGTACTGTTCTAATGAAAAATTCTCAACAAAATCGCCTCCGTTCACTACGGCCGAAGCACTGAAAACCGGGGCTTTTTTTCCTACTAACATGGTCATATCTGTATCTCTTTTAAATTTTTTATAATATACTTAACTGGTTGGGCGGCACAGGTGGTTCTTGTATTGTTTTTTTCGTTTTCTGTTTATCGGGGGGCGTAGCTTTGGGTTCTTTGGCAGGCGAAGGGTTCTTCTCCATAAGGTCAGCCGTTTCAATCTGGTCGTTTCCTTCTACTAAAAATTCCTCGGCATGTTCATCCAATACTTCTCCGCTTATCTGCAATGCCACTTCTTCAATTTTAAATCCGGTAATTGATCTTTTCTCAAAAAAACGGGTGAGCAATTCTTTAAGTTCTTCATCATAAAAATCAATTACTCTGTCCGATTTGGCGCAATATAAATGGTGATGAATATCGGTGCGAATATCATAACGCACTTTATCCTCAGCCGATTTTACTTTATTAATGAGGCCAATATTTACAAAAGTTTCAAGTGTTTTGTAAACCGTTCCCAGTGAAATGCTCGGGTTTTGTTTATGAATGCTTTTGTAGATGATTTCGGCAGTAGGATGATCCTTCAGATTGAGCAACGCATTATACATCACAATGCGCGGATGAGTTATCTTCAATCCGAGTTCGTTTAATTTTTCCTGTGCCTGTGCAGGTGTTGGCTTTTTGTTCGCCATATTTTTTAAAGAATAATTCTTACTTGCGAATTCCTGTGCAACGAAAGTACCTACAATAAAATTTAATAACAAAACTATTCAAGAAAATATTTTTTGACACTACGAATCACCTAATTTTGAAGCATTGAATGTTTAAACAGCTAAAAGCCAGAATCGTTTTTACCAGCCTCCTTGTTTTTGGCGTAATTGCCATAGGAACAATAGGTTATATTTTGCTGGAAGAGTATACTTTCCTTGAGGCACTTTATATGACGGTAACCACCATTGCCACTGTTGGATATGGAGAAGTAAAGCCTCTGAGCGATTCCGGACGGGTTTTTACTATTTTGCTTATTATAATCAATATAGGAGTTTTTGCCTATGCCATTAGTTCAATAAGTAGTTTTTTTCTGGATGGGCATTTTGCCGAATTTTACCGTTTAAATAAAATGAAACAACGTATTGCACGCCTAAACAACCATGTAGTGGTTTGCGGCTTTGGTCGCAATGGAAAAGAAGCGTGTGCTACCCTTAAAAGGCACGGAATTCCATTTGTGGTAATTGAAAAGGATGAATCAGCATTTAATGATCATGATTTTGGCGATGTTCTTCATTATATTGTTGAAGATGCCACTCACGAGCACGTGCTTCTCGAGTCAGGGGTTCAAAAGGCAAGGGCACTAATAGCTACTCTGCCTTCTGATTCGGAAAATGTGTTTGTGGTGCTCACTGCCCGCGAGGTTTCAAAAAATATTCTCATTATCAGTCGTGCAAGCCTTGATACTTCAGTTAGCAAATTGCGAAGAGCTGGTGCCAATAATATTATTATGCCCGATAAAATTGGCGGAGCACATATGGGATCGTTGGTCATAAACCCGGATGTAAATGAATTTATTGATTTAGTTACCGGACAATCGGGTTCTAGCATTCATATTGAGGAAATTAGTATGCGCGATTTAAAATCACTGCATGGCTCCACCATTAAAGAGTTAAATATACGACACGCTTCGGGTGTAAACGTAGTGGGATTGAAAAAAAGTGACGGTACTTATATCATCAACCCCGAGGTGGATTTGGACCTGGAGCAGGATATGAAATTGATACTGCTTGGCACAAAGGAGCAAATGGACAGGTTAAAAAAAATGAACTGAGTGCATGTTGGGTAAAGAAAAATTTGTTGCAAAAATTCAGGAGTCGTACAAAGCAGATGCTCCTCATATTTACCTGGGAGCCGGAGTACTTAATCAAGAAATTGAAGCCGAAGCAAAAGTGAATTTATTGTTGCGCATGATGAATAGGCACGGGTTAGTTGCAGGGGCAACAGGTACCGGAAAAACGCGCACCCTGCAGGTATTGGCCGAGCAATTAAGTAATGCCGGAGTTCCTGTTTTTATGCTGGATGTAAAAGGAGATTTATCGGGATTAAACGCCCCAGGAAGCAGCAATTCAAAACTTGAAGAGCGTGCATCGGCTTTAGGATTTGCTTATAAGCCCGATGGTTTTCCGGTAGAAATTTATTCTTTATCGGGCAAAAAAGGTGCTCCCATGCGAGCCACCATTTTAGAATTCGGGCCGGTGATGCTGGCCAAAATTCTTGACTTAAATGATACGCAAACCGGAACCTTGTCGGTATTGTTTAAATATGCCGATGACCACAAACTTCCGCTGGTTGATTTATCTGATTTAAAAAAGGTACTGAGTTACCTGAGTGAAGGCCCCGGAAAAGAAGAAATAAAAGAGAGTTACGGAAAAATTTCAACGGCTACCTCGGGCACCATCCTGCGAAAGATTGCTGCTATTGAACAGCAGGGGCTCGAGAATATTTTTGGAGAACCTTCTTTTGATATTGATGATTTATTTCAAAAAACAGATGGCAGAGGTGTTATCAGTTTGCTGAATATTTCGGATGTGCAGCAACAACCTGCTTTATATTCTACTTTTTTAATGAGTCTTTTGGCCGAGATTTATCAAACCATGCCCGAGGCAGGTGATTTAGATAAACCCAAACTTGTTTTCTTTTTTGATGAAGCCCACTTGTTATTTAAAGATGCACCAAAAGCATTTTTAGAGCAAATAGAGCAGGTGGTAAGATTAATCCGCTCTAAAGGAATAGGCATATTTTTTTGTACCCAATCGCCACTCGATATTCCAGAAACGGTTTTAGCACAATTAGGAAATCGCATTCAACATGCCTTGCGTGCATTTACTCCCAACGATGCCGAAAATTTACGAAAGACGGTAAAAACCTATCCGCGTTCCGACTTTTATGAAATTGAAGAAGCGCTTATTTCAATGGGAATTGGTCAGGCATTGGTAACGGTGTTAAATGAAAAGGGAATTCCTACCGAGGTAGCCGTTACGCACCTTACCCCGCCATTGGCTGTTATGGGACCGTTGCCCGAAACCGATTTTAATTCATTAATTGAACATTCAGAAATGATGCATAAGTATGGAGCAGGAGAAGATTCGATAAGTGCCCGCGAAATACTTACCGAACGAATGAACCGGAACTCAGAGGAAGAGGCCTTGCAAAAAGAAACACCGGAGCCACGCGGACGGCAACCCAAAGAAAAAACAATGGCCGAGCAAATTCTTGCCAGTCCGGTAACTAAAGAAATAGGCCGTCAGGTGGTAAGGGGTTTGTTTGGAATGTTATTCGGGACAACTACCAAAAGAAGGCGGTAGTTTTTTCTCACTGTTTAATGTAAACTAAAAAAGCAGCCAATAAAATTGACTGCTTTTTGTGATCCCGCTGGGACTCGAACCCAGGACCCCTACATTAAAAGTGTAATGCTCTACCAGCTGAGCTACGGAATCATTACTTACTTTACTTACACTTGTTAATTTGTGAGAGCGGGTGCAAAGGTAACCATTCAAACATTATATGCAAAAGCAGGGTAAAAAAAATATAAACTATTTTTTGAGCTGGTATCTTTTAAACTCAATATCACTGCTTAGTAACTTTCTAAATGTTGCATGCACCTTAATGGTACGGCAACCAAGGGCTTGCAACAGCGATTGCATTTTAGGGTTAAAATCTCCCACCCAGGCCAGTTCCAAGTTTTCCACACCCGGATTCTTTAACATCTCTTCATAAATATGCATAATCATACCTGTTTCAATTCCCTGATTTTGAAAGTGAGGCTTTACGCCAAACACTATTCCTTTTAGGCGGGTTGGTTTTTGAAAGTATCTGTAAAACAGAAAACGAAGTTTGTTGAGCCAGTGCAATTTTCCGTTCAGGTGTTTAAATATTTCATTCGCCTCCAGAATATTTACAAAAAATCCGGCAGGTTCATTTTTTACGTAGGCAAAACAAACAAATTCGGGAATCACCACATGGCGCATTTGGTGCATGATACCTTTTACCGCAGCACTGCTAAGCGGATTAAAATTTTCGTGCCGCCCCCAGGCTTCATTGTATATAGCGCAAAAATCTTCGGCAAAAATATCGGCTTGCTCCATGTTAAGTGACTTAAACTGAACATCGGGATTGGCATTTACCCTGTCGGCAATTCTTTTAAAACGTTCGTACTTAAATCCCGATTTAGTTACTTCGCTGGTGGTTTGCTCAAAAAACTTTTGAAACCCGTATGCCTTAAAAAAATCGAGGTAATAGGGCGGATTGTAATTTTCGAGGTACGATGGATTTTTAAATCCTTCAATCATAAGTCCCCAAAAACGGTCGCGTTCTCCAAAATTAACCGGCCCGTCCATTACCTGTATATCCTTTTTTCTTAGCCATTCCCTGCAGGCATCAAATAATTTAAAAGCGGCATCTTTATCATTGATACATTCAAAAAATCCCATGCCACCGGCTTTTGTTTCGGTGCGTATATTGGCTTCATGGTCAATAAAAGCGGCTACACGCCCTATTGGTTTTTTTTGTTCGTTATAAAGTACCCAGCGTATGGCTTCACCGTGTTTAAAATACCCGTTGCTCTCGCGGTTAAACACCATTTTTACATCACGGTCTAAATGACTTACCCATTGCGTATCATTTTTGTAAATGATTCCTGGTAAATCAAGAAAATCACGTTCCGTAACTTTATTCCTAACCTGAATTAATTTCATTTGCAAAAGGCAATGTTGTAATTTGCGCCTTCAAATTAAAGCATTACTGTTAAATACTCACTTATGCAATTAGGAGATAAATTACCATCATTTGATTTGCTTGGCGTTGACGGCAAAAGGCATAACCAGTTTGAATACGCTGACCGTTATGCACTTGTAGTGGTTTTTACCTGCAATCACTGCAAATATTCACAGGCCTACTGGCCCCGGCTGGTTAAATTGCTTGAAAAGTTTGAGGAAGACAACTTGGGTATTATTGCCGTTAATCCAAACGATGCAGCCCAGTTTCCCGAAGACTCGTATGAGAATATGCTAAAGCTGGCCAAACAATTTGATTTAGTGAAACGTAATTTCCGTTACCTGCACGATGAAAGTCAGCAGTTGGCAAAAACATTTGGAGCCCAGCGTACCCCCGAAGCATTTTTATTTAATTCAAAAAGGGAGTTGGTGTACAAAGGTGCCATTGACGACTCGTGGGAAAATGCCAATATGGTAACCCGCATTTGGCTCGAAGATGCCATTGAAAGTGCATTAGATGGAATAGAGGTTGACTATCCTGAAATTCCGGCTGTGGGTTGTTCCGTTAAGTGGAAAAAATAAGCAGAATACAGTCGACCGTAGTCTGTGGATCATGAACTGATATATTACAATATAACAAGTGAGTAGCTTAAGCAACAAAGTCATTATTATTACCGGAGCCTCATCGGGCATTGGTGAGGCGTGTGCTTTGGATTTTGCCTCGCATCAGTGCAAACTGGTGCTGGCTGCGCGAAGCATGGATAAACTGAAGGCCGTAGCTGAAACATGCAAGGCCAGGGGAGCGGAAGTGATTACTGTAAGTTGTGACGTAGCTAAAGAAGAAGATTGCAAACACCTGGTTGAAGAAAGTATTCGCGCTTTCGGAACCATACATGTATTGTTAAACAATGCAGGTATTTCCATGCGGGCCGTGTTTGAGCAAACCGATTTGCAGGTTATACGTCAGGTAATGGATATTAATTTTTGGGGAACGGTATATTGTACCAAATATGCTTTGCCTTATCTTCTCAAAGAGAAAGGTTCGGTTGTGGGTGTGTCGTCTATTGCAGGTTATAAAGGATTACCCGGCCGCACAGGCTATTCTGCTTCTAAGTTTGCCATGCAGGGATTTTTAGAAGCACTGCGTACCGAGAATATGAAAAAAGGATTGCACGTATTGATTGCCTGTCCGGGTTACACCGCATCCAATATTCGCAATACCGCCTTAAACAAATACGGTAAATCGCAAAGCGAAACACCGCTTGACGAAAGCAAACTGATGCAACCCGAAGAAGTAGCCGATTATATTGCACAGGCAGTAATGAAACGCAAACGCACGTTGATTTTAACCACTCAGGGAAAATTAGCTGTATGGCTCAATAAATTTTTTCCTGCTTTTACGGACAAATTGGTTTACAAAACTATAGCAAAAGAACCGGATTCACCTTTTAAATAACCGTGCTACATGAGCATTGAGCAGCAACTGATACAAGGAATACAAAACGCATTTAAACAGATTTACGGAGCCGAAACACTTTCTTCAGTTCCGGCAATAGAACAAACCAAAAAGGAGTTTGTTGGTGATTACACTTTTGTGGTGTTTCCTTACCTTAAACTCAGTAAAAAAAATCCGGAGCAAACAGCCGGTGACATAGGAGAATTTCTTAAAAAGGAGCTGGATTTTGTTTCGGGCTATAATGTAATTAAGGGTTTTCTTAATATAGAAATCGGAGATGCTTTTTGGATAAAATTCCTGAATGAAAATTATTCAAACACTCATTTTGGTAAAGCAGTTTCGAAAAAACAACAGGTGATGGTAGAGTATTCGTCACCCAATACCAATAAACCGCTTCACCTAGGGCATATCCGCAACAATTTACTCGGGTACTCCGTAGCCGAAATTTTAGCTTACAGCGGATATGAAGTGATTAAAGCTAATCTGATTAACGACCGCGGCATTCATATTTGCAAAAGTATGCTGGCCTGGATGAAATTCGGGAACGGAGAAACACCTCAGTCATCGGGCATGAAAGGCGATCATTTGGTAGGGAAATATTACGTAGAGTTTGATAAAGCATATAAAGCCGAAATTGAAAAATTGGTGAGTGGCGGAATGGATAAGGAGCGGGCCGAAAATGAAGCTTCCTTAATTAAAGAAGCCAAAGAACTTTTACTCAAATGGGAGGCAGGCGATGAAGAAACGCTTCGCATCTGGAAAATGATGAACGGCTGGGTGTACGAAGGTTTTGAATCTACTTACAAACGACTGGGAGTAAACTTCGATAAATTTTATTACGAATCGAATACCTACTTACTGGGAAAAAAGGCCGTGCAGGAAGGATTGCAACAGGGAGCGTTTTACCAAAAGGAAGATGGTTCCATATGGATTGACCTCACTGCTGACGGACTTGACCACAAATTATTGCAACGTTCAGACGGCACTTCGGTATATATCACACAGGATATAGGAACCGCACAGATGAAGTATGACGAATACAAAATGGATCGCTCGGTGTATGTTGTAGGCAATGAGCAGGACTACCACTTTAAAGTATTGCAGCTTATTTTAAAACACCTTGGAAAAAGTTATGCCGATGGGGTGTATCATTTGAGTTACGGCATGGTGGATTTGCCAAGCGGCAAAATGAAATCGAGAGAAGGAACGGTGGTAGATGCCGATGATTTGCTGAATGAATTACATGCTACATCCGAAAAAATTACCAAAGAATTAGGCAAAACAGAAGGATTTACCCAGGAGCAGCTAAGTGAATTATACGAGCAAATAGGGCAGGGCGCACTTAAATATTTTCTGCTGAAAGTAGATCCTAAAAAAAGGTTACTGTTCGACCCGAAAGAAAGTATCGATTTTCAGGGAAACACAGGTCCGTTTATACAATATACCTATGCCCGTATTTCATCCATTATGCGCAGTGCACCGGCATTTGGAAAAGTAAATGCAACACAATTGTTACTGGCCGAGGAGAAGGAACTTATTTATGCCTTGTACCGCTTTGAAGAAGCCGTAGAACTGGCAGCAAGAGAAATGAGTCCTGCCGTTGTGGCCAACTATGCTTATGAACTGGTTAAAGCTTATAATAAAATGTACCACGAGCTCACTATTTTAAAAGAGCCCGATGAGCAGAAACGAAATTTACGTTTAATGCTTTCGGGCATGACCAGAAATGTGGTAAAAACTGCCCTTAATTTGTTGGGTATTGCTGCTCCCGAGAAAATGTAGAATCATTTTCATCTTGATACTCAATTTCATTTTTTAAACTCATCAAGTTTATTCCCTATGTTTCGTTCCTTTTTCGTTAATTCGTGCTATGCCCAAGTTTCAAAGTTCTGTCAGTAGCAAGTTGCCCAAAACGGGAACCACCATTTTTACCATTATGAGTGCATTGGCTAATGAGCATAAAGCCATTAACCTTGCACAGGGATTTCCTGATTTTGCGGTGTCTCCCAAACTTATTGATTTAATACATCTCTATATGAAAAAAGGGATGAATCAATATGCTCCCATGCCGGGCATCATGAGTTTGCGTGAAAAAATTTCGGCTAAAACCGAAGAATTATATTCGGCCAAATATGATCCGGAAAAGGAAATCACCATTACTCCCGGTGGTACCTGCGCCCTGTATGCCGCCATTACTGCTATGGTGCGCGAAGGTGACGAAGTGATTGTGATTGAACCTGCTTATGATTCGTATATTCCGGCCATTGAATTGAGCGGAGGCAAACCCATTACCTATGAATTGCGTGCTCCCGATTACAAGATTGACTGGAACGCATTGAAAAAGTTGGTCAACTTTCGCACGCGTATGATTATCATCAACACGCCTCATAATCCATCGGGGGCTGTATTTACTGCGGCCGATATGCAAAAGCTGGAGAAAATTGTAGATAAAACCGATATTGTGGTGTTGAGTGACGAAGTGTATGAGCATATTATCTTTGACGGGGTAGAGCATCAAAGTGTGGCGCGTTTCCCCAAGCTGGCCGAGCGAAGTATTATTATTTCTTCGTTTGGAAAAACTTACCACAGCACCGGATGGAAAATGGGTTACTGCTTAGCCCCCGAAAAACTGATGAACGAATTCAGAAAGGTGTATCAGTTTATGGTTTTTAGTGCCAACACCCCCATTCAATACGCACTGGCCGATTATATGGATGATAAAAATGCGTACCTTGAACTGGCGCAATTCTATCAGGAAAAACGCGACTATTTCAGGAAATTACTTAAGGGTTCTAAATTAAAATTACTGCCTTGCGGGGGTTCGTATTTTCAATCGGTTATCTACGATAAAATTACCAAGGAGCACGACCGCGATTTTGCTATCAGGCTTACTAAAGAATATGGAGTGGCTTCTATTCCGGTATCGGTGTTTTACCGTCAGGGAACTGATGATCATGTTTTGCGGTTTTGTTTTGCCAAATCAAATGAAACACTTGAAAAAGCTGCTGAAAAACTATGCAGGATTTAACTATTTGCGGTATCCAAACTTTTTTGCACTGGGAAAACCGGGAGGCTAATCTTGCCATGCTGGCAACCAAAATAAATTGCATTACTACTTCGCCCGATATCATCATTTTGCCTGAAATGTTTACCACCGGCTTCAGTATGCAGCCCGAACTATTTGCCGAAACACCCGCTGCTGAAACCACTGAATGGATGAAACAGCAGGCTGCCGTTACAGGTGCTGTTATTTGCGGAAGCGTGATGATAAACGATAACGGGAAATACTATAACCGGTTTATATGGATGCAACCCGATGGGGTTTGTGTTACCTATGATAAAAAACATTTATTCCGGATGGGCGAGGAAAATAATCATTATGCCTGCGGCACAAAACAGGTTACACTAAGTTACAAAGGGTGGAATATAGTTCCGCTGGTTTGTTATGATTTGCGTTTTCCGGTTTGGTGCCGGCATCCTGAAGCCAACCTGATGATAGTAGTTGCCAACTGGCCCGAGCGCAGAAAGGAACACTGGATGAAATTGCTTGAAGCACGCGCAATAGAAAATCAATGTTATGTAGCAGGGGTAAACAGGGTAGGAGAGGATGGTAATGCCATTTATTATTCGGGAAACAGCATGGTAGTTGATCCGAAAGGAGTGTGCGTGGCTTATTCGGAGCATACCGATTGCCTGCTTGAAGCTACCCTAAGTGCTGACGAAATGCTTCATTACCGCTCACAATTTCCGGCATGGAAAGATGCGGATGATTTTGAATGGAAAGGCAGTTAATAGCCGTATTTATCTTTCCAAAGTTTTTTTAGAAGCTGGCGAAATTCGTTTTCCCTTACGTTATTTCCCGGCTCATAAAATTTGTTCCCACTAATTTTTTCAGGCAAAAATTCGAGGTCGGTAAAATTCCCTTCGTATGAATGGGCATATTTATAATTTTTCCCGTAGTCTAATTCTTTCATCAGTTTGGTTGGCGCATTTCGTAAATGTAAGGGAACCGGAAGTTCTCCATTTTTACGCAGGGCAGCATAAGCTTCTTCAATAGCCATATACGATGCATTGCTTTTATTGCTGCACGCCAGGTAAACGGCAGTTTGGGCAAGAATAATTCTTCCCTCGGGCATACCAATGATAGTGATGGCCTGAAAACAATTTGTTGCAAGTAACAAGGCATTTGGATTCGCATTTCCAATATCCTCCGAAGCAAGAATAACCATTCTGCGGGCAATAAATTTAATGTCTTCGCCACCATCCAGCATTCGGGCCAGCCAGTAAACAGCTGCATTGGGGTCACTACCTCTTATTGATTTGATAAAGGCCGAAATAATATCGTAATGCTGTTCGCCTTTCTTATCGTAAACAGCAATGCGTTTTTGCAGGTAATTTTCAACTGATTTATTGTTTATGATCACCGGGTCATCTGCTTGTGCGTTCACTAATAGTTCAACCAGATTAAGCAATTTGCGGGCATCTCCGCCCGAAAATAAAAGCAAAGCTTCAGTTTCTTCTACCTGTATTTTTCGTTTCCCGAGTATTTCATCCCGGGTAAAGGCAGTATGAAGAATTTCTTCCAGATCACTGCGCTCAAGTTCTTTTAAAATATACACATGACAGCGGGATAACAGAGCAGAGTTTACTTCGAAGGACGGATTTTCGGTAGTGGCTCCAATTAATAGTACTATTCCTTTCTCTACTGCACCAAGTAGGGCGTCCTGCTGGCTTTTGTTAAACCGGTGAATTTCGTCAATGAATAAAACAGATTTTCCTTCCTGTTTTGATTTTTCAATTACCTGCCGTAATTCCTGAACTCCCGAACTAATAGCACTCAGCATATGAATAGGTAATCCTAATTGTTGTGCAATTAAACAGGAGAGGGTTGTTTTTCCTACTCCGGGTGGCCCCCAAAAAATCATTGAGACCACCGATTTATTCTCTATAGACTTGCGTAGCAACGCATCCTTACCTAGCAAATGTTTTTGCCCCGCACACGCATCAAGTGTTTGCGGACGCATACGTTCGGCCAATGGAATTGCATGGCTCATGCCTTAGTATTTTTTAGTTTTTCGCAGGCAAGTTTAAATTTTTCAGGAACTGATTTTACTTTCCGCTCTTTGTAATCAAAACAAACCATTCCGGTTTTGGCAAGTGCCGTGTTTTTTTGCTGAGTAAGATTATACAGCTGGTAATACAATTCAAAACCTGCGCGGCTAAAATCGCCCAGGCCAATATTAATTTGAATAGCGTTTTTGTAAAATGCCTCCGATTGATACACTACTGCGGTATCGGCCTGAATCACACTTACGCCTTCAATATCCGATTCCAAGTAACCAAGCGACTCAAAAAAACGAATTCGTGCTTCGTGAAGGTAGCCAAGCACCCGGTCGTTGCCAAGATGATTGCCATAGTTTATATCCATTACTGAAACCACTATATTGGTCGTAAATATTACAGGTTCAGGGAAATATAATTCAATGCGAGCCATGTTTTTTTAAAGAGCAAGTTACACTTTCGGATTAATCTAAGTCAATAAAAAAGTATTCCTGAAAATCATCGGTAATTTATTAGGTTTATTAGCTGTATTGCCTTAATTTAGAGGCATATTTAGAAGAATGGCAAAGCCGTTCGATAGGGTAATGCAGAAACTGAAAGAAAGTGTTTACTTCTTTGCTGTACTAGGTATGCTTATACCGGGTCATGTTTTTGCGCAATGTATCGGAGTTGATTTTACTGCACCTACCACAGTAGCCTGCGCACCTGCAGTGTTAAATTTTACGGCAGTAGGTGTTCCTGCTGGTTCCACTTTCAACTGGAAGTTTGGTTCTACTACCATCAGCGGGAATGATACCATCTCTTACATTTTTACCAAGAAAGGTCTCTATACGGTAGAAATGGAAGCTACCACACCAAGTATGGGAACATGTGTGGTTACCAAAACTGCCTATGTAAATATTTACATGCCCGATACTCCGGTGCTGGTAGTTGATAAACCTAAATTATGCAATGGAAGCGACTCGGTACAACTGAAAAATACTAAACCGGGTTTTAGCCGGATTGACTGGATTATTGAAGCGCAAAATCTTCAGAACCGTGGCGACTCACTTAAGTATTTATTTTTTATTCCGGGAGCCAAACATATTGGAGTGAAAGTGTACGATGCTTTCGGTTGCCCGTTTTTGAAAATGTTTGATTCGGCTGTAGTCGTAAATTATACACCTGCTATCAATATCACTCCGTCTAAAACACAAGGCTGCAAACCGCTTATTACCAATTTTTCCGCTACAACCAATCAGCCGTCACGGCAAATTGTAAGTTACAACTGGCAATTTCCTGGTGGTACTCCTTCTTCTTCCTCAGCAGCTAGTCCTGCAAATATCAAATACCTTACTTCGGGCAACTACAATGTTATTTTAACAATAAAAATGGCTGACAGTTGTGTGTACACCAAAACGCAGAATTTTGCTTTTTATGCAGAGGACACCCTAAAACCCACGTTTGCCATTTACGACTCAGTTGGTTGCGCTGGAACACTTTTTACCCTGATCAATACCTCACCAGTTGCCCAATTTCCAGGCTCATTTTTCTGGAATTTTGCAGGCGGAGGCGGGAACTGGGTTTTAAAAACCGATACAACCAAAAAGAAAGACACCATTGAAATTATATTGTATACTCCGGATTTTTATTCGATAAAACTTGATCATTACTACAATGGTTGTATGAATACTACCAATAAGGTAAATTCCATTCATACTTTCGAAGTGAATAATTCCTTTTCTTCAATAGATAATGTTACATGCGTTGTTCCGGATACTGTTCATATTGAAAACAACTCGGTTATCACCACAGGTAAAACTTACAGGTGGAATATTCTGGACAGTAAAGGGAATTTGGTGGATTCCTCTACGCAGTTTAATCCGGAATTCAGGTTTACCAAATCGGGGAATTATTCGGTAGAAATGATTACCGATATTCCGGGTAAGTGCAAGCATACATTAAAGCAGCCTGCATTTATTAAAATATCAAAACCTAAAGCCATAGCCAGATTTGATACGGTGGCCTGTGCGGAAAAAGAAATTACTTTTGACCCCAATGTTGTAGCCTACACCAACGACACTATTCACTACAAGTGGATTCTTTGGAACCGCGATAGTACGGATACTCTAAAAACGGGCAATGATAATTTTATCAGATACACATACAACGATACCGGATTTTATGATATAACTTTTATTACTTACAGCGGGGTATGTGCGGATACGCTTCGTAAAGATTCAGCCATCCATCTCATTAGGTTTAAAGGGGGAATCAATAATAATTTTGCTAAGGGGTATTGTGTTGGGGTTCCGGTTAATTTATCCGGTTCGGTAAAAATTACTCCTAAAAATAATGCAGCCATTCAGGCCGACTGGATGTTTACTCACGATTCAGTACCCAATACCACAGTGAGTGCTTCAGCCTTTTCTACTTCAACACCCCCTTATAATTCGTCTGCAGGTTTTAGCGTTCCTGGCAAATACAATATACGGCTGGTAGTTCATGATGGATCTTATCATTGCATGGACACCTCATTTCTGGATACGGTGATAAAAATAAGTGATATTGACGTTCAGCTGAATGTACCATTAGACTGCAGGCCCTATAATTCGCCCATTACCACCACTACCAAATACAATCTGCATTATGGAAGTTCCTCAGGGGCCATACAGCATTTCTGGAAATTGCAAATCGATACGTTTATCTGTAAAAATAAAGATAGCGCCAATTATTATTACAATTTAACAGGTGATACCTGTCGCATGCATATTTTCAGGCCACAGGTCTACGATGTATCGGTGCGGGTAACCAATTCGGATAATTGCAGCAAGTTTTATTATGCCCAGTTTGCCATTGATGTGATGCGTGAAGCCATTATTGATGTACCCGACAGCGGATGTAAAGGAACATCTGTTCCGGTATCCAACACCACTTATGGCCGTCATCACAAATACAAATGGATTGCAGATAAACCTACACTTCAGTTTCTTCCCTCAGATACCTCATTTGCCCCATCGCTCAGTTTTACCGATACCGGATTAACCAGGGTAATTTTTGAAGCTTACGACACATTGCTTGGATGCATGGACCGCGATACCGATTGGGTGTATATCAAATCGCTGGATATAAATTTTAACACCGTTGATACATTCAAAAAATGCGCTCCTGCATTGGTGAATTTTAAAGTAACCGGTCCGGCCGATGTAATATATACCTGGAGTTTTGGTGACGGAGATTCAATTGCCACATCAGGAACAGATATTTATCACCTGTACCGGAAAAATTCAGGAACCTCGGCAACCGATGGCTTTAGTGTGTGGTTGTACGGAGTAAATACACTTGGCTGCCAAAGTACCATAACGCGGAATAATTATATAAAAATTCAGGGACCTGTTCCCAAATTTGATTTGCTCGACAGCATAGGGTGCGAGCCTTTTCAGGTGCGTTTTATCAATCAGTCGTTAAATCTGAAAAGTTTTTATTACGATTATGGTGATGGTTCGCCTATTGATTCATCAACCATGAATCCGAACCACGTGTACAAAATAAAAAATCCGGGTTCAAATCTGGAAGTTTTTAAGCCAAAATTGCTTGCTTACGATAATGATTTTTGTTTTAGTATTTATGAAGATTTTGATTCGGTAATAGTGCATCGTAAGCCCAAAGCAGGTTTTACCGCCAATAAACGACAGGCCTGTCAGTTGCAGACCATTCAGCTCACTGATACAACTGCGCTTTCGGCAAAACGATACTGGGATATCAATAGCGACCTGACGGCTGATGATTCAGCCCAAACTTCCGGGTTTAGTTTTCTTCCCGGATTTCATACAGTAAGGCTGCAGGTAATCACTGCTGCCGGATGTGCTGATACCTTAGTGAAACCCAATTATATTTTAATCAATCCTTCACCGGTAATTAATTTTTCAGTGGGAGATACTGAATTATGTTTTGGTAATCCAGCCGGATTAGTCATGTCTTATTCATCCACCATTCCGTTAAAGTCGCAATTGTGGGAATTCGGAAGTGTGGCCGGAACAGAAGACACCTCTACATTTAAAAATCCGTATTACACATTTAAAACTCCCGGATATAAAAATATTTCCCTTACGGTTTACGACTCCAACAGTTGCGAGGGCAAGTTGCAAAAGAATAATATTCTGCTGGTAATGGATACGGTAATTAATGAATATCCCGTGCTTCAAAATGTAACGGTTGATTTAAACCATGCCGTTGAAGTAACATGGAAAAATCCACCACCTGTCCGAAAGTTTGATGAGTACAGGCTGTATCGCTCTACTCCATCGCAACCTGCGTGGCTAAAAGTTGGGGCATTCCGAAAACCGACCGATAGCTTGTGGGTTGATTTCAGTCGCCTGGCAAAAGACGAGCCCGTTACTTACCGGATGACTCAAACAAACCGATGTGCTACCGAGTCGGAACCCTCCCCCGGATTTACCACTGTTTTTACTCAGGTGCA
>Ga0268298_10002759_pt1 | contig 18738 bp, 18 predicted proteins | sample WWTPWeurt_MetaG_FD_194462 | JGI IMG/M metagenome (GOLD analysis project Ga0268298, IMG submission 194462) | Activated sludge microbial communities from WWTP in Nijmegen, Gelderland, Netherland - WWTP Weurt | ecosystem: Engineered > WWTP > Aerobic digester > Activated sludge | place...
CGCTGGAACAGCTCACGGACGATCGCTACCAGGACATCGATCCCCGCGTCAGCCCGGACGGGCGGCGGGTGGTCTTCGCCTCCGATCGCACCGCCCTGGGCCTGGACGATGCCGTCAATCTCTTCCTCCTCGATCTCGAGACCCGCGCCATCCGGCAGGTAACCTCCGGCGCCTGGGTCGACGAGACCCCGACCTGGCTCTCCGACGACCGGATCGTGTTCAGCTCCGGGCGCGATGGGGTGCTCAACGTGTTCTCGGTCGACACGCTCGGCGCGGGACGGCGGGAGACCTCGGTGTGGACCGGGGCCTTCGACGCCGCGCCGGTGGGCGGGCGCGACGCCTTCCTCGTGTCCGGCTTCAATGATCTCGGGCTCGGGGTCTACCTCCTGCCGGCCGACTCCGGGGCCCGTGCGGAGACCTTCAGCCTGGATCCGCCGGCTCCGCATTCCGCCTGGAGCTGGCCCGTGGGGAGCGAGGGGCGACTGGCCCGCGCCAGCAGCCAGCCCTATCGCCGGAAGTACACCCTCGACTTCGCCGCCGGGGAGTTCGTCTACGCGCCCAAGATCGGGACGGGGCAAGGCGCCACGTTCCTGATCAGCGACCTCCTCAGCGACAACCTCTTCTACGTCAACATCAGCACCTACCAGGGCCGGGAGTTCCGCAACCTCTTCGACAACACGAGCCTGCTCGGCCTCTACCTCAACCAGACCCGCCGGCTCAATTGGGGCGTGGGGGCCTTCCGCTTCAAGGGCAGCCAGTACGTGGGTGATTTCAGCGCCGCGTACACCGAGAATGCGGCGGGCGCCTTCGGCCTGCTGCGCTACCCGCTCTCGCGCTATGCCCGGATCGAGGCGCAGGGGGTCCTGCAGCACTCCAACCGGGTGGACTTCACCCTGCCGGTGGACCAGCCGCGCCGCAAGGGCTGGATCGCGTCGCAGTACCTCACGTTCGTCCACAGTAACGCGCTGTGGACCTCGACCGGCCCGATCGACGGGCATCTGGTGGCCCTGACGGGAGGCGTGGCCAGCGACTTCAGCAATGCGCGCTTCGACGGGTACACCACGGTGCTCGACGCCCGCCAGTACCTCCGGCTGGGGCGGCGGGCGGCCTTGGCGGTGCGGGGCTTCGGATTCTACAGCGGCGGGGATCGGCCGGAGCGGGTCAACATTGGCGGCACGCTCGGGCTGCGCGGCTACCCGAACTACGGCTACATTATCGGGGCCAAGGCGTGGATGGTGAACAGCGAGCTCCGGTTTCCGCTCCTCGACTTCTTCACCCTCGGCACGCCGGCCGGCCCGGCCCGGTTCCCGGAGATCCAGGGGGCGCTCTTCGGCGATGTGGGCCGCACCTGGTTCTTCCGCGAAGAGCATCGGGCGGTGCTCGGCAGCTACGGCGTGAGCTTCCGGTGGCCGATCATCCCCGGGCTGGTGCTGCGGCTGGACTGGGGGCGGCGCTGGAGTGACCGCGGTTTCCAGGGCTACGGCCTGGGGCCGGAACAGAAGCGGCGCAGCTTCGTGCAGTTCTTCTTCGGGTATAACTACTGATGCCACAATGGTTTCGGCTTGACCGCCCCGGTGGGGGGGTCTATCTTGCCCTCGTCCTTGCCGGCTGCACTGGTGCGCCACCTTCGGTGGCCCCGAAAGGACTCGTGCCGGTCGGGCCAGCGCAGGTGGACGGGTGGGTGGCACGCACCACGCCGCGTCAGGCGGTGATGCACCGCTTCACCTGGCTGTACCAGGATGAACAGGCGAGCAAGGGTGGCCGGGGCAGCGTCCGGATCGTCCCGCCGGACTCGCTCCGGTTCGATTTCGCGGGCTCGCTCGGGATCGGGAAGGGATCGGCCGCGGTGGTCGGCGATTCCGCGATCTGGGTGGTGCCGGACCGGTCGGTGGACGAACTGGTGCCCGGGATCTCGCTGCTCTGGGCGGTCCTCGGGGTGGCGCAGCGCCCGGCACCAGGCGTGACGCTGCTGGGCCTCGAGGACCGCGGTACCACGGCCTGGCAGTACGTGGCGGGACCGGACACCACGACCTACGTCCTGACTGCCACCGAGGGCTCGACCCTGGTGGCGGAGGTCCGGCAGAGCGGCAAGGTGATCGGGCGGGCCTCCGTGACGCTCACGGCAGAAGGCCGCCCGGTGAAGGCACGGCTGACGGTGCCCAGTGTGCCGTCCAAACTGGAGATCACGTTCTACGCGACGGTTCCCGCAGCGCAGTTCCCGCCTGAGATCTGGGCTCGTCCTGTCGAGCCTTAGCGGCCTCGTGCTCACGGGCTGCCTCTACGGCTTCAAGGGCGGGGGCTTCCCGCCCGAGATCAAGACCGTCGCCATCCTCCCGTTCGACAACCTCACCGCCGAGCCGACCCTGACGCAGGAAGTCGTGGATTCGGTCCGGGCCGCGGTGCAGGGGCGGCTGGGCCTGCGTCAGGCCGGCGAGGCCTCGGCAGACGCGGTGGTGCGCGGCAGCATCACCCGGTATGAGCCCGACGTGGCGGTCGCCTTCACCGGCGGCAGCAACAGCACCGTGAACGTGAACAAGCGGCTGGTGCAGCTCAGCGTCTCGGTCGAGATCATCGACAAGGACGGCAAGATCCTCTGGCAGCGGAACGGCATGTCGATCGACGGGGAGTACGAGCCCGGCTCCGAGACGGAAGCGCGGGCCCGGGGGCGCGCCCTCAGCAAGCTGGTGACCAACATCGTAGACGGAGCCCAGTCCCAATGGTGACCGCTAGGCCTTCCTCGCGCCGCGGCGCGAGCACGTCGGGCTGCCTGGTGTCCCTGGTGATCCTGGTCGCCGGGGTCTACTACGGGATCCACTTCGGCCAGCCCTGGATCCGCTACTACCAGCTCCTCGACGAGATGCGGGTGTCGGCGCGGCTGGCCCCCACGCTCAGCGACGGGGTGATCCGCCGCCGGCTCGAGGCCAAGGTCGATGAGCTCGGCCTGCCGCCGGACGCGCGGAAGTTCACCATCACCCGCAGCGGCAAGCCGCGGAAGATCACGATCTCCACCCAGTACAGCGAGACGGTCGTGGTCCCGATCTTCACGCACACCTTCCTGTACGTACCCACCGCCGAGGAGCCGCTCTGATGTCGCGGCGCCGGGCCGGCCGCCCCGGGCCGCTCTGGATGCTTGCCCTCCTCCTGATCGTGCCGACACCCCTCTGGGCCGCGGGGTCGGACGGCGAACTGCCCCATCTGCTCCTGACCGTGGCCGCGATGCTGGTGGCCGGGAAGCTGCTCGGCGAAGGCGCCGAGCGGCTGGGGCTGCCCTCGGTGCTGGGCGAACTGGTGGCGGGTGTGCTGCTCGGGGCCAGCGTCCTCGGGGTCGTCCCGGCGCCGGGGGAATCGAGCGCGGAGATGCTCCGGGTCCTGGCCGAGCTGGGGGTGATCCTCCTCCTGTTCGAGGTGGGCCTCGAAACCGACCTCCGGGAAATGTCCAAGGTCGGTGGCGCGGCGCTCGCGGTGGCCTGCGTCGGGGTCGTGGTGCCCTTCGCGCTCGGTTACTTCTACTGGGCCTGGCTCCCGCACCCGGTCACCAGTGACGGCGGTGACCTGCAGACCGTCGCCATCTTCGTCGGGGCCACGCTCACGGCCACCTCGGTGGGCATCACCGCGCGGGTGCTGGGCGACCTGGGCCGGATGGACACCCCGGAAGCGCGGATCATCCTCGGCGCCGCGGTGATCGATGACATCATCGGCCTGGTGATCCTGAGCGTGGTGTCCGGGATCGCCGCCGGGGGGACCGTCTCGGTGGCCGGAGTCGGCACCACCTTCGCCGTGGCCATCGGGTTCCTGGTGGCCGCCGTGATGCTCGGTAACTTGGTGATTCCCCGAGTGGCCGACCGCCTCCTCCGCATGCGGGTCCGCGGGATGGTCGTCGCGGTCTCGATCGCCTTCGCGCTGGCGCTGGCCGCCCTCGCCGCGCAGGTCGGCTCGGCGCTGATCATCGGGGCGTTCGCCGCGGGCCTCATCCTCCGTGGCACCCGCCACCACCAGACGGTGGAGCACCAGGTGCAGCCGGTCGCCGCGCTCCTCGCCCCCATCTTCTTCGTGAACGTCGGGGCCGCCGCCGACCTCCGGCTGCTCGATCCCACCCGGCCCGGTGCGGGCGGGATCCTGCTGGTCGCCGGGGCACTCACGCTGATCGCCATCGGGGGCAAGCTGGTGGCCGGCTGGGGCGCCCCCTGGGCCCGGTTCGACCGCCTGACGGTGGGCACCGGGATGGTGCCCCGCGGCGAGGTGGGTCTGATCTTCGCGGACGTCGGCCGGAAGGCCGGGCTGCTCAGCGACACCACCTTCAGCATCGTGCTGCTCATGGTCATGGCCACCACGTTCATCGCGCCGGTGGCGCTGAAGCTCATCTTCGCGCGGGTGCGCCGCTGACCGTGGACACCAGCACCAAGATCCGGGACCGGCGCGCCGCCGCCGCCTGGCGCGAAGGCCAGCCGGGCATCGTGGCCTTCACCAACGGGGTCTTTGACCTGCTGCACCCCGGGCACGTGGCCCTGCTCGAGGCCGCCCGCGCCGAGGGCGATGCGCTGGTGGTCGGCGTGAACAGCGACCACTCGGTGCGCCTGCTCGGCAAGGGCCCGGAGCGGCCGATCGTGCCGGCCCTGGCCCGCGCCCGGGTGCTGGCCGCCATCGCGGCGGTGGACTGCGTCGTGGTATTCGACGAGGCCACGCCGCTGGAGCTGATCCGGGTGCTCGAGCCGGACGTCCTGGTGAAGGGCGGAGACTACACCCTGGCCAATACCGTGGGCGCCGACATCGTCTCGGCGCGCGGTGGTCGGGTGAAGCATGTGACCCTGCAGGATGGCTTTTCCACCACCGCGATCGTGGAGCGTCTTCGTGGCTCGACCTGATGGCCGCCAGTCCGACCAGTTGCGCCCGCTGGTGCTGGAGCGCCGGGTGAATCCCTACGCGGAAGGCTCCTGCCTCATCCGCATGGGGGGCACCCTGGTGCACTGCACCGCCACGGTGGAACAGGGGGCCCCGGGCTGGAAGAAGGGGAGCGGGGAGGGGTGGGTCACGGCCGAGTACGCCATGCTGCCGCGCGCCACCGCCGAACGGACCGACCGCGAGCGGCGCGGCCCGGGCGGCCGCACCCAGGAGATCCAGCGCCTGATCGGGCGCTCGCTCCGGGCCGCCATGAAGACCATGGCCTTCGGCGAGTGGACCATCAAGGTGGACTGCGACGTGCTCCAGGCCGATGGCGGCACCCGGACCGCGAGCATCACCGGCGGGTGCGTGGCGCTCGCCGATGCCTGCGCCTGGCTCGCGCAGCGCGCCGGGATCGAGAACCCCTTCGGGGAACTCGTCGCCGCCATTTCGGTGGGCATCGTCGAGGGCGAGCCGCGGCTGGACCTGGCCTACCTCGAGGATCGTGATGCCGGCGTCGACGCCAACATCGTGATGGTGCGGCCCGACCGGTTCGTGGAGGTGCAGGGGACCGGCGAGCACGGCACCTTTGCCCGCGCGGAACTCGACCGGCTCCTCGAGCTTGCGCAGGGCGGCATCACCCAGCTCTTCACCGCGCAGGCGCAGGCGCTGGCCGGGTGAAGCTGCTGGTCGCCACCCGGAGCGCCGGCAAGCAGCGCGAGGTGCGCCGCCTCCTCGAGGCCGCCGGCCACGAGGTGGTGTTCCCCGACGACGTCGGCGTCCCGGAGCGGCCCATCGAGGACACTCTCGAGGTGGCCGACAGCTTCGAGACCAACGCGCGACACAAGGCCGAGTACTTCCTGAAGCTGACCGGCCTCCCCACCGTGGCCGACGACTCGGGCCTCGAGGTGTTCTCCCTCGGCGGACTGCCGGGGGTACGGTCCAAGCGCTGGGCGGGCGCCGCCGGCAGCCCGCGCGAGGTCGATGCGGCCAACAACGCGGAGCTGCTGCGCCGGCTGCGCGGCGCGGCCGAGAGCCGGCGTCGGGCGCGCTACCGGTGCGTGCTGGTGCTCCTGCGACGCCCCGGGGCCGTGCCGGAGGTCTTCGACGGGACCTGTGGCGGCGTAATCCTGGAAGAACCGCGGGGCAGCGGCGGCTTTGGGTACGACCCGCTCTTCCTGAGCGACGAGCTGGGCCGGACGTTCGGTGAGGCCGACGAGGCCGAGAAGGACCGGGTGAGCCACCGGGGACGGGCCCTGGAGCGGCTGCTCGCGGTGCTGGGAACCACGGGGGATGGCTGACGCATGGCGCACTTCGCAGCACGATCGACGATCCTCGGCGCGGTGCTCGCTGCCGCCGCCTGTGGCGGGGGCGACGGGGGAGACCCGCGCATGGCCGCCTTCCACCCCGGGAAGCCGCCCGCCCACCTGGAACGCGGCTCGGTGCTCTACGCCAGTTACTGTGCCTCGTGCCACGGGGTCCTGGGAAAGGGGCAGGGGCTGGGGCCCGCGCTGCTCGATACCCTCTTCCTCCCGGAGACCACCCCGGATGCCGCGATGATCGCCGCCCTGCGGGCCGGCGCCCCGCAACGCCGCTACCACTACGGCGCCATGCCGGCGGCCACCCGGGTCGACACGCTGGAGATGCCGCAGGTGGTGGCCTACGTGCGCTGGCTCCAGCAGGCCTACCACGGCGCCCGGGGTGGCGCCTCCACGGGGGCCCCATGAGCGCGCCCAGCGAGGGCGCCCTCCGCGCCCGGATGGCCATCGCCCTCTTGAGCCTGGTCGCCGGGAGCTCCGCCGTCTACCTGCACCTGTACAAGCTGGGGCTGGCGGGCTCGCTGCAATGCACCACGGGCGGCTGTGACCGCGCCATGTTCAGCCAGTGGGGCTGGTTCCTCGGCGTGGACGTCGCGCGGATCGGCATCATCGGCTACACGCTCCTCCTCTGCACCTCGCTCGCGAGCCTGCAGCCGCGGTGGCAGGGGGGGCTCGGCGTGACCCGGGTGCTCCTCGTCCTGGCTTCGCTGGGATTCGCGTTCACGCTGCGGCTCAAGTACGGCGAGTTCGTCGTGCTGGGGACCTTCTGCCCCTGGTGCGCCATCTCGGCGGTGAGCATCACGGTGATCCTGGTCCTGTCGGTGATCATCTTCCGCGAGGCCCGGGCGCGCCTGCACGCCGGCGGCTGAGCCGACCGCAGGGCCGCTGCACACGACGAACGGGAGCCCGGCGGCTCCCGTTCGAGCGTTGACGTGGCGGACGCCGTCGCCCACCCGGAATGGGCGGCGCCGCGTCCACAGGGATGCCATCCTCGCCTGCGCCGGCCGGGACTCGCATTCGGCTCCGGATCGTGACACCTTTCTGCCGCTCCGCATGCGGGAGGGGGCGGCAGCAGCCGAGTGAATCGCGGGGCGTAGCTTAGCCCGGTAGAGCGCCTGCTTTGGGAGCAGGAGGTCGCGGGTTCGAATCCCGCCGCCCCGATTCGTCACCGCCTCGTGGCACCCCGGTCATCGCCCGCCAGGGACCTGGTCCCGCCGCCGCGTCGCTCCATGGAAACCTCGCTCCACTTCGGCCGTACGATGACCGCGCATGGGCTCTGAGTTCCTCACCTACGCACGTCTCGGGATGCACCATATCGCGGACCTCCGCGGCTATGACCACATCCTGTTCGTGGCGGCGCTGACCGTGGCGTATCGGCCGGGCGACTGGCGCCGGCTGCTGGTGCTGGTCACCGCGTTCACACTCGGGCACTCGGTGACCCTGGCGCTGGCCACGCTGCGGCTGGTGCGGGTGGACGCCCGGTGGGTCGAGGCCGCGATCGCGGCGACCATCGTCTGTACCGCCCTGCTGACGGTGGCGATGACTGTCCGCGCGCCGGCGGAGGGGCCGGCGGCCGGTCCCGCGCGGAACCAGGGCCTGCGCTATGCCCTTGCCCTGGGATTCGGCCTGATCCACGGCCTCGGGTTTTCGAGCTTCCTGCGGAGCCTCCTCGGAGACGAGGCCTCGCTCTTCCTCCCGCTGCTCTCGTTCAACCTCGGGCTGGAGGTGGGACAGCTGGGCATCGTGCTGCTGGTGCTCGTGGCCGGCCTCGCCGCGGAACGGGTGGCCGGGCTGGTTCGGCGGGACTGGGTACTGATCGCCTCGGGCGGCATCGCGGCCGTGGGGGCGAAGATCCTGGTGGAACGTCTGGTCGGGTAGTCGGGGAGCCGGTGGGCAGTCCAACTTCTTCGTGAGAGACAGCGGATGGCGACACGCATGCGGTGGGCCGCGGGCGCGGTGTGGGCGATGGCCCTGGCGGGCGGAACGGGGCAGGTGACGGCGCAGCAGTGGCTCAATGCGCCGCCCAATCCCAAGACCAACCAGTCCAACTTCCGGGCGCTCGAGGAGTGGGCCGCCCCCAACGAGTTCCGCAATGCCGCCGGCAAGCCGGGGCCCAGGTACTGGCAGCAGCAGGTGGACTACGCCATCAAGGCCTCGCTCGACACCACCACCCACACCATCACGGGGGCGGAGCGGGTCACCTACCACAACAACTCCCCCGACCAGCTCGAGTACCTCTGGTTCCAGCTGGACCAGAACATCGACGACCCGGCGGTGAGCCGCACCATCCAGGGCGCCCCCGCGCTGCCGCGGCAGATCAGCCCGCAGGCCCGGCGCTTCCTGGCGCCGGAGCCCTTCGACGGCGGCCACAAGATCACCCGGGTCCAGGCGGTCGTCACCCGCGGCCGGGTGGTCACGCGCGTCGATGCGCCGTACGTGATCAACGGCACGGAGATGAAGGTGCAGCTGCCGGCCACGCTGGGGCCGGGCCAGAAGGCGGTGGTGGAGATCGACTGGCACTTCATCATGCCGGAGACCAGCCGCAACGGGCGGGGTGCCCGGGAACTGGTGAAGGACGGCTGGATGTACGAGGTAGCGCAGTGGTTTCCCCGCGCGGCCGTCTACGACGACCAGAACGGCTGGCAGACCGACCAGTTCTACGGGCAGGGCGAGTTCTACCTCAACTTCGGCACCTATGATGTCGAGCTGACGGTGCCGCACGATCACATCGTGCAGGCCACGGGGGTCCTGCAGAACCCGCTGGTCACGCTCACCGCCACCCAGCGGCAGCGGCTCACCCGGGCGCTGGCCTCCGAGACCCCGGTCTTCATCGTCACCAAGGACGAGGCGGCCACCCCGGCCACCCGGCCGTCGGGGACCGCGCCCATCACCTGGAAGTTCCACGCCGACAGCGTCCGCGACTTTGCGTGGGCTTCCTCCCGGGCCTACGTCTGGGACGCGGCGGGGTACCGCTACCAGCCGGGCGGCCGGGTGATCGAGATGCACTCGATCTACCCCCGGGAGGCGATGCCCTTGTGGGACAGCGTCTCCACCCGTGCCATCGCCCAGACCATGAAGACCTACGGCCGGATGGCCTTCCCCTACCCGTACCCGAAGGCCGTGAACGTGCACGGGCCGGTCTTCGGCATGGAGTACCCGATGGTGGCGTTCTGCGGCGCGCGGCCGGCCCCGGACGGCAGCTACACGGCGGGGCTTGCCCGGGCGCTCATCAGCGTCACCATCCACGAGGTGGGGCACAACTGGTTCCCCATGATCGTGGCCTCCGACGAGCGGAAGTGGACCTGGATGGACGAAGGGCTCAACAGCTTCGTGCAGTACTATGCGGAGAAGGAGTGGGACCCGCAGTATCCCACCCAGCGGGGGCCGGCGAAGAACATCGTGGGCTACATGAAGGACGCCGACCAGGTCCCGCTCATGACCGAGTCCGACATGATCCACCGCCAGTTCGGCAACAACGGCTACGGCAAGCCCGCGGCCGGCCTGGTGATGCTGCGCGAGCAGATCATGGGGCCCCAGCTGTTCGACCAGGCCTTCAGCGAGTACTCCCGGCGCTGGGCCTTCAAGCACCCCCAGCCGGCCGACTTCTTCCGCTCGCTCGATGACGGCGGCGGGGAGCTGCTCAACTGGTTCTGGCGCGGCTGGTTCTACACCACCTACGCCAACGACCAGGCGGTCACCGCCGTCGAGAACCAGCCCGCCGACAGCCTCATCGGCACCACGGCGCGGGGCCGCAACTACGTGCGCGTCACGGTCGAGAACAAGGGCGGGCTGATCATGCCGCTCCAGCTCGACCTCACCTTCGACGACGGCACCACCCAGCGGGTCAAGCTCAACGCCGACATCTGGCGCCGCAACGAGCTGCAGTACATCTACGGCCTCTTCACCGACAAGACCGTGGTGCGGGTGGTCGTGGATCCCGACGAGGTGCTCGCCGACGTGAACCGCGAGAACAACACCTGGACCCGGGGGCCCGCGGCGGCGTCATGAGGCCGGCCGCCCTGCTCCTCGCGCTCCTCGCCGGGGCGCCGCCTTCGGGCGGCGCCCCGGCGCGGGCGCACGATACCCACGTCTCCCACACCCGGATGGTCCTCGAGGGACGCACCGTGGCCCTCCGGGTGCGGCTGTTCCACGACGATCTCGAACGCGGGCTGCAGCGGTTTGCCGGGGACAGCACCCTGCGGGTGACGGCCGCCGCCCCGGCGGAATCGCTCTTCACCGCCTATGCCGCCCGGACCTTCGTGCTCGAGGTCGACGGTCGCCGCGTGCCCCTCTCCGTGACTTCCGCCGGCCTCGAGCGCGATGAGGCCGCCGAGCAGGTGGTCTGGTACGTCATGGAAGGCGCGTTGCCCGGGCCGGCCCGGAAGGTGACCCTGCTCGACGGCCTGCTCTTCGAGGTCTTTCCCGACCAGCAGAATATCGTCCAGCTGCTGCGGCTCCCCGCCGACCGCCGGCAGACGCTCTATTTCACGGCCCGCGACCCGCGCCCGCAGACCGACGCCCCCTGACCCACCACCGCTGCCCGTCGGCCACGGCGGCCCCACCCGCGCAGTACCCTCACGACACGCCTACCACTACAATTCACGGACCTGCCCCCTCGGTCCGGGGGCGCTCCAGCGCCCGTAGCTCAGTTGGATAGAGCAACAGCCTTCTAAGCTGTGGGTCGGTGGTTCGATTCCACCCGGGCGCGCTCCGCAGCCCCTGTCCCGATCAGGTGTCATGCCGCTGCAGCTTCCCCGGGGCCCCGATGTCCGCGCCTTGCTCACCCTCGCCCTCCCGGTGGTGGTGGTGCAGGTGGGGCTGATGACCATGGGCGTGGTCGACACCATCATGGTCGGGCACCTCTCGCCCGAGGCGCTCGCCGGCGTGGCGCTCGGCAACATTTACTTCTTCGGCGCGGCGATCTTCGGGCTCGGCGCCCTCATGGCCCTCGATCCGGTCATCGCCCACGCGGTGGGCGCCGGCGACCACGACGCCATCGGCCGCGGGGTGCAGCGGGGCATGGTTCTGGCCATCCTGCTGACCGTGCCCACGGCGCTCCTCCTCTGGCCGGCCCCGCCGCTCCTCGCATTCCTCAAGCAGCCCGCCGAGGTGGCCCCCGCCGCCGGCGCCTACGCCCGCCTGTGCATCCCCGGGGTCCTCGGGCTGTTCCTCTTCACCGTCTTCCGGCAGAGCCTCCAGGCCCTGCATCGCGTGCGGCCGATCGTGATCACCATCGTCGTCGCCAACCTCGCGAATGCCGGGCTCAACTGGGTGTTCATCTACGGTCGGCTCGGCGCGCCCGCCATGGGCGTGGCGGGCGCCGCGCTGGCCACCACCATCTGCCGGCTGCTGATGGCCGTCCTGCTGCTCCTGCTCGCCTGGCCACTCCTCGGCCCCCACGTGCGGCCCTTCCACCGGCAGGCCTTCGAGCGCCGCCCCCTGATGCGCCTGCTCCGCCTGGGGGCCCCGATCGGCGCACAACACCAGCTGGAGTACGGGGTCTTCGGCGTCGTGGGGCTGCTCATGGGCAACATGGGCACCGCCCAGGTCGGTGGGCATCAGATCGCGCTCAACCTTGCCTCCGTCACGTTCATGGTGCCGCTCGGGCTCTCCGCCGCCGCCGCGGTGGTGGTGGGGCACGCCGTGGGGCGGGGGGACCGGCCCGCCGCCGCGCGGGCGGCGGGCGCGGCGCTGGCCGTGGCGGTCGGCTTCATGGGCATCACCGCGCTGGCCTTCCTGCTGCTGCCGCTCCCGCTGGCGCGCCTGTATACCGGTGCGCCGGAAGTCCTGGTCATCGCGGCCGCGCTCATCCCCCTCGCGGGGGTGTTCCAGGTCTTCGACGGCATCCAGGTGACGGCCATCGGCATCCTCCGCGGGCTGGGCGACACCCGGACACCGATGCTCACCGGCCTGCTGGGCTTCTGGCTGCTGGGACTGCCGGTGAGCCTCTACCTGGGCTTCGGCCGCGGCTACGGCCCGGTCGGGCTCTGGTGGGGGCTGGTGCTCGGCCTGGTCTCGGTGGCCATCGTGCTCGTGATGCGCCTCCAGCACCGGCTGGGGCAGCCGCTGGTCCGGGTGCACCTCGACGCCGACCCGCACCTCGTGGAGGAGGCGCTCGAGGCATGAGCGGCACCCCGGGCTTCCGGACCGTCATCTTCGACTGTGACTCGACCCTGAGCGCCATCGAGGGCATCGAGGAACTCGCCGTGGCGCACCGCGAGGAGATCGCCCGGCTCACCGACCTGGCCATGCAGGGGGCGGTGCCCCTCGAGGAGGTCTACGGCCGGCGCCTGGACCTCATCCGTCCCTCCCGACAGGAGGTGGAACGGATCGGGGCCCTGTACGTGGAGCGGCTGGTCCCCGGTGCCCTGGAGACGGTGCGTGCCCTGCAGGCCCGCGGCGCGGTGGTGCAGGTGCTGAGCGGAGGCGTGTTGCCGGCCGTGCAGGTGGTGGCGGCCGCGCTCGGCATTCCCTCGGACCGGGTGGCCGCGGTGGACCTGCACTTCGATCAGGACGGCGCCTACCGCGGTTATGACCGCGATTCCCCCTTGGCCCGGTCCGGCGGCAAGCGCCAGTGGATGGAGCAGCAGGGGCGGAATCTGCCGCGGCCCAGCCTGCTGGTCGGGGATGGGGCCACCGACCTCGAGGCTCGCCCCGCGGTGGACTGCTTCGCCGCGTTCACGGGCGTGGTGCACCGCGAACCCGTGGTGCGTGGTGCGGACGTCACGCTCCCCGGTCCATCGCTGACCGACGTGCTCGCCATTCGGCCGCGCGGTGCCTGACCGGACCGCGTCCACGGCTATATTCGATCCGCCACGCGCGCCATGAGGGCGCGCCGCAGTCCCCACGGAGTCGCCAGCCATGACCGCCGTCCCCGCCGCCCCGCCGACCTTCGGCCGCTTCTTCCTCCCCGGACCCACCGAAGTCCGCCCCGAGATCCTCGCCGCGCAGGCCCGCCCGATGATCGGGCACCGCGGCAAGGGGATGGAGCAGCTCATCGCCCAGATGATGCCCGGACTGCAGCGCATCTTCCGCACCCAGCGCCCGGTGTACATCTCGAGCTCCTCGGCCACGGGGCTCATGGAGGCCTCCATCAGAAACTGCGGTGGCCGGCGGGTGCTCTCGCTGGTCACCGGGTCGTTCCGCGAGCGGTTCTACAAGATCGCGCTGGCCAACGGGGTGGAGGCGACCCCGCTCGAGGTGCCGCTCGGTGAGGTGCACCGCCCCGAGCAGCTTCGGGCCGCGCTCGCCGCGGGCCGCTATGACGCCATCACGGTCGTCCATTCCGAGACCTCGACCGGCGCCCTCAATCCCATCGCCGACCTCGCCCGGGTGGCGCATGAGGCGGGTGACGTGCTGCTGCTGGTCGACAGCGTGACCGGCGTGGCCGGCGCCCGGGTCGAGACTGATGCCTGGGACCTCGACTTCGTCCTCACCGGATCGCAGAAGGCGCTGGCGCTGCCGCCCGGCCTGGCCCTCGGGGTGGCCCATCCGCGGGCCGTGGACCGCGCCCGGAAGGCCTCGCATCGCGGGATCTACTTCGACCTGGTGGAGTTCGAGAGCTTCATCCTCAAGCACCAGACGCCGAACACGCCGGCGCTCTCCCTGATGTACGCCCTCGCCGCCCAGGTGGCCCGGATCGAGGCGGAGACCATCGAAGCCCGCTGGGCCCGGCACGCCGCCATGGCGGAGCGCACCTGGGCCTGGGCCGCGGAGATGCACGGCCGCGGCGTGGACATGCGGGTGCTTGCCCCGGAGGGATTCCGCTCGCCCACGGTCACCTGCCTCACCGTTCCGGCGGGGAAGACCGGTTCCGCCGTCAACGAAGCCATGAAGGCCCGCGGCTACACCATCTCCGCGGGGTACGGCGCGCTCAAGGACCAGACCATCCGGATCGGGCACATGGGCGACCACACCGTGGCCGAGCTCGACGCGCTCCTCGCGGTGCTCGCCGAGGTGGTGAGCGCATGAGCACCTATCGCGTGCTGGTGGCCGACAAGATCGCCCGCGAGGGCCTGGCGCCCCTGGCTGATGACCCGCGCTTCGAGCTGGTGGAACGCCCTGGCCTCAAGGGCGAGGAACTCGCCGCCGCCATCGCCGACGTCGACGCCGTCCTGGTGCGGAGCGCCACGAAGATCTCGCGTGAGGCGCTGTCGCGCGCCACCCGGTTGCGGGTGATCGGCCGCGCCGGGGTGGGCGTGGACACCATCGACGTCGAGGCGGCCACCGAGAAGGGCGTGGCCGTGATGAACGCGCCGGCCGGCAACACCATCTCCGCCGCGGAGCTCGCCTTCGCGCTGCTGCTCGCGGTCATCCGGAAGGTGCCCGCGGCCGACCGTTCCATGAAGGCCGGCGCGTGGGACCGCACCAGCTTCGGCGGCATGGAGCTGTACCGGAAGACCCTCGGCCTCATCGGGGCGGGGCGGGTGGGTGGCGAGGTGGGCCGCCGCGCGCGGGCCTTCGGCATGCGGGTGCTCGCCTACGACCCGTTCCTGAGCCCCGAGGCCGCCCGCGAGATCGGCGCCGAGCTCGCGGACCTCGACACCGTCCTCCGCCAGGCGGACGTCATCTCCCTCCACGTGCCGCTGACCGACAAGACCCGCGGCATGCTGGGCGACGAGAAACTCGCGCTCCTCAAGCGCGGCGTGATCATCATCAACGCCGCCCGGGGCGGGGTGCTCGATGAGGCGGCGCTGCTCCGGCGGCTGGGTGACGGGTCGATCGGCGGCGCCGCGCTCGACGTCTTCGACCAGGAGCCGCTCCCGGCCGACCACCCCCTCCGGAGCCTGGCCAACGTGGTCCTGACGCCGCACCTTGGTGCCTCCACCGAGGAAGCCCAGCTCAACGTGGCGGTGGAGATCGCCGAGGCGGTGCGCTCCGCGCTGGTGGACGGAGACTACTCCCGTGCGGTCAATGCCGCCCTGGTGGGCGGGGATCGGCTCAAGCGGCTGCGCCCGCTGCTGGACCTGGCGGAACGGCTCGGGCGGGTGGGCGCTGCCGTGGCCGGTGGCGCCATCACGGCCGTGGAACTGCGCTTCGGCGGTGAGGGCGACGACCTGCTCCGGCCGCTGGCCGCCGGGGCCGTCATCGGGCTGCTGAGCGAGGCGGTGGGGGAGGGCGCGGTGAACGTGGTGAACGCCCTGCACCTGGCGCGGCAGCGCGGGATCAAGGTGGACCGCACCCGGCTCGACGGTCCCCTGGACTACGCCGATCTGATCGAGCTCAGGATCACCCACGCCGCCGGCTCCGTCCGGGTGTCCGGGGCGCTGCTCGGGGCGGGCCACCCCCGCCTGGTGGCGCTGGATGACTTCCGGCTCAACGTCCTGCCGCTGGGCCAGCTGCTGGTGCTCCGCAACCAGGACGTCCCCGGCGTCATCGGGCGGGTCGGGACCCTCCTCGGGAACGCCGGGATCAACATCGCCGAGTACCACCAGGCCCGCCTCAGCGCCGGCGGCGACGCGCTGGCGGTGGTCAGTGTCGATGCGCCGCTTCCCGATGCCCTGCTGGGGCAGCTCCGGCAGCTGCCGGAGGTGCAGCAGGTGGCCCAGGTGAGCCTCGGCCAGGCGGGGTGATTGCCGAGCGGGCGGCTCGGAGTAACTTAGATGTACACCTGCCCCCCGGAGCCCCTGCATGCGTGCCCGCCTGGTCCTGCTCACCGCCGCCCTCCTCGCCGCCTGCGGAGGCGGTGACTCCACCGGATCCTCCAAGACCACGCTCGTCTACGGCGGCGTGTTCGCCGGCGAGGACGGCACCGAGGGCGGCAACTTCACCATCAACATCGTGGTGGAGGACAGCGCCGGCTCGGGCACCTTCGTGGTGAACGGCGACCCCAAGACCCTCTCCAGCCTGGACGTGAGCGGCACCAGCTTTACCGCCACCGGCGCCGGGTACACCTTCACCGGCACCGTCGACGACACGACGCTCGGCGGCACCTACAGCAGCGCCTCCGGCGGGGGGCTCTTCACCGGCCTCCGCCGGCTCCCCGGCACCACCGTCACCGCCTATTGCGGCACCCATATCGGTACCCGGAACGGCGTCCCGATGGCGGGGGCGTTTGCCTTCGCGGAACGGGGCAGTTCCCGCCGCGGCGTGTTCACCTCGGTGCTGGACGACCCCTTCCGTGGCTATCTCCGCGGCACCGTCGGCAACCCCGCCGTCAGCCTGGACACGCTGGCCGGTACGGCGGTTGTGGCCACGACGGGTCCCGGCGGCTTCAGCGGCAGCTACGCCATGGTGGCGGGTGACACTGGCCAGACGTCGGGCAGCGTGTGCCGGAGCAATGTGGCCTCGCCCATCCTGTCGGTGATCGAGGGCGTGCTCGGCAGCTTCGACGGGGCGGAAGTCGGGGACTTCTCCTTCAGCCTCTCCTCCACGGGGCTCGGCAGCAGCGGCAGCTACAAGCTCGGGGGCATCGCCCGGAACTTCCTCGCGGTCATCTCCGGCGTGAACAACCAGGTTGCCGCCTTCGACACCCTCGTCCGCTTCATCGGCGACCTGGACACTACGACGGTCAGCGGCAAATACAGCAAGGGCGGTTCGATCGCTGGCCGGGCAGCCGGCCTCGCCACGGACACGATGGCATTCGAGAAGTTCTGTGCCCAGACCACCTTCTACAACCGGCCGGAAATCGGTTCGTTCGCGATTATCGTACGGTCGGACAGCGCCCTTTTCGGCCTTTACACCGGCGGCACCGGGAACGCCTTCCAGGGCGACGTCCAGGGCGTCCGGGGCGTGGACAGCCTCACCTCGATGGAGGGTCAGAGCGGGCTCGTCGTGATCATCCCGAGCGTGGGCAACCTGGCTGGCTATTTCGACCTGCTCGACGATGCCAATGACGGCACGATGAGCGGCGGGAACTGCCCCTGACCCTGGGCCGGCGAATGACCGCGCTGTGGCGAGAGCTGCCCTTGCTGCTCTCGCTCGCCTGCTCCACCCAGGGCGGCGGGCAGGACGCCACCCCGCCCGAGGCCCTGTTGCGCGCCCGGGCGGCCGCTGCGGGTGTCACCGCGGTGGGTGCGCCGCCCGCGGCAGATCCGGCACTGGTCGCGCTCGGCCGCGCGCTCTTCTTCGACAAGATCGTGAGCGGCAACCGCGACATCTCCTGCGGCAATTGCCACATCCCGGCCTACCACACCACGGACGTGATGACCCTCCCGATCGGCACGGGAGGAACGGGACTCGCCCCGCGCCGCGCGCTTGGCACGGGAGCATTCTCCGCGCGTAACGTGCCCGAGCTGTACAATCGCGGTCACCCTGGCTGGCGACGGCTCTTCTGGGACGGCCGGGTGGAGTTGTCGGACTCCGGGTTGGTCACGCCGGCCGGAGCCGCCCTCCCCGTGGGGCTCTCGGGACCCCTCGCCGCCCAGGCGCTGTTCCCGATGATTGCCAGGGCCGAGATGCGCGGCCAACCGGGACAGAACGGCATCGCCAACCTGCCCGACGCCGATCCCCGGCCGATGTGGGACAGCATTGTGGCCCGTGTAGCGGGCCTGCCCGGATACGACTCCCTGGCCCGGGCGGCGTTTCCGGGCCGAGCGATGCCCATCAGTGGCGTCGCCGACCTCGCCAACGCGATCGCCGCGTTCATCGGCACCCGGTGGTTCATGGTGCAGGCCCCCTTCGACGATTTCCTGGCGGGCAACGATGATGCCATCAGCCCCGCTGCCGTCCGGGGTGGGTTGCTCTTCTTTGGCCGTGCTCGCTGTGCGGCCTGCCACCGGGGGCCGCTGCTCACCGATTTCGAGTTCCACAATGTGGGCGTTCCGGAGCTGGGCCCGGGCATCGGCGGGCACCCGGACCAGGGGCGAGCGGCGGTCAGCGGCAAGCCCGCCGATGCCCACGCCTACCGAACCCCCTCGCTCCGCAACGTGGCACACTCGCCTCCCTACATGCACAACGGGGCCTATCCCGATATCGTGGCCGCCATCCGGCACTACCGCGACGTCCGCCAGTCGCTGGCCGGGTTCGACACCACCGGAGTCGATCCGCGGCTGCGGGCCACCATTGATCTCTCCCCGGCGGGCCAGGCGGAGATCCAGCGCACACTGGACCCGCGGGTGCAGGTGCCGGTCCGCCTCTCCGACGACGACGTCGCGGACCTGTTGGCCTTTCTCCTCAGCCTCTCCGATCCTCGGGCGGCGGTGCTCCTCGGCGATGTGCCCCAGAGCGTGCCGAGTGGCCTGCCGGTGCTGCAGTACTGAGCGCCCACGGGTGGCGCGCATCGGTTGACAACCCGCCGTACCGGACGGAGCTTTCCTCCCGTTCCGCGCCCATCGCTCCACACCCCTCGGAAGACCCCACCCCATGATCGCACTCGGCCTGCTCCTCCTCGTGCAGCAGCCCCAGACGCCGGCGCCGCCCGCCGCCGTCCCCTCGCCCATCGCCAAGGTCGTGGTCTCGCCCTCGGTGCGGACGCTCACCGCGGGTGACACCCTGCGCCTCACCGCCCAGGCGCTCGACAGTGCCGGCCGCGCGGTTCCCAACGCCGTGATCCGCTTCACCGGCGCCGGAGGCCGCTTCGAGGGACGGGTCGATTCCACCG
>Ga0268298_10002760_pt1 | contig 18727 bp, 14 predicted proteins | sample WWTPWeurt_MetaG_FD_194462 | JGI IMG/M metagenome (GOLD analysis project Ga0268298, IMG submission 194462) | Activated sludge microbial communities from WWTP in Nijmegen, Gelderland, Netherland - WWTP Weurt | ecosystem: Engineered > WWTP > Aerobic digester > Activated sludge | place...
CCAGCACTGCGCCGAAGAAGGCGTAGAGCAGGTTTTGAAGCGTGAAGGCGACGCCGAAGCCGAGCGCCAGGTTGTTCAGCAGATCCATGGCCCGCTCCTCAGTTGCCGATGAAGGTGGGCCACAGCGGAATCACCAGCTTCAGGCCGTAGATGAAGATGAGCCACGAACCGAGCGTCAGCACCACGATGCTGATGATCGCGTCCTTCCAGTGGAACTCGTCGCCAGCCAGGCTGGCCATCACGATCAGGATGGGTAGTGCCAGCGCCATGCCCAATCTCGGCAGCAACCAGCCGAACAAGCCCACCGAGAACATGATGATGAACAGCGGCTTGAAGCCCCAGGCGCCGATCGGCTCGCCGTCTTCGGTCTCGACCACCAACGACTCGAACAGGATGAACGCCCCCAGGATGGCCAGCAGGATGCCCAGGCCGAACGGGAAGTAGCCGGGGCCGGGACGTGCCGCAGCGCCGAAGCTGTAGTTGGTGGCTCCCCAGGCAAAGCCGATGCCCACGACCACGAACATCAGCCCCGACCAGAAGTCTCTCTGGCTCTTGATCTTCACTGCGTTGTCTCCTCGATAGCGCGAACAAAGGCTCGGCGCATTCTAGGAATGGGTCCCAGGGGGTGGGGTGTGGTTTCCACGTAAGGCCGACGACAGCGAATCCGTCTCGCAGACCGGCGACGATGTCACCTGGGCGACGCCGCGGGGTTGGCGCACCCCAGATGCCGTGCCTCGCGGCGTGAACGACTCAGCCGTGCCAGGTCGGCGTGGAGCGCAGCACTTCCTCGAGCGTGGTGACCCCCTCGGCCACCTTCATCGTGCCAGCCAGGCGCAGCGGGCGCAGGCCGTCCTTCACCACCTGCTTGCGCAACGCGGCCATGTCCAGCGTCGGGTGGATCGTGCGGCGCGATTCGTCGGACAACAGCATCAGCTCATACAGCCCCACACGCCCGCGATAGCCGGTCTGACGGCAGGCCAGGCAGCCCACCGCGCGGTAAGGCCGCACGCCCCCGTTGAGACGCCAGGGGCTGGCGATCTCGTCGAGCGTTTCGCGGGTGATGGCATCGTCACGCACCTTGCACGCCGGGCACAGCGTGCGCGCCAGCCGCTGGGCCAGCACGCCGATCACGGTGGCGCTGATCAGGTAGCCCGGCACGCCCAGGTCGGCCAGTCGGGTGATGGCCGAAGGCGCGTCGTTGGTGTGCAAGGTGGAAAACACCAGGTGCCCGGTGAGGGCGGCCTGGATGGCCATCTCGGCGGTGGGCAGGTCGCGGATCTCGCCCACCATGATGATGTCGGGATCCTGCCGCATCAGTGCGCGCAGGCCCTCGGCGAAGCCCATGTCCAGCGCCGGCTGGGCCTGCGTCTGGTTGAAGGCGGGCTCGATCATCTCGATCGGGTCTTCCACGGTGCAGACGTTCACCTCCTCGGTGGCCAGCTGCTTGAGCGTGGAGTACAGCGTGGTGGTCTTGCCGCTGCCGGTGGGGCCGGTGACCAGCACGATGCCGTGCGGTCGCGAGACCAGCTCGCTCCAACGTTCGGCATCACGCGTGCCGAAGCCCAGCGCCTCGATCGACTTGACCACGGTGTCGGGATCGAACACGCGCATCACCAGCTTCTCGCCGAAGGCGGTGGGCAGCGTGGACAGGCGCATCTCGACCTCGCCGCCCGGCCCCTCGGGCGTGTCGGGGCGCTTGGTCTTGATGCGGCCGTCCTGCGGGCGGCGGCGCTCGACCACGTCCATGCGGCCCAGCAGCTTGATGCGGGCGGTCATCGCGTTCATCACCGCCGGCGGCACCTGGTAGACGGTGTGCAGCACGCCGTCGATGCGGAAGCGGATCGCGCCCATGTCGCGCCGCGGCTCGAGGTGGATGTCGCTGGCGCGCTGGTCGAAGGCATACTGCCACAGCCAATCGACCACCTGCACCACGCCCTGGTCGTTGGCGTCGAGCTGCTTGTTGCTCTTGCCCAGCTCGACCAGCTGCTCGAAGTTGGCGGTGGCCGACACCTCGCCGGTCTTCTGCGCTGCGCGCACCGACTTGGCCAGCGAGTAGAACTCGGTGGTGTAGCGCGCGATCTCGTCGGGGTTGGACAGCACCAGGCGCACGCGCTTGCGGCTGTGCGACTCGATCTCGCTCACCCAGCCCAGGTCGAAGGGCTCGCTGGTGGCCACCGTCACCTCGGCCGCGCCCACGGTCACCGGCAGCACCTTGCGCAGCTCGGCGTACTGCACGCTCATCACATCGGCCACGCGGCCCACGTCGACCTTCAGCGGATCGATGCGCAGGTAGGGCATCTGGGTGCGGCCGGCCAGCCATTCGGTCAGTGCCTCGACATCCAGCGGCTTGCCACCCTTGAGCAGCCCTGCGCCACCCAGCCGCACCAGCGCATGCAGGCTGGACTGCCCGGCGCCGAAGCGCCGCGACACCTGCTCGGCATCCTCGGCGGTGATCACGCCGTCCTCGACCAGCCAGTCGAGCAGGCGCCGCCACTCCAGGCGCCCCCGCGGCGCGGCGGCACTGGCAGCATGGGAACGCGAACGGCTGGAGGAGGGGGACATCGGCCGGGCCATCTTAGCCGTCCGGCGGGCCGCCAACGTCCGAATCAGCCGGCCAACGGCCGCCTGTTCGTCGCCAATGCCGTCACGTTCGAGGGCGAACCCGCCACCCGGCGCGCTGGCGAGGGCGCTGGCGGCACATTCACAGCGGCCACTTCGGACGCTGGATGCGGCGATAGGGCAGCGAACGCCAGTCCTGCGTCACCGAGCCCGGCGCGCCCACATAGATCACCGCACGCGCCAATGGCGCATAGGCGGCGTGAAAGTGCTGCGACGACTTCACCACCACCACCTTCTGGGCGGCCAGGTCGCAGCCCAGCTGGGTGAACAGGTCGGTGCCCATGGCCTGGCAGCGCACGCTGCACAGCACGATCTGCACCCCCTGCGCCGCCACCAGCGCGCAATCGCCCATCGGCTGGCGCGTGCCCGACAGGCCGGCCTGCGTCATCTCGGGCTGGAACGCCCGCACCTCGCAGTCCAGGTCGATCGGGTCGCCCGACATCGGGCCCACCTTGCCGCCGATGCGCAGCACGAGCCGGGCACCCACTCCGGCCTCGCTGGCGATGCGCACGGCCACCGGATCCCACAGCGGGCCCAGGGCCGCCGGCCGCACGCCACGCTCCACCAGGCGGCGCAGGATGAAGGTCGAGTCGCCGGCCGCACCCCCGCCGGGGTTGTCGGCGCTGTCGGCCATCACCACCGGCCCGCCAGCCACTGCCAGGGCCTGGTCGATGGACGCGTCGATGTCCGGGTAGGGCACCCCCAGCGCCTCGCGCAGGCCCACCAGTTCGTCGGCCAGCTGCCGGGCCAAGCGCTGCGCCACGGCCGCGTCGCCGTCGACATACACCAGCACCCGCGTGCCCATGTCGGGCACGTCGCCCCACGGAAAGCCGTGCGCGATCGAGATCGACAGCACGCCGTCGCGGCCTTCCAGCGCCTTCACACGATCGACGAAGCCTCGCGCCGGCTCACGCGTGGTGTGCAGCAGCGCGATCATGCCGGTGTCGGCCACCGCAGCCACCGGGCGGATGCGGCCCTGGGCCTGCGCCACGCACAGGTCCACCAGGTCGAAGCCGCGCTCGATGGCGTCGGTGTGCGGATACTCCTTGAAGGCGATCAGCAGGTCGGCCGCGGCCCGCATGCGCTCGCTGAGGTGGCAGTGCGGATCGAGCTCGGCGCCGATCACCACGCCGGGGCCGACGAGGGCGCGTACGCGCTCGAGCAGGTCGCCCTCGCAGTCGTCGCAGCCCTCGGCCACCATGGCGCCGTGCAGGCCCAGCACCACCACGTCGACCGGCATCGCCGCGCGCAGGTCGGCCAGCAGTTCGTCGCGCAGCGCCTCATGGGCCTGCCGAGTCACCGGGCCGGAGGGCTGGGCCGCCGCCACCATGCCCTCGTGCAGCACCCAGCCATGCTCGCGGCAGCGCTGGCGCGCCGCCCACAGCGGGCCGGCGAACAGGGTCGGCTCGTCCGGGTGCTGGCCGGCGGCGAAGTAGCCGCGCTCCTTGAACGACGCCAGCCCGGTGGGCATGGGCGCAAAGGTGTTGGTCTCGGTGGCGAGAGAGGCGGTGAACAGGCGCATGGCGGCAAGGATACGATTCAGCGCAGGGCCTGCCACGTCGCAACGGCATGAGCCCGGGTTTGCGTCACCGTCCAGGAGCACACCGACATGCCCTTTGCCACTCCCCTGGCCCTGTGCGGCCCGCTGCGCCAGCCGCGCCAGATGCTGGCCACCCAGGCCTACGGTGGCCACGCCTCGATCCACGACGACGCGATGGCCGGCCGGCTGGGCTTCACCGCCGGGCCGATCGAGGGCCCGACGCACTTCAGCCAGTTCGTGCCGCTGCTGGCCCACCTGTGGGGCCGCGAGTGGTTCGAGCGCGGCTGCTTCTCGGCCCACTACCAGACGATGGTGGTCGAGGGCGAATCGGTGCGGGCCTTCGTCGAGCCGCCGGCCGTGGGCGCCCGCCGCGCCCGGGCCTGGGCCGAGAAGGCCGACGGCACGCTGGTGCTCGAGGCCAGTGCCAGCCTGCTGCCGGACGACGCGCCGACGCTGCTCGAGGCCCGCATGGCGCAACTGCGCGAGCCGGGTCCGCTGGTCATCCTGTCGGATCTGCACGTGGGCATGACCGGCGCCGAAGACGAGCCGGTGCGCATGGCGATGGACCAGCACATGGGGGCGCTGTACCCGTTCTCGCTGGCGCAGAAGCTGGCCGTGATCACCGAACCGTCGCCCTGGTATTCGGACGGCGCAGCGTCGCCCTGGGGGCGGCCGGTCATTCCGCTGGAGATGGTCAGCGTGCTGGCCGAGTACAGCAGCGCGGCCGCGCGCTTTCCGGTCAAGGGGCCGGCGGTCGGCCTGTTCGCCGACCAGCAGATCCGCATGGTCGACGGGCCGCTGTTCGTCGACGAGCCCTACCTGCTGCGTCGCGAGATCGTCGCGCTGTCGCAGAGCAAGCGCACCGAGTCGTTCTGGGTGCGCACGCGCATCTTCGATGCCACGGGCACCCGGCTGAAGGCCGAGATGCTGCTCAACCATGCCACGCTGAAGCAGTCGTACGCCGGCTATGAGGACGAGGCCGCGACGCTGGCGAAGCCGGCATCGGGCTGACAGCTTGCGAAGACGTGAATCGCCCGGTGCCGAACGGCCGGCCGGGAGCACGGCATCTGGGCGACGCGCCTCACCCCGCCAAGAACGGCCGGATCGCTGCCCGCGCGTCCACCTGGGCCCCCAGCCGGGCCAGCAGCAGGAACGAGCCCACCAGCTTGCGGTGCAGGAACATGGTCTCGGGCGGCGGTGGCCGCAGCAGGCGCTGCCGCAAGGCCAGATCCAGGCCCAGGCGGCGCAGCCGGGACGGCAGGTCGGAGGCGCGGAAGTCATAACGCCCGGCATGACACAGCGGCTCGCAGGCCAGCAGCCCCATCTCGACGATCGCCGCCTGCGCCTCGGGTGGATCGTCGGCCGCCAGGTAGCCGATGCCGATGGCCTCGCGCACGACGGCCTCGTGGTCGCCGGCCATGATGGCCCGGCTGATGCGGGCATAGTGACCGACGAATGCCGGCTCGAAGTGCCGCGTGGAGCCGAAGTCCAGCAGCACCAGCCGGCCGGTCGACGACTGGTACTGGTAGTTGGCGAAGTTGGGGTCGGTCTGCATCACGCGGAACTCGAATAGTTCGCGGAACAGCAGCCGCTCGAACACATCGCCCACCGCATTGCGCTGCGACTGCGGCAGATCGGCCAGTGTGTCCAGCGGCTCGGCCTCGATGAAGTCCATCGCCAGGATGCGGGTGGTGGTGAGGTCGCGGTGCACCCGGGGCACCAGCAGCCGCGGCTCGTCGGCCACCAGGCGCCGGTAGTGCTCGAGGAAATCGGCTTCGGCCAGGTAGTCGGCCTCCTGCATCAGCTGCCGCTTGGCTTCTGCCACCAGGCCGCTCACGTCCAGGTCGATGGGCAGCAGGTTGAACAGGCGCAGCAGCGTGGCCACGTTGTCCACGTCGCTGGCGATCGAGCGGGCCACGCCGGGGTACTGGATCTTCAGCGCCAGCTCGCGGCCGTCGAGTGACGTGGCCCGGTGCACCTGGCCGATCGAGGCGGCCGCCAGCGGCTCGGCATCGAAGCGGGTGAAGCGCTGCTCCCAGCCCTTGCCGTACTCGCGACCCAGCACCCGTCGCAACTGCTCGGGCGGCATCGAGGTGGCCTGCGACCGCAGCACCGACAAGGCCTGCGCAAATTCGGGCGGCAGCAGGTCGTCGCCCTGCATCGACACCAGCTGCCCGATCTTCATCGCCGCCCCGCGCAGCTTTGACAGCCGCTCGGCCAGCCGCGTGGCGCTGGCGCCCGAGAGCAGCGCGCCACGGAAATCGGGCGCCTCGCCCTGCGCCATGCGCTTGAGCCCCTGTGCCACGGCGCCCGCCGCCAGGCCGCCCGCGGCCATGCCGATGCGCGCGAAGCGCCCCAGGCGGGTTTGCGGGATCGGCGCTGGGGCGCTGCGCTTCGGCTTGGGCAATGACGGTGGCTTGGCAGGCATCAGGGGCGGCAAAACGGAGCGGGCGGCGTTGCCGAGTATGACCGGCATGAGCAAGGTCCGTGACCCGCCGGCCCGACTCGGTCGAGACCTCGACAGGAACATTGCCGGAGGCCGAGGCTGGGCCGGGCGCCCGCGCGATGCCCGAAGCCACCGGGGTGCGTGGGGTGCAGGGTCAGGCCTTGTCGCCCGCCCGCGTGGCGGCAGGGGCGGCTGCCACGGGGCCGTTCGACGCCGCGGGCGTGCGACGCCCCGTCACCTTCAGCAGCATCCTGACCAGCGTGGGCGGATCGATGGGCTTGGCGATGTAGTCCACCATGCCGGCGGCCAGGCAGCGCTCGCGGTCTTCGTTGAAGGCGTGTGCCGTCTGGCCGATGATGGGCAGCCCCGGTGCGATCTGCCGGATGAGACGCGAGGCCTCGAAGCCATCCATGCCCGGCATCTGCACGTCCATCAGCACCACGTCGTAGGCCGCGGCCCCATCGCGCCGCACCCGTTCGACGGCACTCGCGCCGTCACCCACCATCACCAGGCGCGCCCCATCGTCCAGCAGGTTGGACTCGAGCATCAGGCAGTTGATCTCATCGTCCTCGGCCAGCAGGATGCTGATTCCATCCAGCGGGCGCTCGGGCAGCATCTCGGGCGCGGTGCTTCCATCCGCCGGCCCGGCCGGCGCCTCGCGGTAGGGCACTCGAACCTCGAACATGCTGCCCCGCCCCGGCTGGCTCTCGACCTTGATCTCGCCCTGCATCAATTCGAGCAGCCGCTTGCAGATGGCCAGGCCGAGCCCGGTGCCGCCGAACCGGCGGGTGGTGGAGCCGTCGGCCTGCTGGAAGGGATCGAACACATAGCTCAGCTGCTCGGCGGTCATGCCGATGCCGGTGTCCGACACCCGCATCACCAGGTGGCCCTCCTGCCGCGACGCCGCAAGGGTGACGCTGCCGACCTCGGTGAACTTGATGGCATTGGTCAGCAGGTTGAGCAGCACCTGGCCCAGGCGCAAGGAGTCGCCCAGGCAGCGCGCCGGCAGATCCGGTGCCTTGTCCAGCCGCAGCTCGAGCCCCTTGGCGCGCGCCCGCTCGGCCACCAGTTGCATGGCTTCATCCAGCACCGCATTAAGGTCCACGTCACTCACTTCGACCTGCAACTTGCCGGCGTCGACCTTCGAGAAATCGAGGATTTCGTTGACGATGCCCAGCAGCTTGTGGCCCGACGTGAGGATCTTCTCGAACGCATTGCGGGCCCGCTCGGCGTCCTGGTGGTGGCGCAGGCCGATGCGTGCGAAGCCGAGCACGCCGTTCATCGGCGTGCGGATCTCGTGGCTCATGTTGGCCAGGAACTCGCTGCGCGCCCGGGCCAGATTCTCGGCCGCCACCAGCGCCCGTTCGCGCGCCAGGCCAGCCTCGCGCTGCAACCCCACGTCGACCACGCTGACCACCGCCCCCACGACCTCGCCGCGCTCGACCAGCGGATGGCTGGCCACCGACACCGGCACCGGGCGGCCATCGGCATGCCAGTAGGTCTCGTCGTCCAGCCGCGACTCGCGACCCAGCCGCCAGCTCTCATGAGCCGGACACTCGGTCTCTGGATACGGTCGACCGTCGGCGCGGTGGTGGTGGAACAGGGAATGGGCCTGCTGGCCGACAGCCAGTTCGGCGGAGTAGCCCAGCATGCGGCACGCTGCCGAATTGATGAAAGAGATGCGCCCCTGCCGGTCCACCCCGTACAGGCCGTCGGCCGCCGAGTCAAGGATGCGTGTGGCACGGGCCTCGGTGGCCAGCAGCTCGGTGGTGCGCTGCTGGACCAGTTCCTCGAGGTGCTGCCGGTGGCGATCGAGCTCGGCCTGGGCCTGCATGCGGGCGGTGATGTTCATCGAGGTGCCCACGGCCAGCTCCGGCTGGCCGGCCGCGTCGCGCTGGATCACGCTGCCCTTGGTGTGCAGCCAGCGGTACTCGCCGTCGCGCCGTCGGATCCGGTACTCGACGTCGAATACCGTGTCGCCGGGTTGCATCGCCGCCTGGAAGCTTGAGGCGAACCTGGCGGCATCGTCGGGATGCACGCGCTCCAGCCAGGCCTGCAGCGTGATCAGCGACTCATCGGGTTCCAATCCCAGCGAAGGCAGGTTGGCCTGGTCGAACTCCATCTGTCCGGTGAGCAGGTCCACACGCCAGAACACCACCTGCGTCACCTCGACGGCCATCTTCAGGTTCCACTCCGCCTCGCGGCGCTCGGTGATGTCGCGGCCGAAGCCCACGGTGCCGATGACCCGCCCGCCAATGGACACCGGCGACTTGTAGGTTTCGAACCAGCGGCGGCGGCCATCGGTCTCGATCAGCTCCTCGACCTGCTTGGGGTGACCGCTCATCAGCACCGCAAAGTCGTCGGCCCGATAACGTTCGGCAAGATCCTTCGGCGCAATGTCCAGGTCGGTCTTGCCGATCAGCGCCTCGGCCGAAGGCCAGCCAAACACCTTGGCAAAGGTGTCATTCACCGCGAGGAACCGGCTCTGCTCGTCCTTGAGCCACACCATGAACGGGAAGTTGTCGAGCAGCGCACGCTGGTACTGCTCGCGCTGGCGCAGCAGCTCGGCGAACCGGTTGGACTCGGTCACGTCGTGCCACACGTGCGCCAGGTAGACCCTGCCCTTCACCTCGACCGGCCGGTTGCTGATGTGGCGGTCGCGCACGCTGCCGTCCTTGCAGCGGTGCCGGTTCTCGAAGCTCAGGCCGTTGGGGGTGTTGGCCGCCACGGCGCACTTGGCCAGGGTCTCGTCGGCGGTCATGCTGGCCTGCACATCCGACAGCCGCAGCCGCGCAAACTCTTCGCGGGTGTAGCCCAGCCCCTGGCAGGCGGCATCGTTGAATTCGACGAACTCCATGGTCTGGGCATCGACCAGCAGGATGCCTTCCACCGATCGGTTCACGATGGCGCTGTAGATCTCCTCGCGTTCGCGCAGCGCCACCTCGGCCGCCTTGCGGGCGCCGATGTCGCGCCACACCGCCACCATGCAGGTGCGGCCGCGCAGCTGGATCGCCCGGACGCTGAGGAAGACCTCGAGCACCCGGCCATCCTTGCATCGGTGCTGGGTCTCGAAGCTGGCCCTCCCACTGCGGACGATGGCTGCGACGCCTTGCCGCAGGGCGGCCTCGTCCAGCCCACCCTGGATCAGAACCAGCGACTGCCCGATCAGCTCCTCGCGCCGATAGCCCAGCATGCGGCACGCCGCCTCGTTGACCTCGAGAAATTCCAGGGACTCGGCATCCACGAGATCGATGCCGTCACCGGCCTGGTTGACGATGGCCCGGTAGTGCTCCTCGCGCTCGGCCAGCGCTTCCCGGGTGTTGGCCTGCTGCGTGACGTCGCGGAAACACCAGATGCGGCCATGGTCGCCGTGGATGGCCAGGGATCGGGTGTAGCGCTCGTAAGTCCGCCCATCCTTGAAGTGCAGCGTGTCGGTGGCCTGCTCGTCGCTGCCGTACAAGCGCCTGACGCCGGCCAGGAAGCCATCGGGATCGACCAGCTGCTCGAGCACATGGCCGATCAGCAGGTCGTCCCGTCCCGCGGCCAGCAAGGAGGGGGGCACCCGCCACAGTTCGTGGAACCGCCGGTTGGCCGACAGCACGCGGCCATCGTCGGCCACCATCAGGATGCCCTCGTTGGCGGCATCGAGCGCCGCCTGCAGGCGGGCTTCAGCGCTTTCGACGCTTTTCTTCAGGGCGCTGCGCTTGTGCCACTCGATCTCGCGCAGCAACCTGCCCATCAGCATCAGGCTGATTGGGGCGACGATCCCTGCGGCCACCAGCCCGGTGAGCAGGTAGTCGTAGGTGATCCGCCCCATCAACAGCAGATCCATCGCCGAGACGATGACCACAGCGACCACGATCGTGGCCGACGAGAACAACATCCACAGCCGCCAGCCGTTGAGGCGCTGCAGATTCGCAACCAGTTTGGACTCCACCGGACGTTCCTTGGATGCTTGACCCGGGGCCATGACCCTGCACGCCAGGTCCCGCTGGCGTGCAGATGGGCCAGCCCTTGGCCCGACTACCCCACCCAGGACGATTCTCCGTCCCTTCCTGCTGACGCGGGGTTGTTCAGGCGGCGACTTTGGCGTCGATTGTCACCAGACACATCGCTGCGTCGTGACCGCGCTCAAGACAGGCCATGCACGGCTTGCCGACCGGCAGGCCGCCCCACGTCTCCGCAGATCGTGGGATCGCGGGGGCGGCCTCATCCCCTTCCTTGCCTTGACACCATCAGACCCAGGTGCCCACACTGGGCCGGCCCGCTTCCGCCAGACGGATGCGGCCATTCATCGCTGATTGGAGAGGTGCCCCATGTACCAGCGCTTGCGCCCGCTCAACCACGCCGAATGCCTTCGTCCCCGCTGCCCCGTGCCGCCCTCGCCCGGCCTGATGCAGAACCTGCTGCAGCGCTGGACCGACCTGGTGGCCCAGAAGCGCCTGCCACCGGGCACCACCTTCAAGCAATGGTTCGACTACTGGGTCTCGTCGCGCCGCGGCCAGAACTTCTACGGCCTGGACGACGGGCGGGTCGAGCATGCGCCCGTCACCCGGGCCGCGCTGATCAGCCGGCCCAAGAAGAAGCTCTTCGGCGTGGTGCGCACGCTGGTGCTGCTGGTCGACTTTCCCGACAAGCCGCATGCGATGGAGAACTCCGCCACCCACTACGAGCACATGCTGTTCGGGTTGGGCCTGCAGTACCCCACCGGCTCGATGCGCGAGTACTACCGTCGCATCAGCGGCTTTGCCGGCACGGCCGGCATCGATGTCCAGGGCGAGGTCAAGGGCTGGTTTCGTATGCCCCAACCGCTGTCGTACTACGCCAACGACGAGTCGGGCATGGGCGACAGCTTTCCGCGCAATGCGCCGGGCCTGGCGCGCGATGCGGTGCAGGCCGCGATCGCCGCCGGCGTCGACTTCAAGCCCTACGATGCGCTGGGCGAGAAGATCGTGACGGCGCTGTTCGTCATCCATGCCGGCAGCGGTGCGGAGGAGAGCGGCGAGCGTGGCGACATCTGGAGCCACAAGTGGGTGATCCCCGGCGGGCTGCCGGTGGCCCCGGGCCTGCGGGTGAGCACCTATCTCACCGTGCCGGAGGACTGCAAGGTGGGCGTGTGTGCCCACGAGTGGGGCCACCTGGCCGCGCGCTGGGCCGACTACTACGACACCGGCGAGAGCGAGAACATGACCAGCAACGGCCTGGGCAGCTACTGCCTGATGGCCGCGGGCTCATGGGGCAACGGTGGCACCACGCCCACGCTGCCCAATGCCATGCTGCGCATGTTCCAGGGCTGGATCGCACCGACGCTGGTGACCCAGAGCACCGCCGGGCTGAAGCTCGCGCCGGCGGCCGAAGGCGGGAAGTGCCTGGTCATCCAGAACAGGAAGACGATGAACGACCGGCAGTACCTGATCGTCGAATACCGGCGGCGCCAGTTCCAGGACAGCTTTCTGCCCGACGAGGGCGTGGCCGTGTACATGGTCGACGAGGCGATCGAGGACGTGAACGACGAGAACCACCTCGCCATCGAGCTGTTGCAGGCCGACGGCAAGCGCGACCTGGCCGGCATCTTCGGCAGCGGCAACCCGGGCGACACCGGCGACCTGTATCCGTTCGGCACCAAGCGCACCCTGGGCAAGACCACCAAGCCGGCCACCAACCTGCCCGGTGGCAAGTGGAGCGGCATCACGATCAAGGTGAAGGGCAAGCCCGGAGACGCGTCGATGACGGTGGATGTGACCTTCGCCTGACCGTCGGCCGGGCGCGGCCTGCAGCCGGATGCGAGGGGGTCGGCCTTGCCGGCCTCGACGGCGGTGCAGCCTGCTCACTTCGCCCTGCCGGGATCGGGTGGGCCGGGCAGCTCCAGTGCGAACGCACTGCCCACCCCGGGGCAGTTCTCCATGTGGACAGGCCCGTCGATCCACTCGACGATGCGCATGCACCGTGTCAACCCGAGGCCGGTTCTGCCGAACCTGCGGGTCGCGGTGCCGTCGGCTTGCTGGAAAGGCTTGAACAACGGCCCAGTTGCTCGACCCAGTGAGCAAGCGTTCAGGACTTGACGCTGGAGCGGTTCGAGACCGCGGCGATGACCTGAGGGGCCGCAGCGGATCAGGCCCTGCGCCGTCGACGCAAGCCGACGAAGCCCAACCCCACAGCCCACAGCGCCAGCGTGGCGGGTTCCGGAACCGCGGACTGGAAGTGCATGTTCACCGAGTTGAAGGAATGATCCGGAAAAACATTCGTCGGCGCGATCGTGTGCGCGATCGAAGAATTCTGCGGACCGAAGCGGGTGTCAACGAACGTGACCAGAGGACTTGCGTTGAAGGTCGTCGTGTTGAGGCCGTCAACAATGAAACTGTTGTACTCCAGATTGCTGGCATCCCAACCGTAACCCGCCAGTATGTAGTCACCCACGCCCAACGTGGTCGGGGCGATGTCCTTGTAGCGGAAGAAGCTCTCCAAGGCACCCGCATCGCTGTTCGTAAAACCCGAAGCGACGATCACGTTGCCGGACGAGTCAAACAGCGTGGTCCAGAGCGTGGTCGTTCCGGCGATGCCGTCCGCGCCACTGTCGAACACGCCCAATTGGCTGATGGTGATTGCGCTGTTGACGTGGAATTTGAAGCCGATGCCGGAATAGTCGTGCTGGTTGCCGAGCGAACTGGTTGCCGTCACCAGCGTAAGCGCCTGCGCCGCCAGCGGCGCACACCCCAGCGCGACGAAGGCCGCCGCAATGCAAGCACGAGCAAAACCAAGTCCAGGCATCATCCATCCTCAAGGTCGTTGGGCGCGCGCCCTCTCGAGCGCAAAGAGGCTACGGCGTCGCAAGAAGGGTGCCAGCGCGAGTTTCCTTGGGGTGACGGCCGGGGGACAACCCCCCCAATTGAGTGGAAAGCCTGCTGCTCCATGCGGTTGGCAACAACCAACGCTAGCCGCCGAAGAGACTTGCATCGCGACCACGACTTGCCCGCCTCGAGCACTCCAGCCAGGTACCTCATCGACTGAACTGAGTCACTCTCGGTCGACGGGCCGAATGACGGCGGTGACCGTCACCGTGCACCCGATGGTCGGCCGCTCATACGATCGCTTCACCGTCAAGACCGGGTATGCAGCGTTCCGCAGCGGCTCTCCCGGTCGAAAGACCTGGAGCGCGACGTGAACTGGCACTCCCGACCCGTTGCGGTCAATCGGATCAAGCAGAACCGGTCACTCGGAAGCCCACCGGCGGGGTGAGGTCTGCCTGTTCAATCGCGCTCACGTCGACCTCGCTCCCGACCTCCATGCTTTTCGGGCTCGACACCTGGGTCGCGGTGGCATTCGACGCAGTTCGTGAAGTCGCGGATGCCTTCTTTGAAATGCTCCGCTCGGACCTTTGCCTCCGAGTGCTCGTGGCACCCGTAGCAGGTGTAGCGGCTGTAGTCGTTGTTCTTGTGGCAGGTCTCGCACGAGGCCTGGTGATCCCGGTCGAGCACGAAGTACTTGTCGTGCTCGAAGGTCGCCGGCTTCCAGGCGTCGGTCTTGTGGCATGACTTGCAGCTGCCCTGGATCTGGCGGTGCATGCGGTCGTTCGGCGCGTTGTGGCAGCTCTCGCAGCGGTCGAGCACGTTGGCCGCCAGCAGCTTGTGTTCGAAGTGCGCCGGCTTCCACGCGGTGTCGCCGTGGCACTGGCTGCACTCCAGCTTGATGTCGCGGTGCACCGTGTCCTTTGGCGCGCCGTGGCACGACGAGCACTGGTCCTTCACCGACATCTTCAGCAGCGCATGCGAGAACGGCTTGCGGCTGCGCTTGGTGAGCTTCGGTCCCTGGTGATCGCTGTGGCAGGCCATGCAGTCCTGCTGGACCAGTTGCTGGTGAAACGAGACCTTCACGGTACGCGAAGGGATCGGCACACCCGTCGTCGTCTTCAGTCCCACATCGGCAAGCGCATGGCACTCGGCGCAGCGCGCCGTCGAGGCACCGCGCCACGCCGAGTGGCAGGCAAAGCAGTCGGTCGCCAGCGTCTCATGACCCTTGACCAGCGGCCCCGGGCTGACCATCAGGTGCGGATAGATGAAGGCGAGAGCGACCAGCACCACCAGGTTCAGCGTGACGACGATCCACAAGACGGGCCGCTTCTTCACTTCCAGCCCCAGAACAGGAAGACCGCCACGATGTGCGCAGTGGCGAGTACGGCAAAGGCCAGGGTGATCGGGAAGTGCACGACGCGCCACTGCTTGACGGCGTCGAAGGTCAGGCTGTCCCAGTAGAGCTGGTCTTCGAGCTCCGACTCGGGCAGGCCGCGGGACCGCAGGCGCTGCCGTGCCTCTTCAAGCCGGCGACGCGAACGGTCGAGCAGGAACTTCCCGGTCAGCCCGCTGCCGACGTTGATCAGCATCGCCCACACCGCGAGCCAGCCGAGGATCGCGTTGAAGTGCACGCCGGCGTGCACCAGCACCAGCAGCGACCCCAGCCAAGCCAGCAACTCGTGCCAGCGCAGCAGCCTGGCGGGGTGTCCGCTCTGGATCAGCTTGCGCTTGCGCAAAGAGTAGGCCGTCGAGCCGATGATGAGCAGCGTGCCTGGGATGCCGAGCCAGCGGCCGACCCACAGCAGGTCCAGCAGGTGCAGCAGGCCGTCCAGCGCCAGCGCGAGCAGCGCCAACAGGGCGAAGCTGGCCACGAAGGGCAGCACCTCGCGCTGGATCAATCGGGCCTTCAGCGGCATCAGGCCTCCAGCACCAGCGACGCGGTCGGCCGACCGACGCACAGCAGACAGTGGCCCCGCGCGACGTCATGGTCCGGTGCATGCTCGTAGGCCACCGTTCCGTCCAGCACGCGCGTCTCGCAGCTGCCGCAGCCGCCAGAGCGGCAGCCCGACTCGACCACGATGCCGTGGCGCTCGGCGAAGTCCAGCAGCGAGGCATCCCTGCCATCCCAGCTCAGGGTCCGGCCCGAGCGCTTGAACTTGACTTCGACGTCGCGCACCTCGGGCAGTGCGGCGGCCTCCGCATCCGGCAGTTTCACTGACGCCGGGCCGAACGCCTCGTAGTGGATGTCGGCGACCGGCACGCCCCACCCGGCCAGCGCCGGCACGAGGGTCTGCATCATGGCCGGAGGACCGCAGACGTAGAACTGGTGCCGGCCGTGCGGCAACGCCTTGCGCAGCAGCTCGACATCGACGTGCCCGGCGTGCTGGTAGTCGCGCCCCAGCACATCGGCCGTGGCGGGCCGGCTGTAGACCACGTGCAGCTTCAGTGCCGGGTGAGTTGCCGCCATTTCTTCGAGCTTCGCCTTGAAGGCGTGCTCGTCGCTGTTGCGCAGGCCGTAGAACAGGTGAACTGGGCGCTGCGGCTGGTTCAAGATGCACCAGCGCAACATGCTCATCATCGGCGTGATGCCGATGCCACCGCCGATCAGCACCGCGGGCACCGCGGAGTCGGGATCGATGAAGAAGTGGCCCGACGGCGCCTTCACCCGCAGGACATCGCCGACGCGCACGTGGTCGTGGAAGTGGTTCGACGACAGGCCGGGCAGGACTTCCGGATGTTCACGGGGCGCCGGCACGCGCTTGATGGTCACACGGCAATGAGCGGGATCCGACACATCAGACAGCGAATAGCAGCGGGTGATCGTTCGGGCCTCTGCGGCCCTATTGAGTTCGCTTCCCGCAAGCGGTAGCGAAAAGGTCAGGAACTGCCCAGGCCGGAAAGCCGGCAGCGGTTGACCATCGATTGGCTGCAGGTAGAACGAGCACTGCGTGCGCGCCGCGTCCTCCAGGCTGCGCTGCACCACACGGAACTCGCGCCAGCCTTCCCAGGCCAGATGCGGGCGGGTTGCCTTGGCGATCGTCTGGGCGGGTACCGTCATCGCGACCAAGCGCTGGCGGCGAAGTGCCACCCCGATGCCAATCGTCAGTTGCAGAACCAGCGCGGCAGTGATCAGTCCGAGAAGCTGGGCGGCGGTCATGGGTGCTGGGTGCGGGCGTTACGGCGCACGTGTGCGAACAGCGACAAGCAAATCCGGTTGGACGGTGCCCCCGGATACTTGATGGACCTCGTCGCGGGCGACTGGTTCCGGGATGGCCGATTGGTGATCCCGGTCGGGGCGACGCCAGGGGTCCACGTGCGTCATCAGGTTCAGCACCCGATGGCGCTGCATCACCCGGCTCCTGGCCTCCACGGCGATGTCGTGGCTGGCCTCCACACTCAGGGCGGCGGCGACTTCGATGTGTGCGTCCACGACGATCATGTCGCCCATCTTGCGCGTGCGGATGTCGTGCACGCCTTGAATGCCCGGCGTGGCCTCCAGCGTGCAACGGATTGCGGCAACCTCGGCCTCGTCGATGGAGCGATCCATCAGGTCGTGCAGCGCGTCCCAGCCGAACTCCCAGCCCATCTTGGCGACCATGAACCCGACGATTGCCGCAGCGATGGGGTCGAGGATGGGGTAGCCGGCCAGGTTGCCCGCAATACCGATGCCGACCACCAGCGAGGAGGCTGCGTCGGATCGCGCGTGCCAGGCATTGGCGACCAGCATGCTCGACTTCACTCGCTTGGCCACCGAGAGCATGTATCGGAACAGCAGTTCCTTGGCCACCAGGGCACCGCCGGCCACCCAGAGCGCCGCCAGATGGACCTTCTGCACCGATTCCGGCTGTTCGAGCTTGAGGAACGCGGACCAAAGCATGCCCAGCCCCACGGCAAGCAAGAGCGCGCCGAGGACGAGGCTGGCGGCGGTCTCGTAGCGATGGTGACCGTAGGGATGGTCGGCATCGGCCTCCTTGCGGCTGTGGTGATTGGCCACCAGCACGACGAAGTCGGCCACCAGGTCGGACAGCGAGTGGATGCCGTCGGCGATCAGGCCTTGCGACTTCGACAGGATGCCTGCGGCGATCTGGCTGCCGGTCAACACCAAGTTCACGGCCACGCTGACCCAGGTGCTGCGCGACGCGGCCGCGGCCCTCTCGGCAGGGCTGTGGCCGGTCTCTTCGTCGTCTTCGGCACTGGGGGTGAACTGCATCTGATGGGTCATTGCGTGGGGTTCAGGAGAGAGGGGCTTCGACGGCCAAGATCGGGTTCAACCGAAGATGTCGCTCAACCAGGACCTTCTACGGCGGTGCGAATCGTGTGACTCGCCGCCGTGACCGGAGTCGTCGAAGTCTCGACGACGCCCTGCACTGGCAGCGTGGGGCGATTGCCGCGAGACCAACGTCGGGCTCGCCGAACCGCCAGCGATGTCGATCAGCCGGTCCAATTCACCACGGTCGAGCCAGATCCCGCGGCACTGCGGGCAGTAGTCGATCTCTATCCCTTGGCGCTCTGCCATCAGCAGAGTGACATCGGCGCAGTGTGGGCATTTCATCGCGACTCCTGGGGGTGGTTGCAACGGGTCGTGCGCGCAAGTGGGAGGCCTTGGGTGACTCCGCGCGTCCTGAACGATGATGCTGACGGCAGATGCTTAAGGCCGACTTATGACTCTGGCGGACCGCGCCCAAGAGTGCCGGATGCTTCATGCCTCCACCAGGACTTCGCCCGGTTCACGACGGAACCCTTGGGGGTCGCGTACTTCAAGGCGACAAGGCTGGCGAGGTTTGAACGAGCGCGCCAGTCGACAACCGACACCGACAAGATGTAGGCCAACGAGGAGACCTCTTGAAGCCTGACCGCACACCCCTATAATCGTTCTGTTAGCACTCACCCATGGCGAGTGCTAACAGCGCAGAGCTTCCGATGCTCGTTGCGCGAAACCAAAGTAAATAGGCGCCCACTTGCGGCGCCTGCCTTTTCCAAGCTGAGTTCGACATCAAAGGAGATGCGATGAAACTTCGTCCGTTGCACGATCGCGTGATCGTCAAGCGCCTCGAGAACGAAACCAAGACGGCCTCGGGCATCGTGATCCCCGACAACGCCGCCGAGAAGCCCGACCAGGGCGAGGTTCTGGCCGTGGGCCCGGGCAAGCGCAACGACAAGGGCGAATTCGTGGTGCTGAACATCAAGGTCGGTGATCGCGTGCTGTTCGGCAAGTACAGCGGTCAGACCGTCAAGGTCGACGGCGACGAACTGCTCGTGATGCGCGAGGAAGACCTGTTTGCGGTGGTCGAGAAGTAAGCCAACCCTCACTTCAGCAACCCACTACCTCAAGAT
>Ga0268298_10002761_pt1 | contig 18720 bp, 14 predicted proteins | sample WWTPWeurt_MetaG_FD_194462 | JGI IMG/M metagenome (GOLD analysis project Ga0268298, IMG submission 194462) | Activated sludge microbial communities from WWTP in Nijmegen, Gelderland, Netherland - WWTP Weurt | ecosystem: Engineered > WWTP > Aerobic digester > Activated sludge | place...
CACTGTTTCTCCGTGCAATCCTTCCGGTACTATTGTAAAGCAGAGCAGCCATTCCAGGATCGCAGAGACCGGTTCGCTTCAGGTCTTCGACGAAGTCTTCTCTTCGTACATCTGGGATGATTCTCTTTCCGGTCGTCATTTTCCAAGGCCAGTCGGGCCCTCTTTTACTTTGAACGGGGCAAGCAAGCTCTTGCGAATGCCATGGCTAAAGATTGGCTGGATCTGGTTGGCAGATCACGAAAAGTCCGCTGCCCTTCAGGAGGATCTCTTGATGATTGCAGATACGTTTCTTTCCGTGAATGGTTTTGCACAGGATGCTCTTCCTGATCTGATGGATGCGGGTCTTGCGTCCTTGCCCGAATACCTTCGCGTATTGCGATCTAACTGTGATTTCGTTTGCTCCACTATTTCGAAGATTCCTGGTTTGAGCGCGAAACCGCCAGAAGGCGGTCTCATGCTCGTGGTTGGCCTCGAAGAGGACCTCGGAGATGAAGAAGATTTCGCAGTGGAGCTACTGAGAGAGCATGGCCTTCATGTGTATCCCGGCTACTTCTACGACTTGCGCGAATCGTGCATGGTTCTTTCATTTGCGCACAGGCGTGAAATTCTAGAAGAGTCCTTGCAGATCCTTCGCGAGTTTGTGGAAAAAAAAAGAGCGAAGGGTTAGCCTCGCTCTTCGTTTGTTCGACTGGAACTTAACAAGTCCCGCTGCTTGCAGTTAGATAGAAACTTTTTCTATCTTCTGCACCTTGAATGCGGATCCACCCTCGAGTGTAGCGCTTTCTCCAACTTTCTTGCCAATGAGCGCGCGCCCAAGAGGAGAGAGGTAAGAGATGATATTGTGTTCTGCATCTGCTTCCCAGGGTCCGAGGATCTGGTAGATGGTCCTTTCTCCGGCGCTTTCCACTGTAACTGCAGTGCCGATGGTCACAATGTCTGTGCGGATCTTTGCCGCATCCATGATCATTGCTTTTTTGATTTCTTCATCTACGCGCGTGATTTCAGCGCGTAATTGCGTCTGACGCTCCATGGCCGCTTTGTATTCCGCGTTTTCGCGCAAGTCACCGCGTTCCTGCGCTTCTCCAATGTCGCGAGAGTTAGCTGGCATCTCTACGTTGATGAGATTGTCCAGATGCTTCTTTCTGTCAGCGAAGCCTTTCGCGGAGACAAGAATGATCCCTTCTGCAGGGAACAGGTCTGCTGTGGAGACTGACTCTTCTGCTTCTTCTTCCGCTTTGTCCGGGGCATTCATATTCAGGTCAGGACGCACGCTGGATAGAAACTCCATGAAGTTTTCTTTTTGTGCATCCGGAACGTATGAGATTTCTTTGAAAAGAACTGCCATCTTGCGAACATTTCCCGCTTCTGCGTCGCGCAGAAGTTCTGGAAGATCGCTTTTCTTGATGGATTCTACAGTGATGTTGGTTGTTCCAAACACTGCTTCCAGTGCCTGGTTCTTGAGTTTGGTTCCCTTTTTCTCGATGGCCGCAAGCGGCTTCAGAAAGCGAAACACATTGAGCAACATGTCCTGACGAGTCCACGGCATCCAGTCATAGGTCCACTGGCCGGAAAGAATCGCGCGAGCGATCCAGAGGAAAATCTCAGGATATTCGCGGGTTTTCTTAAGGGTGCGATCGATGCAGCGAATCACAGCATCCTTCTGTCCGAGTCTTGCCAGCTCGTTCATGATGTAAGTGCGAAGGTTGCCCGGAACTTCAAAGAAGAGTTCTGTTACGATCTCAGCATAATCAGGACGAACTTTGAGGATCAGAGCAATTAGTTCGCGTTTGAATTCTGGAAATGGAGTGTCCTGGGAAATCTTGAGGAGGCCTTTTACAGGTTCTGCCTTCAGGAATTCTTGCATGTCCGCTTTTGAAATTTTGCGCCCGAGGTGATCATCGGATGCTTTCTCTGCGAGGTCCAGGAACAGATAGGAGTGCAGTCTCTTGAGTCTGTCTTTGCTTTCTTCCTGATCGAGGTAGTACTGAGTGCACAATTGCGCCGCGCCAGAACTCGCCTCATCTTTGAGCGTTTCCAGAGCAATGGCCATTTTGTCGTTCCAGTCGTTGGTTGCCTGGAACTTCAGACTCAATTCGTCTGCGAGAGTGATTTCGCGTTCACGGAGTAGAAGCTCGTTCTTGTTACGCGGGTTGAATGCGAAGCGAGGGTTTTTCTTGATTTCCGCGCGTGCGCGTGTCCACCATCTGGACCAGTCCTCTCCCTTGAGAAAAGGAAGAACTTCTATCTTGATTTCAGGGAGAGTGATCTTGTTGTGAAAGCTCGTAAGCAAGTTTTCGAGGAACATGGGAATGTCCTGCTCGAAGATTTCCTGCATCTCTGCTGGATTCTCATACGCGCGAACCCACATATGTTCCGGATTCAAAGGCTGCAGGCTGGAGATGGCCATCTGGATGGACATTTTCTGGCCCGGATGATCCTTGAAGTCTATGATCACTTGATCTTTATCAATCTCAGCGATCTTGCCTACACCACGAGTGCGATGGTACACAAAGTTGCCTTTGTCAAAAACAATGTTTCTTTCAAAGCTAGCAATGCAGGGTCCCACCGGCTTTTTGTGGTTCGTGAGATCTGACATTTTGAGAAATTCATTCAGGAGGGAATGATTCTCGTATTTTGTGCGATACGCGCGAACCAGGTCAGAGCGTGCTCTTGAGTTTGGTTCGTATTCGAGCACTTTCTTGAGCAGAACGATTACAGTATTCCAGTCTTCGATCTTCTTGTAGTGCTCTACCAGGTTGGAGTAGTATGCGGCGATGCGCATCTTCTCTCTGTGGCCTACGAGGATTCTCTCTACGCTTTCGAAGAATGCAAGATCCTTTGGATCGTGTTCTACGATTTGATTCCACACATCTTCGAGGTTTTTGTAGTCGCGGGTGCGAGCGTATGCTTCCCCTGCCTGTTTCAAAAACACGAGAGCACGTGCTGGATCTTCTTCCAGGATGGATTGGGCATATTTGCGTGCAACATCCGGATTCTTTTTATCAATGGCCGCGAGCTTTTCCAGATATGGTTTGAGTTCTTTTCTTCCGCGGAGTCTTTCTGTGGACTCCACTTTCGCGCGCAATGCCACGCGGTTTGAGTCGTCATGGGCCAGAATTCCATCCGCAATGTGATCTACGATAGGCCAGCGTGCAAAGGTTCTGAAATCCTCTAGAAGAGAACGAAGGTGTTCGGTGCCGCGTTCGTCTCCCTTGTGAAAATGGATTCTACCCAGGAGGTAGCGCGAAATCATAGAGTCCGCGTTGTCCTTCAGATTTTCTTCCAGAGTGTGGATCAGTTCATCCTTCTTGCCAGAGGCCTGGATTTCCTGCATCAATTCGTCTAGGGTCTTGATCTTCTGAAGCTGGACGCTAGAAAGGTCGCGGGTGACCTTCTCCTCATTGAGGTGCGTGTATAACCTGGATATGACGGGGTCCTGTGCTGTTTCTGTGCTCATCCGATGCTGCTTTGTTCTATAAAATGGAGTTAGAATCCAACATCCCCGGATTTACCCTCCAGGTCAAACCCTTTCGCTAACTACGATATGTTTGAAAAAAGACCCCGCCGGGCCAAATCTGGCGAATGGCGTTCCCAGAGTTCTCATCCAGCAGAAAGCGTGCTTCCGTTGAGCTTGAGATTCTGGATTTTTGGAAGCAAAAGGGTGTTTTTGAGTCTCAGGTCAAAGCAACTGCATCCGGACCCAAATTCGTTTTCTACGAAGGTCCGCCCACGGCAAACGGCAAGCCAGGAATTCACCATGTACTGAGTCGAGTCTTCAAAGATATTTACGTTCGCTATTATGGACAGAGAGGTTTTCAAATCCCGCGTCAGGCAGGTTGGGATTGCCACGGTCTTCCCGTGGAGAGAGAAGTAGAAAAAGAGTTAGGGATCACTTCTAAATCTGAAATCGAAGGGAAGGTTGGACTCGAAACCTTCAATCGTCTTTGCCGCGAGAACGTTCAGAAGTACATCTCAGACTGGAACACGTTTAGCGAGAGACTCGGCTTCTGGATCGATTTGAAAAATGCATACTACACGATGGACAATTCGTACATCGAAGCTGTCTGGGGCTTGCTCAAGAACCTGTGGGATAAGAAACTCATCGAAAAAAGCTACAAAGTAGTTCCTGTCGATCCTGTGATGGGTTCCACTCTTTCAGACGCAGAGGTGGCACAGGGTTACAAAACTGTAGAAGATCCGTCTCTTACAGTTCGCTTTCGCATAGCAGATGATAAATACAAAGATACTTCTTTTCTCGTCTGGACCACAACTCCCTGGACTCTTCCAAGCAACGTGGCACTTGCGATCGCTCCGAATGAATCTTACGCGCTGGTAGAAGCAGTACGCGAAGACGGTTCCGAAAAAATCATCTGTGCTGAAGTATTGCTCGAATCTGTTCTCTCTAATACAAAGGTTACCTCTCATTCCATCATTAAAAAAATGAAAGGATCCGATCTTGCGGGCGTTCGCTACGAACGTCTTTTCCCGTGGCTGCCAACCGAAGGGGACAAAGCATTTCGCGTCTACACCGCGGATTTCGTAACCATGGATACAGGTACCGGCATTGTTCACATTGCTCCTGCCTATGGTGCAGATGACCTGGTCGTCGGCCAGACTCATGATCTTCCGGTGTTGTATGCGGTGGGCCTGGATGGTAAGTTTGTTTCCGGCACACCTCAGGCTGGAGTTTTTTTCAAGGATGCTGACAAGGACCTTGTACGCGATCTCAAAGAACGCGGCCTTGTCTGGAAGTCTGAAAGATACAAACACGAATATCCTTTTGGCTGGAGAACAGGCGCCCCACTTCTGTACTTTGCAAAGGACGCCTGGTACATTCGCACTACGCGCGTGCGTGAACATCTGGTAAAAAACAACGATTCTATCAACTGGGTCCCCGATCATGTCAAGCAGGGTCGATTTGGAAACTGGCTTGAAAACAATAGAGACTGGGCCCTTTCGCGCGAACGCTACTGGGGAACACCTCTTCCGGTCTGGACGGACGGGGAGAATTTTAAAATCATCGGTAGCATTGCAGAGCTGGAGAAGCTCACCGGTCAGAAATTGACTGAACTGGATTTGCACAGACCTTTCATTGATCGCATAACGTGGAAGGAAGGTGCAGCAAAAACGGCAAAGGCAGCTGGAACTGCGGCAAAGTCGCAAAAGAAATCAGGCAAGAGTTCGAAAGCCGCCACTTCAGGCGAAGAAGCAAAGGAATGGAAAAGAGTTCCAGAGGTGATTGATTGCTGGTTTGATTCTGGAGCCATGCCTTACGCGCAGTGGGGAACTTCGCCTGCAGGCAAAAAGGAACTGGCGAAATATTTTCCAGCTGACTTCATCTGCGAAGCGATCGATCAGACTCGCGGCTGGTTCTACACTCTACTTGCCATCTCTACGATGGTTTCCGATGAAACATCCTATAAGAATGTAGTCTGTCTGGGTCATGTCCTGGATGGCAAAGGCGAAAAGATGTCCAAAAGCAAGGGCAACACTGTGGATCCGTGGCAGGTCTTCGAAATGCACGGCGCAGATGCGATTCGCTGGCATTTCCTGGTGGGCGCTCCTCCCGGCAATTCGCGCAAGATGGGAAAACCAGGAACGGATCAGGATCCAATTGGAGATGTATTCGGATTTTTCAACATGCTGCAAAACAGCGCCGGTTTCTTTTCCCTCTATGCGAATGTGGATGGAATCGAAATCAATGAATGGCAGAAGAATCCGGTTGCGGGCGCTCTGCCTTTCAAAGAACGTCCGGACATAGATAGATGGATTCTGTCGAGACTTCAGGTGCTCATTCGTGACGTCACCGCCTCGATGAACGAATACGATGCTCAAAAAGCGGGTCGGCTTGTAGAACTCTTTACCGATGATCTTTCCAATTGGTACATTCGCCGCAATCGCAGAAGGTTCTGGAAGGGAGAAAGAGATGCGGAGAAGCTCACAGGATTTGATACTTTGTATCGCTGCCTCGTGACGATTGCTCGTTTGATCATGCCTTTTGCTCCTTTCCTTGGAGAGGAACTCTATCGTGGTCTCGTGGCATCGCAGTCCAAAAGCGCGCCCATCAGTGCGAATCTGGCTGGCTGGCCTGAGTATGACGCATCTTTCTTTGACGCAAAAATTCTAGAGGAAGGAGACCTGGTTTTGCAGGCAGCGTCCCTTGGCCGTGCTGCACGCGCAGCATCCGGGATGAAGATTCGTCAGCCGCTTTCGCGCATTCGCGTTTTTGCGGCAAATGCAAGCGCTAAGTCTGCGATCGAGAAAAACGAAGACGTTCTCAAAGAAGAACTGAATGTTAAGAGCATTGAGTTTCTGGCGGACGCGCAGGGTCTCATCGACTATCGTATCAAACCAAATCTTCCGCGGCTGGGCAAGCGCGTTGGCCAGCACATGAAGGCCGTCCAGGAATACTTTAGAAGTATCAAGGATCCATCCACGGTTGCTCGCGCCGTAAGAGCCGGTTCATCTCTCTCCCTGGAAGATCAGGGCGTGAAGATAGAACTGGAACCAGAGGACGTTCTTGTTGAGCCAGTGTCTGCAGAAGGGACAGCAGGAGTAGAGGGAAGCGGCATGACTGTCGTCCTCGATACCGGATTGACTCCTGAACTCATCCAGGAGGGAATCGTCAGAGATCTGGTTCGAAACATTCAGGAGATGCGCAAGAAGGCGGGTCTTGAGGTTACAGACAGAATCACTCTGGTTATGGAAGCAGATCCGGAAGTCTCCAGTGCGATAGAGCGCTTTGCCGGTTACATTGAAGACGAGACTCTTGCGAAAATCGAAAAATCGCATGCGGGGAAAGCTACCGGCGAATCTGCCTTTGATCTGGACGGTCTATCTGTTTCTGTCAAACTTTTCAGTTTGAGGTAATTGAATGCTCTCTGGCCTATGAAATTTCATTTGCCAGAATACTCTTCGAACCGTTCCATCTACCAATGGCTAGAACACCCGTTAAGAAGACCACGTTCCTTGAGGCCGTAGCAGCGTGCATCCAGCACGAAAAAGAGGTATTCGGTTTTTACCTCAAGCAGGCGGAAGCGTTGCCAGAAGGTGCAATCAAGAAGCTCTTTTTTCAACTCGCAGAGGATGTAGAAGAGCACATCCGCATGATCTCTGAAATCTATTCCCAGGTGAAAGGTGGAGAAGCGCTCCCGAATTTGAAAATGGCATCTGAAGTTCAAAAATTCAACGGTACTTCTCTGCAGATCCTGATGCGTCGTCTGGACCGAATTACCGGAAGTGACGGAAAGGGCAATGAAATAGAAGCCATCGCTCTGGCCACGCGAGAGCATGAAGATGCGGCGGCGTTCTATCGCAAAATGACAGACAAGTTTGAGGACAAAGGAATTCAGGTATTGTTTGGTCAGCTTGCGAATTTTCAGGACGAATGCAGACTGCTTCTCGAGTCCTACGGAGCATACCTTACCCAGGGCACACCGGCCAGCCAGCCGAGTGCTTACTGGGATGAAACCTGATCCGTCCTTTCTTCGCAGGCGCCAGCTAAATCTTAGATAGGAACCTGCGACTCATGAAACTTTCCCCTTTTGCTGCTGTCCGCCCGAGATCTGATCTTGCGGCGGAGGTGGTCTGTCTTCCCTACGATGTGATGAACACTGCGGAGGCCCGTGAGATGGCTCACGGTAAGCCTTCTTCTTTTCTTCATATCATTCGATCTGAAATTGAACTACCTGATAGTGCGGATCCTCATACGGATGCAGTGTATCAGCTTGCGAAGAAGAACCTGGAAACCATGCTTTCTGATGGAAGACTTCTGCGCGAAAGCGGTCCGTGCCTGTATGTGTATCGTCTCGTGAAAGACGGCCGCAATCAGACGGGTCTAGCTGCCCTCAACCATATAGACGACTACCTTCAAGACAAAATCAAAAAGCATGAGCTGACTCGTCGCGACAAAGAAGAGGATCGCCTTCATCACATAGACACAACAGGCGCGAATTGCGAGCCTGTATTTCTGGCTTTCAAATCGGGTGAGCAGCCAGAGATTGCTCGCATCCTAAATGAGGTGGCAGACAAAGAGAAGCCACTTTACGACGTAACTCCGGAAGATGGCGTGCGCCATCTGGTCTACTCCATCCCCGTAGGAGAAAAACAAGACAAACTCAAGTCACTCTATGAAAGTCTTTCGTGTGTGTACATCGCAGATGGTCATCACAGAAGCGCCTCCACCGTTCGCGTTGGGAAAGCTCGTCGCGAAGCATCAGGACCCGGATCCCATGAATGGTTTCTTGCAGTTACTTTCCCGGATGCGGATCTAAGAATTCTCCCATACAATCGCGTAGTGAAAGATCTGAACGGTCTTTCAAAGGAAGCGTTCTTCGAAAAAGTCAAGAAGTCTTTTCAGCTGAGCGAAGGAAAAAGCAATCCTGCTTTGCATACAGTCCATATGTACCTGGACCGCCAATGGTATACGCTCACTGCGAAAGAAGAAACGTACAAAGGCGCGGATGCCATTGGCAGGCTCGACGTGAGCATTCTGCAAAATCAACTCCTCGATCCAATTCTTGGAATCGCAGATCCACGCACTTCAGAACGCGTTGCTTTTGTCGGAGGGATTCGCGGAGAAGGGGAACTCATCAAGCTTGTAGACAGCGGTGCCTGGGCGGTTGCGTTCAGCATGTATCCAACTTCCATGCAAGAGCTGTTTGATATTGCAGACGCAGGACAGATCATGCCTCCCAAGTCCACCTGGTTTGAACCCAAACTCAGGTCTGGTTTTCTCGTGCACAAGTTCTCCTGATTTCTCCTCAGGTCAGGATCTGGAACCACAGCCCGTTCAAAACGGAAATGTAAATTCCGTTAGAACGGGCGGCTCCACTGCGTAATTGCAATAGCGTATCCACGATGGTCTGACCGCGAAGTACGTGATTCCGTCCCAGCTCAACCTGGCTGTACCGTCCGGCCACTGTGCAAAGTAAATCTGGCGGTACTTCTCCATTTCAATTCCCCTGAGTTCACGTGCTACACCTTCGTACTGTAAGGTGATTCCCGATTCAGTGCAGCCTATCACGAGGGATGCCCTGGGATCTTGCGCCAGATTTCTATATTTGCGAGTTGTTTTGATTGTATCAAAAACAAGTTCAAAATCAGGGGTCGCAGCAATTCCAATGAGCGCTGACTGCGGCATTCCGTCGGGAGAAACAGTGGCGAGCACGGCGATTCTTTCTGTCTGTAAGAACCTGGCTGCATCCTCGCGGCTCATCATCTCTCCAGTTTGAACTTGTCGCGCGCAATCGATACGATCGTTTCTATCACTTCCTGCTCGGTGAGAGTTCCGCAGTTCAATTGTATATCAAAAACATCCGGTCGCAATTCTTCTCCTGCCAGATAGTCACGAAGATAGACTCTTTCACGATCCACCACGCCAATCTTCTGCAGGGCGTCCTTGTCACTTTTCAGATTGTCCATTTCTTTCACGCGCGAAATTCGATAGTCTATAGGACCATACAATTTTACGTGAAGAGACTGCTTGATGTCGCGAGTCACAACGACTCCTCCGCGGCCGAGAATTACGACATTGCCCGCCAGAGAGAACGCGCGGATTGCGTTTGCCATGGTTCTTTTCACTGCAGCATCGCTCGGGTCCTGCTGCTGTGAAAATGCACTGATGAAATCGTGAAAGAATCCACGCGGGCCGCTGTGTCCGATTCTCTCTGCAACTTCCGGGGAGACTCTCAGTTCCTGTGCCGCGTGGTTGATGATTTCTTTGTCTATGAGCTTCCATTCCACATAGTAATTGGTGAGAGCTTTTGTGACTGCCTCCGCAACCGGAACGCCAGGGCATCCGTAATCGCGCGCAATTGTGATGACCGGACCCGGATCTTTTTGACCCGCATGGTCTTTCATCATCTTGTCCTCTACATAAGAGAGGATGAAACTCTTTGGCATGAGTGTAGGCTGAAATGGTCAACTGCGCGCTCAATCTTTTTTCCAGCTCCTGGATTCCCTGAGAATCATTCCATTTTTCGTCTCGTTGCACGGATTTGAATGCTTGACGGTTGTGATTGTTGCTTCATGACTCAGACATGCGTATCGCACTGGCCGTGTTTCTCTCATGCACTTCTGCCTCTTTCGCACAATCTGTCCAGTATCTCGATCAGGGTTGGAAACAGAGCGATCGGTCCTGGTTTTACAGAATTGATCAGGGTTCCGAGTTTATGCGATATGATTTCTTTTCGCGCGTAGAGCGGGCGGATTCAGATGCTTTGTTTTCCGCTCCTGAAAGCCTTCGCGCGTACGGCTTTGTCTACGACGAACCGGTCAAACCAGGGGACTATCCCATTGGTTTTGTGAAGCGTGGAAATTCAATCGGCTTTACATGCGCTGCCTGTCATACACTTGAGATTACGTACGCAGAAAAGAGAATTCGAATCGATGGTGGATCCAGCCTTGCCAACATGGAAGGATTCCTGAACGATCTTTCATCTGCTCTGGATACTACTCTTGCGAGTCCCGAGAAATTTTCGCGCCTGGCAGAGCGCACTCTGGGTCGCGAAAATACAAAACCGGATGCGGTGGCTGTTCTCAAAAAGTATTTAGCGCAGGCGGCTGACGAAAGGCGCGAGTACAATCGCACAAATCATCCAGATTCGCCTTATGGTCCGGCGCGGCTGGACGCATTCGGTAGAATTTACAATCGAGTGTTGTGGATGGCTCATTCAAAAGATAGAGTCCGCGCAAATGCGCCCGTGAGTTTTCCTTATCTATGGGATGCGCCAAGGCACGATTATGTGCAATGGATTGGAAGTGCTTCTAACCAGGGCGCAGGTGGGCTTGCTCGTAACGTAGGGCAGGTGGTAGGCGTATTTGGAACTGTGGACCTGAGCTCTCTTCGACCGGGCTATACTTCATCCATCCAGATGACCAACCTGATGCAGATTGAATCCAGACTGGCGCAGCTACAGTCTCCGCAGTGGCCGGCAAGTTTTCCGTCATTGGACAAAGCAAAAATCGCGCGCGGCCGAGAGATCTTCGCGAGTACATGCATGAGCTGCCACGCAGACATTCGCAGGGATGACCCTAAAAGAAAGATCACCGCGGAGATGACTTCCATCGAGCTTCTGGGTACAGATCCATTGACCGCGCAGAATGCAGTGAACGCAGAAGCAGACACTGGAATACTGAAAGGTCGATTCGTGCACGTCGTTGGCGGAGTGACTCGTTTTGGAGAAAGATCTTCTGTGCTGGACATGCTTCGTCATGTCGTAGAAGGACTTCTGGCGCAACAGCCGGATAAAATTGTAAAGTCCAGCATCACCAATGTTGGCTGGTTTACCACGGAGCGCCACGGTCAATACGAACGCGATGCGAAGAACCCGGTTCGCTCCCTTCTAACCTATAAAGCGCGTCCGCTCAACGGCGTCTGGGCCACCGCACCATTTCTTCACAACGGTTCTGTCCCAACGTTATACGATCTTCTTCTTCCGGCGGACAAGAGGCCTGCAACCTTCAAGGTTGGCTCGAATCAGTATGATCCCGAGAAAGCCGGATTTGTTTCTGATCAGGGCTCTTTTTTATTTGATACTTCCCTTCGTGGGAATTCAAACAAAGGACATGAATACGGCACGTCTATCAGCGAAGCAGACAGACTGGCACTTCTAGAATATCTCAAGTCTCTTTGAGTGAATACTGTTCGTAAGGCGGGTCTATCTCATGAACCACGATCTGACCCTGGACTGCCAGTTTCTTGATGATGGAATGCATGACTCCCAGAGCGGTGAAATAGTAACCACTTTTACGCACTCTTTCTCCCATCGCAGATGATACTAGTTCTGCCAGATCATGCGGCTTTTCCTTTAAACAGCGAATGACGCCTCTTTCGAGCAATGCAAGAGTCTTCTGCAACAAGCGAATTTTCTTTTTTGGATCTTCCGGCTCATTGCCGTGCGCCGGCAAGAGTCTCTGGATTGGAATTTTGAAAAGCCTGTCCAGGGACTCGTGATACTTCTGGAGATCTCCGTCTACTTCCGCATACACGCTCGACACGTTGTCCAGGACCAGGTCTCCCGTGAAATAGATTCCTTCCCCTACGATGTAAGGCGTGATGTGCCAGCGATTGTGTCCGGGAGTGTATAGAAACCCAATCTCGCGCGAACCGCACTCTATTACATCTCCTTCCATGAGGCCTGTGTCGATTCGAACTGCCTTTTCCACTTTGCCCGGACCAGCGTAAGACTCTGTGAACTCATCCCATCCTTTCCTTGCGCGTGCCAGTTCTGCTTTTCGCACAGAAGGATCACGGTGCGCTTTGTACGTCAGGCGCTCTTCTGCTCTCTTCATCAGGAGAAGATTGGATGCGTAGTTGGCTACATGAGGCTCAATTCCAGCCATAGCGTAAGTCCGCGCGTCCGTGTAGAAGCGAATGCTGAGTGCGGCGCTCATATGATCAATGTGATCATGGGTGTAGATGATGTGCTTGATTTTAGAAAGAGAATGTCCAATGGAACGAAGTGATCGTTGGAGCAGGCCCAGGTTTTCAATGTAGCCCGTATCAATGAGAGTGGGCTCTCCTGACGTGATCAGATAGATATTGTTGGGCTCATAGAAAGGCTGCGGGATCACGATTCTATAGAGATCCGTCCCGATCTTCTGTGGATCAGGTACTGCAGCGTAATTGTGTACGCGCATTTCAGGAAAGACTGGATTCTACTGCGCTTACAATAGAAGGATCTTCGGGCACAGTCTGCGGGCTGAATCTTGCGAGAACTTCTCCGTTCTTGCCAACCAGGAACTTTTCAAAATTCCAGGAAATCTTCCCTGGAAATTTGGCGCCGTCTCCAGTTAGAAAAGCGTATAACGGGTGCGGGGTTTTTCCTTTCACTTCAATCTTGGATCCAAGATCAAACGTGACTCCGTAGTTCATGCTGCAGAATGCCTGTATGTCTGATTCTGTTCCAGGCTCCTGGTGAAGAAACTGGTTGCAGGGCAGGCCCAGTATGTTGAACCCGCGGTCTTTGTATTTCTTATACAGAGATTCGAGTCCAGCATACTGCGGCGTAAGCCCGCACTTGCTTGCGACATTTACGATCATCAGGCTTTTGCCCGAATACTCTTTTAGAGATTTTTCTTCTCCGGTGATTGTCTTGATCGTAAAGTCGTGAACGTTCATTTTATTTTCCTTTCAGGAAGCTTCTCAGTACTGCCTGGAGAATTCCACCATGACGATAGTACTCAATTTCCACAGGATTGTCCAGTCTGCAAATCACTTCGAATGATTTTTCGCCAGCTTTCACAGTGAGCTTTCCACGCGGTTTTGCCTGGGCAATTCCCAGAATCTCAAATACTTCTTCTCCGGTGAGTCCAAGGGATTCATGAGACTGACCAGGCAGAAACTGCAGAGGAAGCACTCCCATACCCACCAGGTTGGATCTGTGGATCCTTTCATAGCTTACAGCGATGGCTGCTCGCACTCCCAGGAGATACGTTCCTTTGGCAGCCCAGTCCCGCGAAGATCCAGTGCCGTATTCTGCGCCCGCAAGAACCACCAGAGGAGTCTTGTCTGCTTTGTATTTCATCGCAGCATCAAAGATACTCATCTGTTCGTTTGTGGGTAGATAGCGCGTAACGTTTCCTTCTGAATCTGGAATGAGCAAATTGCGAAGGCGAATGTTCGCGAAAGTCCCGCGTGTCATCACGCGATCATTTCCGCGTCTGGCCCCATAAGAATTGAAATCGTCTTTGGTCACTCCATTCTCCACCAGATATTTGCCGGCAGGAGAGCTTGCCGCAATGTTCCCCGCAGGGCTGATGTGGTCTGTAGTTACGGAATCACCCAGTTTCGCAAGGACTCGCGCTCCTTTGATGTCGGATGCCTGAGCTGGAGGATCTTTAGGCATGTCGATGAAGAACGGAGGTTCCTGGATGTAGGTTGATTTTTCGTTGAATTTGTAGACTGCTCCTCCGCTGACCGGAATTTCATTCCACATTTCATTTGCCTGGCGAACGTCGTCGTACCGCTTGCGGTACATTTCAGGAGTGATTGCGTCTACGGCTGCTTTGACCTCTGCCTGGGCAGGCCAGATGTCCTTGAGGTAGATTGCAGAACCATCTTTTCCTGTGCCGATTGGATCTTTGGATAGATCAATGTCCACAGTTCCTGCGAGAGCATATGCTACGACAAGCGGAGGACTTGCAAGGAAGTTCGCTTTGACGTTAGGCGATATTCTTCCCTCAAAGTTCCGATTTCCAGACAATACGGACGCGGCCACAAGATTTCCTTCGTTGATCGCGTTTACCACTGGATCTGGCACAGGACCAGAGTTTCCAATGCAAGTTGTGCAACCATATCCAACGGTCTGAAATCCAAGCTGATCCAGGTACTGCGAAAGTCCCGCGCGATCCAGATAGTCCGTCACCACGCGAGAGCCCGGTGCCAGAGATGTCTTCACAAATGGTTTTACTTTCAGCCCTTTCTCCACTGCTTTCTTGGCGAGTAGTCCGGCCCCTACCATCACTCCTGGATTGGAAGTGTTCGTGCAGGATGTGATGGCCGCGATGACGACTGCGCCATGTGTGATCTCTGCCTGGTATCCACCGGTGATGTGTCCTTTGGCGTTGATCTGATCCGGTTTGAGCTCGAATCCTCTTTCTTTGACAGGTTTTGTAAGAGCACCCTGCCAGGTTTTTTTCATTTCGCTCAGGTTCACTCTGTCCTGAGGACGCTTTGGTCCTGCGAGTGCTGGCTCCACTGAATCGAGATCGAGCTCCAGACTGTCTGTATACACTGGCTCCGCTGAATCATCTGTGCGAAACATTCCCTGCTCTTTGTAATATCTTTCTACAAGATCAATCAGTTCCGGTGGACGACCTGTTCTTTCCAGATAGCGGAGAGTCTCTGCATCCACCGGGAAAAATCCAGTGGTGGCTCCGTATTCTGGAGCCATGTTCGCAATGGTCGCGCGATCCGCCAGAGCCAGAGAGGAAAGACCCGGTCCGTAGAATTCCACAAACTTTTCTACCACACCTTTCTTACGGAGCATTTCCGTGACGCGCAAGACGAGATCCGTTGCAGTGGCTCCTTCGCGTAGCTTGCCCTTGAGTTTGAAACCAATCACTTGAGGAACCAGCATATAGAGAGGCTGGCCGAGCATCACAACTTCTGCTTCAATCCCACCTACACCCCAGCCAAGAACTCCGAGGCCGTTGATCATAGTAGTGTGTGAGTCTGTTCCCACAAGGCTGTCTGGATAGGCGACTCCGTCTTTTTCCAGTACTCCGCGCGCGAGGTATTCCAGGTTCACCTGATGAACGATTCCGATTCCGGGAGGAACAATCCCCAGATTTTGAAACGCACCCTGGCCCCACTTCAAGAATTCATATCTCTCTCGGTTTCTTTCGAACTCGACTGCCATGTTTTTTTTCAGAGCGTCGCCTGATCCGAAGTAGTCCACCTGCACAGAGTGATCGATGACCAGATCCACTCGAACGATCGGATTGATCCGCGCAGGATCTCCGCCCATACGCACCATCGCGCCGCGAAGAGCTGCGAGATCTACAACGCAAGGAACGCCTGTGAAATCCTGGAGAACCACTCTGCCTGGTTTGAATGCGAATTCGCGATCGCTCTGTTTGGTGGGATCCCATTTAGTTAAGTTTTCTACATCTTCTTTGTGAATTTGAAATGAGTCTTCATTGCGAAGTGCAGACTCAAGTAGAACGCGAATGGAGTAGGGAAGTTTGGAAACGTTGCCGACACCCTGTTTTTCAAGTGCGTCGAGTCGGAATAGATCGAGTGATCCTGCTTTGGAAGTGAATTTGGCTTTTGCGCCGAAAGAGTTGCTCATGGATCAACGTTCTTTTTTCGAAAAGCGCCTGTCAAGCAGGGACCAGAACGTCGAATCGCGGTTCGCCGGTCAGCCGGACCGGCGAAACGAGCGCCCCTGCGCCGGCAGGGCCGGATTTTTCCGGGCTCTGGCCGGGTAGCCGCTCCAGCCAGCGCGCCATCGGGGCAAAAACAGACACCTGTCCACTGCCACCAGAAATCAGCGCCATGCCCATGCAGGCACGGTTTTGCCCGGTATCAGCGTCAGGCCCTATGTTTCCAATTCCCATGCGAGCTCTAGCTATCGTCTGGATGCAGCCGGTCTGCCGATTCTAACGGGTAGCGTCCCTGGCGGCGCCACTCCAAACGATCATTATTTCAGGCAGGTACCGGGGCCAGACGTTGAATGTCGCCTAACGTCTGAGCCAGCTTTTGATTGTATCTTTGCCGGGGCTCAGTATTTCCGCTCTGAGTACTCCTGGATTCGAAAACTGCGGAACTTCCCTTAAGATATCAGAAGCGTTTACGTATTCACGGGCCATTTTTTGCAGAACGCCGCCACCGATCCCGTGAACAATGTCCACGGTGGTTTCGCCTGCTACAAACGCTTCTTCTATCTCCTTCTCCAGCTTCGCACGCGCATCGTCATAGCGCATTTGCCGGATATGGATCTCTCGCATTAGCGTCTGGTAAAGAGCATCAGGTTGGACTGCCCCTTTCCTCGCAGAATTCCGTAACCGTATGCGAAGGGCAGGGGGCTTGCCCCCTTCGCGTACGCGGCTGCCAGGTCTCCTTGCTGAGGAGGATTAGGAATGCCGCCTACAGGAAGAGCGCGCACGTAAGTGCCGTATAATTTCTCATTCCATTTTCCGTCCTGGAAAGATTTGTATGGAATTCCAGAATCATCCTGAATCACAAGATCGCTCTGGCCCAGGATCACGTCATGAGGAAGTTTCATGCTTTCCCAGCCCAGGATGTAGACTGCAGATTTCATCATTGTATTTCTTCTTCCGATTCCGCGCAGAAAGATTCCCTCGGGGCTTGTGCTTTCTGCGGTTTGCTTTTCAAGACGCATGGACAAGTAGATGAGGCGTTTGTTTTTTCCGTCTTTGCTATCTTTGAACTGAATCAGCACTCCCTTCGTGCGCGGAGCATCTGCGGCAGCAGCGAGCTGGCCTGTTTTTCCAATTCCAATGTCCTGTACATTTTTTACTTCATGGCCAAGGCCGCCGAGCATGATGAGAAAAGCAGGCAGAGTTCCAGTTACGTTTGGATTGTTGAACTCATCGTGCATGATTCTGCTTTGCAGATAGTTGTTTTGTGCCAGAGTCCAGATTGCTTTTCGCGCAGATGCAAGTCCTGATTCTCTCTGTGCTTCTGTCATCTTTTCCAGATGAGGCGCGCTTCCAGGGGGTTCGAGTGCAATGAGTATGTAATCACTTGCACCTGGAAAAAAAGCGTACGCGTTGAGGAAGTCAGCGCCCGAAAGAGGGTAGAGTACATTTCTCGATTTCGCAGATTCCGGCAGATTCTTTTCTCTCCACGCTGCGATAGGCTCCATGTTTTCTTTCTGGATACGAACCCAGAAATCCTTCATCAGCGCCCTGTGGCGATTTACAGCGGGGCTGTCGCTCTTTGGGCCTTCTACTCCGGCGAGGAGTTTTGCAAGCTCATTCCAGTTTTGAGATTTGTCCAGGTCCGCATTCGTGGGAGATACAACAGACGCAATTTCCTGGCCGGCTGTAGTCCCCTGTTCAGTAACTTCTGTCTTGTCCTTCTGAGAAGAACAGGTCATCGCATAGCAAAGTGAAACGATGAGGAGGCTGAGTGTGAAAAGTGAGCGCATATGGTTCATTATCGGTTTGTTGTTATTTGGGCCAGGCAAAAGGACTGATGTTCGCAATGTGGTTCTCTCCAAGAAATACCATCATCAGACGTTCGACGCCCAGGGCAATTCCGGAACATTCAGGCATTTTTTCAATATTTTCAAGGAACTGCGGATCGCCTTTCATTTCAGGTCTTCCTGTTTTCCTGCGAATGTCGTTGAATTCCTTGAAACGTCTCAGGTGTTCTTCTTTGTTTCTCAATTCTTCGTAACCGTTGGCCAGTTCGAGCCCATTCCAGTAGAGTTCGAATCTCTTTGCCAGACCCCGTTCCGTATTGCTGAGAGCTGCGAGTTCTTCCGGATATCCGTTTAGATAGACAGGTTCTGGAATTCGAAGCGATGGCTCGATACGATTGAGAAACAAAGAAAAGAAGAGTTCGTCGTATCGATCCGCCTTTGATCCCAGTTTCATGTCCACGGCGGCTTTGGCCAGGGCGTCCCGCCCCAGTCCTCCGATTCCCTCCCGGGCAAATAGATCGCCTATGGAAATAGTTCGGGGTGTTGCTGGAATTCGAAGACCAGACGGAAGCGGAAAGGAACCTGCCAGATGGACGAGCAGGGAGTTTGTCTCCAGAATCAGGTCTGATTCTGTCGCACCTGGCCTGTACCATTCCAGCATGAGGAATTCTTCCGTATGCTCTGCACCCACATCTCCAGCCCGAAAAGAGTGACAGATCTCGTAGATTGGCACGGGACTTGCCGCCAGGACCGTTTTGAGGTTGTATTCCGGGCTCGTGATCAGGTAGCCTTCTGTGCCCCCCGATGGGCCGGCGGGGCTTTTTCGATCGCCCGTAGCGTGCACCTGGAAGCTGTCGATGAATGGTTCCACGGCTCCGGTGGGGTTCAGTGCCGGGGTTTGGACCTCCAGATAGCCTCTGGAATCAAAAAATGCCCGGATTTGGCCGAGGAAGGACTGCCTGAATCGTAGAATTTCAACGGAAAGAGTCTGAATCATGGAACCTGCCCACCAGGGCATGGGTCTAAGAGGCAATTCCCGATCAGGGAGTCAAAAAAAAGCGAAGTTTAAACGATTAAAATGGTTGATCAGGGCGAGTAGATG
>Ga0268298_10002762_pt1 | contig 18719 bp, 14 predicted proteins | sample WWTPWeurt_MetaG_FD_194462 | JGI IMG/M metagenome (GOLD analysis project Ga0268298, IMG submission 194462) | Activated sludge microbial communities from WWTP in Nijmegen, Gelderland, Netherland - WWTP Weurt | ecosystem: Engineered > WWTP > Aerobic digester > Activated sludge | place...
TCCCGGGATGAAGCCCTCGACCATGACCTCGTCGTCGTACTCGCTGGCGAAGAGCACCGCTGCCTCGAACTCCTCCGGCCGCTTGACCACCGTCAGGCCGACGGTGCTGCCCTGCTTACTGGGTTTAACCACGACGGGCCAGCCGAGTTCCTTCCCGGACTCGGCGACGCTCACCGGGGCCATCCGCCAGCGGGGGGTGGGGACGCCGGCGTCGCGGAAGAGGCGCTTGGAGGCGTCCTTGTCCATCGCCACCGCGGAGCCGAGGGGGCCGCTCCCGGTGTAGGGGACGCCGAGGGTCTCGAGCAGGGTCTGGATGGTGCCGTCCTCGCCCCGGCCGCCGTGAAGCACCAGGAAGACGGCGTCGGCTTCCCGGACCTCGGGGAGCGCGCCCAGCGACGTCAGCAGGAAGGTCCGCTCCCGGTCGGCGAGCTCGGTCACCGAGGGCCAAGTGGTGCCCACCCGGCCCAGGAGGTGGTCGGTCTCCCGTGATTCGGGGACGAATCCGGAGACGGTATCCACCACGACCACGTCGTGGCCGGAGGCCCGGAGCGCGGGGACGACCTGCCGGGCCGAGGCCAGGGCGACGTCGCGCTCGGCAGAGGCGCCGCCAGTGAGGACGGTGATCCGGATCGTGGGGCTCGCGGCTCGGGGTGGGTGAATCGTAAACGGGAAGCGGGAAGCGGGAAACGGGAAGCGGGAAACGGCTGGATCACCGCTTCCCGCTTCCCGGCAGGTGCCTGTCGCGGCCCCGGACGGGCGCGCTGTCCGCTTCCCGCGCGGCGCGGAGCGCCGCGCTAGCGCGTCCCGATCATCTGCTGCAGGATGTCGTACCGGCTCACGATGCCGATCAGCTTGCCGTCCTTCTGGATGAGGGCGGCGGGGCTCTCGCGGGTGAGCAGGGTGGCCAGGCGGTCGGTCTGGGTGAGGGCGTCGACGACGGGGAAGGGGCCGTCCATGACCTCGCGCACCGGGCGGTCGAGGAGGGCGGGCTGGGCGAGGGCGCGGGTCATGAGGGTGTTCTCGATGAGCCCGCCGACGCACTGGCCGGCCTCGAGCACGGGGATCTGGCTCACGCCCCAGGTGCTCATGAGGTTGAGCGCCTGGCGCACCGCGGCGGCGGGGGCCACGCTCACCAGCGCGGGGCTGTTGGCGGGGCGGCGCTGCAGCAGCTGCTCCACGGTGATGCGCGGGGCGTCGAGCAGCTGGTTCTCCTGCATCCACTCGTCGTTGAAGACCTTGGAGAGGTAGCGCTCGCCGGTGTCACAGAGGATGGTGACGACCAGCGCCTGCGGGTCGTCGAGCTCGCGGGCGATCTCGAGCGCCAGCGCCACGTTGAGGCCGGCGGAGCCGCCAAGGAGCATGCCTTCCTCGCGGGCCAGGCGGCGGGCCATGACGAAGGCGTCGCGGTCGGGCACCTGGCGGAACTCGTCGACCTGGTCGAACCAGATGGTGCTCGGGATCTTGTCGCCGCCGATGCCTTCCACCTTGTAGGGGTAGCCTTCGCCCAGCGTCTTGGTCTTGCTGAAGCCGGTGTAGAGGGAGCCCTGCGGGTCGCCGGCGATGACCCGGACCTTCGGGTTCTTCTCCTTGAGGTACTTGCCGGTGCCGCTCACGGTGCCGCCGGTGCCGGCGCCCGCCACGAAGTGGGTGACCCGGCCCTCGGTCTGGGTCCAGATCTCGGGGCCGGTGGTCTCGTAGTGCGCCTGCGGGTTCACCTGGTTGTAGAACTGGTTGGCCAGCACGGCGCCCGGCGTGTCATGGACGATCTGCTTGGCCTTGTTGACGTAGTTGTCGGGGTGGTCGGGCGGCACGGCGGTGGGGGTGATGACCACCTCGGCGCCGTAGGCCTTGAGCAGCCGCACCTTCTCCTGCGACATCTTGTCGGGCATGGTGAAGATGCAGCGATAGCCCTTGAGCGCCGCGGCGAGCGCGAGCCCCACGCCGGTGTTGCCGCTGGTCCCCTCGACGATGACCCCGCCGGGCCGGAGCTCCCCCCGCTGTTCCGCGTCCTCGATGATCCGGAGCCCGATCCGGTCCTTCACCGACCCGCCCGGGTTGGCGTACTCCGCCTTGCCGTACACCGGCGTCCGGAGGCCCGCGCCCACGCGGCCGAGCCGGATGAGCGGCGTCCAGCCGATGGTGGGGAGGACGGAGTCGTAGGGCTTGAGATGGGGAGGGGTCACGGGCCAGGGTCCGAGGTGTCGGGGAGGGGAACTTACAGCGGGAAACGGGAAACGGGAAACGGGAAGCGTCGGGGGAAGGGGGAACGGGGAAGGGTCGCTCAGCCCCCCTTCCCGCTTCCCGTCCGGCGCGTGACAACGTCGCCGGCCTGGAGACTTGTCCCTTTCCCGCGCGCTCCCGCCGCGTGCAACGCGGCGGGAGCGCGCTAGGGCGTCATCCCCCCGGCCTCGGGGTGGCGGAAGTGGACCGGCTGCAGGAAGAGCGCGCCGACGGGGGTGCCGTTCTGCAGGGCGGGGGCAAAGCGGAACGACGGCACCGCGGCGAGCGCGGCGGAGTCGAGCGCGGGGTACCCGGATGACTCCGCCAGGCGGGTGGAGTCGGGCGTGAGCGTGCCGGTCTCGTCCACGAAGAGCCGGAGCACCACCTTGCCCTCGATGCCGCGGCCGTAGAGGGTGGCGGGGTATTCCACCGGCGAGGTGGGGTTGATCACCACCGGCGGGTCGTCGCCGCGGCGGGCGGTGGATTGGTCGGGGAGGGCCACGGTGTTGCCGTCGCCGCGGCTGCAGCCCGCGATGATGCCCAGCGCGGCGAGCGCGAGTCCGAAACGGGAAACGGGAAGCGGGACGCGGGTCCGGTTCACTTGCCGAGGCGTCCCACGTCGAAGAGCAGCAGGGCCGCGACGCCCAGCGCGGTGATCAGCAGCCATACCAGGAACCCTTTCGCCATCCGCACGAGGAACATCGTCACCGCCGCCACGCCGAAGGCGATGGCCGCGTGGGTGCCCGCGGTGCCGGGGGGGCTGCCCTGGCCCAGCGAGACGCCCGCCGCCATGCCGCCGAACACCGCCGCGAAGAGGAGGACCTTCCCGATCTTGATCACCAGCATCACCAGCAGCACCAGCACCACCGCGACGATCATGGTGGGGACGTTGACGCCGGCGAGGAGGCGGTCGAGGAGATCCATGGCGGGACGGTGGCAGGGCGGCAGGGCGGTAGCCTCCCGCCCTACCCCTCCGAGCGCCGCTTGAGGTCCGCGAGGAGGTTGAGGGCCTCGAGCGGGGTCATCCGTTCCACGTCCGTGCCCTTGAGCTGCTCCACGACCGGGTGGGGCCGGGTATCGCCGAAGAGGGCGAGCTGGCCGGGGTCGCTGACCGGGGGCTCGCCGGGCACCACGCGGTGGTCGCCCTCGAGGGTGCGCAGCACCTCGCGGGCGCGGCGCACCACCTGGCCCGGCAGGCCGGCCAGCTGGGCCACGTGGATGCCGTAGCTGCGGTCGGTGCCGCCGGCCTCGAGGCGGTGCAGGAAGATCACCTGGTCGCCCGCCTCGCGGACGGCCACGTTGAGGTTGCGGGCGTGGGCCAGCTCCTCGGGGAGCTGCATCAGCTCGTGGTAGTGGGTGGCGAACATGGTGCGGCAGCCGGTGACGTCGTGCAGGTGCTCGCTCACCGCCCAGGCGATGGCCACGCCATCGTAGGTCGAGGTGCCGCGGCCGATCTCGTCGAGCAGCACCAGGCTCCGCTTGGTGGCGTTGTGCAGGATGGCGCTGGTCTCGCTCATCTCCACCATGAAGGTCGACTGCCCGCGGGCCAGGTTGTCGCTGGCGCCCACGCGGGTGAACAGCCGGTCCACCACGCCGATCTCCGCCGCCTCCGCCGGGACGTAGCTCCCCAGCTGGGCCAGGATCACGCACAGCCCGATCTGGCGCAGGATGGTGCTCTTGCCGGCCATGTTGGGCCCGGTGACCAGCAGCAGCCGCTCGGCGGGATCGAAGCGGACGTCGTTGGGGATGAAGGTCTCGCGCGGCATGAGCCGCTCGATGACCGGGTGGCGGGCCTGGCGCAGGGTGAGCGAGAGGCCGTCGTGCACCGCGGGGCGGACGTAGCGGTGCTGCACCGCGGTGTCGGCCAGGGAGGCCCAGACGTCGAGCCGCGCCAGCGCGCCGGCGGTGCGCTGCACCCGCGCGGTGGCCTGGCCCACCTGCTCGCGCAGCCGGCTGAAGATCGCGGCCTCGCGCTGGCCGATCTTCTCCTCCGCGCCGAGGACCTTGGCCTCGTAGCTCTTGAGCTCGGGGGTGACGTAGCGCTCGGCGCCGGCCAGGGTCTGCCGCCGCTCGTAGTCGGCGGGGACCTTGTCGGCGTGGGCGTTGGTGATCTCCAGGTAGTACCCGAAGACCTTGTTGAAGCCCACCTTGAGCGACGGGATGCCGGTGCGGTCGCGCTCGCGCTGCTGCAGGGTGGCGATGTACTGCTTGCCGCCGTCGCGGAGGTCGCGCAGCTCGTCGAGCTCGGTGTCGTAGCCGGGGCGGATCACGTCGCCGTCGGCGAGGACGGCGGGGGGCCGCTCGGTGAGGCCGGCGGCGAGCTCCTGGCCCAGGTCGGCGAGGAGGTCGAAGTCGTCGAGCACGGCGCCGAGGGCGGTGCTCCGGTCGCGGTCGGCGAGGCCGGTGAGCGCCTCGAGCACGTCGGGGAGGCGGAGGAAGCTGTCGCGCAGGGCGCCGAGCTCGCGCGGGGTGGCGCGGCCGGCGGCGGCGCGGCCGGCCAGGCGCTCCAGGTCGCGGACGCCCTGCAGCGCCTCGCGGATGCGGCCCCGGCCGCGGCCGTCGGTCACCAGCACCTGCACCGCGTCGAGCCGCTGGTCGATGGCGGCGGGGTCGCGGAGCGGCGAGAGCACCATGCGGCGGAGCAGCCGGGCGCCCATCGGCGTCATGGTGGTGTCGAGCACCTCGAGCAGGGTGGTGTGGCGGGCGCCGGCGCGCAGCGGCTCCACCAGCTCCAGGTTGCGGCGGGTCATCTCGTCCACCCAGAGGTGCACCTGGGAGCGGCGCACCTCGGGGCGGTGCAGGTGGGGCAGGCCGGCGGGCTGCAGCTCGTGCACGTAGCGGAGCAGCGCGCCGGCGGCGCCCACCGCCGCGGCATCGTCGGGGCCCAGGCCCAGCCCGTCGAGGCTGGCCAGGCCGAAGCGGCGCGCCAGCTCGGTGCGGGCCAGCTCGGGGTCGAACTCCCACTTCTCGCGGGTGGTGCGGAGCACGCCGTCCTCGAGCCGGAGCGCGGTGTCGCCGCCCACCACCACCTCCGCGGGCGCCATCCGCGCCACCGCCTCCTCGAGCCCGCCCTCGACGAGGGTCTCCAGGATGAACTCGCCGGTGGAGAGGTCGATGGCGGCGAGGCCGGAGGACGGCTCGGTGGCCGCGACGGCGAGGAGGAAGTTGTTGCGCACGCCCGGCAGGCAGTTCTCGTCGAGGACGGCGCCGGGGGTGATGGTCTCGATGACTTCGCGGCGGACGATGCCCTTGGCGAGCTTGGGATCCTCCACCTGCTCGCAGATGGCCACCCGGAAGCCGGCGGCGATGAACTGGCGCAGGTAGTCGGCGGCGGCCTTCACCGGCACGCCGGCGAGGGGCACGCCGTCGCCGCGGGCGGTGAGGGTGATGTTGAGCACCCGCGCCGCCACCTCGGCGTCGTCGAAGAACATCTCGTAGAAGTCGCCCATGCGGAAGAAGAGGATCGCGTCCCGGTGGCGGGACTTGATCTCCCGGTACTGCTGCATGAGCGGGGTGCCGCTGGCGTCGGCCGCCTTGCTCACGGCTCCGGCACCACGAAGGGCGAGTGGCGGAGCTTGCGGCGGATCTGCTCCGCGGCGGCGGTGGCGGCGGCGCGATCGGCGTAGGGGCCGGCGCGCACCTTGAAGAGCGCGCCTTCCTTGACGGTGTAGGCCTTGAAGCCGGCGTTGCGCAGGTCGCCCATGATCTTGTCGGCGCCGGCCTGGGTGTTCACCGCGGCCACCTGCACCCCGAAGCCGGTGCGGGCCGGGGTGGCGGGGGGCGCGGGGGTGGCGGCGGTATCCGGGGCGGGGCGCGCGGTGTCGGCCGGCTGGGGATTGGTGCAGCGGCTGTTGAGGAACTCGAGCCGGTTGCGCAGCTCCACGTCGTCGGCGGCGCGCTCCATCCCGATGGCCAGCCAGGCGCAGGCCTCGTCACGCTTCTTCTGGTCGAAGAAGGCGCGCGCGGCCCACTCGGCCGCCATGCCGAGGGCGGGGGAGTCGGGGTAGTCGTTGCGGATGCGCTCGAGCTGCCGGGTGGCGCCGGGGAGGTTGCCGGCGGCGTAGTCGAGCAGCGCCAGGCGGTAGATGGCGTCGTCGGCCCAGTCGCTGGTGGCGTACTCCACCGACACCCGGGTGTAGGTGCGGCGCATCTCGTCGATGCTGCGGCTCACCAGCCCCATGGTGTAGAGCACCTGGGGATAGAGGGTGTCGGTGGGCGGGGTCTGGCGGAGCAGGTTGGTGACCAGCACCCGGGCGGAGTCGCTGCCTCCCTCCTGCGCAATGCGGAGCGCGTCGACGAGCCGGGGGTCGGACTGGCCCGCCGCGGCCGCGGGGAGGTGGAGCGCGAGGGCGAGGAGTGCGGTCGCGGCGGTACGGCGGTAGGGCGGTACGGCGGTCGCGGTGCCCAGCCAGTTCCAGGTCATCGTGTTGCTCCATGCATGGTCGAACCGTCCAACCGCCGAACCGACGAACCGTCCTGCCGCCGAGCCGCCGAGCCACCCAATCGCAGGACCAGACCGAGCATCACCCCGGTCTCGTCGGAGACGCGGGTGCCCTTGAGGGCGGCGTCGGCCTCCAAGGTAGCGCGGAGGGTGGCGCGGAGCCGTGCGCCGGACCACGTCTCGGCGGCGCGGCTCCAGTTCCGGGCGACGACCTTCCAGTCGCCGATGCCGAAGGGGCGGACGGCGCGGAAGCGGTCCATGAGTGCCCGCTCCAGCGCGCCGCCGCGGCTGCCCTTCTCGTAGTGGGCGCGGGCGAGCCGCATGCCCACCAGCGCGGTGCCGAGGGCGGTGATCATCTTGACGCCGGTCATGCCGGCCTGCTCCAGCACCTGGCGGCCGAGGCTGATGGCGCGCGGGGTATCGTCGGCGATCAGCGCCTCGATCCAGTCCTCGAGCGTCTCGCCGTGGCGGATGCCGACCAGCTCGCCCACGGTGTCGCGGCTGACGGGGCCCTGGTCGGCGATGCTGGAGAACTTCTCCAGCTCGGCGCGCAGGGTGCCGAGGTCGTAGCCCACGGCGAGCGCCAGGTGCTCGGCGGCGCCCTCGCCGAAGGTGAGGCCCATCCCCTTGGCGTGCCAGGCGAGCCAGCGGGCCACGCGATCGGGGGGGAGGGGATCCAGCTGCACCGCGAAGCTCCGGGCGGCGATGGCCGCGTCGGGCTCCCAGTGGCGGTCCTTCTCGGGGTTGGGCGCGCCCTCGACGAGGATGAGCACCGTCTCGGCGGCGGGATTGGCGAGGTACTTCTGCAGCACCTCGTGGGTCGCGGCCTTCTTCTTCCACGCCTCGATGTCGCGGATCACCACCACCCGCCGGCTGGCGAGCATGGGGAGGGTGTTGACGAGGGCGTGGAGCTCCTCGGGCGCGAGGCCCTGGGCGGCACGCTGGTCGAAGTTGAAGTCGCGTTCGTGCGGCTCGAGGGCCCGGTCGAGGATGGCCCGGACGGCTTCATCCTTGAGGATGTCCTCGGCGCCGCAGAGGTAATAGACGGGGGCCAGCTCGCCCTTACCCAGTGCGCGGAGGAGGTCATCGTAGGCACGGGCGGACATGGGGGAATTGTACCGGGACGGGGCGGTGGGGCGGTAGGGCGGTAGGGCGGTAGGGCGGTAAGGCGGTAAGGCGGTAGGGCGGTAACGGCGGGATCAGGGGCGGGTGCGCTCGTAGATGACGAAGGGCATGCCGGGGATGACGCGGGGCTGGGCGACGACCATGGGCTGGACTTCGGCGGCGATGGGCTCGGGGAGGACGGTGAAGTCCCGGGCGTTCATCGCGGCGAGGATGGCGAGGAGGAGCACCGCGGCGGTGGCGGCCCAGGGGGAGACCCGGGGCGGCAGCGGTTCGGGGACGGCCTCGCCACTCAGGATGCGCGCCTCGAGGCCGGCCAGGAAGGCGGGGGACGGGGCGATGTCGGCGCCGCGGAGGACCTCGGTGCCCTCGCGCACGGCACGATCGAAGGCGGCGCAGCCGGCGCAGACCTCGAGGTGATCGTCCATGTCGGCGGCAAGCTCCGGATCGTGTCCATCACGATACGCGGAGTAGCGGCGCCGGAAGTCCCGGCAGTCCATGAGGCTCGGATGTCGCAGTTAGAAAGGTGGCGCTGCGGGGGAACCCACGCCACATCTTGCCCTTATACCGCTTTCGCCGTCCAATGTTCCGGGCGTCACGGGTGCCCGGAGATCGGCCCATCCGGGGGCGGCCGCGCCGGGCCGCGCCCTCAGTCCAGGTGGGGCGAGATCAGCTCCGCGAAGCTCTGCCGGGCGCGGTTGAGGCGGCTCTTCACGGTGCCGAGGTTGCAGTGCATGATCTCGGCGATCTCCTCGTAGCTCTTCCCCTCGAGTTCGCGCAGCACGAACACCTCGCGGTGGTGGCTGGAGAGCCGGGCCACCGTCTGGTCCACGAGGGCGCGCAGGTGGCGCTGCTCGTAGAGGTAGTCGGGGCGGCTGGCGGCGTCCTCGTACTCGACCGGGCGGGGCTCCTCGTCCTCGGTGGCGCGGCCCTGGTCGAAGGCGATGAGGGGGGAGCGGCTGCGGTTGCGGAGCTCGTTCTTGGCGAGGTTGCTGGCGATGGTGTAGACCCAGGTGCTGAACTTCCGGGTCCGGTCGAAGCGGTCGAGGTGGCGGTACACCCGCAGGAAGGCCTCCTGCACCAGGTCTTCCGCGCGCTCCCGGTCGCCGATCATCCGGTACACGAAGTTGAGCAGCCGGACCTGGAAGCGGCCCACGATCTGCCCGAAGGCGCGCGGGTCCCCGGCGAGATGCGCCTCGATGAGCGCATTGATCTAGGGCTGGGGGGCGGGCGGCGTGGCCGGGGCCGCGGCGGGGGGCCGCCGGACGCCGGTCAGGGCAGACTTCAGGAACCGAAGCAGCGCCATCGAGTTACCTCGTCTGGCCGCGCCCGGGGGCGCGGAAGGCCTGCAGGTACAGCAACGAGACCAGGGTCTTGCCGTCCTGGATCTCGCCCCGCTCGATCAGGGCCAGCACCTCGGACCAGGGGGTGGGGCAGAGCTCGAGGAACTCATCGTGCTCCCGCTGGTGCTGCCCCTCCTCCAATCCGCCGGCCACGAACAGGTGGATTCGTTCGTCGGTGAAGCCGGGGGTGGTGAAGATGGTGGTGAGCCGCTCCAGCCGGCTCGCCCGCATTCCCGTCTCCTCCAGCAGCTCCCGCCGGGCGCACTGCTCCGGCTGCTCCCCCGGATCCAGCCGGCCCGCCGGGATCTCCCAGATCACCCCGCCCGCCGCGTGGCGGAACTGCCGGATGAGGAGCACCCGAGGGTCCGGGGTGGCCGGATCATCCAGCATGGGGACGACGGCCGCGGCGCCGGGATGACGGATCATCTCCAGCTGGCCGGTGCTGCCGTCGGGGAACCGCACCGTCTCGACGTCGAGGTGGATCACCCGCCCCGTGTACTTCCGTTCCGAGCCGATCAGCGCCATGGGCGGAACATGGGCGCCCCGCCCCGGGGTCACAAGAGTAGGTCCGGGGAAGGGGAGGGGCAATGCTGGATATGGGAAGGTTGGACAACGCCGGGAAGCGGGAAGCGGCCCTCCCGTACGCGGTGATCACGGATGACACCTGCCGGGAAACGGGCTCCAACCCGTCGCCGGAGCTCCGCTTCCCGTTTCCCGCTTCCCGCTTCCCGTCAGTTCACCGCTGCCCCGTCCAGCCCCACGGCGACCACCGGCCCGAGGTTCAGGGCTTCGAGGCCGGGGCGGATCCTGGCGGCGTCGCCGACCACGACGACGTGGAGGCGTTCGGGGTCGTAGCTGGCGCGGGCCACGCGCTGCACGTCGGCAGCGGTGACGGCGAGGACCTGCTTCACGTAGCGGTCGTACCAGGTGACGGGGAGGCCGTAGGTGAGCAGCTCCTCGACCTGGTCGCCCATCTGGCCCGCGGTCTCGAACTCGCCGGGGAGGCCGAAGGCGATGTAGTTGCGGGCCCGGGCCAGCTCGACGTCGCTCACCGGCGCGTCGCGGATGGCGTTGAGCTCCTTGAAGAACTCCACCAGCGAGCTGTCGGTGACGTCGCTGCGGACGGCGGCGCGGGCGGTGAAGGGGCCGGGGAGCGGGCGCCAGGCGAAGCCGGAGCCGGCGCCGTAGGTGTAGCCCTTCGTCTCGCGCAGGTTCTGGTTGAGCCGCGAGGAGAACGAGCCGCCGAGGATGGTGTTCATCACCTCGATGGCGGCGTAGTCGGGGGTGGAGCGATCGAGGCCGGGGCGCCCGATCATGATGACCGACTGGGCGGCGCCGGGCTTGTCGACCAGGTAGATGGTCCGGCGGCTCGGGGCCTCGGGGGCCGGGGGCACCGGGGCACGGAGCGCCGCCATGCGGTTGGCGCGCCAGGGGCCGAAGCGCTTGCCGATCTCGGCGCGGGCCTCGGCGAGGGAGATGTCGCCGGTGATGATGAACTCCGACTGGTCGGGGCGCACCACCCGCTGGTAGAAGCCGCGCACGGTGGCGGAGTCGAGCCGGGCGGTGCCGGCCGAGTCGCCGTTGATGGGGCGGTGGTAGGGGTGCGCCGCCGGGAAGACGATGGCGCCGAAGGCCAGGCTTGCCATGCCGTTGGGCTGGTCGCGCGCGGCGAGGATCGCGGCGAGGCGGAGGTCGCGTTCGCGGCTGACGTCGCTGCTCCGGAAGCCGGGGCGGAGGGCCACGTCGGCGAGGAGGTCGAGCGCCGGGCCGAGGGTGCGGCGCGGGGTGTTGAGGCTGAGGTAGAGGTAGTCCCAGTCGGCGGCGACGGAGAGCTCGGCGCCGAGGAAGGCGGCTTCGGCGGCGATGCCGAGGCCGTCGCGGGCGCCGGCGGCTTCATCGAGCATGCCGGCGGTGAAGGTGGCGAGGCCGGGGAGGTCGCCGTCGAGGCGGGCGCCGCCCTTCACGCGCAGGGTCACCTGCACCAGCGGCACCTCGTGCATGGGGACCACGCGGAGGGAGGCGCCGTTGGGGAGCCGGGCCTGCTGGATGGCGGGGAGCGTGAGGCTGGCGGGCGGCGTCACCGCCGGGACCTGGGCGCGGTCGAAGCCCTGGGCGCGGGCGCCGGTGGCGAGCAGCAGCGCGGCCGCCAGGGCGGCCAGGGGTCGGGTGATCGGCGTCATGGCGTCCCCTTCACCGGCGTGGCGGCGAGTTCGGGCTTGCCCTGCGGCACCACGCTGAGGGTGACGCGGGGCTGGGTCAGGTACCGCGTGGCGACGCGCTGGATGTCGGCGGCGGTGATGGCGCGGTAGCGGGCCAGGTCGGCGGCGAAGCCGTCGGCGTGGCCGGTGCGGACGAAGTAGCCGTTCAGCATGTCGGCCTTGCCGTTGACGGTCTCGATCCGGCGGAGGAACGAGGCCTCGAGGGCGTTGATGGCCTGCTCCAGCTCGCGGGCGGTGGGGCCCTCGGCGGCCAGGCGGCGCAGCTCCCGGTCGATCGTGGGCTGCAGCCCGGTGAGGGCCTGCTCCGGCTTGGCGGTGGCCACCACCCAGAAGTCGCCGCCGACGCGCTTGCCGTCCTGGTAGGCCCAGACGCTGGAGGCGGTCTGGTCGTCGTGCACCAGGGCCTCGGTGAGGCGGCTGTTCTTCTCGCCGGCGAGCAGGTAGGCGAGCAGCTCGAGCGGGGCGTCGTCGGGGGTCAGCCCGGGGACGGTGGGCCAGACGTAGTAGAGCCGCGCCAGCTGCACCCGGTCCTCGAGCACCGCGGCGGTGTCGCGGGGGAGGGCCACGGCCGCGGCGGTGGTGCGCTCGATGGCGGGCCCGCGGGGGATCTCGCTGAAGTACTGCCGCGCCAGGCGGAGCACCTCCGCCGGCTGCACGTCGCCGGCCACGACCAGCGAGGCGTTGTTGGGCGCGTAGTAGCGGCGGAAGAAGTCCTTCACGTCCTCGACCGACGCGGCGGAGAGGTCGGCCATGGAGCCGATGACGGGCCAGGAGTAGGGGTGGCCCGCGGGGTAGAGCAGGGCGAGGATGGTCTCGTTGGCCAGGCCGTAGGGCTGGTTCTCGTTGCTCTGGCGGCGCTCGTTCTTCACCACGTCGCGCTGCAGGTCCACCTTCTCGCCGGTCATGGTGGGGAGCAGCCAGCCCATGCGGTCGGCCTCCAGCCAGAGCATCAGCGGGAGGGCCGTGGCGGGGCCCCATTCGTAGTAGTTGGTGCGGTCCTCGGTGGTGGAGCCGTTGTTGTTGGCGCCGGCCCCCTCGAGGAGGCGGTCGAAGGCGGGGTACTCGGCGTTCTGGGAGCCCATGAACATCAGGTGCTCGAACAGGTGCGCGAAGCCGGTGCGGCCGGCCTTCTCGTCGCCGGAGCCGACGTGGTACCAGACGTTCACGGCGACGGTGGGGACACTGTGGTCCTCGTGGACGATCACCGTGAGCCCGTTGGGCAGGGTGTCCACGGTGACGGGGACCCGGAGCGCCGGGGCCTGGGCCGCCGCCGGCGGCGCGAGCAGGGCCGCCAGCAGCAGGACGCGGGCGGGGGGACGGAGCAGCATGGGATGGACTCTCCAAGCGGGACGCGGCGGGGTGCTGGCGTGAACCCCGCCATGGGTCGAGAATAATAGCGGGCCCGGCTCCCCTCCGGCCCCGGCAAGGACGGTCCATGGCGGCAGTGGTGGTCGCAGGCGCTCCAGGGCAGCCGCGCGATGACGTGACGCGGTGGCTGGCGGCGGCGGCGGTGGTGTGGGGCGGGTGGGCGCTGTTCGCGCTGCTCGGGCCGTTCGCCGAGTGGAGCATCCCCTGGCGCTACGCCGGCTTCGGCTTCTCCACCGCGGTGGAGGGGGCGCTGTTCTGGCGGGCGGCGCGGCGCGCCGACCTGGGCCCGCGGCTGCGGCTGGCGCTCGGGATCTCCGCCGCGGCGTTCGGGGTGAGCGCCTTCTCCTACCTGTACAGCGGCGCCGCCACCCTCGGGGCGCTGCCGCCGTTCCCCACGCTGCTCGACGACGTGCTCACCTTCGCCACCTACGGCATCGCGGTGGTGGGGCTCCTCTGCTGGCCGCTGGCGCCGCTGCCGCGCGGGCGGTGGTGGCACTTCGGGCTCGACGCCACCATCGGCATCGCGGGCATGGGGCTCTTCTTCTGGGTGCTGTCCACGCTGCCCGGGGACCCGGTGGGCGCCCCGTCGCAGCGCGGGTTCCTGCTGGCGCTGAGCGCGGCGCAGCTGCTCGACCTGGTGGCGCTCAACGTGGTGCTGGTGCGCGGGCTGCCGCTGCCCACGCCGCGCGCGTTCCGGATGTACATGGCCGCCCTCGGCCTCGAGGTGGTGAGCCTGGTGGTGATCCAGTACTTCGCCGCCACCCTGCCCCCCTACAGCGTGAGCCGCTACGACGACGCGCTCTACATCGTGGTCCAGCTGCTGTACGTCCTCGCCGGGCTGCTGATCCTGCATGACCCGGTGGAGGAGCCGGCGCCGTCACCGCTGCCGCCGTGGCTGCTCACCTTCAACCCGCTGCCGCTGCTGGCCATCGCGGGCGTGGCGGCGCTCTTCCTGTCCGAGGTGACCCGCGGCGACGGGGCGATCGAGACCGTGCTCGCGCTCGGGCTCGTGGTGCTGGTGGCGCTGCAGACGATCCGCCTCGTGGCGACGGTGTGGGAGAACGCGCGGCTGGTGCAGCATGAGGCGGCGCTGCAGGCGGAGAAGCTCGAGGCGCTGCGCCGGATCTCGGGCGGGATCTCGCACGAGTTCAACAACATGCTCACGGCGGTGATCGGCCACGCCGAGCTGGGCCTGACGGAGGTGGATCCGGGCAGCCGGGTGGGGCGGGACCTCGAGGGGATCCGTGCCGCGGCGGAGCGGGCCTCGGTGCTCACCCGGGAGCTGCTGGCGTACAGCGGGGGCCAGTTCACCGGCCGGGAGGGGCTGGACCTGGGCGCCGAGCTGCAGCGGCAGGCGCCGCGGATCCGGCAGGCGGCGGGAAGCCGGGTGTCGGTGATCGTGCAGCTCCCGGACGGGCCCACGCGGGTCATCGGCGACCGGGCACAGCTGGCGGAGATGGTCCTCGCGCTGGCGCGCCACGCCGAACGCCGGATGCCGTCGGGGGGGACCCTGACCCTGGAGCTGCAGCGCGTGCTGCTGCAGGCGCCGGTCGGGGTGGCGGCCGGCACCCTCCCGGCCGGGGCGTACCTGCGGCTGGCGGTGACCGACACGGGGCCCGCGCTGCCCCGGCCGGCGGTGGAGCGGATCTTCGAGCCCTTCTCCACCTCGGCCGACAGCGGGATCCCGGCGCTTGGCCTGGCGGCGGTGCAGGGGGTGGTGGCGGCGCACGGCGGCGGCATCGTGGCCGCAAGCGAACCGGACCAGGGGCTGCAGCTCACGCTCTACCTGCCGGAGGCGGCATAGGCCCCGGCCACGGACGGCGCCGCCTGCCCCACCCGCCCGGCCGAAGGGCCAACGGAACCCCGCGCAGGGGGTTGCCGGCCAGCCGCCGGGACGGCCGTCCTTCTGCGGCGGCGTCCGCGCGGTAGATTCCCCGGCAGCTTTCCGCCCACCCTGATCGCCGTCCCTCACCCGTTGCACCCGCGGACGCCGATGCTCGACGCCGTCGCCCATCCCACGCTCCGCCCCGCCCCCCAGCGGGCCGCCGCCGCCGTGCCGGCGTGGATCTGGGCCAGCGGCGCGTTCCTGGTGCTGGCCAGCGTGGTGCTGGCATTGCCACGATGGGTGGAGCCCCCGGAGACCGGGCTGCTGGTGCTGTTTGAGGTGCGGCTGCTGATCGAGGGGGCGGCGTACCTCTGGGCGGCGGGGCGGCGGGAGCTGCCGCGCGCGCTGCGCGGCGTGCTGCGGCTGACGGGCGGCATCTCGGTCGTCTCGCTGCTCACCAACCTCCCGCTCTTCTGGGTCTCGGGGCGGGCGCCGGAGTGGCTCGGGCTCGCCCTCGACGGCTGGATGTTCCTTTCCTACATGCTCTCGGCGCTGGCGCTGCTGCTGTGGCCCCGGGTGGTGGCGCGGCGCTGGGACGCGCTCACGCTGCTGCTCGACCTGGTGATCACCGCCGGCGCGATGGGCGCGCTGGTGCTGATCGAGGTGACCTTTCCGCTGGCGGACGCCACGCCGGATGTCGCGGAGACGCGGTGGTCGCTGATCTACGGGCTGGCGCAGGTGGCCTCGCTGGCGGGGCTGTCGGTGATGGTGGTGCGGGGCCGGCCGATGCCGTCCCGGCGGGCGTTCTGGTGGTTCGTGGGGGCGCAGGCGGCGTACCTCCCGGCGCTGCTGCTCTCCCAGCTGGGGATGGCGGAGGTGATCACCAAGGTGGCGGGGCGGGTGCTCTATGTGCTCGGGGTGCTGCCCGCGCTGGTGGCGGCGGTGCATATCCGGCGGGACCCGGTGGACCTCGAACCCGCCACCGCGGGGCCGCTGTGGCTCCGGGACCTGAGCCCGCTGCCACTGGTGACGCCGGTGCTGGTGGTGGTGGCGCTGCTCCACGCCATGACGGAGGGGCCCCCGAGCCGGGTGCAGCCGCTGGTGGCGATGCTGATCGTCACCACCCTGCTGCTGGTGATCCGGGTGCTGCTCTCGGCGGGGGAGAGCGCGGCGCGGCTGCGGGAGGAGGCGGAACGGGAGCGGCGGCTGCAGCGGGAGAAGCTGGCGACGGTGGGGCGGCTGGCCGGCGGGCTGGCGCACGAGTTCAACAACATGATGACGGTGGTGGCGGGGCACGCCGAGTTCGCCGAGCGAGCGGTGCCGGCGGGGCACGCGGCCCACGAGGACCTGGCGATCATCCGGGAGCAGTCGGAGCGCGCGGCGCGGCTGACCCGCCAGCTGCTCTCGTTCAGCGGGCAGCAGGTGTTCCGGCTGGAACCGGTGCCCATCGGGCGGCTGCTGGCGGAGCTGCGGCCGCTGCTGGAGCCGGCGGTGGCGCTCGCGCCGGCGCCGGGGGTGGAGTTCCTGGCGGTGCGGGCCGACCTGCCGCTGCTCACGGCCGCGCTGCAGCAGCTGGCCCGCAACGCGGTGGAGGCGGGCGGCGCCGCGCCGCCGGTGCTGCAGCTGACGGCGGTCGCGTTCGCCACGCGGCTGGAGAGTCCCTACCTGCCGGTGCCGGCCGGGCGCTACCTGGCGCTGGCGCTGCGCGACACCGGCAGTGGCATCGCGGTGGAGGACCTGCCGCGACTGTTCGACCCGTTCTTCACCCGCAGGCCGGTGCACAGCGCGGGCGGGCTCGGGCTGGCGGAGGTGTACGGGGTGGCGGTGGGGCACCACGGGGGGATCACCGTGGCCAGCGCGGTGGGGCGGGGCACCACCATGACGCTGTACCTGCCGCTCGCCTAGCGTTCGGCGCGCACGCCCATCAGCACCACCGGGATCTTCCACGCCTCCTGGGCAAAGAAGAACAGCTCCGCGCTCGGCCGCTGGCTGATCGGGCTGGTGCGGGTGGGGCAGGCAAAGGCGGTGAGGCCGGCGCGGCTGGCCTCGATGCGGAGCCGGAGCATGTGGAAGGGGTCGCTCACCAGCAGGACCCGCGGGGTGTCGCGTTCCAGGGCCCAGTCCGCCACCGAGCGGACCGAGGACTGGGTAGAGCGGCCCTCGGGGCGCACCACGACGGCCGCCTCCGGCACGCCGTGCCCCACCAGGTACTGCTGCCCCACCGTCGCCTCGCTCACCCGGTCCCCCTCCCCGATCCCGCCGGTCACCACCACCGTCGGTGCGAGTCCCTCGCGGTAGAGCGTGAGGGCGTGATCGAGCCGGGCCCGCAGCACGGGGGAGGGCTTGCCGTTGTACTGGGCGGCGCCGAGGACCACGATGGCGTCCGCCAGGCGGCGCTGGTCCTCGCGGCTGACGAGGTAGACGGCGAGGAGCGAGACGAGGTAGAGGAGCGCCGGCGTGAGGACGGCGGCGAGCAGCAGGCGGCGGGAACGAGGCACGGGCGGAAGTTAAGCGGGGGGGCGGTAAAGGCGGTACGGCGGTAAGGCGGTAGGGCGGTACCGCCCGTCCCGCCTATCCGAGGTCGAAGCTCTCGCCCTGCGCCGGCACGTCCACCTGGCGCACCCCCTCCTCCTTGAGCAGCTGCGCCATGGCGAGGGTGGCCTCGCGCTCGCCGTGGACCACGAAGGCGCGCTTGATGGGGCCGCCGAGCTTGCGGAGCCAGCCGCGCAGCTCGTTGCGGTCGGCGTGGGCGGAGTAGCCGCCGATGGTCTCCACGCCCGCGCGCACCGGCAGCTCCTCGCCGAAGATCTTCACCACCCGGGCGCCGTCCTGGATGCGGCGGCCGAGGGTGTGCTCGCCCTGGAAGCCGACGAAGAGGACCAGGGTCTTGTGGTCGCCGACGTGGTTGGCGAGGTGGTGCAGGATGCGGCCCGACTCGGCCATGCCGCTCGCCGCGATGATGATCGCGGGGCCGGGCATGCCGTTGAGCTTCCGGGAGTCGCTGACGTCGCGCACGTACTGCACCAGCGGGAAGTCGAACAGCGCGGTGGTGCGCTCGATCAGGTGCTCGTCGCGGTCGAAGAGGTCGGGGTGCAGCCGGAAGACGGCGGTGGCGTCGACCGCGAGCGGGCTGTCCACGAAGATCGGAATGCCGGGGATCTTCCCGCTGCGGAAGAGCTGGTGCAGGCTGTACACCAGCTCCTGGGTGCGGCCCACGGCAAAGGAGGGGATCAGGATCTTCCCGCCGCGGCCCGCCACCTGGCGCACGATGTCGCCCAGGCGCGTCTCGGCGTCGGTGACGGTCTCGTGGGTGCGGTTGGCGTAGGTGGACTCGATGATCAGCGTGTCGACGGGGCCGGCCGGCGGGTCGGGGTCGCGGATGATGGGGAGCCCGGGCCGGCCGATGTCGCCGGAGAAGACCAGCCGGTGGGTGGCGCCCTCGGTGATGCGGAGGTCCACCGAGGCGGAGCCGAGGATGTGACCGGCGTCGGTGAACTCGAAGGCGATGTGCTTGCGCAGGTGCTGCACCCGGCGGTAGGGCAGGCCCAGCATGAGGTCCTGCACCGCCACCGCGTCGGCCAGGGTGTAGAGCGGCTCGCTCTCCGGCCCGATCTTCTTCCGGCGCGCCAGGAACTCGGCGTCCTTCTCCTGGATGTGCGCCGCGTCGGGGAGCATCACGGCGGAGAGGTCGCGGGTGGCGGCGGTGGCGTAGATGGGGCCGTGGAAGCCGCGCCGCACCAGCAGCGGCAGCCGCCCCGCGTGGTCGATGTGGGCGTGGGAGAGGATCACGCCGTCGAGGGTGCGGGGGTCGATCGGGAGGTTGGCGTTGAGCGCGTGCGCCTCCGAGCGCCGCCCCTGGAACAGCCCGGCGTCGAGCAGGAAGCGCGCGCCGGCGGCCTCGAGGAGGTGCATCGAGCCGGTGACCTGGCCGGCGGCGCCGTGGAATGTCAGGCGGATGGGCATGGGCATCGGCTCGTTGGGTCGGCGGTTCGACGGTTCGACGGACGGGTGGGCGGCTAGCGCGCCGCGGCCTGGACCCACTCCGGGACCTCGGGCTCCCCGCGGAAGGTACTCCCGGGGAGGCCGCGGGTGATGGCCCAGCGGTGCAGCCAGCTCATGCCCGCGGGGCCGGTGTAGCGGTCGTCCGAACGATACACCGGGTCGGCCAGCGCCTGCGCCAG
>Ga0268298_10002763_pt1 | contig 18714 bp, 15 predicted proteins | sample WWTPWeurt_MetaG_FD_194462 | JGI IMG/M metagenome (GOLD analysis project Ga0268298, IMG submission 194462) | Activated sludge microbial communities from WWTP in Nijmegen, Gelderland, Netherland - WWTP Weurt | ecosystem: Engineered > WWTP > Aerobic digester > Activated sludge | place...
TGGTGATGAAGATGCTCGCGGTGTTGGCGTGGTCGCCGTCCTCGAAAGTGGAGTTCTTCAGCGTGAAGAGGTTCGTGTCCGCGTCGATACGAACCATCTCGAGGTGGAACCCGTTGCTGCTCCCGGCGCAGGGGGTCGGGTCGTAGTCTTGGGGGTGAAACGTGACGCCGTCGATGGTGACGTGGTCGGCGTGATCGACCTGCAAAGGCTCGCTGTCGCCCGAGTTGCAGCTTCGCTTGCCGCCGGTGACACCAGCGCTGCCGAGTTCTCCTCCGCGCCACGTGACATGGCTGCCCGTGATCTGCGCGGACACGAACGAGCCGTGGAGCGCGACGTCTTCCAGCGTCACGTCGTTCCCCGAGTTGCTCCAGCCACCCGCGGCGTGACCGCTGCCGACGTCCACGGTCACGTGTCGAAGCGTGAGCCCGCTGCCCGACGTAGTCAGACCCGCCAGCGTCACGCCGTCTTCGCCGATGACGGTCGACCCGGGCGTGGCGACGCTCGAGGTCACGTTCTGTGCCGGGTAGCTCCCGGGGCGGATCCTTACGACGTCCCCAGGCTCGCACGCAGCGACGGCGGCCTCGATGGAGTCGCACGCGGACGCGTCGGCATACGCGACCTGGGTTTGAGAGCGCTTGCACGTTCCGCCGTTCGGATCGATGAAGAGGTTCGCGGCGCCGGGCGCACCGCTCGTGCCCCCGACGCCGCTGGTTCCCCCCGCACCGCCGGTGCCCGTGCCGCCCGTGCCACCGAGCGCCCCGCCGCTGCCGGACGCCCCGCCATTGCCTGACGTCCCGCCGGCGCCGGACGTTCCACCGCTGCCGGACGTTCCGCCCTGGCCGCCTCCCGCATTCGGGCCGTCGCCGCCACCGCAACCCGCGAGGACCAGCGCGCACGATCCGACGGTCAGCCAACGCAGAGCCACGCCCATGCCCGAACTCTATCAAAGTCCCGCTGCCCTCGCCGCGTTGCGCGTTTGAATGGACGGTTCGCTGCGTGTAGCGTGCCTGCGGTGGCTCGCGACGGGTTTCCGCTTCGATGGTCGCTGGGCGCTCTGTTCGTAGCGTTCGCGTGCTCTTCGGACGGACCACGGCTACCGGCTCGCGTCGAGACTCGCCGTACACTCGCGGCACCCGCGCCCGGAGACGTGAGCGACGACTGCCTGGATGTGGGCCCGCGACGTGCTTGTTTCACCGCGAGCGGAGTGGTGAGCGTTCCGAGACCTTCACCGCCGAGCGTGAGCCGGCAAGGTTTCCGCTGTATCGGCGCGGGCAAGGAGCGAAAGTGCGAGGACCGCGGTTGGCAGAGCGACCCCTTCGCGTGCTCGGGGGAAGCGTGCACGCAGGGGGCGCCGCGAATGCCCGACGACGGCGAGTGGGAGTGCGCCGATCTCGATGGCGTGGTGTTGTGTCACGGCGGCGGCGCGCCGGCCGGCGTGAACCCGGGCGCTGCCGACGTCGGCTGGCGCTGTGGAGCGCGGCGTGGAGCCGACGGAGATCGAGTGTGCGTCGACTTCGCTCCCGACCGTCCCGAGCCGGAGCCCTGGGCGTGTCGGTTCCACTACGAGCCCGGCGCCATCCGGCGATCGTGCGCGCGGGGTGGTCGCGGGCCCCTCGGTCGTGACTGCGGGCCGGGCTGTCCGTTCGGCAGCGTGTGTGCTTCGGGGGCCTGCCTGCCGCTGAAGCCGGAGCCGAGTTGCTGGATCGATCGCGACTGCGGACCAGGGCAGAAATGCGGGTTCGGCACCTGCCGCGAGGTATCGCCATGAGGCGCTGGCACTGGCTCGCGCTGGCCGTGCTGGTGTCGTGCTCGAAATCGGAGAGCGAGAGCGAACCGTTCCGGGTGTTGATTCGCGCCCACTCGGACGGGGACATCGACCTCGAGCGCATCGAGTGGCCAGCCAGCGTGCGGAGCGTGACCCGCGTGCCGCGCGGGCTCGTCATGGAGGTCGACCGTCCGAAGACGGAGAGCCAGCTCACGCTGACGGGCGCGGGGCTTTGTCCCACTCCCGTAACGCTCTCGCCCGACGCTCAGGGCGCCGAGGTCGAGGTGCGCGCACTCTTGGTCGCGAGCGCCGGCAACGCCATGGAGCTCGGGTTCGATCAGCCATTCAGCATCACCCTCACTCCGGGTTGTCGCGAGGGTCTCACTGGCAAGGTAGAGTGGTCTCAGATCGAAGGGGTGCCGCTCGAATTCAGCGCGGAACAGAGCGGATACGTGCTCCGCGGACGCACGCGTCCTTTCGTCGACGTTCACCCCGCGCCCGCGCCCCACGGCATCGTCCCAATTTCGCCCCGCACGCGTGGCAGCTACGTGTTTCGAGCGCGGTTCACCGGTGGGGGCGGTGCCACCACCGACGTGACCGTGCCGCTCGCATCGGCGGCGCGGAGTGCGGGGCTCCCCAGCATCGCGCTCGGAGTACGCGTCTACCTCGGCGGGAGCGGTTGGCACGTGAAGGTGCCCGCACGGGAAGGGCGAGCCGAGGTCGAGCGCGGTGGCCCCCTCGAATCGTTCCGTCCCGACGTGCGCGGGCGCTGGTTGTTGGAAGACGCGAACGGCGGCAAGCTCGCGGTGGTCGCGGGGCTCCACTCGGAGACGCCCCTCGACTGCGGTCGCACCGAGTGCCATCCGAACGAGACCGCGGCCGCGCAGAAGACGCCCATGTTCAGCGTCTTTCGTCGCGGAGTCTCCGGTGAGCTCGGCTTCGATTCGGCCTGCGCCGTGGCGTGTCACACCGCCGGAGAGCCCGGCATCGCGGACGGTGGTTTCGACGCTCTACGGCGAACGCTGGGGCTCGCGTCGCGCATTGTCGTCGGGCCCGACGGTTGGGATGCGTTGCCTCGTCCGCTCCGTCGCACGGGAGGTGTCACTTGCACCGCCTGCCACGGCCCGGGCGCGATTCCGGAGCCCTCGGCGCGTTGGGCCGTGCTGCGTGCCGACGTGTGCGCGGTCTGCCACGACGCGCCGCCCCGCTACGGGCATGTCGCGGCGTGGGCCGAGTCGCGCATGGCGCGTTCCGACGTCGACACCGATGCGCGGCAGCGAAGCGAGTGTAGGGGTTGTCACACCACATCCGGCTTCCTCGAGCGACACGGGTTGCGCAAGGTCGATCCGCTCGCACGTGACGTCCCGGTCGGCATCAGTTGCGCGGCCTGCCACGCACCGCACGCCGAGAAGCATGGCAAGAGGCTCCTGCGCGAGGTTACCGTACCGAAAGGCGTCACGCTTCCGGCCAAGGCAGCCGAGAGCCGCGTGTGCGTGAGCTGTCACGCTTCGGACGCTGGTAGTCCCGTGAACGCGAGCGCCGCCACGCTGGTGTTCGGTAGCGCCCCTGGCACGCCCGCACCTCACGCCGAGCTCGGCTGCATGGGATGCCACGGCGCCGGGCAGCCGCGCGGTGAAAGCCACCGCTTCGCGCCCGTGCTCGGCGTGTGCGCGTCGTGCCACGAGGGTGGCGTGCCCGTGAAGCCGGACCTTCGAACGCGCGCGCTCGCGCTCCATCAGAAGCTGACGGGAAAGGCGCCAGGTTCGAAGCCCGCTCACGCCCTCGGCGCTCCTCTGGATTTGCCCGCTGGCCGAGCGCTCGCCGACGTCTTGCTCGTGCTCGAAGACCCGGCGGCCGGCGTGCACAACGCAGCCTATGCGCGCGCGCTTCTGGACGAGGCGGAGCGGCTGATCGAGCGCGGCGAGCGCTGAGCGGGGGTGCGCTCGCGCCCGCTGTCCGGACACGGAAGAAACGCCGTCCGGACGTTTCGTCGGCACGCTGCGGTCTCCCCGGAGAATTCCAGCACGCGCGGCGCAGCGTGGTGCGGCTGCGAGCGGTGTCGCGCTGGCTCAGCGTGGTCCACCCCTTGCATTCATCGCGCACATGCGTCCGAAGCTCGCTTGTCTGTCGACCGTCCGGGTCGTGGCTCTGTTCGTGATTGCCGGCCTCGGAGCGGCGTGCTCGGCCAGCTCCGGCGAGCCCCTCGACGACGGGCAGCCCGCGGCCGTGGGCGGGGGAGGCAGCGGGAACCTGAAGATCCCGAACCAGGAGATCTGCGGCAACGGTCGCGACGACGATGGCGACGGACAGATCGACGAAGGCTGTGGCAACTGCGGCACGGGCGGCGGCACTACGGAAGTTCCGGGGGCTGGTTGTGGCAGCGGCGGGTTCGGCGGCGGCGCGGGCGCCGGGAACGCCGGCTCGGCCGGAGCGGGAGGCGGCGCGTGCACCGCTGCTTCACCGACGGAAGTTGCTTGTGCCGACGGCGCCGATGACGACTGCGACGGCAAGGTCGACTGCGACGATCCCGACTGCCGGCATCCGGGTCAATGCGGCTGTCAGCCCTCCGAGCTCTCGTGTGGGGATGGCACCGACGACGACTGCGACAACAAGCAGGACTGTGCCGACGAAGACTGCAAGGGCAAGTGCATCCCCGGAAGCGTGCGCTACTGCGACGAGCCGAACTACTGCAACTGGGGCAAACAGTCCTGCGGCCCCGACGGCAACTGGGGTCCTTGCACGGAGGTACCCGCACCGTCCGGCTGTGAAGGCTTCTTCTTGGACAACACCTACGACTCGAGCTGCTGCGTTTCCAAGGGATACTGCTGCCAGAACTACCCCGCAAACGACTCCATCGGGAACTGCGCGGGCGTGATGGCCTGTCAGTAGCCCGCGCTTCGCTCAGTACGTACGAAGCGACTTGCACACGGCCGCTGCAGCTTCCGCCTGAGCAGCATCCACGTTGAAGTTGCAGTCGATCACGAGCTTCGCGCTCTTGGTCGCGGACTGGATGAGGTGCTTGCCGCTCGCGAGCTTGAGGTGCGACCAAGCTCCGCTACCGGGAAGCTCTCCGCTGGCGACGAGCTCGTCACCGGAGCTGACTTTCTCGAGCCGCGCCTTGAGCGGCTCTTTCCCGGCCTTGCCCACGGGCCCCCACGTGAAGCGGAGCACGCCACGGAGCGATTCGAGCTCGGCCGTGCCTGCGTTGGGTCCTCCTTCGTAGCTCACGTCGAGCGGCTTCGAAGGAAAGACCACGCAGAACCTCGGCTCGTCGTAGCGCTTCGCGTCCGCCGGACAGGAATCGCCTCCCGCGCTGGCCGAGGGCGCGGGCGTCGCTGCGCTCGCGCTCGGAGGCACCGCCGCAGATGGCACGGCAGCGCTCGCTTTGGCCGATGCCGAAAGCAGTGGCGCTGCCACCGGCGCACCACTCGCGGTCGCTCCGGGAGACGAAGTCGACGCACCGCCCTTGGACTCGCAAGCCGCGAGCCCGAGCACGAGGAGCCCAGCCCATTTCATGTCTTGTTTGTGCATGGTCGAGCTGGACGATAGCCCAAGAGGAGATCGCCCTCTATCGCTATGGGACCCAGCCGGGCAGTCGAGCGGCCGCCTTCACCCACGCCGCCATTCGAGCCGCGTCCGGCCGGTCGTTCTCGTGGATGTCGACGTAGCGGACTTCTTTCAGCTTGCTCTCCCCGGGCGGCGCCGGCCGGAGCAGAGCCCCGCGGAAGAAGGTCACCTTCACGTAGTGGGCGAACACGTGGAACGACAGGAACCAGCCCTTGCCCGGGATGCCGTAAAAGGGGGAGTTCCACTTCACGGCCTTCTGCACGTTGGGAACGTGCGTGCTGACGAGCTCGTCGAGCCAGCGACCGACGTCCCGCTTCCAACCCGGCATCGCTCGGATGTAGGCCTGCACGGGCGCCTCGCCCTCGCCTTTCGCTATTTGGGGGTTGCCGCCCGAGAGGAGCACCGGCTTCTTCGCGCGGGCTGCCGGCGCTTGTTTGCCCGGTGCTCCGGTATTGGGTCTGGCATCGGCCTTCGCCAGCCTCTTGATGGCTTTCCCTCGGGTCGTCATAGCGGATTGGCACAGCAGCGGAACCCGACGTCGGCTTTCATCAGCCCCCTCTGCATCACTTGCTCCGCGTCACAACGCAGAGCACTCGCGCCGGACTGGTAGGAGCCGCCGCGCAGGTGACAGTATGCGAACTGGTGGGTTCCGCCGTCGCAAGCGTCTTCCCACTCGCTCACGTTCCCGCTCAAGTCGGAGACGGACTGATTCTCGCCGCTCCCGTGGCACCCTGGTGTGCCTTTCACGACGATGGCGGTGTTCACCGCGTTCTCGGCGCCATTGCACGTCTGGCCACCGTACGTGTCGCCGTAAGGATAGACGGTGGGCGCATTCCCACCGACGCACGCGGCAAACCACTCGCTCTTCGTCGCGTCCGCGAAGGCCGCGGACGCCAGCTTCGCCCCGCCGATGCCCCCGCACAGGCGGCTTCCAGCCCACGTGCAGTAGGCGACGGCGTCGCACCAGTCGACGCACCGGACCGGGTAGTTCTCCGAGCCTGTCGAGTCGAAGATAGCGACGCTACAAGTACCGTCGGTCTTTGGCTCGACGGGATTGAAAAACAGGTTCCAGTCGCATTCCGCGATTTGTCCTGCGATGGGAACGTTCGCGTCGACGAACTTCTTGTACTGCGCGTAGGTGACTTCCGTAGCGTCGATGCAGATCGCGGGCCCCCCGCTCGGCGCGTGCACCAGCACTTTGGCTGGGCCGGCGCCTCCTGGGCACGGGCCGCCTCCGGTGCCTCCGGTGCCGCCTCCGTCGGTGTCCCCGCCCGAGCCTCCAGTGCCGCCAGTGCTGCCGGTGCTCGCGTCGCCCGCGACGCCACCGTCCCCTCCGCCCGTTCCGCCGACTCCGGTGCCGCCCGTTCCGCCGACTCCGGTGCCGCCCGTTCCGCCGACTCCGGTGCCTCCGGCGCCTGCGGCACATGCAGCAGGATCCTGCTTGCAGCGATACTCGGCGTCGTTCGCCATGTAGTCCACACTACAAGCGACGAAGAACAAGCAGCCGAACACGGCCCCGAGGCCAAGATGCGCGCGTTGTCGCAAGCCCGGCCAATTTCTCACGGCTCTCCCGGCCATGCCACGGAAGATTCCTGTTTCAAGGCACCACGACCACTCGAACCGGCGACTCACCAGGGATGCGCAGCCAGGTCTCGCCGGGACTCATCCCGAGCACCACGTGTCGCTGCGGCGCCGAGCTTCCCGTGGCGTAGCCCCCGGGTCGGTTCGCGTGCATGGGGAAGACCCGGGCGATTTTCGAGTCGTCGACTTCTGGCTGCCCGGGACCACACGGGTTTCCGCCTCCGGTGACGCATTCGAAGGCGAGCGCGACTCCGCGAGACAGCCTGAGTTGGCTGCCGCTGCCGTCGAGCGTGGCCGTGCGGCCGGGAGGCGCCGGAGTGAGGGGCCGGTAGGACGTGCAAGACAGAGTGACCATGGCCAGGCAGGCCAGCCACGCGCGTGACGCGCTCATGTGGCTCCCTCCGGCACTTCTTTGCGTGCGTTCGGATCCACCACGCGGAACGACACCTGCGCTTCGGCGCCCGGAAGCTCCAGGCGCAAGACGGCGACGCCTGGCCTTTCGGCTACCAAGCGTCGCCGCTGCGCGACTCCCTCATCGTAAATGTGGACGAGCGGAGGCTCGACACTCCACTTGCCTTCGACGGCGCCCGCGAGCTCCTGCGCTCCGAAGTAGAGCTTGGGTGTCAGATAGAGAGGCTCTCCCAGGATGACGTCGATGTGCCCGCTCACCTCTCCCATCTCGCGACCGTCCGCGTAGAGTCGGTGCAGCGTCGCGCGTGTCGCGCGTTCCACCCACAAGTGGTGGAAGTCGACGACGACGCCCTCACGGGTCGTCACCAGGATGGCGGTCATCCCCGGTGAACGACCCGTCAGTTTTCCGTCCTCCGCCGACACGATTTCGGGGTGTCCGGACACCAGGAGCAAGCTCGGCGACGCGGTGCCGTCGAGGGTGGCGCGGATGTTGGGGTGAATCGTGCCACCGACGGCGAGCGGGGCGCCGAGCTCCGGAGAGTCGTCGGCCGCCTTGGCCTTCAGCTCCGCCTGCTGCACGGCCATGCCGCACGCCGCGTTCGCCAGCGCGAGGGAAAACGGTACGAGGTGTGCGGCGTTCATCGAGAGACTCCTCTGGCGGTACGTCAGTAGCGGGCAACTACGCGAGCGAAGCGAGCCCGCCGAAGGCGGCGGGGGGAGCGGTCGCAGCAGCGAGCCGCGGGGGGCAAAGCCCCCCGTTTCAAGTAGTTGCCCATCGGTCGACAGCAGGAATGAACGTCTCCGGGCAACTACGCGAGCGAAGCGAGCCCGCCGAAGGCGGCGGGGGGAGCGGTCGCAGCAGCGAGCCGCGGGGGGCAAAGCCCCCCGGTTCAAGTAGTTGCCCATCGGTCGACAGCAGGAATGAACGTCTCCGGGCAACTACGCGAGCGAAGCGAGCCCGCCGAAGGCGGCGGGGGGAGCGGTCGCAGCAGCGAGCCGCGGGGGGCAAGGCCCCCCATGTCTAGTAGTGGTACTTCACGATGTAATCGACGCAGGCGGGCACCTCGGGCGAGACGCTCACGTACACGTCGGCGTCGTCGTAGGCGCCGTCGCAATTCACCTTGAGCGATACGGCTCCGTTGCTCGAGCAACAGCCCGCGTAGCCACCGAGCCCCGTCAGCGTTCCCGACGTGCAGCTGACGCTCGCACCCGCGCACGTCGCGTACATGCAGAGCTTCACTCCCGCCGTGGTCTGAGCCGTCGGATCGACGCCACAACCGACCACGTCTTTGCCCGCGAAGCGGAAGTAGTCCGTGTCGCCGGTGGTCACGAGGCCTTTCACTTGGCTGCCGGAGCCGTCGCAGTCGTCGATGGTGCCGAGGACCTTGGCCTTGGCGAACGAGTCGTTGGGTTCGTAGGAGTCGGTGCAACCACCACCCGTGCCACCCGTGCCGCCCGTGCCGGCGGCGGCACCGGTACCACCGCTGCCACCGGTGCCGCCGCTTCCTCCTGAACCACCGGTGCCTCCCGCACCACACGCCGAAGCGTAGTCGCTGCAGCAGTCACCGGACTGAACGCACTTCGAATCGCAATAACAGCCCTCGGGCGCCTTGGCGCCGCAGTAGCCGACGCACGAACCCGCGCTCGCTCCGCCGCTGCCACCACTGCCGCCGCTCGGCGAGCCCGCGCTGCCTCCGCTCGAGGTGCCGCCGCTGCCTCCGGCCGGCGTCCCGCCAGCGCCACCGCTCGGAGCTCCACCGCTGCCGCCCGAAGCGCCGCCGGTTCCCTGGCAGCCCGGCTCCGTGCTCGGCGGAGAGCTCTCGCCTTTTCCGAGGAGCGTGTTGCTCACGCACTCGATGGTGTTGGTGGGGATCGCCTCTTTGGCGAGCACCGATTGAACGCAGCTCGGAAACTGGGCGAGGCAGGTCATCCCCGAGATGCACTCCGTCTTCACCTTCTCGAGAATGGCGTCGCCGAAGGGCAGGATCAGCGTCTTGGCGACGGCCAGTTGCTCGGGCACGTCCCCGCCGCCGAGCAGCGCTTGCTCGCACCCGGGGATGGATACCGGTGGACAATCGGAGCAGAAGGTCTTGACGAAGTCCTGCTGGGCCGGAGTCGGCGTGAGGCTCGCAAACGTGGAGGCCAGGCACGACGGTGGCGACGCTCCTCCCTCCACGCAGCTCTTCGCGCCCGCCAGAAACGGCTCGCTCAAGAAGCCCGCGAGGTTGCTGCAATCGGCGACGAGGGCTTGGTCGCAGGCGCTCTTCGCGCCGCACTTCTGCGCGTACGCCGACACCTGCTGGCAGAGCAGATCCGCAGTGGATGCTTGGGCACCCGGGGCGCTCGAGCCGCTGTCGGACCCACAGGCCACGAGCAGTAATGCGGAGAGCGCGGCGTAGCCGAGGCCGCGACTCCCACGGCTCCAGCGGAGCGTGTGCGGCTCGCTGGTGGCGGGTCCAGGAATGGCAACGGAAGCGGGGGCGGTGGTGTGGTTCATGGGAGCCCGCTCAGCAACCCTCGTGCCGCCGGGTTTTCCCCTGAGAATCGCGGGATTTGGTCGCCTGTGGGACACCCGTACCCCAGTTGGGCTCCCGCCCGCTGCCCCATCGCTGACCCAGTTGGCGTGAGCGGGCGGAAGCTACGAGTCGCCGCGGTCGCCGCGTAGGCCGTAGCGCTTCACCGCGCGTTGGATGAGCTTCCGATCCACGCCGGCGAGCTCGGCCGCCCGGGAGATGTTCCCGTCCGTCATCTCCAGCATCGCCTTGAGATACGACTGCTCGAACATCTCCGTGACTCGCTCGCGTGCGACCTTGAACGGCACGTCCAAGTCGATCGGCACTGGCGGAAGGCGATGGTCCGTGTCTGGGCCGGCCGTCGCGAACTCTGCCGTCGTACCCAGCGACAGCGCGCGAGCGACCGCGTTCCTGAGCTCGCGCACGTTACCCGGCCAAGCATTGCGGCAAAGGGAATCGACGACCCGAGGCGGCAACTCCACCGTGCGCCCCGATCGACGACTCTGTTGGCTGCAGAAGTGGCGCACCAGGAGTGGGATGTCCTCCGCGCGTTCTCGCAGCGGTGGCAAAACGACTCGGAGGACGGCGATGCGGTAATACAGATCCTCACGGAACGTTCCGCGAGCGACCTCTTCGGCCAGGCTCCGATTCGTCGCGGCGACGACGCGCACGTCGACCCTGCGCGTCGTGTTGGAGCCGACCCGACGCACCTCCTGGCGCTCGAGGGCCCGCAGCAGGCGCGGCTGGAGCGAAAGTGGCAGCTCGCCGAGCTCGTCGATGAACAGCGTGCCGCCGTCAGCCTGCTCGAAGGCGCCGGCCCGATCTCGGTCTGCGCCCGTGAACGCCCCCTTCACGTGGCCGAACAGCTCGCTCTCGATGAGATTCGAGGCAATGGCGGCGCAGTCGAGCACCACGAACGGCCCCGACGCACGCGTGCTCTCTTCGTGGACGGCCTCGGCCGCCAGCTCCTTGCCGGTGCCCGTCTCTCCCTCGATGAGCACTGGGTCGTCCGTCGGCGCCACGCGCTCCAAGATGGCGAACAGGCGGCGCATCGCCACGCTGAAGCCCACCATTCCACCCAGACGGTCGCGTTCCGAGAGCGGCAGGTCGACGAAGTCTTCCAGCATGCGCAGTCGAAGCGTCGACCCTCCCACGACGATGGACGAATCGGGGCGCGCGTAGGCGTCCCGGATGCGCGTGCCGTCGAGCGTGGTTCCATTCCGGCTGCCGGCATCCACCACGCGTACTCCGATGGCGTCCACCTTGAGCGTCAGGTGGTGGCGACTCACCGCGGGGTCTTGGAGCACCAGGTCGTTGTCGTTGCTGCTTCCGACCCGTACCTCCGAACCGGCGACCTCGACCACCTGACCCGCGCACGGACCCGCGATGACCTCGGCGCGGATCTTGCGAATTCGGAGGCTCGCGCCGCCCGACGTGTCGATCGTGGCCGAATTCAGATCGCGGAACGGGTCGGGCACGGGAGAACGAAGCCTAACATGCGAGAGAGCATCGCCTCAGTGGCGCTGATCCTTCCAATCGCCGCGCTTGGTGGCCGGTGCCCCGAACTTCGCGCCGGCATCGGCTTTTGCCGGTGCCGGTCGCGCCTGCACCTGGGTCGACGTGGGCAATTCGTCGATGGAGGTCACCGGCGGCTCGGCTGCGGCGGAGGGCGCTGGCCCGGAGGCGCTGGCGCTGGAGCTTGCGGGTGGTGTCGGGTCCGTCGCCACCACGGGGGAAGAGCTCGCGTCGGCCGCGGCGTGACCTCGCGACAGCACCACCGCGGTCAGCGCAGTAGCCAGCGAGACGACGGCGAGCGCGCCGACGGCCCCGACGACCAGGAGCCGATCTCGGCGCTGCGTCCCTTCGGTGGACGGCGTGAGCGGAGCGCCCGTCGACCCGGCGGAGACGATTTGTCCCGCGCGGCCGAGGCTCGCAACGGCCGGGGCCGGGTCGTCCGCCGAGGCCAATGTGCGATTGGGCACGCTCGCCGGCACGATGAGCTTCGGGTGGGTGCTGAGGGGTGCACCGTGCGAACGATGGAACGCCTGTCGAACCGCGTTCTGCATCGCCCGCGCGTCCTGCCAGCGATCCGCCCGCTCATAAGCGAGGGCGCGGTCCACGAGCGCCGCGACGGCGTCCGGGACGCCGGGCTCTCCTTGCATCGAGCGCGCTGGCTTCGACATCGCAGCCAGGAGGACCTCGTTGGTGGTCCGCCCCTCGTGCACTTGGCGTCCGATGATCAACGAGTACATCAAGGCGCCGACGGACCAGAGGTCCGTACGCGCATCGACTTCGTCCCACAGCCCACGCGCATGCTCGGGCGCCATGTACGCTGGCGTACCGAGGGTCGTCCCGGCGCGAGTCGCTTGGCTCCCCGCGGATAGCTCGAGCATTCGGGCGATGCCGAAGTCGAGCACCTTGATGATCCCGTCCCGCGTGAGAAAGACGTTTTCGGGTTTGATGTCGCGATGGATGATCCCGTGTTCGTGGGCAGCAGCGAGTACGTCGAGCAGTTGGTCGCTGGCGGAGAGGACCTCGTCGACCTCGAGCCGGCTGCCGAGCCGCTTCGCCCGCTCCTGAAGGGACTCGCCATCTAGGAGCTCCATGACGATGAACAGGGAGCCGTCATCGGCCTGGTCGTCGTCGAGCACGCGCACGACCCCCGGGTGATTCACTCGGTTGGCGAGGTAGCCTTCCTTGAGGAAGCGCGCGCGGACGTGGCGGTGGGAGCTGTACTCCTGATGCAGGACCTTCACTGCCGCGCGCGTGCCGTTACGGTGCGTGGCGGCGTAGACCGCGGCCATACCACCGAATCCGAGCAGGCGGTCGAGGTGCCACTTGCCACGCAGAGTGGTGCCGACGCGCGTCTGCGCCTGCATCGCGTTCTGGTCGATGGCTTCGGTGACGGAATCCAATCGATCAACGGTCACCCAAGACCTCGACCTCTGCAACTCCCGAGGCATTTTCCGGGGGTTCGCCAGGGGGGCGAACGCTGCACCGGGATGCCGAACCCAGGGCCGGGAGTCCGGCTCGCGGACCTCGCCGCGAGCCCTCGCGCAGCCGATCTTTGCTAACCTCGGCCGCGCCGTGCCCGTGCGTTCCGCTTCCACGATTCCAAGAGGCGTGTTCGCGTGCTTGCTCGCGCTCAGCTCGACGTTTGCGTCCGCTCCCGCTCGTGCGGACGAGACGCCCGCCGCCAAGGCAGACGCGCTCTTCAAGGAAGGGCGAGCGCTGATGAAGAACGGCGACTACCGCGCTGCCTGCCCCCTCCTCGCGGAGAGCCAGCGCCTCGACCCCGCCGCCGGAACGTTGATCAACCTCGGCGACTGCACGGATCAACTCGGGCGCGTCGCCGACGCGCTCGAAGCCTACCGCGGGGCTGCGCAGCTCCTGCCGCCCGACGACCCTCGTCGCGGGCCCGTGGCGGAGCAGATTCGCGCGCTCGAACGCCGCGTTCCCACGATTCGCCTGCGCTTGGTCGGCCCCGCGCCGGCCGGGCTCCGGGTGACGTGGGACGGCGTCGTGCTCGAGCCGAAGGCGTGGCGGTCCGCCCTCCCTGCCAACGCGGGAGCTCACGAGCTCGTCGTCACGATTCCAGGTGAGCCCGCCAATCGCCAGAAGGTCGTGCTGTCCGAAGGGGAAAAGCGCGAGCTCAGCGTCGAGCTCGCCGGCCAAGCGGAGACAGCTCCGCACATCTCCACCACGCCGACTCACGAACCGAGCAAGTCGACCGACGTGGTGCCCTGGATCGTGGGTGGCGCCGGTGTGGCGAGCCTCGCCGCGTCGGGCGTCTTCTTCTTGCTCCATGGCCGCGAGACGCGGAAGCTCGAGCGCGACTGCATCGATGGGATCTGTCCCACTTCGTCCGAAAGCACCATCGACCGCGCCAACCTGTACGGCACGGCCGGTTGGGTGGGTCTCGCCGCCGGCGCCGTGGGTGTGGGTGCGGCGGTGGTGCTGCTGAGCACGCGGGGAGGCGAGGCGCCTGCCGCCTCCCGGCGCCCGCGGCTCGAGATCGGCGCCGGCGCGACGCGCGGAGGCGGAGCGGCGTTTGCGCGGGCTCGGTTCTGACGAGAAGCACCAGCCCACGATCAACTCGCAACCGCAGAAACACCAGCGCTCCCAGCGTCGACGCCGCGCGCCGATTGATCTTCGTCCCGCGGAGCGAGACCACACCATGCACGACGCGCCCCTGACCCAAACCGCCGACGCACGGCGTGGAGGACGGGCCGTTCCTGGCCGGAACGCGCGATGCGAAGTACTCTCCGGCCTGATGAGACGAGCTCGGACGCGTCTTGCTGCGGCGATCGCGTGTGCCGTGCTCGCAGCCTGCGGCGGCTCGACGAGCAGCTCTGGCGCTTTCGATGCCGGCACCGGCGCCAACGGGGGAGTAGGTGCGAGCGGCGGCGCGCCGGCCACAGGTGGGCTCGGCGGCGGCGGTGGCTTTCCGACCGCGGGTGGCGCTCCCGGAACGGGAGGGCTCGGCGGCGGCGGCACACCCGACGCCGGCGGCGCACCCGGAGGCGGTGGCGGCAGCGGATCGTGTGTCGTGCCGAAGCCCGGCGAGCTCGATGGCGACTACTTCCTGACGTTGTCCATGAAGCTGGCTCCTTCGAAGCCCTTCGTCTTCGCGGTCAACGTCACGACCGAGGCGTTCGTGGGTCAAGTCGGTATGCGCTGGACCATCCGCAACCTGCTCTGGAGCGATCGGAAGACCCCAGTGGGGGATCCAATCGCGCCGACGCCGCCGCCGATGGCGCCCTTCCTCATCGACGCGCTCGGTACAGTGCACGTCCAGCTCGATGCGTTCGCTGTCTTGGGCGAGGCGAATCCCCTCACGCATACCCCCGTCATGTTCGACGCAACGCTCGAAGGCGCCGTCTGCGGTGGCGGCGGCTTCTTCTGCGGCACGTTTGGGGGGTACATCACCAAGCCCATCCCCGTCGATCTCACGGGCTCAACCTGGACCTTGCAGAAGGTGAGCGGCGCCGTCTTCCCCGAGCCCCCCGCGATCGATTGCGCGAAGAACCTGGCCGCGCCAGTCGCGACGCTGAAGTGAAGGCGAGCTGGGCAGCCGGCGCGGACGCCAGTCGCATCGCGTGAGCCGACTATCGCTCCTGGATCGAGAGAAGCCAGGAGCTGCTGCTGCGCGCGATTGGCCTTCGATCCGCCACCGGTGACCGGTTCGTGCTAAGGGCTCCGCGGCCGTGATCGCGATCTCCAACCTGAGCAAGAGCTTCGGCCCCCAGGCCCTGTTCGAGGACGTGACCCTGCAGCTGAACGCGGGCAGCCGTTACGGGCTCGTGGGCGCCAACGGCTCCGGCAAGACCACGCTCCTCAAGATCCTGTCGGGGACGGAGCCGGCCAGCGGCGGCGAGGTCGCGTTCGCCAAGAACGCGCGGATCGGCGTGCTGCGTCAGGATCGCTTCGAGAGCGACGAGCAGATCATCTTGGACGTGGCGATGATGGGCGACGAGCTCGTGTATCGCGCGCTCAAGGAGCAGGACGCGCATTCCGCCGACGTCCACCCGGATCCGGAACGCGTCGCGGAGATCGACGAGCTTCTGCGCGCGCACGACGGCTACACGCTGGAGGCGCGGGCGGCACAGGTGCTGATGGGGCTCGGCATCCCGGAGAAATCGATCCGGCAGCCGCTCTACACCTTGAGCGGCGGCTACAAGCTGCGCGTGCTCCTGGCACAGGTGCTGGTGGGCCGTCCGGACGCGGTGCTGCTCGACGAGCCCACGAACCACCTCGACATTCTGAGCATCCGCTGGCTCGAGCGCTTTCTGAATGCCTATGAAGGCTGCGCGGTGGTGATCAGCCACGACCAACGCTTCCTGGACAACATCGCGACCCACATCCTGGACGTGGACTACGGGACCGTCATCGAATACCCGGGAAACTACCAGACGTTCCACGAGATGAAGGCCGCGACACGCGAACGCAAAGAGGGCGAGATTGCGCGCGTGGAGAAGATCATCGCGCACAAGAAGGCGTTCGTGGAGCGCTTCCGCGCGAAGGCCACCAAGGCCCGACAAGCCCAGAGCCGGTTGAAGCAGCTCGAGAAGATCGAGGTCGAGACGCTGCCCACGTCGTCTCGCCGTTACCCGAAGCTCCGCTTCGAGATCGCACGGCCGAGCGGCAAAGACGTGTTGGTGCTCGAGGACATCGCGAAGGCCTATGGCGAAAATCGCGTCCTGTCCGGCGTGTCGCTGACCATCCGGCGGGGCGAACGCGTGGCCGTGATCGGCGCCAACGGGCTCGGCAAGTCGACGCTGCTCAAGATCGTCACCGGCAACCTCGGGCGCGATTCGGGCAGCGTGGCGTGGGGACACGAGGCCCAGGTCGGCTACTTCGCCCAGGACCACAAGGAGCAGCTGACGAACCCCACGCAGACCGCGCTCGACTACCTCTGGGACATCTGTCCCGAGCAGGGCACGAGCTTCGTTCGGGGCATGTTGGGGCGGCTCTTGTTCTCGGGGCCCGACGTCGAGAAACCGGTGGCCGCGCTGAGCGGTGGCGAAGCGACGCGCCTGATTTTCAGCCGCCTCATGGTGCAGAAGCCCAACGTCTTGGTGTTGGACGAGCCGAGCAACCACCTCGATCTCGAGTCCATCGAGGCGTTGGTGGAGGCCCTCGAGGAGTACGAGGGCACGCTGATCTTCGTCTCCCACGACCGTTGGTTCGTCGACAAGCTCGCGACGCGCGTCATCGAGCTCCGGACCGACGGTCTGAACGACTTCGCCGGGACCTATCAGGAGTACCTCGAGCGCCAGGGCGACGATCATCTGGACGCCGATCGGGCGGTGCTCGCCGCCAAGACCAAGAAGGGCGAGCCCGAGAAGGCGCCCATGGCGAAGAGCAGTTCGCGCACGAACCGCCAGCGAGCTCTGCCCAAGAAGCGCGACGAAGTGATCGACAAGATCGGGCTGGTCGAGGCTCGGCTCGCCGAGATCGATGGCTCCTACGCCACCCCCGGCTTCTTCGAGCGCACACCTCTGGCCGAGGTGGAGCTGCTCCGGCAAGAACGCGCCCGGCTCGAGGGCGATCTGGTGGCGTTGACCGCCGAGTGGGAGGCGCTCGAGACGGAGCTCGCGGCGCTCGGGTGAGCCCGCTCGCCAGACGACCTCGCAGCGAAAAGCCGATGGCTAAGCCCGCCGAGCGCTATGCTCGCGTTCGAGCTCCCCGATGACCCAGAACTCTCCGGTCCCCGACTGGTTCGGCAAGTCCGAGGCAGACCAGCGCTCGATGACTGTGGCGAAAGCGCGCGGCTTGGGCTGCGGACTCTCCCTCTTGCTCGGTCTCGTGACCGCGGGCTCCGTCTACTGGGCCGTCAGTGCGGAGCTCCGCGCGAAGGGCCTCGAGGAGCGCTTGCGAATCCAACGCGCAGAGACGGAGCGCCCGCTCGAGGCGCGGCCCGCCAAGAACCAAGAGCGGCCCGCGGTGGCGCCTCCGATGCCCACCGCGCCGGCCGTCGCACCGGTCCCCGCCATCCCGGAGCCGGCCGTAGCACCCACTGCGAGTCCCGAGGCAGCGCCGGCCAACGCCGATGCGCCCGGTGGCGGCCAACGCTCGGCCGCCGACATCCAGAGGGAGATGAATCGACTGCGACCGGCGTTTCGGCGCTGCTACGACGTGGTGCTGAAGGACGACCCGGCCGTGAACGGGCGCATCGAGCTCAAGTTGGTGATCAGCGCGCGAGGCGCCGTCACGAGCGCCAGCGCCTCGCCGACCGGTAACCTGCCGCCGTCGGTCGGCGCCTGCGTGGCCAAGGTGGCCCGCACGGCCAGCTTCGACCCGGCGGACGGCCCGACGACCGTCACTTACCCGCTCGTGTTTCGCTCCAACTGAGTCGAGCCCGGGCCGTCACCTCGGAATGCCGAAGTGAGAGACGGGCTACGTGCCGCAGAAAGTGTGGTGCACGCGCTCTTCGGGTCGTGGCGCGTCCGCGAGGTATGCGAAGTCCGGCTGCTCGTCGTAGGGCCGCTCGAGCACGCGAACCAGCGTCTCGAACGGCCTGAAGTCGTCGCGCTCGATCGCCGCGTCGATCGCCTCGGCGATGCGATGGTTGCGCGGGATGAACGCGGGGTTCGCCTGGCGCATGCCCGCCGCGCGTGCGTCGGGCGCGACGTCTTCTCGCGCCAGGCGCTGGCGCCACGCGCGCGCCCAATCGGCAAACCATGCCCCATCGGCCAAGAGTGACGTCACCCGCGAGTCTTCGCTCGGATCGCGCGCTGCGGCGCAGAGCGCGCGGAAGGTCAGCGTGAGGTCGGCGCCGCTCGCGGCCATCCCATCGAGCAGCGCTGCCGCGAGCGCATCGTCGTCATCTTCTTCGCGATGGAGTCCCAGCTTGTCGCGGAGGACCCGCGCGTGGGCCGCGGCGAAGAGCGAAGGAAAGCGTTCGAGCACTTCGGTCGCCAGGTGGACGCTTTCGCCTTCGCGCTCGGCCAAGAGGGGCAACAGCGCCTCGCCCAACCGCGCCAGGTTCCAAAGCGCGATGCGTGGCTGGGCAGCGAAGGCGTAGCGCCCACCATGGTCGATGGAGCTGAAGGTCTTGCCCGGGTCGTACTCGTCGAGGAAAGCGCAGGGGCCGTAGTCGATGGTCTCGCCGGAGATCGCCGTGTTGTCGGTGTTCATCACGCCGTGAACGAAGCCGACGCCGAGCCAGCGAGCGACCAGGCGCGCTTGGGCTTCGACCACGCGTTCGAGCAAGGCCCGAGCGTCGTTGCCGGTGCCAACGGCATCAGGGTAGTGGCGGCGGAGCGCGTGCGCAGCCAGCGTTGCCAATGCTTCGTGATCGCGCCGCGCAGCGAAGAACTCGAACGTGCCCACGCGGATGTGGCTCGCGGCGACTCGGGTGAGCACCGCGCCGGG
>Ga0268298_10002764_pt1 | contig 18711 bp, 18 predicted proteins | sample WWTPWeurt_MetaG_FD_194462 | JGI IMG/M metagenome (GOLD analysis project Ga0268298, IMG submission 194462) | Activated sludge microbial communities from WWTP in Nijmegen, Gelderland, Netherland - WWTP Weurt | ecosystem: Engineered > WWTP > Aerobic digester > Activated sludge | place...
TTCTTTGGAAAGTATCTCCTGATTACTCCTATTCTATTTTCGACTGTTCCCTTGTCTTGACTTGTATAGGGCCTAGTAAAATACGTAGACACATTAAACAATTTTACAATTTCATGATGACGACTAAAAGCCAGGTCATTATCAAAAGTTAAGGTCCGTGGCTTGTACTTGTTTTTCTTTATGCATGATATAATACCTTTCATAACATTTATACTATCCTTACCAGATAACTTTTTTATTCGGGTATGTAAACTAGCCCTATCTGTTAGCACTAATAATGCGGCTTTATGATTTTTGCCCATCATAAGGTCTACTTCTAAGTCACCCAATCGCTTGCGTTTGGATACAATAGATGGCCGTTTTTCTAGTGGCATTCGATTTAGAATAACTCCTCTGTTGTCTTTCCTGTTACCTCGTTTGCGTCGTCTCTTGCAGTGTCTAAGATACTTGTATAGGTCTTTATATTGTCTGTTTTCCTTGGTATTTGAGTGCTTACATTCCCATATCCACCGATAAATTCGTTCATGGCTTACCGCAGTTATGTTGTTCAATTTTACAGCATTACTTATTAATTCTGGACTCCACTTATCTATTTTGAGCTGATTAGCCACTATTGATTTTATCTTATCCGTAAATATTATTCGTTTCGGTTTGTTTTGATGTCGCAAGATTGTCTTTCTCTGTGCATTGTTAGCTTTGTAAGTGCCTGCAGTTTGACCTCTTTGGGCAATATTTCTCTTTAATTCTCGACACACCGTAGATGGATGGACATCAATTTTTTCGGCAATCAATTTTTGCTTCATTCCGGCTTCATATAAAGCCTCAATCTGGTATCTTTGCTCAAAGCTGAGCTGGTTGTAATTTTTTGACATAGACAATCCAAAGATTGCACTACTTGGTCAAAAGGAAAAAAGCCCTTAAAAGCTTTTTTTCCTTTTTTTTGGAAAAATTGCACTTATTTGTTGATCTCAGTTAATGATATATTGCAAAAAGGTTACGAGAGCCAAATGCCTGATAAGAATTTAGAATGGGTAACACTTAACGACTTGCATTACCTTTCCCCAAAATGGAAATCATCACCTCAAATTATTAATAAGTCTTATGACGAAAACTTAGGATGTGGGACGGAAAATTTTATACAATTTAAGTGTATGATAGAATCCGAATCAGTCTATTATATCAAAACAACAATTCGATCACAATCAAGTGGAAGTATTAGAAGTTTTTGTTTGTTTCTCTGGAACGATATTATTGAACTAGGGCATAATATGTGCTCGGGAGCATTTGAATTTACCCCTGGTTATAAATATGAGGTAGATTTTACAATTGTTGATTTAATTGGTCACAAAGTCGATTAGAACAAACAATTGTATTTACAAGCCCCTAAAGAAAAAAATAAACGCACTGTAACAGACTATACACTCTACGCCGCCAGCAATTTTATGATTCTCTTTCAATTTATCTCAACAACGAAAATTATTTTTTACTTTTGGTTGCCAAGCTAATGGCGGTGCAACGTGTGTAGCCAATCCGTTAGCAAACATAAAAAAACAGAGAGCGTAGAGCATTTAGAAAATTTATTTAAATGAAAAGATTTAGTAGAAAAACTAATATTATCGATATGAGTGGCTTCAAGGAATTTATGAAGTCTGATTTTAATTATTTTCTGAGTTACTTCACTGATTGAGACATTTTTTCCATAAGCAAATGAATTTTGGAGAATTAATTAATTCTAATTCATGAAAATTTATATGAATCACAGGACAATATATTTTGGATAAATTTTAATTATCCCAGTTGAAATTTATGATTCGATTTCATTTGTTGAAAGCAAATAGATGTGGTGAAACTAACAAGCAAAGTGGATTTTCCAATTCTTTATTAGTTCAAACTTTTTAACTAAATGCAAACAGGGTGAATGAAAGCTTGGACAATTGAAATCATATCGTTATCAAGAGCTGATCTTGTTTTGAGATAAACTCCGAGACTCAAATGCTTACAACTTTTCTTATTCACATCAAAAATGAACTATCTTTGCAATTTATCTCGATAAAGGGTTTATTTATAAAAATGATACCAGCTAACTATGATATATTCAATTGAATCACCTGACAAAATTGATGCGAAAGAATCTGATTATTTGTATATAAAAGAATCACAAATACCAGACGCAGGTAAAGGCCTATTCACATCCATATTAATTTATAAAAATGAAATTATATCAGTTTTCAAGGGTGAAATATTATCGGTAGAAGAAACTGAAATTAGGGCAAAGAATGGAATGGACAGATATTTTATTAACATGTTGGATGGAACAATTATGGATTCGATGAAGGTAAAATGTTTTGCCAAATACGCAAATGATTCGAAGGGCTTAGTAAAAACAAATTTTAAAATTAATTCTACCATAACTTTGGATGATGATAATAATGTTTGTCTCGTTGCAATTCGCGATATAAATATTGAAGAAGAGATATTCTGTAGTTATGGAAATAAGTATTGGAGAAAATTCATAAAGTAACTCATGCCTGATTTCAACGTTATTACTTTAGACAATGTAAAGATTCCTAAGATAAATAATAGAGTGTTTAGTAAAAACTTTGACTGTGCTTCCACATTCACAAGAAATATTGAAATTAAATATAAAGAAGCGTTAAATCTACTTATTTATCAAATAATTCTTGTTAAGAATTGACAATGGTTAAATTAGTGGTTTAATTTAATTGTTACGAAAGAGTTTGGTAATTTTACAAGGATGACAAAATTATAAAAGGAATTAAAACGTTTGCCAACACAAGCCATAATCCCTTACGGCACATGGCCTAGACCGTTGTTGGCAAGCTTGAAAACAGACGTTTGAACATAATTATTTATAAGACAATTAATTTTCAAGAAATGACAAATAAGATATCAGAGAAAGCACTTTTGGTAATTGCGTTATTTGGATTAATTCCTATTGCCTTAGGGTATGGTTTAATGCCAGAAAAGACATTAACACCTCTTTATGGGTTCGGTGTTGACAACATAAACTTGACTCACATACTGCGAGCTGTTATGGGATTGTATTTCGGACAAGTAATTATTTGGGGGCTGGGAGTTTTTAAAGAGGAATTCAGACGGCCTGCTCTATACTGTTTAGTTGTGTTTATGTTAGGTCTTGCGACAGGCAGAGTTTTGAGTTTTATATTAGATGGAATTCCTCATTGGTTATTAGTTGTTTACTTTATATTAGAATTAATCTTTGGCTTTATAGGACTGAAATTAGTAACAAGGCGGAAAAATCAATAAAGCCAGTCGCTAACATCGCCGAGCCGACAAACGTCAGGTTATGAATAAATAATTGGAAATAAGTAGTAAATATCTTTGCTAGAAAAATACTGATTTGTATATTTATACATTGTGAATCATGTTACCGGAATGCCAAGATTGCAAATGCAAATGACTTCTTTAGAAGATTCAATTGGCCAAGAAAATCCAGTGAGATTTGTGGATACATTTGTTGAGCACTTAGATTTATTAAAGATAGGATTTGAAGTTAAGACTTTAAAGAAAGAAGGGCGTCCAAGTTTTGAATCATTCGTACTTCTAAAAATTTATTTGGTTATCTAAATGAATTGAGAAGAAGCCGTAGTTTAGAAAGTGAATGTTATCGCAACATCGTACATCAATGGTTAACATTATGATTGAGACCAAACTATGATACAATTGCTGATTTCAGAAAAGACAATCCAATAGCACTAAAGAGTGTATTCAAATTGTTTGTTTCATTTCTAAAGGATATAGATTTGATTAGTGGCCAAGTTATTGCAATCGATGGTACAAAGTCAAGAGCACACAACAGTAAAAAGAATAACTACAATCAGAAAAGGATTGATAGACACATAGCCTATATTGAAGAGAAGAGTACCGAGTACATGAATCTACTTGAACAAATCGATGTGAAAGATGATCTAATTCGAGTTTACGATATTCAACAAAAGATGGAGAGACTCAAGAAAAATAAAATTAAGTATGAAATACTACAAGACCAGCTGGTGTCTAATGACGAGCGTCAAATAAGTACTAAAGACCCAGACTCCAGAGCATTGCTAGTGCATGGTCAAGTTGTAGAAATTTGATATAATGTTCGAACTACGGTTGATGACCAACATAAATTAATAATTGCAACCCATACTATTAATCGCAATGACAGGAATGCTCTAACAGATATAGCACTTGAAGCCAAAGAAAATTTGAATGTAGAAAGTTTTGTAGCTGTTTTGGATAAAGGCTATCACATTGGAAGAGAACTACAGCAGTGCAAGGACGCTAATATTGTATCGATCGTTGCACCTTAAGAAATAGTTAATAGCAATTCACATGGAACAACACCAGATTATGTAATGACAAATTTTATTTTCAATCAAGATAGTGATTGCCATACATGTCCACAAGGAAAAACATTAAATACAACAGGTGCATGGTATAAAAATCCAGGGATAAAAATATTAGTTATCAATTTAAAAATTACAGAAGATCAGAATGTAAAACTTGTCCAGTAAAACATTTTTGCACTGGCAGAGCAAGCGGAGGAAGAGAAATAGAAAGAAGTGAATACGCAACAGCAATAGACACTAATAATGCACGCTATAAAGAAAATTCTGCATTGTATCGTAAACGACAGGAGATTAACGAGCATATTTTCGGGACAAAAAAAAGAAAGTGGGGGTATTATTACACCAATCTGAAGGGACTGGAGAAAGTCAATGAAGAAAATAGTTTGATTATGCTTGTTTACAACATCAAACGAAGTTTTTCCATACTTGGTGTTCCAGAGCTGACCGAAAAGTTAAAAAATTGGGTATCTCCTTACAAGAAAGATTCTATTTTCATATTAAGTTGGCTTGATTTAAGACCTTTAGGCCATTTTATATTTTATCGGACTATTGCGCATTTTAAAAATGCTGCACTTATAACTCCTAAAACTGCATTACATGAGATTATACATCGCATCTTATTAAATTTTGAATGTAAAAAATGGTATTTTTACACTCTGGCGTTGTGGGCAAGCTTGAAAACAGTTGAAAAAAAATCAAAAATGATAAAAACTATATTATTAGTAATTGCAACTGCTGGACTTTTTTCTTGTAAGCAAGCGAATAAATCAACACCAGTAATTGTTGATATAGAAACTGTAAATTCGATAAGAAATTTTGAGTATGCTGATTCTATGGGTAAGCACCTAATCATACAAAACAGTTTGCCGAAAGGCGAAGGATATATTGCTCCAAATGGAAATCAATATTTTAAAGTTATATTTTGGACCAGAATAATTAACGAAACAGATAGCTCTCTTGAATTTAAGATTAACTTTCCTGCAGATTTTTATGAGGTTTCTGAATTGCCTGGTAATCATTACAAAGTATTTATTGCTGACGATACAATGACCATTGATAAAGAACCTTTGAGTAACTATGGTTTTACAGATTTAAAGTCTTTTTTAGATAATAATATTGACAAACCATCATCTTTAAAAAGAACGATAAATCCAAAAGCATCAAGTGGCTTTTATGTTGTAATTCTTAGCCATTCAGCAAACATTACATCTAGTGGTGCATTGAGAACAGGATTTTATTTGAAAGGACAAGATATAATTTATAAAATTTCACGATACGCTGGCAAACCAGAGTTTTCATTAATAAGCGAAAAAGAATTAAACTGTGGGAGTATTAATCTAAAAAATTTGGTACGACAGAAATAAAACAAAGCTAACGTGCAACACGAGGTACGGCGTTATTGGAGTTTGACGAACATTACCTCAAAATTTGATCACTATTGTGCTTCAGTTCGGGCTGGACGTTTTAAATTTGGCTTAAGAATAAAAAATCAGCAATATTGCAATTATTGGGCTTCGGTTATCGGCTGACGGAATTCTAATTCCCCAACAAACGCCAAGCCTTTTTCGTTTGCGGTAATTTATGACGTCACTTAAAAACATAAAAATAAAGCCGGTCGACAAAAGAAACTGGGCCGACTTTGAAGCACTCTTTCAGTCACAAGGTGGCCCCAGCTACTGTTGGTGTATGGCTTGGCGTATGACAAAGGAAGAGTTAAAAGAAAACACTTCGGCTAATAGAAAGAAGTTTATTCAACAGCGAGTAATGGATAAAACACCAATCGGACTTTTGGCATATATGAATACTGAGCCAATTGCATGGTGTTCTGTTGCGCCAAGAGAAACATATCAAAGACTTGGTGGTGATGAGAGTTTTGAAAATGTTTGGTCGATTGCCTGTTTTTATATAAAGAAAGAATTTAGAGATATGGGGCTAATTGACCTGCTAATTGAGAATGCAAAAAAATTCGCGAAAAAAAATGGGGCTAAATATCTGGAGGCTTATCCTGTCGACCCAGACTCTCCAAGTTATAGGTTTATGGGATTTGTAAAGACATTCGAAAAAGTTGATTTCACTTTTTTGAAAAGGGCAGGGACAAGAAGAAATGTAATGATATGCAAACTATAGACAAGAAAACAACGAACCGATAACACGGGTTTTGCGTTAATGGGCGGACAGTGGCAATATAAACATTTGAGCAATTAATGAACGTTGGCACTGGCAGACAGATTACGGTTTCAAAAGCCCACCAATGCAAAGCCCGAAACCGTCAGGTTGAGAAAAAACTCCTAACTAGACTTAATTTATTCGGATACCTCCTTAGAAATTTTCTTATATTGCATTCTAACAGCGTTGGATTTTGGTATTTTCACACTATGCCGTTAGCGGTAATTTTGAAAACTGAAATGAGCCACTTAGAAGAGCAAATAATCGATTATCTTTAATCACTAGAAAAAGCGGTTAACATTTTCGTTTTTCAAGCATGACAAGGATTTCAATCAAATGGTTTATACGTATTGGCCAGTTAAAGTTGTTTTAGGGCATCTTACTTTTTGGCATGAAAGTTTAGCTAGAAATCTAAAGGATGTTGTTTAAAACAGAAAACCTAATCCTCTTAAAGAGACACAATCAGATGTAAATAAAATGAGTGTTGACACAACACGAGATGTTCCTATAAAAGTTCTTTGCAAAGATTGCTTGAATCACAGAAAGTTATTGCAAAACATATTTTTAACACCACTGTTGATGAAATTCCTTATAAAAAAGAGGTTCAAGAAATTATTCACAATTAGAACATTTACAGGTTGTTAATTTGCACATTGAATATCATTTAAGAGATATCACTATTAAACAAAAAAAGGAACATGTCAAGACCAACAAACAAAAAAGACTTATTGACTTTGAGTCATAAGAACTATAAAAGTTTAAATGACTTTGTTGATTCATTCTCTGAAGATGACAAGGACAAAGAATTTCCAAAAGGAACAATGAATCGTAATTTTCGAGATGTACTTGCCCATTTGCATCATTGGCATTTAATGATGATAGAGTGGTACACAATAGGAATGAAGAGAGATAAACCTGAAATGCCAGCAGAAGGATACACATGGAAGACAACTCCTGAACTGAACAGAAAAATTTGGGAAACCTACAGGACAACAGATTTAAAAAAAGTTAGGAAATTGCTTGATAAATCTTTCAAAGATGTTCAGAGTATTATTGAAAAACATTCTAATGATGAGCTTTTTGAAAAGAAAAAATACAAATGGACAGGTACAACTTCTTTGGGAGCATATTTGGTTTCTGCTACCTCAAGTCATTACGATTGGGCGTTAAAACTTATGAAGAAAGCCAAGAATTAAAAACTACCTCTAGCAACAAGCCATGGCGCAATGCGGGCGGACCTGCAAGACTTTTGCAAATTTAAGGTCGCTTCACGAATTGACATTTTCATTTTACAAAGTCTAATAAACACATATCTTTATAAAAATGTTTCGGCAGACAGTGATTCATTAGCCGCAAGCGCAAGCTTGCAAAACGTAAATGGTCAGCTTAGACAAAGACAACCTAAATTAACATTAACAACAAAAAGTATATAAATATGGACAAGTTAAATACAGTGAAAAACACAGTTGACCAACTTCTCGGTCAAGGCAATTTTGATATAGTTGACTCGGTGTTTTCAGTTAACTATGTAGCGCATTCAGGTGACAAAAGCTACAATGGACATAAATTTATAAAGCAATTCGCAAAACAGGTTCGGACAGCCCTTCCCAATATTAAAATTTTAAATATTGAACTTTTATCGCAGACGGACAATGTTTTAACTTGGCAAAGGACATTTAGTGGTACACATAAAGCCGACTTGATGGGAATACCAGCTTCAAATAAAAAAGTAAAATGGTACGAAATTGTTGTTTCTCGTTTTGACAAGGACAAGATAGTTGAAGAGTGGCTAGTTTCTGATTTAGCATTTCAATTAATACTGAAACAGGACAAATAAAACTAAAAGCCGAGCTGCTAACAGCGGTCTTGCCCAATGGGGGCGGACGTGCAAGGCTTTTGCAAATTTATGGTGCGCTGAAGCGCATTTTGTTTTTCATTTTGCAAAAGACTAATAAACACATGTCTTTATATAAACGTTTCGGCAGACAGTGTTTCATTAGCCGCATTGGGCAAGGCCTTAAAACGTATACGACCATTAATTAAATCATAATGAAAGCCATTACAATAGTTCTAATAATTTTTTATCTAATCTCTTCATCTTGTAACAAAAACTCTGAAGAAAAATTTGAAAGTTACTATGAGATAATTGATGGCTTCGTAAGAATGGAAATTATCGATACCGATAGATTAATTGAATTAGTTTTAATAAAAGTAATTCAAGATACACTCGATTATGACAAATTAATAAGTGATAATAATGGTTTATTACCCCCCTCCGATGTCGCCGCCTAGACCTATTGGAGTTGTTTCGATCTCAAAGTTTACTTAAATCATTTTATTCAAATGAATTAATAGATAAAGTAGACATAGAATATATGTTTAATCAAATTGCAATTTTTAAAGACAGTCTTCTAAACACAAATAAAATAAATAGCAATATAATTAGGGCATCAACAAGTGATTCTGTTAGAAAGTATAGCACTGCGTATATTTTTTTGATATGCTTTAAAAAATCTATAAAGCACCTTCGTTAATTAAAGTTTCTATCCCCATCATTTCCTTAGATTGGAAAACTATGATATTTGACATGGAGTTATATTGAGGTGGTGAATGCGGATGGGGGCGAAGATATATAGTAAAAAAAAGAAAACAAAAAATGGAGAATCAAATACCAGAACCGTACTTGGATCAGTTGAAAATAACATCCTCCAACGCGGAATAGACTCTATACCACCTAGTGTCTTAAATCATTCTCTTATAATTTTTTCCGGTGATGTCAAATTATTTTATTAACAGTTGGCGGAGCAGCGTCTATGCCAAATCCGATGTTAAGCAATGATTATTATTCATGACAATATCTAATTTCATTTATTTACCATTTATAATTGATTACCACTTATTGTCAAGGATAGATAAAAAATTGAATGATTAAATTTAATGTATCCATCCCATAGCCTAGGTATGTGATTTCCGGCTTTCAATATTATGGCAACAATTCTGAGAAAAGATTAATGTGAGGATCGTTTATGTGGTTTAAAATATCTTTAATCCATACTTACGGATTGATTTGGTTAAATGGGATCTATTTTGAATTGACAGAATATTTTAACAATTATTTTTCATCTATTTTATGTTTCTTTCTATAAAGAATACTTCGCAATTTATTCCTCTGTATAATGCATGTTCATTGTGTCCAATGAATACCTAATTATTTTCTTTGGACTCTGTTTTTTATCTTAACTTTATGTCCACCTTTATAATGAAGTCTTTATTTCACAAAAATATTTAGCGAGAAGTGTTCACTTGATGAATAGTAATAGCTATTTTGTAATGTATATTTTTATGGAAGGGGATACGGAATATTTATTTCATAGATTCACTAAAAGAAAATGACTCACCTGAGCAAGTCACTTTCTTAAACAAATTAGAATAAAGAACTACAACAAATTGTTGCTTATTGGATTTTAATTTTTATTTTTTCCAAGGAAGTTGCAATACTTTGCGGGCACATAGAATTCCACAGAAATTTCCACTGTCGAAATCCATCCGGTAATGTACGCCAAGCGGCAATCTGCTGAAAGCATTTTCTATGGCAAGATCACGCAATGAGTTGAAAGATCTTGGCGTACCAAGGAAGTCTGTTCTGTTCTGATGACAGAAATCCGTGAATGGATAGCTGGAACCAACAAAGGCCTCAATTATACCCACACCTGAAAAAGCAAAGGTAGAATGTCCCGATGGGTAAGCTGGAAAGGGCGGTGTAAATCCGAGCCATGGTATGGTAAAGTTAGGATCTATCACTCTTCTGATGTAGGTAATGGGTCTTTCTACATTGAACTTATATTTGTTGTACCAGGCGATGACTGCAGCATCATTTAGTGCCATATTTAGTTGAGCATATAGTACACAAGTTTTTTCCAAATCAAATTTTTCTTTTTCTACGATCTGATCAGCAACAGAGACTAATCTGGCCGGTGGACTAAAAGTCCAACCAACACGGTCATCTGACCAGAACTCTGAAATGTGCTCCATTTCTCCTCTAGTATTACTTCTGGCTTGATTTGCCAATACATATGTTTCATAAGCTTGTGAATAGATCAAGGAATTTTTATCTGAATCACAACCATATGGCGCAACCAAGGCATCCATATCTGAGCGTGAAAGTCCAAATCTTCTTACTTCACCCCATTGGGAATACAATCCCTTGTCAGCATCTTGAGGGTCAGTAGGGATCCACTCACAGCCTTGTGCATTGACTGCTCTTGGGAACGGATTTAAATGTCCGTTATGTCCTACCTTATCTGTAGTCGAATAAACCCAAATTGCTTCCGCAACTGCTTTTCCATGTTCTTTGGAGCGTTTGATTAATTCATCTTCTTCTTCGAGATCGTAAGTGGCTTGTAATTCATACTCTTTAGCAGCAATATTGTTTAGAATCTCAACAGTACTGAGAATGTTTCCCGATTTATCTTTAAAAGTAACGTTTTCAAAAAATTTCTGCATGAGATAGCCATAAGATGCATTTATTACTTCCGGCCAATACAGATCTTTTTTTATTTCCGGTAAGCCGCTGATGACCAGTCTGTATCGGAGCGATTGATAATCGGGCATCCCGCCCAGACAAGCTTCATAGGCACTTAATGCCATGTATGCAAGAGCTCTTGGCGCCGGGCCAGGTCGGTAGAATGCAGCGTACCTATCTGTTTCCAGGAAAACATTGTTCCATTCGTGGTATACACTACTAGGATAACTTTGCAAGGTGAGCGAGGAAGAGTTATTGGTTTCCGTTTTGTTACATCCGGTATTTAGTCCCATTGTCAGGACAAAGACCATGAAGAGAATGCGCATAAGATTTTTCATGATGAAATAATTATAATGATTTAAAAATTGTTTTTCCGAATTTATTAATAGATGTTTTAATTTCTGATTTCAATTTGTAGATTTTTAGTGTGTATATCTTTTGCTTTAATTTTGGTGGAATCGTTTCTTAGATTTCCTAATGTTTTACAATTGTTGAAAAAATTCTGAATATAAAATGGTCCTGAGTAACCTAGTTCTTCCAGAAATGAAGCCATTAACTGAACTGAATCGATTTCCAATAAATCCGAATGGTAAGTAGTCCTCACTTCAAACGGAATTCCTGCTTGTTTCAAAAGCTTAAAACATTGGACAAATTCATCAAACTTATTAATGGAGGTTACTTTTAAAAATAAATCTGCGGGCGCTTTGAAGTCGAGGGCAACATAGTCAAGCAGATTTTTTTGAAGTAATTTTTCTAAATTTTTTGGTTGTGATCCATTGGTATCCACTTTAATCTTAAGTCCTAACACTTTTATTTCCTGAATAAAATTTTCTAAATTATGATGCATCAGACACTCTCCTCCACTTAATACCACTCCGTCCAACAATTTATTTCTGGAGCTAAGAAAATCAAGCGCTTCATTAAAATTTATCTTTCCTTTACCCCTTACTACATCCACATTGTAACAATAACCACAGTTCATGTTACATCCTGCAAACCAGATAATACATGAAAGCATGTCAGGAAAATCCAACATACTGAAAGGGGTAATATGATAGATTGGTTTATTCATTCGTGTTTTCGACAAAATAAATTCTTTCTTTATGTTCTCCCTTTTTACCAAGGTTGAAACTTTCTACAGGTCTCAAATATCCCATGACTCTTGTGAAAACAAGACATTTGGTTCTTTTCATTTGATTTACTTCAAGAATTGAAATTTCCGGTTCTGGTAACATGATATAATAGTTTAATTGTTTTTTATTTCCATTAAAATATCCGCATCGCATTTGGGACAATATTCGTGCTCGCCATTTAGATACCCATGTTTTTCGCAAACACTGAAGACAGGAGTAATGGTTACATACGGGAGTCTGAATTGTGAAATGGTGCGTTTGATAAGTTTTTTACATGCTTCAGGCGAACTAATTTTTTCGCTCATGTAAAGATGCAGTACTGTGCCTCCTGTGTATTTGGTTTGGAGTTCGTCTTGTTGATACAATGCTTCAAATGGATCATCTGTATAATTTGCCGGCAGCTGCGAACTATTGGTATAGTAAATATTTTTTTCATTTCCTGCCTGGATGATGTCAGGGAATCTTTTTAAATCTTCTTTTGCAAATCTGTACGTGGTTCCTTCTGCAGGCGTTGCTTCCAGATTATATAGGTTTCCGGTTTCCTGTTGAAAAGTTGTGATTTTATTTCTAATAAATTCCAATATTCTTAAGGCGAAGTCTTTTCCATGTTCATCCGCAATGTTCATTTGATCATTTGAAAAATTTCTGATCATTTCATTCATACCGTTCACTCCAATAGTTGAGAAATGGTTTTGAAATCCCTTCAGGTATCTTTTAGAATATGGGTATAATCCTCGGGCGAACAGATCTGAAATAAATACTCGCTTTTTTTCCAGACTTGATTTTGCTATCTGCAACAATCTGTCTAGTTGGTTCATTAATTCAGTTTCATTTTCTTTGTACAGATATCCCAGTCGTGCCATGTTAATCGTTACTACGCCTATGCTGCCTGTTAATTCGGCACTCCCAAAAAGCCCATTCCCTCTTTTTAATAATTCTCTTAAATCCAGTTGCAACCTGCAGCACATGCTTCTGATCGCATTGGGTTTGTATGCATACGGGTTTTCTATTTTATTTCCGTTCTCATCATACATGTATTGGCTACCAATAAAATTTTGGAAATAGGACGAACCTATTTTGGCAGTATTTTCGAACAATTTATCGGTGTTGGGTCCATTCCAGTCAAAGGCCTCTGTAATATTCACCGTTGGAATGGGAAAGGTGAAAGGTTGACCATTTGCATCACCTTCCGTGAGAATGGTATAAAATACCTTGTTGATCAATTCCATTTCAGGTTGGAAATGTTTATAGGACATGTCTTCCGGATGATTGACTCCTCGTTCTTTGACTCTTTGAAGAAAATCAGGATGATTCATAGACCTGAAAAGATGAACATCGTTTTTTGTGGGAATTTGCCCTTTGAGGTCTTCCGGAACCACCCAGTCAAGAGTTACATTTGTGAATGGGGATTGCCCCCATCTTGCCGGTACATTAAGGTTGTATACAAAACTTCGGATGGCTTTAAGGATTTCATCATAGGTTAATCCATCTTTAAAAACATAAGGAGCCAGATAGGTATCAAAAGAACTAAATGCCTGGGCACCGGCCCATTCACTTTGCAGTATCCCTAGAAAATTGGCCATTTGTCCCAATGCTTCCCTTAGATGAGCGGGAGGCCTGCTGGCTACTCTGCCTCGAACACCGTTAAATCCTTCGTTGAGAAGCATTCGCAAACTCCATCCGGCACAATATCCTGTTAGGCAGTCGAGATCATGTATGTGGATGTCTGCATTTCGGTGGGCATATCCTTCCTCTTTGGAGTATACGCTGTCCAACCAATAGTTTGCGATCACTTTGCCCGCCACATTGTTGATCAATCCTGCACTTGAATAAGAGGTGTTTGCATTTGCATTGATTCTCCAATCAGATTTGTCGATGTATTCGTTCACTGAAAGACTACAATCTATATAGGTCGTATCTTCATTTAATCCGAGAATGTGTTCACGTTGCATTTTTCTGGTGTGGCGGTAAAGCATAAATGCTTTCATTACCCTGAAATGTCCGGCCTGATACAAACTTTCCTCTATTAGATCCTGAATTTCCTCTACCGCCCAAACTTCTTTTTCATTCAATTTATAGGCAATTTGGGAAGGTAGGTTTTTATCCATCTTTACAGATGAAGAGTCAAATGCCTTACAGATGGCATCTTCTATTTTGAAAAACTCAAATGGTTGGTATTGTCCGTTTCTTTTAATTACCCAAGAAGACATCCTGATTATTTTTTTTAAAGTGAATTGAATTTTTTATTTCCGCTGGTTTTTTCAATGTTGAACCTTTTCAATGTTTTTTGAAAAACATCACCGACACTGTCATTGTGTTCATTTTGTAAATAAGATAATAAAGTCTTAAATAGCATCAAAAAAAGGTTTTATCTAAATTCTCATTTTTCCTGTTTGCACTTTTTCCGCAAGGTGAGCTAAGGTTGTTTTTTGGAATTCCAACTTCATTTTACCCTTGACATCTTTCCAGAACATATGAACGGGGCAGGGTTCCCGCTCTCCACATCCCGGCAAACCCAGCATGCAAGTATCAAAGAAATCTTCACCCTCCAAAATGTTTATGACATCGATCAGGAATATTTTATTTACAGGTTTATTCAAGAAAATCCCTCCCGAAGGTCCTCTTAGGGATTCTAGAATGCCTCTCTGAGTCAGCAATTGGAAAGACTTGGCCAGGAAATGGAATGATATATCCAGATTCTCAGAAATTTCTCCAATGGTTACGGGTGTGTCCTTTGACTCTTTACCGGACATATATATGAGGGCCCTTAAGCTATAAATCGTTGCTTTGGAAAGAACTTTCAATGGATATAGAATTAATTAAGATAATTTAGTCTCAAATATAGAGTTATTTTTATATTTTCAAAAAAAATTACACTTTTTTCTTTTCTTCTCCATAAAATGATTGCCGGATTATTTGTGGAAAGCCTATGAAAATAAAAACCCCGAGGTCTTCTTTAAAAGTCCCCGGGGTTCATGATTTTGATTAGATACTATCTTAACTGCCGCATTGAAGACAACCGTCTTCCATGGTGCAGGTTTGTCCTTCCACGAAATCGTCCTGGCTGATGGCCTTGACAGAATCCATGAGGGATCCAACGATTTCTTTATTGTATGTTGAAGCAACAGAAATGGAAGATTCTTCTATAGTGACTACATCTTCTGTTATTTCATCGACAAATTTCCTTTGGTGTTTTTCACCCAGGGTGAATTTTATCGGATCCACTGCGGCTTTGGTCCTCAGGTAGTACATACCGGTCTTCAGACCTTGCTGCCATGCGTGAAAATGCATGGAAGAAAGTTTACCAAAAGTTGCATTTTCGAGGAACAGATTTAAGCTCTGGCTCTGGCAAATGTAGGCTCCGCGGTCAGCGCTCATGTCAATGATTGCTCTTTGACTTATTTCCCAAGCGGTTTTATAAAGCTCTTTCATTTCTGCCGGAATTCCTGGAATTCTTTGAATGGATCCATTGTGTGCCATCAGTGTTTCTTTCATTTCTGAATTCCACAGACCCATTTTTATAAGATCTTCAAGAAGATGTTTATTGACCACCATATACTCACCGCTTAGGGTACGTCTGGTATAGAAGTTTGAGGTGTATGGTTCAAAACATTCGTTATTTCCTAAAATTTGTGACGTGGAGGCAGTTGGCATTGGTGCAAGCAGAAGGCTATTGCGAACACCATGTTTCATTACTTCTGCTTTAAGTCCATTCCAATCGTATCTTTCTTGTGTAGGATTTACGTCCCACATATCAAACTGGAAGATGCCTTGAGAGATTGGGCTTCCTTTGAAAGTCTGGTAAGGTCCATCTACCTTTGCCAGTTCGCAGGATTCACTTACTGCAGCGTAATAAATGGTTTCAAAAATTTGTTTGTTTAGTTTTTTCGCACCTTCTGAATCAAATGGAAATCTCATCAGGATGAAAGCATCTGCAAGGCCCTGAACACCAATTCCAATAGGGCGGTGTCTGAAGTTAGAATTCTGTGCTTCCGGAATAGGGTAGTAATTGATGTCAATAATTCTGTTCAAATTCCTGGTAATTACCCTGGTAACTTCTTCTAATTTCTTAAAATCGAAAGTTTTATTTTGGATAAACTTAGGCAGGGAGATGGAAGCGAGGTTACATACTGCAACTTCATCCGGTGCGGTATATTCAATGATTTCGGTACATAGATTTGAGGATCTGATGGTTCCGAGATTTTTTTGGTTGGATTTTTTATTTGCGGCATCCTTAAAGAGGATGTAAGGAGTTCCGGTTTCAATCTGAGATTCCAGGATGTTGAACCAGAGTTCCTGGGCTCTGATGACTTTTCTGGCCCGGCCTTCATTTTCATATTTATGATAGAGGGCTTCGAACTCACCTCCGTAAGTATCATACAAACCCGGTGCTTCGTTTGGACAGAAAAGAGACCACTCTCTATCTTCTTTCACCCTTTCCATAAAGAGGTCCGGAATCCACATGGCATAAAAGAGATCCCGTGCTCTGAGTTCTTCTTTGCCATGATTTTTTTTCAATTCCAGAAATTCCTCCACATCCGCATGCCATGGTTCCAGGTATACTGCAAAGGCTCCTTTTCTTTTACCACCGCCCTGATCCACGTATCGGGCAGTGTCGTTGAAAACTTTCAACATTGGGATGATCCCGTTGGAAGTTCCTCCTGTTCCTTTGATGTAGCTCCCTTTGGCACGTACATTGTGGATGCTCAAGCCAATTCCTCCGGCTGACTGGGAGATTTTGGCACAGCGGCTGAGTGTTTCGAAGATTCCTGTAATGGAATCATCCGTCATGCTCAATAAGAAACAAGAAGAAAGTTGTGGTTTTGGCGTTCCTGCATTGAAAAGGGTCGGAGTGGCATGTACAAACCACTTTTCGGACATGAGATTATAGGTTTCTATGGCCTTTTCGACAGCCTGGCCATGGATTCCTATAGAAGCTCTCATGAGCAAATGTTGTGGTCTTTCTACGACCTTTTTATTGGTGCGTAACAGATACGATCTTTCGAGTGTTTTAAACCCGAAATAATCGAAGCTGTAATCGCGGTCGTAGATTATCGCTGAATCTAATTTATCGGCATTTTGGCGAATGACCTCTATGGTCTCATCACTGATGAGACCTGCTTTTTGGTTGGTATTAGGATCAACGTAATTGTACAATGCCTCCATCGTTTCCGAGAAGGACTTGTTGGTATTTTTGTGTAAGTTGGATATGGCGATGCGTGCAGCCAGCAGAGCGTAGTCCGGGTGGACAGCGGCAAAGGATGCGGCGGTTTCTGCGGCAAGATTATCGAGTTCTGATGTAGTTACACCATTGAAGAGTCCTAGGATAACTTTTTTGGATATTTCTATAGCATCCACAAAATTTGCATCAAGACCGTAACATAGTTTTTTAATTCTTGCGGTGATCTTGTCGAAACTTACGTCTTCGCGTTTGCCATTGCGTTTAATTACTTGCATAGTGAGCTTGAGTTGAAAAGGTTAAAGAATAGGTTTTTACTGTGAAAAATTCTTTTAGAATTCTTCGTCAATGGTGAATACCTTTTTTTCGTGCCCGGCGGTTACCCCGGCTTTTTGATAATCACCCACCCTCTTTTCAAAGAAATTGGTTTTACCTTGCATGGATATCAAATCCATCCACGCAAATGGATTGTCTTTAAAGTATACTTTTTCATTGCCCAGGGATACCAACAATCTGTCTGCAACAAATTCAATGTAATCACACATTAGATTTGCATTCATCCCGATGAGTGCAACAGGAATGGAATCGGTAACAAATATTTTTTCAATTTCCACCGCTTCCGTTATGATGTCACGGATGGTTTCTTTAGGCAATTTATTTTCAATATGTTGGTTGTAAAGAAGACATGCAAAATCACAATGCATACCTTCATCACGGGAAATGAGTTCATTTGAAAAACTCAGACCCGGCATCAATCCTCGTTTTTTGAGCCAGAAAATGGAGCAGAAAGATCCACTGAAGAAAATCCCTTCCACTGCTGCGAATGCCACTAATTGTTCTACAAAGTTGCCTTTGCTGATCCAACGAAGAGCCCAGTCTGCTTTTTTACGAACACAGTCCAGATTGTCGATGGCATGAAAAAGGAAATCTTTTTCTGTATTGTCCTTGATGTAAGTGTCAATAAGTAGAGAATATGTTTCCGAGTGGATGTTTTCCATCATGATTTGGAAGCCATAGAAGAATTTTGCTTCCGTGTATTGAACAGTACGCACCATATTTTCGGCAAGATTTTCATTGACGATACCATCGCTTGCTGCAAAAAAGGCTAGTACATGTTTGATGAAATGTTTTTCGTCATCGTTAAGTTTCGTTTCCCAATCAGTAAGGTCCGCTTGCAGGTCAATCTCTTCCGGAGTCCAAAAACAGGCCTCTGCATTTTTATAAAATTTCCAAATGTCATCGTGTTCAATTGGAAAAAGTACAAATCGGTTGGGATTTTCTTTGAGTAGCGGTTCTATATGATTGATCATGTATATTGATATTGATGTGGTTCTA
>Ga0268298_10002765_pt1 | contig 18710 bp, 16 predicted proteins | sample WWTPWeurt_MetaG_FD_194462 | JGI IMG/M metagenome (GOLD analysis project Ga0268298, IMG submission 194462) | Activated sludge microbial communities from WWTP in Nijmegen, Gelderland, Netherland - WWTP Weurt | ecosystem: Engineered > WWTP > Aerobic digester > Activated sludge | place...
TGGAGCCGCTGTAGCTCAGTCGGTAGAGCAGCGCATTCGTAATGCGAAGGTCACCAGTTCGATTCCGGTCAGCGGCACCAAAAAAACAAGCACTTAGCCCATTCTTCGGAGTGGGCTTTTTGCTTTTCATGGTCCGTGTAGCCAAAACCAGGCCATCCACGGGGCGGTGTAGCCACCACGGCCGGTCGTCGGTGTGTCCTCGCACATGGCAGGCCTACCGGAAGGTGTTGGCCTTCCAAGCCCATGTTTAGAACGGAACCTTCGACACTGTGCTGAATAGGCCGGTTTTAAACCGGAGCATTCCCGGCTTCGGGCGCTAGCTTGCCAGCCACCTTATCGGCAGGTGTCAGGCGCCGCGACTTCGCTAGACGGCGGTTGTGCCCGCTCCCACTGGAAGGCTTGCCGGCTTCGAGCCAACCAGTGCAAACCCTGCTTCGTCACGGAGCCTGGAGGCGCGACCAGGCTGCGCGGCGGCTTCGGTGACAGTCAACCCCAGGGCCGGTAGCACGTCCTCCAGCAGGGTTTCGCCAGGGTGGGGAGGGTTGTGCATCGTGGTCATGTTGCGTTCCTCTCTTGCTCGATCAGGCTGCTACCGCGCGCATCGGCCGAATCTCTCGCGTCACTTTCTCGCCTACTGCCGCCTCGGCCTGCTTCAGGTCAAAGGCTGTTTGCAGGTTCATCCAGAATTGCGGCGTGGTGTCGAAGTAGCGGGCGAGGCGCAGGGCTGTGTCAGGCGTCACCGCCCGGCGCTCGCGCACGATGTCATTGATGCGCGGGGCAGGAACGTGCAGGTCCATTGCCAGGGCGTTGGCGCTGAGTCCAAGCGGCAGCAGGTATTCTTCCCGCAGAATCTCGCCCGGATGAATGGGGCGCATGCTGTTCGTAACCATGTTCAAATCCTTCAGTGGTAATCCACGATTTCGACGCCTTCCGGCCCTGTAGCCGTCCAAACAAAGCACACGTGCCACTGGTCATTGATGCGGATGCTGTGCTGGCCGGCTCGGCTCCCGCTGAGCGCTTCGAGACGATTGCCTGGGGGAGAGCGCAAGTCCTTCAGTTCTTCGGCAGCATCAAGCATTTGCAGTTTTCGTTCTGCGACAGCTTCAATGTTCCGGAATCGCTTCGGGTGCAGCCCTTCGTAAAGAGCTTCGGTGTCTTCGCACCGAAATGAACGAATCGTCATGGGTTGAGAATAGAACGTATGTCGTTTAACGTCAATCGTTAAGTCTGTAGATGGACGTTACTTGATGGCTCTGCGGACTGTTGTGGCCCCCTCTGCCGGCTGCTCTATGCCGGCCTGTTCCAGAATCCATGCCTCGATCTTGATGTGCCACATGCGCAGCAGGTCGAGCGGCCGGCGGCGATAGTGCTTCTCGGCCGTCGCGCTTGGCTTGCGGCCTTGGATCTGCGCCACCACGCCCACGGGGCACTCCACCCACTCGGCCAAGGTGCCAAAGGAGCGGCGTAGGCCGTGCAGGGACAACGCCGGCAGGCCGGCGGCGGCAAGGGCCTCGTTATGCACGGAACGTGGCTCCTGAAGTCTTCCCGATTCGGCCGTAGGGCTTGAGAAAACCCATTCATCCCGGCGTGGCAGGGCTGCCAGCAGCGCGGCGCCGTAGGGTGTCAGGGGAATGATGCGTTGCCCTTCAACCTTATCCTTGATGGTCAGGGACTTCCACTGAAAATCCACGTCAGCCCATGCAATGCTGGCCACCTCTTTGCGGCGGGCGCCGGTCAGCAGGGCTGTTTGCAGATAGGCAGAGTGCACCGGGTTTGCCAGCTGGCGGACGTGCTCGAACCAGAGCGCCAGCATTTCGTGCTGCAGGCAATCGTCCTTCGGGGTTGGCTTCTCCATCTCGTCATTCGCAAGGCGTGAGGCGCAGGCCTTGCCGTCGATTGGGGCCTGGTACTCGGGGCGGTCGCTACACCAGTTCAGGAAGGCGCGCAGGCGAACGAAGGCGTTACGGGCTTGGGTCGGCCGTCTTGCTACTTCGACCTGAAGCCATGCGCGCACCGTGTCCCCGTCAATCTGCGCTAAAGGGCGATTCAGCAGGGGGATGAGGGCGCCAGGCTGCGTGGTGTCGCCTTCGCCGGCTTTTCGGCATCGGGTTTTGGGTTTGCCGCCGGGGTCGCTCAGGCGCTGGTGATCCAGGAGGGTGCGCGGGCTCCATTTCGGACGCGAGGCGAGATAGACATTCCAAGCTTCCAGCGCTGGCGCTTCCACGCGTTCGGCTTCGTTTCTGGCAGCTTCGACCGCTAAAGCCTTTGCCTCAATGGCGGCGCGCCTGTCGGCCCTCTCTTGGCGCGGGTCGATGCCCTGGTCAATCAGGGTTTGCAGGCGGCGGGCTTCTGCGCGGGCGGCATCAATGCCCCAGGCGCGCACGTTGCCAATCGTCAGGCGTAGGGCCTTGCCGTTCAGGCGGCTTTGGAAGATGAACCCGCGCGCCTCGCTGCCGGGTGTGGCACGCACTGCGAGGCCGGGCGCTTCCGTGTCCCACAGGAATGCTTGAGCGGTGCCGGTCGGGCATTCAAATTCGCGGATGCGGCCGGCGGTCAGCTTATTGCGTGCCATGTTCAGGTTTTCCGTGTAAGCGGATTATGTAAGCATATTGTAAGCGGATTCTAAAGCGTGCTTCAATTTCTATCAACGTCAAAAATGGAAGGAATGATTTATTTTCATAGGCTTACCGTTTTTTTAAATACCCATCAACACCGAAAAACCCCTATTTTTTTGTTTTTGGCTTGTGTATCCGTTTCCGGATGTAGCCTTGGCGTGGTTTCCTTCTGCTTGAGGATGAGCGTTGGCGGGTTCTTGGTCTCCATTGGCCCCCATGATTTCCACCAGATCCAGACTATTCTTGAACGATGATCTGGATTTTTGTATTTGGGCCAGACGCCGAGCGGCGGCGCAGTACCAAGGGGGATGAGTGTGGATAGGCCTGCAGGTTTGCGCACTTGTATCTACGACACGGCCCAGCTGGCTGCGGTGATTGACAGCATGGCAAGGCAGGCTGCGGGCTTGCTGGGCGGGTGTAGCCGGATTGCCGTGATCGGAATTTTGCGACGGGGAGCGCCGCTGGCTGATCGTCTTACCGAAGCGCTCGTGCGCCGTTATGGCTTGCCGCAGCCGCTGCGGATCGATCTTTCAGTCAAGCGCTATGCGGATGACCTGACCCTGCTTTTTCCCGAGACGCAATTGAAGGACGAGGAGAGGCAGGCGGCTATCGAACTGTCGGGCTATACGCTGCTGGTGGTGGACGATGTGCTTTACACCGGCCATTCGCTGTTGCGGGTGGTCGAGTACCTGGCACGCAGGCAGCCGGCGGAAATCCGGGTGGCTGTGCTGATGGACCGGGGCGTGGCCCGGCTCCCGATAAGGGCCGACGTGGTGGGTGTTCGGCTCGACATTGCGCCGTCGGACATCGTCGAGTGCAATGTTCCGCCTTACGAGCCGGAGTTTCGGATCGAGTTGCTTCAGCCGGGTCGGGGCGCGCCTTGAGCTGCAATGCGATGAGCTCTGGCTTTTACTCTTCTTCGGGCTTCTCGGGGGGCTTCGCTCTGACTGCCTTGGGGTGAGCAAACTCGCGGCGCATCCGGGCAAGTTGTTGCAGGCCCGTGGCAATGCGGAAGTTGACGGAGCCCTCGGGCATTTCGCCCTTTTCGTCGGGTGCCCCGGCGGGCAGGCCGGTTAGCAGTTCCAGGGCCTGATCAACGCTGGAAACCTCCCACACACGGAAGTGGCCGTTGCGCACGGCTTCCACAACATCCTGACGCAGCATCAGGTGGCAGGTGTTGGATGCGGGGATCAGCACACCTTGCTCGCCGGTGAGTCCGCGTGCCGCGCAAATGTCGAAGAAGCCTTCTATTTTTTCGTTGATTCCGCCTACCGCTTGCACTGCGCCAAACTGATTTACCGAGCCGGTGACGGCCAGTGACTGCTTGATGGGCACGCCGGAGAGTGCCGAGAGCAGGGCGGCGAGTTCGGCCAGCGAGGCGCTGTCTCCCTCTACGCCGCCGTAGGATTGTTCGAAGACGAGGCTGGCCTTGAGCGACAGCGGCATGCTGAGCCCGAAGCGCGAGGCGACGAAAGCGGAGAGGATCAGCACGCCCTTGGAGTGGATCGGGCCGCCGAGTTTGACTTCGCGTTCGATGTCCACGACTTCGCCGTCGCCAACCCGTACCGTGGCGGTGATGCGCGCCGGGTGGGCAAAAGTGCTGTCGCCCAGCATGATCACGGCCAGTCCGTTGATCTGGCCCACGTGGGTGCCGGCAGTGTCCACCAGCAACTGATCGCGCAGGATTTCGTCCCGGTAGCGGCTACTGATTCGTTCGTTGCGGTGCCGGTGAGCTTCAAGCGCGGCCTCGACGTGTTCGCGTTCGATGCGCTGTGTTCCGGCCGTGGCTGCGAAGTGATCGGCCTGGCGCATCAGGTCATCGAGAGGCTGCGTGTGGGCGGTGAGGCGCTGGGCGTCGCCGGCGAGGCGCGCAGCATGTTCGATGATGCGCGCCACGGCGGGGGCAGCAATCGGGCGCAGCTTGTCCCGGCGGGCCAGGGTGGCGATGAGTCGGGCGTAGGCCGCGGTGTTGGCCGGATTGCGCTCGATCTCGCTTTCCATGTCGGCGTTGATCTTGAACAGCGCGGGAAACTCCGGGTCATACTGGCACAGCAGGTAATAGACCAGCCGCTCGCCGATCAGAATGACTTTCAGATCGAGGGGCATCGGCTCGGGCTCGATCTGCACTGTGCTGGAGAGGCCTAGCAGGTCGGAGAGTGACTCGATGCGGATGTTGCCCGCCTTGAGGCAGCGTTTGAGGCCTTCCCAGGCGTAGGGTTGGGAGAGGATCTTTACGGCGTCCAGCATCAGGAAGCCGCCGTTGGCCCGGTGTAGCGCGCCGGCGCGAATAAGCGTGAAGTTGCTGAGCAGTGTGCCCATGTGCACCACGTGCTCGATGCGTCCGACGAGGTTCTGCAGCGTCGGGTGGTCTTCGTAGACCACCGGGCGGGCGCCGTTGTCGGCGTTTTCAACGAGCAGGTTGACGAGGTAGCGCTGTACCGAGATTGTTCCGGAGTAGGTTGTGACTTCGGCGTCTTCTTCGTTGTGAGTGGTGTCGCGTAGGGCTTCGCCGCTTTCGATGATGTCTTGCAGTACGGCGTCAAGGTAGGCGCTGACGTCGGGCAGGTCAGCGTAGTTTGGCTTGAGATCGTCGATGAGGTGAGTAACGGTGATCCGCAGAGCCTCGCTGCCGGCTTGCCGGATCAGGTTTTGCAGGTCGCGACGCCAGCGCGGAAACTCATTGGTGAGCTTGTGCATGCGCTCGCGCAGCGTCTTGATGTGCGCTTCGAGCTCGTGCTGGCGGTCTTCCGGAAGCTGGGAAAATTCTTCCTGGGACAGCGTCGTTTCGTGGTCCTTCAGCGGGACGAAGGCGAAGCCGTGGGGCGTGCGCAGCAGGGCCACGCCGAGCTTTACGGCTTCCCGGCCAAGGGCCTGGAATTCGGCTTCTTCGTGCCGCTTCTCCTCTTCCTGCATCGCTTCGATGCGGCCGCGGTATTCATCGCTCTGGAACACGGCGCTGATGGCGGGAATCAATTCGGTGACGAAGTGCTGCATGTCGTCCCGCAGGCGCGCGCCGCGGCCGCAGGGCAGGCGCAGCAGGTCGGGGCGATCGGCGTCTGCAAAGTTGTAGACGTAGCACCAGTCGGCTGGCGCATCGCCGCGCCGGCTTTCGGCTTCGAGCAGCTGACGGGTGATGGCGTGGCGGCCGCTGCCGGTTTCACCGAGCACAAAGAGGTTATAGCCCTCGTGACGAATGTCGAGGCCCATGTGCATGGCCTTGATCGCGCGGGCGTGGATCAGTGATGCGTCGAGATCGGGGAGCGTCTCGGTGCTGTCGAAGTCGAAGGAGGCCGGCTCGCAGACCGTGTAGAGCGCTTCAGGGGGAAGCGGGGCGGATGGACGCATCGGGCTGGCCTTGTGATGTTCTTTGGTGCAAGCATACTTAAGCTTGCACGCTGTGCGCCAGCACGGTGGATGCCGATGTCGTCGGGGAGCGTATGCTTACCGGGGCAAGGCGCTGCCTGCCCTGGTAATCAGTACCTCTGAAGGCTTAGTGCTTGCGGCCGAGTCCGCCCAGGAGGACGGCGATGGGGCGTTGACCCTTCTGGGGGTCGGGCAGCGTCTGGGTGCCAGCCTCCGCGCCCTGGGGGGCCGGGTTGCGCTCTTCGTAGGGCTTGCTGAAGTCGAAGCCGTCTGCCGCGATGTGCGAGGGCTGACGCGAGCGCTGGGGGGCGCGTTCGCGTGGTGCGCGCTCGCGGGATTCGCCACGGGATTCGCGCGGGGCACGTTCGGGACGACCGCTGCGCTCACCGACCGGAGCGCCTTCCCCGGCGCTGCGGGATGCGGGAGCGGAGCTGCTGCGTTTGCGGCGACCGCCTTCACCGTCGAAGAAGTCGGGCTCGGGATCGAAGCCGGGAACGACTTCCTGTCGGATCTCGAGCTTGATGAGCTTCTGGATGTCGGCCAGACGGTGGCGCTCTTCGGAGCTGACCAGCGAAACGGCCTTGCCGGACTTGCCGGCCCGGCCGGTGCGGCCGATGCGGTGGACGTAGTCTTCGGCCGTGTGGGGCAGTTCGAAATTGATCACAGAGGGCAGATCCTCGATGTCGAGGCCGCGGGCTGCGACGTCGGTGGCCACCAGCACGCGAACCTTGCCGCTCTTGAAGTTTTCGAGGGTTTCGGTGCGGGCCTGCTGGCTCTTGTCGCCGTGGATCGAATCCGCCGAAATGCCGTGACGTTCGAGGAAGTGGGCCAGGCGGCTGCAGGCGAACTTGGTGTCCACGAAGACCAGAACCTGGTTGGCTTCGTCCTCGTGGCGCACGATGTGGGCCAGAAGGTTGCGCTTGAGGCCGCTGGAAACCGGGTGGACGATGTGGCTGATGGTTTCGCTCACCATGTTGCGGCGGGCGACTTCAATCAGCTGTGGGTTCTTCAGCATCTGGTCGGCGAGTTTCTTGATCTCGTCCGAGAAGGTTGCGGAGAACAGCAGGCTCTGGCGGGCGGCCGGCAGCAGCGCCAGGATGCGGCGGATGTCCGGGATGAAGCCCATGTCGAGCATGCGGTCGGCTTCGTCGAGAATGAGGAATTCAACCTGACCGAGGGCGATGGTTTTTTGCTGGACGTGATCGAGCAGGCGGCCCGGCGTGGCGACGACGATTTCGATGCCGCGGCGGAGTTCCTGGATCTGCGGATTCATGTCCACGCCGCCGTAAATGCAGGTGCTGCGCAGCGGGAGGTGCTTGGAATACATCTTGACCGACTCGTAGACCTGCATCGCGAGCTCCCGCGTCGGCGCCAGAATCAGTGCGCGGACCTGATGGCGGGCCGGGCTGGTCGAGGTGCTGGCGTGGCGGGCCAGACGGTTGAGCAGCGGCAGCGTGAAGCCTGCCGTCTTGCCGGTACCGGTCTGGGCGCCGCCCATGACGTCGTGGCCGGCCAGGATGACGGGAATCGCCTGGCGCTGGATGGGCGTCGGTTCGGTGTAGCCGGCATCGGTGACGGCTTGCAGGATTTCAGGGATGAGTCCGAGTTCGGAAAACGACATGGGTGTATTCACGTTATGGGTACAAGCATTTTACTGCAGTGCACCATGAAATTAGTGCTTCATTATACATCGCACAGAAATCAGCGCCGCGTCAGATAACACGTGACCTCTTCGCGGTCGTGATAGAGGTGCTTGATTCGCAAAACGTATTTGATGTTGCCGGCGCGCATGCGCTGATCGATGAGGGCGCGGCAGCGCTCGATTTCCTCGTAGCGGCGCTTCATCGGCAGCTTGAGGTTGAAGATGCTGCGGCGGCAGCGTCCGCTGGCAACCCATTCGGCCATCAGGGGGGCGATGCGGGAGGGTTGTTCGACCATGTCGCACACCATCCACTCGACCGGTTTTTTCGGTTTCCAGGTGAAACCGTCGACTTTCAGATGGTCGATGAGGCCGGTTGCGATGGCGGACGGGGCGAGTGGGCCGTTGTCGATGGCCGTGACCCGCAGGCCGCGGCTCGCCAGTTGCCAGCTCCAGCCGCCGGGCGCGGCGCCGAGGTCGACGGCGGCGAGCCCCGGACGCAGCGTGGCTTTTTGCTCGTCGGGGGTGAGCAGCGTGAGGATGGCTTCGGCGAGCTTTAGCGTGGAGCGGCTCGGGGCGTCTTTGGGCATGCGCAGGCGCGGAATGCCCATCGGCCACGGCGAGCCCTCGCTGGCCACGCTGAGGCCGATCCAGGCGCGTCTGGCGCCTTCGAGAAATACATGCAGGCGCGGCAGGTGCGGCGAATCGGGACGCAGCAGTCCGTCTATTGCCAAGGCTTCTTCAAGCAGCGGGCCGAAGCGGCGCAGAAAGCCCGATTGCTCCTTGCCATCGTTGGTGTCCGGTGTTTCGAGAAGCAGGGCGGAGAAACGTTCGCCGCTGGCCGCGATGGCTGTGCGTAGCGGCGTCAGGCGGTCGCGCTCGGGCAGGGCATCGAGCACTGCCACAACCAGAAAGCCCTGGCGGCAGAAAATGAGCCGGGATAGATCAAGGCGCCGTCGCACGTCGCCATGGGGCTGGGGTGTGTCGAGGGCGAAAACGACGAATCCGCTTTGCGCTTGGGTGTCTGCCTTGCCTTCGAGGCGTGCGGCGCGGGCGGCGGCTTCAAGTTCAAGGCTGGCGTCGGATTCGAAACCGGGGCGGCACTGCACAAGAAGGCCGAGGGAATCGCAGGGCTGGATGGCTGTCGGCATGGGGTGTAAAGGGGCGGAGAGGCCGGGGCGGGGCGTGTAAAATCCGGGCCGGGCGAACCGTGTCGCGCCAGCCACGTCGCCATTCCGGGGGTGAAAGCGGCGAGTATCGTGTGGCGCTGATGATAACCGATCGTTGTGCGCGCACCTTTCTTCGTCCGCGGGCTGGCCACCTTCCGGCCACATCGTCGCCGTTTAGTGGCGTGCAGTCTCTCCAGTTCTTCAGACCAGCGCCGTAAATATTGGGCTATCCGTTTTTGTTGTTGTCCGGTGCGTGCTCAAGGGGGAGTGATTTGAAGGAAATCGTGGCAACTCAGGACTTGCGCGTTGGCATGTTCGTTTCCGAGCTTGATCGTCCGTGGCTGGAGTCGCCTTTTCTGCTGCAGGGTTTCCTGATCGAGGATCAGGCGACGCTCGACCAGTTGCGCGAGGTGTGCCGATTTGTCTACGTGGACCGCACTCGTTCGGCGGGTGATGCATGGCGATCTGAGCCGGAGCCGGCGTCAGAGCAGAGCGAGCGTACTGCTGGGCTAGGGCGTTTCCAGGCGCCGCCGGAGGCGCGTCGTCACCCTGTCGATTTTTTTGCCCTGCTGCGCTCGCTGCGTTCCGCAGCCGGCTCGGGGAGGGCTGCAGGCCAAGCCTCCGCCAGTGCCGCTATGGCGCCTTGGCTTCATGTCTACCCTGATTCCATTGGCATTCGAAACGGCGTTTTAGGCGAGGCTCGGCCCGACGGATATTTGCCTGGTGCCTCCTCCCGTCCGCTGCTTACCGGGATGGTCCCGCCGAGGCGGGCAGGTGCCGACGTGGGGCGCGACGGGTCGCGTTTGGCGGCCGGAGGGTCGGCAGGTATGGTTTATGTCGAGCCGAGTACACCGCTTGAAGAGGAAATCGTTGCTGCTTTACCTTTGGTCGAGCGGGCCCAGAGCCTGCTGGCGCAGATCGCCCAGGACGTTCAGCGCAGTCTGAACCCGGATCTCGAGCGTCTGCGCGGCGTTGTCTCCGAAATGGTTCTCAGCGTGGCGCGCAATCCAGATGCCCTGCTGTGGCTGGCGCGCCTCCGTAAAACCGACCAGTACAGTTACGACCATTCCCTCGACGTGGCCGCCCACGTGATGATTTTTGGTCGTTATCTCGGCCTGGGGGACGAGTCGATCGCCACCCTCGGCATGGCAGGCATGCTGCAGGACGTGGGCAAGCTGAGCATGCCGGAACGCCTGCTGCACAAAATCGGCCCCGTTACGCCGCGCGAGTACGAGATTTTCAAGACCCATGTGGAGTTTTCGCTGCAAATCCTGTCTGCATCACCCCAGGCCACGCCGCAAATGCTCGAAATCGTCGCCCGCCACCACGAGCGCTGCGACGGCAGTGGCTATCCCCACGGACTCAAGGGCGACGCGGTTGGTTTGATGGCCGAAATCGCCGGGCTGTGCGACGTTTACTGCGCCATGACCCGCGAGCGTCCCTATGGCGAGGCGGCCAGTTCCCAGGCGGCGCTCGACACCGTGCGAGCCCAGCGGGGTATTCGTTTCTCCCAAAGCACGGTGGATCAGTTCGTCCAGTGCATCGGCCTCTATCCAGTAGGGGCGTTGGTGGAGCTGAATACCGGCGAGGTGGGGGTGGTGGTGGCGCAGAACCGCATTCGCCGGCTCAAGCCGCGGGTGATGATCCTGCTCGGGCCGGACAAGAAGCCCAACGCCTATCCGCACACGCTGGATCTGCTCTATGACCAGGGTTCTGCAACGGGCGTGCCCTGTGCGATCGTGCGCTCGCTGCCGCCCGGCGCCTTTGGCGTCGAGCCCTCGGAGTTTTACCTGGCATGACTGCCCTGGCCTCCTGGCTCGAACGCCAGCACAGCCATGTCGTCGATGGGGATGTGCTGACACGTCTCCTGCTGCGCTATGGACTCGGGCAGGGCGAGCAGGCGGCAATCCGCGCCTTCGGTCGCATCGTCAGCACCGGGCAGCTGGCGCAGGCGCTGCTCGAAAGGTTGAACCTGGCCGACCACCGCGCTGACGACGGGCCCATTGAGCCGGCACTGCGTGATTTCTGCCGGGAGCTCGCACGGATACCGGAATGGGATTTTTCGCCCGCCTGGCCTGCCAGGCTGGCTGCGCGTTGGTCCGAGTGTTATCTCGCCGGTGCGGTGGCTGAGTTTCCCTTTATCACCATCGAGGCCTTCATCTCGCTCTGCCAGCAGCAACTGTTTGGCGAGCGGGCAATGGTCTACCGACTTGAACTGGACATCCTCAACGCCTTGGTCAGGCTCGGCTGGTGCCTGGGTGGAATGCTCTCCGACGTTGCCATCGAACACGAACAGGCATTTCGCCTGTCCGCCGAAGATGGGGATCCGGTGCTGGGCATTCCCAACCGCCGGCGCTTTCTCACGCTGCTTGCCGACCGCCTCGATCGCATCACCCCCGGATGCCAGCTTGGCCTCGTGGTGCTGCACGTGGAATGGGGGCGCACCGCAGACGTCCTGGCCCTCGACGAGCGCGATCATCTTCGGCTTGCGCTGTCTGAAGTGATGCGTGCGGTGCTGCGGCCCAGCGACATCCTGTGTTCGCTCGGTGACGATGAATGGGCGGTGATCCTGCCGGATCTGCACCAGCCCGCCCAGGTAACCTTGGCCGGCCACAAGCTCGTTGATGCCTGCGAGGTGTTGCGGGCCAACAATTTTCCGGCCCTGCGTGGGCGTTTTTGTGCTGGTGGAGGCTGGGCACCGGAGCAGGCCGGGGATGTTTTCGGGCTGGAACAGGCGGCGCGCGCAGCCCTCGTGGTGGCCCGGGCGGCCGGGCGTCCATTCGATGTGTATGGCGGTGAGGTGGTTGTCCGCGCCGAAGGGGACGCCAACTTCGAGATGGAGGTTGCTCGCGCCCTCGAGGCCCAGCAGTTTCAGCTCTATCTGCAGCCCCAGGTGGAATTGCCCTCGCGTCGCGTGGTGGGCGCGGAAGCCCTGCTGCGCTGGCCCCGGGCCGACGGCCGGACCGTGGCGCCGCCCGCAATCCTGCGCGTTGTCGAGCGCATCGGGCTGATGCCTGTGCTCTCCCGCTGGGTTATCCAGAAGGCCGCGCAGAGCCTCGCGGCCATGGCGGCAGCCGGTTGCACATTGAGAGTGTCGGTGAACGTCGTGGCCGACGATCTGAACGATCCCGAACTGCCAATTTTTATCCGCCAGACCTGCGACACCTGGCGGGTGGCTGCCTCGCGCCTGTGTTTCGAGATCACCGAGGGCGGACTCGTTTCCAGCGAAGGTATTTCGGTGCGCACTCTTGAAGCCTTGCGGGAAGGGGGCGGGCGCTTGGCGCTGGATGATTTCGGCACCGGCTATTCGTCCATGGATTACCTGCGCCGCCTGCCGGTGGATGAGCTGAAGCTCGATAAATCCTTCGTGGAGCGCATCACCGGCACAGACAACGACCGTGCCATCGTCGAGCTGATGGTGCGCATCGCCCACACCTTTGGCCTCGAAGTGGTGGCCGAAGGCGTTGAAACTGCCGCTACGGAGGCCGTTCTGGTTGAAATGGGCTGCAACTGCGCCCAGGGATACCTCTATGCGCCGGCGATGCCCCTGGATGAGTTCATCGCCTGGTGCCGGGAGTCAGAACAGGCTGTCGGAATGGTGTCGGGTCCGGCGTAACACAAAGCCTGTGAGGCGCGCCCCGAGCTGCGATCCGGTTGGTTTACTCTGCGCTAGCGCTGCGGCGACGCTTACGCGGTCGCTCTTCGGCGGGTGCGGCCTCGGCTGAGGTGTCTTGGCTGTCTGCTGCCGCTTCGGCTGATGCAGCTTCCGTGTCGCCATCGGCCTTGCCGTGCTTGGCTTTGGCGGCCGGCTTGGTGCCAGGTGGCGGCAGTTGGGGAAGGACTTCAGTGATTTCCTTCTCTGCCATGTAGTCGTTCATGTCTTTCCAGCCCGCAAAAACGGCGGCACGAGGGGCAGAAGGGTTCAGCGTGAAGCAATCCTCTATCGCCCGTCCGGCATGACGGCAGGCGCTTCCGACCGCCTTGCCATCCGCTTCGGCCTGGGCTGCGGTTTTGGCCGGGTCGGGGATGCCGAGCTGCTCGCAGCCGCTCAGCAGCGTGACGATGACGGCAAGGCCAAGGGTGACGCGAAGAGGATGTCTGGTCATGGCTGACGGTGTGTTGAGCTTTGAAAGGTCAACGGCGTCTGCAGTGAGGACTTGAACATCTGCTTGCATCTCGCCGTCTCACTCGCTCCGCCAGACTTTATAATTAACGATTGAGCTGTTCTTACCCCGTAGATAGAAGAAATCTCCATGCTGAAATCCCGTCCTTCCGTACTTCGTCGTGCTGCTTTGGGCCTTGCCGTTACCGGCCTGTGCGTCACTTCCGCTTTTGCCGTTTCCAAGAAGCCGGCCGCCAAGGTCGAGGCGCAACAGGTTGCGGATGCTTCCGTCGCCGAAATCGAACTGGTTCACAGCCTCGGTGCCGACAAGGGCGCCCAGTTGCAAAAGATGGTCGACCGTTTCAATGCCGGCACCACCGGCCCGAAGATTGTCGTCCGCGAGCGGGCCTGGAACGACGGCGCCATGCCCCACCTGATGATCCTCGGCGAACGTGATCTGGGTGGCTTTCTCTCCGGCCCCCAGCGCTACCGTCCGCTGTATCAGGTGATGAAGGACGCCGGCGTGAAGGTGGAAACCCTGCGGGCACCGTCGATGATGACGCCGACCCCGCTCGACAGTGCAAACCGTCTCGTCGCGCTGCCGGTGGCCCTCTCGACCCCGGTCATGTTCTACAACAAGGATGCCTTCAAGGAGGCCGGTGTCGATGCCGAAAAGGCACCGAAAACCTGGCAGGAGCTCCAGGCCGTGCTCGGCAAGCTCGTTGCTGCAGGCCAGTCCTGCCCCTACACCACCACCCAGCCGGCCTGGATCCTCGTCGAGAACATGAGCGCCTGGCACAACGAACCGGTTGTCGCCGAAGGCAAGAAGGCCTCCCTCGCCATCAACGGCATGCTCCCGGTCAAGCACGTGGCCATGCTCTCATCCTGGTACAAGGCGCGCTACCTGCACCTGTTCGGTCGCGACGAAGAGGCGATCGAACACTTTAAGAAGGGCGAGTGCGCTGTTCTTACCGCGGCTTCCGGCGCCTGGCCGACGCTGCAGCGCCAGGCCGGTTTCAATGTTGGTGTCGCCACGCTGCCCTACCACGAGGACTACTACGGCGCACCGCAAAACACCCTCGCTGATGGCCCTGCCATGTGGGTTGCCGCTGGCAAGAAGCCCGCTGAGTACAAGGCCATCGCCCGTTTCGTCGATTTTTGGCTGACCGGCGAAAGCCAGGTCGAATGGCAGCGTAACGCGGGTTATCTGCCCCTCAACCGGGCTGGCCTGCTGGCCTCCGAGAGCCGCCTGCTGTCCTCTGATCTTGCCAACATTCGCGTCGGCGTGCAGCAGCTGACCCACAAGCCTGTGACGTCGGTGTCCAAGGCCAGCGCCTACCCTCAGCGTGCTGTCGTACGCCGCATCGTAGAGGAAGAACTCGAGTCCGTCTGGGACGACAAGAAGCCTTCCAAGCTGGCGCTCGACACCGCTGTGGCCCGTTCGCGCACTGTCGACTAAGCCGCATGTCCGACTGGGGCTGGCCTGGGCTGCTTGTGCACCGCTGTGGCGGGGCGCTGGCTCCGGAGAACACCCTGGCCGGGCTCGGGATTGCCGCCCGGCTCGGTTGCGTTGCGGTCGAGTTCGACGTGATGTTGTCCGGCGACGGCGTGCCGGTGCTGATTCACGACGAAACCCTCGATCGCGTTGCCGGCCGTTCCGGGCAGGTTTCCCGCCTCGCGGCGGATGAACTGCTGGCGACCGATGTTGGCCGCTGCTTTCACCCCGCCTTCAGCGGCGAGACCATTCCGGGTCTGGAGGCCGCACTGCTGCGCTGTCGGCAGCTCGGCCTCGCCGCCAATCTGGAAATCAAGCCGGCTGAGGGTTTCGAGGCCGAAACGGGCAGGGTTGTCGGACGTCTTCTGGCCGCAGCACCCTCAGCCGGGCTTCCGCCTTTGTTGCTGTCGTCGTTCTCAGCCCCAGCTCTGGAAGCCGCGGCCCTTGAAATGGAGACGCTGCCTAGGGCCTTCCTGGCTACGCATTTCGATGCCCGGGCCCTCGCCACGGCACGTCGTCTTGCCTGTGTGTCGCTGAATCTTGGCCGGCGTGGCTTGCAGGCGGCACACGTAGCGGTGGTAAGCGATGCCGGTTTGCGTACCCTGGTGTACACCGTTAATTCTCCGGAAGAGGCGCGGCGTCTGGCCGGATGGGGTGTGAGCGGCGTTTTTTCCGACCGCCCCGAGCTCCTGCTGGCTGACGGCTCCTTACCCTGATTTAAAAATTCCGCCTTGATCCAGCCGGCTTGACGGGATCGTGGGCGGCCCCTAACATCGCATTTTTACTATTCTGGGCAGTCCCTTGTCTCTCTCGCAGCTTTACGCGCCCATCGCCGAAGACATGAAGGCGCTCGATGCCGTCATCCGGGATCGTCTCCACTCCGATGTCGTCCTTATACGTCAGGTAGCCGAATACATTATCGGTAGCGGTGGCAAGCGCATGCGCCCCGCGATGGTGCTGTTTACGGCCGGTGCGGCCGGCTATCAGGGCAGCCAGCACCTGGAGCTCGCCGCGGTCGTGGAGTTCATCCACACCGCCACGCTGCTGCACGACGATGTGGTCGACGAATCCGACCTGCGTCGCGGCAACAAGACCGCCAATGCCATGTTCGGCAACGCGGCTTCGGTGCTGGTGGGGGATTTCCTCTATACGCGGGCTTTTCAGATGATGGTCGGCGTAAAGAGCATGCGGGTGATGGAGGTGCTTGCCGACGCCACCAACGTGATCGCCGAAGGTGAAGTGCTGCAGTTGCTCAACTGCCACAATGCCGACGTGGAAGTCGACGATTACCTGCGGGTGATTCGCTACAAGACAGCCAAGCTCTTCGAGGCCGCGTCGCGCCTCGGCGGCATCCTGGCCGGCGCAAGCTCTGAAGTCGAAGAGGGTCTGGCCGCCTTCGGCATGCACATTGGCACCGCTTTCCAGCTGGTCGATGATGTTCTCGACTACTCCGGTGAAGAGGCGGATACCGGCAAGCACATCGGCGACGACCTCGCCGAAGGCAAGCCGACCCTGCCGCTCATCCATGTGATGAAGCACGGTAGCGCCGAGCATGCCGCCTGTGTGCGCAGTGCCATCGAAAACGGTGGTCGCGACGATTTTCCGGCAGTTCTGGAAGCCATTCGTGCCAGCGGCGCCATCGAAGCGACCCAAAAAGCGGCAGAAGCGGAGGCGGAACTGGCTTTGAACGCACTAAATGCGTTGCCCCCTTCCGTTTTCAAGGACTCCTTGATACAATTGTCTCAGTTCGCAGTCGCACGGAAATATTGATGTTCGGCAGCTGTACAAAAGTCGAAATTCAATGTTTTGTGTGGCTGCTTTGCTTTGGCAGCAACAGTTTGTTGTTGTGCAGTAAGACGTCGGGGAATAGCTCAGCCTGGTAGAGCACTGCGTTCGGGACGCAGGGGCCGGAGGTTCGAATCCTCTTTCCCCGACCATCAATCTGCAAGACAAATCGGTGTAATCAGTTTGTTGTTTTAAATTCTTCTTTAGTGAAGAATCGTCGGGGAATAGCTCAGCCTGGTAGAGCACTGCGTTCGGGACGCAGGGGCCGGAGGTTCGAATCCTCTTTCCCCGACCAATAATTCAGCAAAAAAGCCACTCGTTGAAGTGGCTTTTTTGCGTCCACACAGCATGGAAGCAGGCTCGTGAATGAGTCGGGCCCATTCGCTCTGCAAGTCTTACGCCCGTCTGCCGGAGCGTTCGTGATCCACCCACCCTATGGCGTCGTGCGGGTGCTGGGCGCGATCTTGCCATTTGTCGCCGCGCGACGGGAGTCCGGTTCTGATGAAAGTGCTGCGTGATAAGCAAATCTCTATTTATTGGTTTGTGCGCTGAGCCCCGCGGATAAGAATGCAGCTCTCTTTTTCCAATGGAGCGCATCATGTCCATTCAATCGATCAATACCCGCAATCAGTTTCGAGGACGCATCAAGGAGATCATCGAAGGTCCGGTGGTTTCCGAAGTTGACGTGGAAACACCCCACGGAATTGTCACTTCGGTCATCACGACCCGTTCGGTCAAGGATCTGCAATTGAAGGTCGGAACGGAAGTCGTGGCGCTTGTTAAGTCGACCGAAGTGTCGATCGCCAAGCTGTAATTGCATCCCGGCAGGAATAAAGAATCATGTCCTCCGTGAGCCGTGTGTTCAAGAAAGGCCTGGCCGGACTGCTGCCGTGGCTGCTGCCCATTTTCATTCTGTTGCTCTGGGAGCTGTCGGCCCGTTTCGGCTGGTTGTCGAGCCGCATCCTGCCTGAACCCCTGGCCGTCCTCAGGGCTGCCTGGAACCTGGCCCTGAGCGGTGAATTGTGGACCCATGTGCAGGTCAGCGCCGCCCGTGCGTTTATCGGTTTTGCGATCGGCGGCGGGCTGGGGCTCGTTCTGGGGCTGCTGACCGGTACCTTCCGTTCCGCCGAAATTGCCCTCGACACCACGTTGCAGATGATCCGCAACATTCCGCCGCTGGCGCTTATTCCGCTGGTCATTCTGTGGTTCGGCATCGATGAAACCGCCAAGCTCTTTCTGATTTCCTTCGGCGTTTTCTTTGCCCTTTACATCAACACTTTTCACGGTATCCGTTCGGTCGATCCGGCCTTGATCGAAATGGGGCGCAGCTACGGCCTGTCGGGTTGGGCGCTGTACCGGGAAATCATTCTGCCCGGTGCGCTCGCGTCGATTCTCGTCGGGGTGCGCTACGCCCTCGGCTTCATGTGGGTCATCCTGATCGTTGCCGAGACCATCTCGGCCCAGGCCGGTATCGGCTACATGACGATGAACGCACGGGAGTTTCTGCAAACCGATGTCGTTCTTGTCGGCATCCTGCTCTACGCCTTGCTCGGCAAGCTGGCCGACTCAGCGGCCCGCCTGCTGGAGCGCCGCTGGCTGAAGTGGAATACCGCTTACGCGGCAACCTGAAGAGGGAAAAAATGCATATCGATCAGATCGAACTGGCGCGTGTGGATGCGGCCCACTCACAGGCGAGCGGCCTGGATGTGGAGATCCGCGGCCTCGTCAAACGGTTTGGCGAGCGCCAGGTGCTGCACGGGCTCGACCTCGATATCGAGGCGGGCCAGTTCGTGGCCATCGTTGGCCGCAGTGGTTGCGGCAAAAGCACGCTGCTGCGTCAGCTGGCCGGGCTCGACACGCTGTCGGCAGGCTCGATCCATTTCAATGGCCAGAACCGCGAGGCGCTCGACGACAACGTGCGCATGATGTTCCAGGATTCGCGTCTGCTGCCTTGGCGAACCGTCATCCAGAACGTCGCCCTCGGCCTTGCCGGGCGCAGCCAGGACGTGCGCAGCCGGGCCGAAGAGGCGCTGGCCCAGGTCGGTCTGGCCGACCGCGCCAATGAATGGCCGAGCCGTCTTTCCGGTGGCCAGCGCCAGCGGGTGGCGCTGGCGCGGGCGCTGATCCACCGCCCGCGCCTGCTGCTGCTGGACGAGCCGCTGGGGGCGCTGGACGCGCTGACGCGTATCGAAATGCAGCGCCTGATCGAGCGCATCTGGCGCCAGCATGGCTTTACCGCCGTGCTGGTCACCCACGACGTGTCCGAAGCGGTGGCCCTGGCCGACCGCATCTTGCTGGTCGAAGAAGGGCGCATCACTCTCGACGAGGCCGTCGCGCTGCCGCGTCCGCGGGAGCACGGCGAGGCGCCTTTCGCGGCACTGGAAAGCCGCGTGCTCAAGCGCCTGATGACCGTCGAGGCACTCAATCAGCGCAATCAGCTGCGCGGCCGGGTGAGCGAGATTCTTGTTGGCCCGGTGCTGTCGGAGATTCGCGTCGACACGCCGGCCGGTATGGTCAGCGCCGCCATCTCGACCCGCTCGCT
>Ga0268298_10002766_pt1 | contig 18705 bp, 19 predicted proteins | sample WWTPWeurt_MetaG_FD_194462 | JGI IMG/M metagenome (GOLD analysis project Ga0268298, IMG submission 194462) | Activated sludge microbial communities from WWTP in Nijmegen, Gelderland, Netherland - WWTP Weurt | ecosystem: Engineered > WWTP > Aerobic digester > Activated sludge | place...
GCACCTGGGAGTAGCGGGGCATCGGGCTCGTGCGATCGGGAAGCACGCCTCCGGTCCCCGAATCGAGCGCCTGCCGAGCAAGCCGCGACCAACCGTTTACAACACCGAAAACGCGAATGAGTGGTCCGTCACCAGGAATCGCATTGCGGCTTGGATGGCTTGATCGAAGCGGGATCCGGGTGTGCGTGGTTAGAAGATACCCCCGAATCTACCCCCAGCAGATGAAGGGTGGAGGTCAATTCGAGGAACCGGCGTGATTTTGCCATCTTCGGAGGTGGGGTGCCACAGCGCGTACATCCCTTCGCGCAGTATATGGCGGCACCAGCCACCCATGAAAAACCCGCCACGTGGGCGGGTCTCGTTCCGGGGTCATCGGTCAGCGCTCAAGAAGCCTTGCGCGGCCCCGCCTTCATGGCCTCGCTGGCGAGCACGTCGCGCAGCCAGCTCGCCCGCATCGCGGCGTGCTCTTCCCCGATCGACGCCAGGGCGTGCGCTTGGTCGAGGCTCTCGGCGGCAAGGATGGATTTCAGCAGTTGGCCAACGTCTTCCAGTACGCTGGCCGCGCGCTCGAAGGTATCGACAAGCTCGGAACTCATGGCTCAACACCCCTCTTCCGGCAGTTCAGGTGGTACGTCGCCTCGTCGCCGACATGGGCCATTGCCGCAATCGTGTCGAAGGAATGCGCCAGGGCGCACAGCAGCGTGAAGACGCTGTCGGCGCCATGGAACGATCCAGCGGGGTGACCGCCTCGCGCGTCACTTTCAACGGTACACGCGATCCCTTCGCAGACTTGGGCAAGGCGCAGCGCTTCATCCGTGGCGTGCTCGGTCAGGCTCGCGAACTCTTCCATATCCTTGTCGCTGATGCTGCCCTTCGCGTACTCGAACAACGTCGACATGGTGTCGTACATGGGGCGCCTCATGCTGATTCTCCTGAGAAGGGGGCTTGGAGCAGTTCGCGCGCCTCGCCGATCAGTGTCATCGACATGCCGAGCGCGTTGCAGAGGGAGTGCCGGTCCAGTGAATCAAGGTCGCCCGTGCTGTCGAGAGTGAAGACGAGATCAATGACGCTACACACCGTCGCGAGCTTCAGGTCGATCGCATCCACATCCAGGGTTTTGGCGCGCGTGCTCATGACTTGCTCCCGTCGGCGGTGTTGCTGGTGGTGGTCAGCGCAGCGCGGGCGCGTGCAATGCCCTCGGTGGCGCGGTCGAGCAGGGTCAGCGCGGTCAGCACGGCAGCCCGCTCGGTAGGCTTGAACTGCGTCAGGCCGAGCGCGCCGGCAAGGCAAGCGTCAGCACGCTCGAGATGCGACAGGGCGTCGTCCTGCTGGGGGCGGGTGGGGCGTTGTGCGAGGTGCTTGCGCGGGGCGGCAGTGGGGCCGGATCGGGTGGGCGTGCCCGGTGAAGGGGTGTGCATGTGATGCTCCTCGTACTGCGGTTGTCGAGCCGCTTCCCCGTCGCCAAACGGGTGGGCGGTGCCGTGCGGGTTGGCGAACCGGGTACGAGGATCCGGCAGACCTTGCGGTCTCCCACACGGCCCGCCCATTGAGAGGAGCACATGCGAAGGACAAAAAAAATCCGCCATGGGGGCGGATGTGTCCGCCTCGTAACTACCGGTCGCCAAACCGGTGCGCCGTTGTTTGCGGTGCAAGCGCATCATGCACTTCGGATTACGCCGAGTCAACCGCTATTGGGATAGCATTGACCATGATCCCCAGAGCGAGGCGTCGATGGCATTCGAGACAACAAAGGAACATTTTGACCAGTTGATCCATGCCCTTCGGGATGAGCGGCCGCGCTGGGCGAGCGCTGCAACCAGAGCTCTTCGAGCGGTCGCCGTGCAAGGCTGGGCTCTGAAGCACGAGATCGAGGATTTGCTTACTCACATGGATCCGCGCCTGGAGCGTTACAGCGCAGGCGATCCCGATCGTTTGCTCCCCATGTTCGGGCTTCGTTGGAGCGACGTGGCCTTTCGGCCGCGAAAGGTGGTTCGGGATGTGATGCTGCACGTCGGATTGTCGGCAGCCGAGACGGCCTTCCTGTTAATCCACCTTGAAGAGCTCGGATTCCGGGTCGATCCGACGCCATTGATAAGCGAATTGCTCCCTTCATTGGAAAAGCGCCGTCTGCTCTCAAACGTTGAACTCTCTGTGTTCCGGTACTCGCGGACACGGGGAAAAAATCCTCCGTGTCGAGTGAAACCTTATGGGTCTCAGTGCCGCACGTGGCCCTTGCAGTCGTGGAAAGATCCTGAGGGTTATCGAGTGCAGTTGCACGGGGATGAGTCGGGAGACATCGCGCTCCTTGAAGTTCATGCGCCACGTTTCCGGCGTCGTCCTGAGCCCGTCGAGACTGTTTGCCCCGATTGCGGACTGACCTATCGCCGGGGGGATCCTGAGTCGAGCGAGTGCCATCGCCGAGAGCACAGAAAGCGGATGCGCTATCTGAATCCACAGCCAGATGTGAGGATCTTGGAGGCTCGGCAGTCAGACCCCGATCCCGAGCTGGTGACCTCACTCTCACCGCCCTGGAAGCACGGGGAGATGTATGACCGCGCTTATGCGTTCAAGCGCGAATTTCGGTATGACTTTGTTCAGTGGCAATCGCGCAAGGGCGACGATGATCGCCAGGCCCACGGCTACCTGATAACTGATGATGCGGGCGCGATCGTAGGGGCGTGCGCCTTCCGTTGGCGTGAAAGCCGATGGGGGCTGCAGTGGGTATGGATTTCTCCGCTGCACCGCCGGCAGGGGCATCTCGGGCGACGCTGGCAGGACTTTCGCAAGCGCTTCGGCGACTTTCAGGTCGAGAGCCCAGTTTCTGAGGCAATGCGGGCGTTCTTGGCTCGGAAGGGCGATTCAGATCTCATTGAGGGCGAAAGCACGCTCGCAAGCGATCGGCTGTGATTGCCCGCCGGCTGCGAATCTGCAGAGGCCGTCGAGATGACGCGAACTCACGTTTTCTACCGTCCTCATGGGGTGGCATGCGCCTTCACCATCGCCCACCGCTTCTGCGCGGCCTCTCTGCACCGCTCGCGCCCTTCGTTGCTGGTTGGTCCCGTGCTCAGTCCGCCGTGTAGCTTGCAGCGCCCGTTACCGTAGATCACGGTCAGCTTGCACGGCGTGCCCGCCCTGGTGCGTGCGCCGCAGGTCAGGCCGACGAGGTCGCGCGGCATCTGGGGATAGACAGGTGGCGGATGCTGGTAGCCCCGTTCAGCCCACTCGCGGGCGATGCGTTCGTGCTCCTCGTGATACGCCCGCCAGCGCCGACGGCGGTCCCGGTCTGCAGCTGCAGAAACCTTCACATCTTTCAACATGCCGCACTCCATTCGTGTCGGTCCGTCTGGTCCGCCCTCAATTTGAGGACGAACCCGGAGCAGACGCGATCCGCCCCTCCACGCTCCGCCCTCGATCCGCGCGCTATGAATGGGGCGTCCTCAATTTTCAGGACACCCACCGCCTTGGATCCCCGCGCGCGTTAGGGACGACCGTGGCGCGACCGTTCACAACTTTCTGAACCGTGGATCCTCGCGCGCGCTAGGGGCTGAAGAAACTCGGGCGCCGGCTCCCGTTCAGCGGTCACGACGCTCTCACCCCCAGCCCCAGCACCTGGTACAGCGCATCGAAGTCCGCGGGCGCTGCGGTGGGCTTGAGCTTGTAGATGCTGGCCGTGTAGCGCTCGCCAGTCCGGCGCGTGCGACGCGTGCACGCGGTGCCCTCGGCGATCTCGATGAGTCGATACCGGCACAGCCAGGAGAACGCCGCGCGGACGGGGTATTCCTCCACGCCCATGGCGTGGGCAATGTCGACGGTGGTGAAGGTGGGCGCGTTCGCGGCGTGCGCCTTGATGGCTTCGAGTACGGTCTCGGTGGTGATCGTGGTCATGGTCCTGGGTGCTCCGTTCTTCGGTCTCGAGAATGAGCGGCTGCACTCCTGCGCGGCTGCCTTGTGTGCGGTCAATCGATGTTGGCGAATCGGCCTTCCTCGCGCAGCTCCTCGCGCTTGCGGCTCAGGTGGATGCCGTCGCGGATCTGTTCGGCGTTGCGCATCTTGGCCCGGTAGGCTTGGCGGAAGTTGTCCGCCTGGATCGCGAAGGCCGGATTCCGGGTGCTGAAGCGCTGCGCGGCCTCCATCGCCTCCTTCTGGCCCTCGCGGTCTCCGGCCATGTTCGCCGCCACCCACAGGTTCAGGATCTCGCTGCGCCGGTCCTGGAGCTTGGCCTCGCGCCCCTTCACCGCGTTGCGGCCCTCGTACATCTCCGCCAGGCGTGCAGGCTGGAACCCGAGCGCCGTCCCTGCGATGTCGGCGGGCGTGAGGTCGATCCCGAGATCATCGCCGCGCCAGGAGCGCACGCCCTCGTCGTTGTAGCGGTAGGCTCGCAGCGGGGCACTGATGAACTTCGGCATCATCGCTTCGACGCCGCGGGAGAACTTGCCTTCCTCGAACGCCTTCGCGGCCGTGCCCATCTGGCCCGCGTAGCCCGCCACCGGCCCGAGCAGCGAAATCAGCCAGGCCTCGACGAGGTCGCGCCCCTCGGCCTCTTTCTGCGGTCCGCGGATCCACAGGTCGCCGAGCCCGACACGGGAGGCAAGATCCACGTTCAGCAGCATGCGCAGAGGTCCGCGGGCGATCGCCTCGCCGCCTTCCTTGCCGAAGACATCGGCCAGCATGTTCCGGTACTCCGCTTCCCAGTCCCACGGGTCATCCTCGTCGCCCATGCCCATGCTCAGCAGCCCAAGCAGGGGCGTGATGCCGAAGACGCCCAGCGGCAGGCCCAGCGATCCGGCGGCGGTGAAGTGCATCGCCGCGATGCCCACGAGCATCCGGCGCGCTTCCCGCTTCACCTCGGGGCTTTCGCCCTTCAGGGCCTGGTAGGCGTTGCGCCAAAGCAGGTAGGTCATTTGCTGGCTGTACTGCTTGAACATCGTGATGACGCGCGTGAAATTGCCCTGCATGAAGCGGGCGCGGTTGCTCGCCGAGTAGTCGAAGTGCGTCCGGATCAGCGCACCGCGGGCGGCCTCGACGGCGCCGGCATGGTCCCGGCCGTTGCCGCGCGCCAGGCGATAGGCGGCCAGTGCCGAAACCTGCCGGTTGAAGACCTCGGGAACGTGGAAGGTCCAGCCGACAACCTTCATGGCCCGATCGATCACGAACGCCCGCCGGCTTACGGTGCTGTCGGTGTTCGCGGTACCGGCCAGGTCGTGCGCCTGGGTCAGGTTGATGAGGCCCATGGTTTCGAGCTCGCGAATCGCGCGCTGTTCGTCGCCGGTGAGCTTGGGATTGTCCGCCATCACGAAGCCGGACCACTTCTCCCACTTCCCGCCGAAGTAGTCGCGTGCGGCCCGGGTAAGTGCCGTGCTGGCCTTGCCGAAGCCGTACCGCGCGCCCAGCCAGGGTAGCGTCACGAACGGGGTCTGCGTGAGGTTCACCAGACCGCTCGCCACCGAGCCCCCCAGCGACATGACGAAGCCCACCTGTCCGGCCGCTGCCGCCACCGGGTGGGTGCTCGGGTTCATCAGGTAGTCCAGGCGCCGACTCAACTCGTTGATGACCTGCTGCTGTTCGGTCACATCGACGTCGCCGCGTGCATCGCGGGCGTCCTTCTGCATCTCGTCGAGCAGCAGGGCGAGTTCCTGCGCGTGGCGGATCTTGGCGATGTGGTGTCCAGCGTGCTGCATGCTCGCGGCAAAGGCCCGCATGGCGTCGGAGCTGAAGCCGGGTACGCCCTTGCGGTGGCGGAAGTGGCGCCGGTAGCTGGCATCGGGCAGGGTGCCGATCGCCAACTGGTTCAGGTTGTCCATGAGCGCGGATTTCTGCGCGGCCGGCATGTCCAGGGCGTTGATCTTCTCCAGCACATCGCCGATGAACTGGCCGGCGGCGCCGTCCCGGGTGGCCGAATACTGCGCCTTGCTCGTGGCCTTCACCGTCCATCCGGCGCTGCGAAGCTGGCGCATCCGCAGCTCGCGCTGTGCGCTCGCCTCGAAGGTTTCGACGATGCGCTCCTTGCCCTTGTCCGCGATCAGCACCAGTTCCCCGAAGCGGGCAAGCGGGAAGTAGGGGCCTTCCTTGAGGTACTTGTCGAACTCGAGCCGGATCTGTGCCGCGATGCGGGCGCCGTTGGTGCCGGCGTTCTCCGCGCGGTTGGCCAGGCCGTCGCGGATCGACAGCAGGGTTTCGCGGTAGGTGTCGCGCACGTCCCGGTAGAGCGATTGCGCCGCCGGCGGAAGATCCTTCCACATGCGCAGCATGTCCGCTTGCTCGGTGTTGAGCGCTCCGGCGCGGTGGGCGTCCGGGTCGAACTGCGCCAGGGTCGCGCGGTGCATGAGATCGGAGACGTGGTCCGCGACCTCGGACGGCAACTCGCGCCAGCGTTCGAGGATCACGTCGGCACGCTCGGCGATGCGCTGGCGCACCGTGTCCATTTCGCGCACAACCTCATCGAAGCGCCGAACGCCCGGCATCGAGTCGCCCCAGATGTCGGTGATCTGGTCTCGCGTGAGCGCGCCCATGGCCCAGCCGCGATTCGTGCGCAGCGCGTGGCCGATCCACTCGGCCGGCGTGAGCCGCGGTGCCGGGGGTAGGGCGTTCGGGTCGGCTTGGGCCAGGGGAGCGCCTGCCGTGTCGCGGGCGTAGCGGGCGGGGGCGTCCTCGCGCACGCGGCGAACCGGCATGTTCTGGTCGAGAAAATCGCCGGTCGAGAAGGCGCCGAAGTTGCCAGCGGTCGCACCGTCGGCCGACACCACGTCGGTGAAGACGCCGGACAGCACCAGTTTCGTGAACGCCTGGGGGCTCTCGCCAGCCGGCAGCACGACGAAGCGGAAGCCACCGGATCCCGACTCGCGGGCGAAGGCGCGAACGACGGCGCGTAGCTTGCCGAGGCCTTCGCGGCTCTGGTCCTTGAGCATCGCCGCAGGGATGTCCATGAGTAGCTGCGTGGCCCCGTCGCGGCGCGTGAAGATCAGCGCAGCGTGACCGCCGGGCACCTGCAGCGCCTTGGCAGCAAGCACCACATCCGATTCGCTGCCGAGCTTGGTCCCGAGTAACGCATGCTGCAGTTCGGGCTTTCCGTGGAAGTCGATCGCGGCGAGCTGGGGCGCCTGGACGGTCTGCACCGTGCCTGCGCCGTCGATCGTCGAATACTCGTTGAAGTCGATCACGACATGGCCGTGCATGCCGGCGAGCGCCCGGTCCACGCCGCGGGTGAGATTCACATCCTGCGTCGATGGGAGTGATCGCCCGCTCGGGTGGTTGTGCAGGAGCCAGAAGCCCGCGGCGCCGAAGCGCATCCGGTCATTCGCGATCTGGGTCTCGAAGTCGTCGGGCAGGCGAACCGCGGCGGGCAGGCGCGAAGAGTAGGCGGCTTCACCCACGATGACGCCCTGCGCGTCGGTGTAGAAGACTCGGAAGGTCTCGAAGCGGGGATCACGGTAGATCTGCGCCAGGGTGGCGAGATCCTCCGGGCTGCTTACCTTCTGGCCGACGAGATCGACACCGCCGGAACGCTGAAAGGATTCCAGCAGGCCTGAACCCAGTAGCTGGGCGGGTCCTCGACCAGCTCGTGCGGACCGCGCATTGACGCGCTCCACAAGTGCCGCAACAGCGCTACGTCCACGCTCACGTTGTGCATTCGTGGCGTCGGGGCGGGTTTCGATTTGGTCATAGGGGTCGGTCTCCGGGGTTGCCGGTGCCATGTCATTTTGCGCCTGTCCCGCATCGACGGGGGAGGGGATCGAGGCCGGCGCGGTGCCGTTTCCACTGGCGGCCGGCGCGGCCGTCGGCTGGCCAAGGTCGGGATACAGCGCCAGCACCTCGGGCGAGATCGGTTCGCCGCGCATGAGCGCACGCCGGACGGCGCGCTTGTGGGCCCCGCGTGCGACGAGCTCGGCCTCGCGGCGGGTGCGGAAGAAACGGCCACCGCGGACGATCGTCTTGCCGAGATCCGGATGGTTGAATTCCTCGTTCTCGCCGTCCAGGTACTGCCCATCCCACCGTGCGGACCAGCGTTGTCCGTCGCGCTCGACCTGCGCCAGGGCCACGAAGTCATCCTGCTGGAGCTCCCACGGCTGCGGCAGCGGGGCGGCCTGGGTCGGCAGCAGGCCCCACCCGCCATCGACGCGGACCGGGCGCATGTCGAGCTTGCGATGCTTCGCGCTGCGCGCGGCCACGGTAGCGGACGCGAACGGCTTGCCGCTGCTGTTGAGCGCCGGCGTGGGGGTGCCGGGTTGGCCCGGGGTGCCCGGCTGAAGGGCATCGGGGGCGCTCGTCGGGGTCGGTGCGGTGCCAGTGGTGAGCGCTGCCGGTGCGCTGGTTGCTGGCGTCGGCAGCGCCTGGGGGTTCGCCATCGGGCGGACCGTCGAACCGGCTCCCGCGCGGCCGATCGCGCCTTGTGCGTCGCGCTGGTCGAAGTAGCGCCCGAAGACGCTCCCATCGGGGCGGATGACCTCGAACTGCGGGGCGGCGGGCTGCACATTGGCCGGATTCGTGGCGGGGGCAATGCTCGCGGCTGCGGCGGCGGTGTTCGCTTCCTGCTGGTTCTGCGGCAGGCCAAGCGGGGCCGGGGCGCTCGTCTCGGGCGCGGGCGTTGCCGCGGGCTGCACGGCGAGGCTGGCGCCGAGCTGGGCGACCGGCTGGCGCTGTGTGTCGAGCTGGAGCACGCGCGCCGGGACCACGGCGAAGCGCCCCGGCTGCTTCGGGTGCGGCACGACGGCGAAGGCTTCCTGCCGAGCATTCGACAGGCGCGCGGCCTCGCGCTGTGCAGTCTGCTCGGTGTAGGCCACGGTCCGCCGTGCCCGCGCTTCTGCGTCGGGGGTGGCGAAGCGGGGCGGGATCGCAGCGCCGGCCGGGGCGACTTCCAAGGGCAGCGCTGCGTTTCCTTGATCGATGGCGCCGATTGTGCGCACGAGCCCAGCAGCGGCGCGGGTCTCGTCCTCGATGGGCGTTTGATCCGCCTGCAGCGCGTCGGCCTGGGGCTGGAAGCGCATCACGGCGGCCTGCTGCTCGGGCGTCAGGGCGTCGGCCGGCGCCAGCCCGAAACCCGAACCGTCGATGTTCGGCACCACGAGCACCGCGCGGCCGTTCTGCTCGAGCATCTGCGCCAAGCGCTGCGCGTTCTCCAGTGGGACGGGCGATTGCTGCGGGGTGAAGGGGGCGAACTCCCCGAAATCGGGCGCCGGCATCCCTGCGTCTTCGCCCTGGGGGGCTGCCGACGGCTGCGCCTCGGGGATGGATGCGGCCGTCTCGGGGGCGGTCATGGGCTGCGCCGTGGTCTCGCCCTGCAGCCCGATCGACGAGCGCGCGGGATCGGTGCCTGCGCCGGCCTCGGGGGTGAGCGGGGCGACCGGGGCCACTGCCGGCGATGCGCCGGTATCGACGGCGTGTGCTGCAGCGGCGGAAAGCGGGCCTGCGGTCGGATCAAGCCCCAGCTCTTCGGACGGAAGCCGGGCGGGCGCGGCCGGCGCGAGGGCGGCGTCGACGTCGAACGCTTCGCCTTGCGGTTGGGTAGCGCGATCGTTACGGGTCGGACCCACCACGGCGCCACCGAGCCCGAGAATCCCCTCGGCCGCGGCGTTCAGCGCCACGTCTTCGAGCAAGGCCTGATCGGGCAGCGTGCGGCGAACGCCGACGTTCGAGGCGAACTGCTCGGCCGCGCCCTGGGTGCCCTCGTCGAGCACACCGATTGCGGCGTTTGCGAGGCGGCTGCGCGCGGGTGCGACCCGTGCCGCCATCCCTTCGAGACCGTACTTTCCCCCCAGCGCGCCGACGGCACCCGCGGCCAGGATCTCGGGGGCGTTGCGCTCGAAGTCGCCGCCGATCGTCGCCCTCGCTTCGGCTTCGCCCATCGTCTGACGCAAGCGCGCGTACTCCGGGCTTGCAGCCTGCAGCTCCGCATCCGGGGTGCTGCTGATCTTCTCGAAGATGTTGCCGCGGACCTCGCCGGCCGACAGCCCGCCAGCGAGCCCCATCATGGCGCCGGTGCGCGTGGCCGTGCTCAGGCCCTGCAGGCCTCGGCCGACGGCGCCGAAGGGGCCGACGTTGCCGGCCACCTCGGCCACGGTGCCGAGCGGATCCTCGACGATCGCGTGTTTCAGGTAGGCGCCCGCCTTGTCGAGCTCGCCGTCGGCTTCGGCCAGGTTGCGGCCCAGCTCGGCGCGGGATGCCTTCTTCCAGTCGGACTGCGATTCGCGCCCCGACTCGATGAAGTCGCCTATCGCCTTGGAGGGGGCCGAGCCCGGTGCGACGAGGTCGACGCCCGCCTTGGCGAGTCCGGCGGCGGCGTTCGCCGCGTCGATCATGAAGTCGTTCGCGTAGGCGAAGGCGTTGCGGGTCGGCTTCGGTGGCGCGAGGTCGGCGAAGAGGTTATCGGCGTCGCGCGCGCCTCCCGACGGCCGCGAGGCTTGCGCCAGGGTGGGAGCGGTGGTGGACGCGCGTTGGAATTCGGCGGACCGGCTCGGCGCGAGATCCGAAAAGAGATCGTCTGCGCTGTTCATCGTCCGGTCTCCTTCATGCTCAGCCCGAACTCGCGAAGACGGGCCGCCACCAGTTCCGGATCAACTCCCGAAGCAATGGCGCGCTGCGCAGCTTGGAGCGCGGCGTCACCGCTGATCCCCGCCGGCAGCTCCCGCGGTGCGTTGCCCGCCCGGATCCTGGTGGCGGTGCCGTCGGGGTTGAGCACCATTGGCGTGCGGCGGACGCCCGCCATGGGTTGTGCCGGGTCGATCAACTCCTCGTCGTAGATGACTCGCGGCTGACCCGCGCTGTCCTTGCCCGAGATAATCCCGAGCGTCCGCTCGAACTGGGCGCGCTTGGTGGGATCTTGTTCGGCAATCAGTTGATCCTGCAGGGTGCGGATTCTCCCCTGCTGCTCGAGCTCGCCCTGTGCTCGCTGCACGTCGGCCCCTACCCGCTGGCTGTCGAGGAACAGTCGTTCGCGTGCAAGTCGCGATTCTTCGCGCGCATGCTCCGCCGCTTGAGCACGATCCGCCGCACGGTCTTCGCTGCGGCGCATGAACTTGAGTCCGAATCGAGAACTGCCGATTGCGCCGCCGCTCGGCCCTTGGCTCTCGGCCGCGTCTTGTTCCGCCGTCCGTCCTCGCCAGGTTCCGCCGTCGCGCTGGTAGATGCCGCGAACCGCATCCCAGTCGCCGCGCTCGGCTGCGGCGTTCAGCGCAGCACTCACGGCACGCGAAGCGGCCGGACCCGCCGACGCGAAGGCCGCGGCCGGCATGGTGTTCACCGTGCCGCCGCGCATGTCTCCGCTGCTGGTCGGGGGCTCGCCGCGGACGCCGAGCACCGAGCGCTGAAACGCCGGGTTACTGCCAGGCGCCGCGGGCGTGTCGAGCACCGAGCGGCTGGCGGCCGGGACGGCGAAGGCGGGCCCCGCTCCGGGGCGCGCGGGCTGGGCCTGGTCCGGTCCGATCCTGCGCAGCGTGCTGACGTCCGGCTGGTCGATCGGCGAGTAATCGCCCGTGGCGGCGGCTTTCAGTGCGTTGGCTGCAGGGTCGATCGCGCGTTTGAAGCTGCGCCCGACGTCGTCCGCAAGCCCGATTGCGGGAACCATCGTGTTGCGCACGGTCGCGCCGATCGCCGCCGGCATGCCGCCGGTCTGGTAGGCCTCGCGGATGTTCTGGTCAGCACCGCGGAAGGCGGTGATCGTGTTCGGGAATGCCTGCTCCAGCGTCGCGCGGGAAAGCTCGGCAAGGCCGGTGTTGGCCTGTCCGTACAGGCCTTGTCCTTCAGTGCGTTCGATGCGGCGCGCGTTGGCCTGGGCGATCGCGCCATTCATCGGGCTCGGCCCCGTCGGCGGGTTGGCTGCGGTCGGCGCTTGCGGGAAGAGCGTGCGGGTGAAGCGGGTTTGCTGGGTGTCGTCTTTGGGCTGCATGGTGGTGTCCTCGATCGATCAGGGTCAGGCGGGGATGCGCTTCAGTTCAGCGCGGGCGGCCAGGATTTCGCGGCGGGCGTGGCAGTCATGCGAAGGCGGCTCCTGGGCGGCGAGCTTCTCCAGCTCGGCCAGGCGCTCGACCTCCTTCGATTGGGCCTGCCGGTGTAGTTGAGGGGTCGCAGGGGGGGGGCACGGCGTCCGCCTCGGCCGGCTTCACGGCGAGCACCCGGCGGCCGGCAATCCACTGGATCCGCTGCTCGATTGCGTCGAGCGAGCGCGTGCACACCAGCACGTCGCCGTAGTCCTCGATGGTGGCGGTAACGCGGTGCGTGCCCTCGAACTTCTGGGCACGGCGGAAGGTGATGCGGCAGTCCTGCGCGCTTGCCCACAGGTCGGGGCGCAGCTCGAAGGCAATGCGCGGGTCAAGGATGGCGAGGCCCGAGGCGGCGATGGCTTGGCGGGCGTACTTCTCGGATCGGTGCGGCATGGTGTGTGCTCCTTCGCAAGGGGGATGGCGGGTAGGGGGCTCGCTTACTTCGCCTGGGTGCGCAGTGCTTCGATGAACGCCTCGGCGGTGGCGTACTCGTCGAGTCGCGCGAGGGTCTCGGCGATCAGCCGGGCGGCGAAGAGGCGCACCACGCCAGCGATGCGCCCCTCCTGGTCGAACCGGCACAGGGCGGCGGCAATCGCGTGATCGTCGTAGCGCAGCGCCTCGCCCTGCATCTCGGCCTTGGCAAAGTCGATCAGCTCGGACAGCGAAGACCGGTTGATCCAGTCGTCGAAGTCGCGGGCGCCCTGCCGTTCCGTCGGCTCCGCGCCGTCGGTGGTGCGGATCGGCGCCTCGTAGAGCCGGTGGTGTTCGTCGAGCAGGGCTGCGAAGACGCCATCCGTGATCGGCGCCATGGCTGCATCGGCCAGGCGGTGCAGTGCGTTCGCCTGCACGCGCAGCGCCTCGGCCAGCAGCAGGCCAGCCGGGCGGGTCGTGGCGATCTCGTTGAGGATGCGATCGAGGAGCGCGCCGGTGGCCTCGTCCTCTGCGCCCGAGCGCGCCGCCAGCGCGCGGACCAGCACGGCGGACTTGTCGCCGACCCACATCGGCCGGGAAATGGAAGGGGTGGCCATCACTGCACCCCCACCGAGTGGAGCGTCGTCGCGATGGGAGCGCGAGAGGCCGCATGGATGAAGAACTCGGATTCCGTCTCGGTCTGGTGCGCGGTGCAGGACAGCGCGTCCGCTGGAAAGCCGTTCAGGCATCCGCCTTCGTCGTGATGGGCGCATGTGATGCAGCGCCGGGCGGGATGAATCTCGGGGTGGATCATGCTGCTGCTCCTTCGGGGTGGGCCGCCGGGCCTTGGGTGCGGTGTTTCGCGAAATCGGCCGCTGGCGGCTTCTTTGTCGGTCGGGTAGGGGTAGGTATTGCCCGCGTATCGTTCGGGGCGCCTGCGAGTCGGCAGGTACGTTTCCGCCGCAATTGGCGATCACGGATCAAACCCTTTTCGCCGGCTCGGCTGTCCGGCGCCGTTCTCGCGAGGCGAGGGGCCGTCGTGGTCGGTGAAGCGCATCAGGGGGCCGTCGATCGCCAGCAGGCAGTCACCGGTCGGCCCGTTGCGGTTCTTGCGGATCAGTAGCTCGGCCAGGCCTGCCCATTCCGGGGCGTCGCGGTAAAGGCTTTCGCGGTGGAGCATCGCCACGATGTCCGCGTCCTGCTCGATCTCGCCCGAGTCCCGCAGGTCGGCCAGGGTCGGGCGGCGATCGGGGCGGCTCTCGGTGGCGCGATTGAGCTGGGCGAGGGCGATCACCGGCACGCGCAGTTCCTTGGCCAAGGCCTTGAGCCCTCGCGAGACGCTGCCCACCTCTTGCGCCCGGGTGTCGCCGGTACCGCGCATGAGCTGCAGGTAATCGATGACGACAAGGCCAAGGCCTTCGGTGCGCTGGATCCGGCGAGCCTTCGCGCGGACGTAGGCCACGCTGATGGCGGGCTGGTCGTCGATGAACATCGGCCAGTTGGTCGACGCGGCGATCGCATCGGACATGGCGTCCCAGTGCCCGCGCTCGCTCGTTCCGGAGCGCATCGCATGCACCGTGACGCGCGAGCGGGCTGCGAGGATGCGCGCAGCAATCTCGCGCCGGGTCATTTCGAGCGTGCAGAAGAGCACCGGGGATCCGCCCGCCGCGGCCTGTGCAGCGATGTTGCAGGCGGCGATCGTCTTCCCGACGCTCGGGCGTGCGGCGAGGATCACGAGCTGCCCCGGCTCAAGCCCGCCGGTCATGCGGTCGAACCGTTGGAAGCCGGTGGCGAGGCCGGCGAGCTGTCCGCCTCGCTCGCGGCGTGCTTCCACGTCCTGCAGAACCTCCGCCATGGCGTAGTGCAGGCGTACCGGGTCGCTCTCGCTGCGGTCGACGAGCTGCAGCATCTTCGCTTCGAGCTCCGCGGCGATCTCGGCGGGGTCGCGGTTGTCGCCAGCGGCGCACGCGCTCTGCAGGTCGGTGGCCAACTGCTGCAGGGCGCGCAGCGTCGAACGCTTGCGGATGATCTCGGCGTAGCGCTTCACGTTCGCGGCCGACAGGCAGGAGGCGGCCAGCTCGCCAAGGTACGCAATCACCCCGGTGCGCTCCGCGTAGCCCGCGGCTGTCAAGGCGTCGGAGACCGTCACCACATCGACGTTCCCGCCGGCCTCGTGCTGCGCCTTGGCCGCGGCGAAGATCCGGCGGTGTTCCTCGCGGTAGAAGTCGGCCGGCTTGACGACGCCCTCGATGCGATCGAGCACCGTGGCGCCGAACATCAGGACCGCCCCGAGAAGGCCTTGTTCCGCCTCGATCGAGTGCGGGGGCATGGTCGGTGTCTGCGCCGTGCTCATGCCGCCTCCCGGTGATAGCGGTTCTCGAGCGTCTTCGCGAAGCCGGCCGGCGACATCAGGAAGTCGATGTCGGCAACGAAGGGCGGCTTGCCAGGCTGAGGCGTTGCACGGCCGGTGAGGAAGGCGCTTTCGGCGCAGATGGCGAAGAAGGCGGCCCAAGCCTTGAGCCCGCTTGCACGGTCCTGGTAGCCGAAGGGCCGGCAGGTCAGCGAGGCAGCTTCACGCCAGCGCGCCCGGATCAGACCCTTTCGGCGATCGGTGAGCACCTTCACGCGGGGATTCGTCGGCATCTTCTCGTGGTACAGCGCGACGAGCTCGGCAATGGGGGCGTCTGGGGTGCTCGGTCCTGTGTTCGGGATCTCGATCTCGCCGAGCAAGGAGGGGCACGCGGCAGCGTGTCCACCTACCTTGGTCTGTTCTATGGTCTGTTCACTGGTCTGTTCTTTGCGTGTAGCCGAATCGGCTAGGGGCAAGCGTGTAGCCGAATCGGCTAGGGGCAAGCGTGTAGCCGAATCGGCAACCGTAGCCGAATCGGCAACGGTTCCGGCCTCGGGAAACTCGGGGACGGTGATGGTGTAGCGGGTGGCCTTCGAGTGTCCGCCCTTGCCCTCTTTCATCAACCACCCCAACCGTTCCAGCCCGCCAGTCGCGGATGACACGTTGCTGATGTGCATGCCGCAGCGCGCGGCGATCTCGGCACGCGACGGCCACACCACATCGGTGTTCTTCCCTCGGAACGAGAACAGCACGCCGAGCACCCGCACCTGTTCCAGGGTCAGGCGCTTGTCGCGCCATACCTCGATCGGGACGATGCTGAAAATTCCGTTCATGGGCGCGCCCCGAAAGGTCGCCCGAACGCGCCGCGGCGGTCGTCCGTGGCCTGCCGGAAGTCGGCCATGATCCGCAGCAGCGATTCGTCGTCGAAGTCGGCCAGGAAGGCCCAGCAGCGGCCGTTTGTGCCCCATTCGATCACCGGCGCTTCGAGCTGGATCGAGACGCGGTAGGGGCCGCGGATGTGCCGGTAGCTGACGGGATCGTGAAACTGCACGCGCAGTTCTGGATTCGCAGGGTAGGCACTCCGGCGCGGGCGGTCGAAATCCTGGTCACCGTGGATCTGCACGTTCGTGCGCATGCGCCTGCCGTGGCTGCTCGGGCGGTTCATGCTGGCACTCCCCGGGCACGGAAGCGCGCCGCAGCGCTGGCGGTGGCGGCGTCCTGCAGGTCGAGCACGTACTCGGCGACCACGCGGCCGTTCTCGGCAACCTCGCGGCTTCGGATCGCCCAGCCGTCATCCTTCAGGAAGCGGACGTATGCGGCGAGTCGCCACGAGCGTTGGAAGCCCGATTGGCGAATGGGGCCGGTGACCAAGGCGCGCAGCGCGGCCTCGCGGATGCTGTTCGCCTTCGGGAATACCGGGCTGCTGGCCGGGGCGCTAGAGTGCGAGGTGTGTGATTCGCAAGGGCGCGCGTTCTCGAAAGGGGCGGCGCCCTTTTCTTTGTTCTGATCGGGCATGGCGCCACCTCACGCGGCGGCGGCCGATTCTTCGGTCAGGCTTGCGGCGATGAAGGCGCGGAGATCCCCGACCTTCCAGCGGGTGGAGCGCGGGCCCGTCTTGATGGGCTTCGCGAGGCGGCCCTGACGCGAGAGCCGGAATACCTGGTTGTACGAGCAGCAGAGCACCACGGCTGCGGTGCGGCCATCGACGAGCGTCTCGTCGGACAAGCTGCCGAAGTCCGTCATACCGGGGATGCGGTGGGCCCCGTAGGTCTTGGGCTTGGTGTTGGTGGTGCTGCTGGTGGTGGTGTCGGCGTACATGGTTCGCTCCGTTTATCCGTTTGGTACGGTGTGGAACGAACGATTGCACCCGCTACTGACAATAGCGGTTGATGTCAGGAATCCCCGTTTCGTGCTGATTCGAGCGCGCGGAAGACCGTGCGCTCACTGACGCCAAAGCGGTCCATGGCGTCCTTGATGATTGCGTCCTTGTCATCGCTGTGTTCGTAGTCGCGGGTATTGAGCACGTATGCGCAGATTTCAGCGCGGCTGTTCTTTCGCGGCCTCTGTGCCTCGGCTTGCTTCACCTTTCGATAGACGGGTTCCGCGAGGTATTCATCCGGGCCGCTCTCGGTTCTGAATCGATGGAGCTTCTCGAAAGCGTCGGCGATCTTTTCCAGTTGCCAATTCAATTCAGGCGGGATGTACTCGCAAGGCGCTTGTGCAGGTTCTTCGCCGGCAGCAGCGGGGAATAGCGTTCTCCGAAAACGTCCCCTTTCAAGGTTTCGCCGATACCGCGCAAGAAGCTCTGGCCCCTCGTCGCCCATTTTGCGAAACAGGAAGAGCGCAAAGCCGAGTTCATCAGAAAGGATCTTCGGAAACCGCCTCTTGATGTGCTGATGGCTCATGCTTTCCGTCACATATTCACAGCAGTCGGAAACGGGATGATCCGCGCGCCGGCCTGCACCGTATCCAGGTAATCGGCCCACGCCTGCATCATGGCTTTGCGCTCGGTCATGAACTGCGCGTGATGGCTGTAGGCCGCGAACACCTGCTTGCGCTCGCGGTGCGCGAGCTGGCGGTCGATCACGTCCGGGCGGAATCCCAGCTCCAGCAACGCGCCGGTTGCGGTCGCGCGGAAGCCGTGGCCCGTCACCTCGTGCGCTTGGTAACCCATCGCCCGCAATGCGCTGTTGATGGTGCCGTCGCTGATCGGTCGGCCTTGGCCGTTCCGATTCGGGAAAAGCAGGTCACTGCCGCCTGCAAGGTCGCGGAGCTCCCGCAGGACGTCCACCGCCTGGCGCGAGAGTGGCACGACGTGTTCCTCGCGCATCTTCATTCCGGTCAGGCCGCGCGACCGGTCGCGCTCGGCCGGTACCGTCCAGGTGGCTGCGTCGAGGTCGAACTCGGGCCACTGCGCACAGCGCAGCTCACCCGGGCGAACGAAGGTCAGCACAAGCAGGCGGATCGCGTGTTTCACCGACATGGAGATGCGCACCGCGTCCAGGCGGATGAAGAACTCGCGGAGATCGGCGGCGCGAAGGGCGGGGCGGCGTTGCTCGGTGTGGGCCTTCACCGCCTTATGCAGGCCTTCGGCCGGGTTGCTCCTGGCGATCCCGTTGGCGATTGCATAGATGAAGACCTCGCCGATTCGGGCGCGGGTCCGCTTGAGCATGTCGGTGATGCCCTTCGCTTCCATCGGGCGCAGAACGTCGAGCACGTCGGCGGGCTCGATGGTCGAGATTGGCCGGCTGCCGATCTTCGGGAAAACGTGGAGCTCGAGCGCCCGAATTGCCGCGGTTGCGGTGCCCTCGGTGCGGTCGGCCTTCCACATGGTCCACCACGCCCGGGCGATGTTCTCGAAGCTGTGTTCGGCAGCGATCTTGCGGGCGCGCTTCTCGGCCTTCTTTGTGGCGCCCGGATCCTGATCGGCGGCGAGTTGCTCCCGGGCGGCGTCGCGCTGCTTGCGCGCGGCGGCTAGGCTCACGTCGGGGTACTTGCCCAGCGCGAGCAGCTTTTCCTTTCCGTCGAAGCGGTACTTGAACCGCCAGAGCTTCGAGCCGATGGGCTGCACGAGCAGGAAGAGGCCGCGCTCGTCGGCGAGCTTGTAGGGCTTCGCTTGGGGCTTCGCCTGCTTGATGGCGGTGTCTGTCAGGGCCATACCAGCTACCTCCTGGGGGTATTTCTGCTGGGGGTATGTGGCCTGTCTGCTGAGCACCCCAGATATACCCCCGAAAAACGGGTATTGGTATGGTGCTACAGGGTGCAATCTGGTGCAACAAAAAACCCGCAAGGCCAGTGGCGGTGCGGGTTCTTGGTGCTGCTGGGTGTTCTGCGGTGCTTCTTGTTGGTCCCGTCACCAGGAATCGAACCTGGATCTGGCGCTTAGGAGGCGCCCGTTCTATCCATTGAACTATGACGAGGACTCGGGGACGCGCATTCTAGCCGTTCGGCGGCGTCGGACCAAGCGCGCTT
>Ga0268298_10002767_pt1 | contig 18693 bp, 14 predicted proteins | sample WWTPWeurt_MetaG_FD_194462 | JGI IMG/M metagenome (GOLD analysis project Ga0268298, IMG submission 194462) | Activated sludge microbial communities from WWTP in Nijmegen, Gelderland, Netherland - WWTP Weurt | ecosystem: Engineered > WWTP > Aerobic digester > Activated sludge | place...
ATCGCCGATCGGGTCTTTGACGTAGAGCTTGGCCGGCTCGCTGATCCCCGTCTCGACGCGGGCCGGAAGATCGAGCTCGACTCCCGCCGGGAGCACGACGGGGGCGCGTCGTTCCCCGATGGCGGGCCGCGCATATCCGGCAAACCGCAGGCTCACGGACGGAGACAGCCAGAGCAGGCTCCCCCAACCTTCGCGTTGCAGCGCGCTGGTCGGGAGCTTCTCGAAGACGTTGGGGTCGTTCTCGAGCCCGGTCGGATCCGTCTCGGCAGGAGTGCTGGCGAGGCTCGTGAGCACGGTGGTAGCGAGCGCTCCGGAAGGGGAGTCGAAGGTCCCGGCAAACTCGTCGCCAGTCGCCGCGTATTTGGCCCAGTCCTGCGTTGTGGCGGAGCTCGATGCCACCTTGGTCAGGACGTCGTCGATGGCACCGAGATAGCCGTCGACTTTGGCAGGGTCGGGGGCCTTTCCCACCTTCACGAGATAGCTCAGCGACTCGGTGACCTGCGCGGCCTCGCTGCCCTGCACGATGATGCCTTGCACGATGATGCCTTGCACGATGATGCCTTGCACGATGATGGAGAGCAGCTGCTCCGCCGCCGTCTTCGCATCGGTCGCGCTCGGCGCGAGCCGCGCCACGAACGCGTCGATGAACGTGTTGGCCGCGGCGAGGTGCGCCGGCGTCGGAGCCGGTGCGGGTGGGATCTGCTCGAACATGAACTGATAGAGCGGAGCGTTCGCGCCGAGCTCGGGGTAGACTCCCACCGGGTCGGTCGCCAGCGTCATGGCAGTCGCCAGCGTGTTGGCTGCCGGCAAGAGCACGTTCAAGTCGTCGGCGCTGAGCGCTTTGGCTCGTTCGAGCAGGTTCCCGTACGACAGCAGCTGTGCGGCCAGGGCGATCCGCCCCCAAGCATGGCTCGCCGCCTGCACCTTCTTCAGGCCCGCGCCGAGCAGCGCCTTGTTGGCCTGGTACTCGGTCAGGAGCTGCTTGGCCTGGGTGGCCGAAGGGCAGCCGTATTGGCTGGAGGTACACGTGTTGGAAGACTGCTCGCGAAACACCTCGCTCACGGCGCTCGCGATCAGGAGCGGGTCGCGCAGCGGGAAGAATCGATCGGGCGCGCCGACCTCGGCCTTGCGCGCGACGGAGAGGAGCGCGTCGACCTTGCCGCGGGCGTCGCTGAAACTGCCCTGGGTGGGATCGAAGTCGGGGAGCGACGCGGCTCCGTCCGGCGCGACGTCGGCGCCCGCGTCCGAGGCCGAGTCTTGGTCCAGCGCCGCGTCGGCGCCGCCAGCGTCCGGCTTGGGCTTCTGGTCGGTGCCGGCGGGCGAGTCGTCGCCGCAGGCGGAGGGGAGAAGCACGGTGGCAGACAAGAAGGCGATCACGGCAGGGCGCAGGCGACGCATGGCCTCGAACGTCGCCGGAGGCAGCGCGCGAAGTCGCTAGGTAATTGTGGCGCCGGACCCGAGCCCCTAGGCTCCCGGTCAGATGCAGCGTTTCGATCCGGTGGGATTGCTCGAGGCAACTTCGGCGTGGGAATCGGATGAGGCGGCGTGGCTCCAGCGCATCGTGGAGTCGACACGCGCCCTCGACCTCGGCCGCGGGCGCCTGGCGTACACCCTGCACTTCGAGGCCAAGGGCAAAGCGCCGAGGATGTGCATCGCGGAAGATGGCGCGCCCGAGTGGCCAGCGCAGCTCGCGCGGCTGAACCAGGTGTTTTCTCCCAAAGCCACCGCGCTCGTGCACTTGCCCCTCGGGCGCGTGCGAAGCCACGGCCCGGCGGTCATGCGCGAGAACGCCAAACGCACGGGGTTCACCGAAGCAGAGTATCTCGAGCTCGCCGGGCCTGGAGCTTCGGGACCGCCGCTCGCGGACTTCGTGTTCTCCGGCACGGGTCGGCATCGCGCGGCGTTCGTGGCGCTGGCGAGTGAACGGCGCGCCATCCACCCCGATCGGCGGCGCGCGGTGGAGATGTTCATGGCGCACTTCGCGGCCATGGTCCGGCTGCGGAGTGGACTTCGCGCGCCCGATCCGAGCGAAGGGGCGGACGCCGTGGTGAGCCCTGCGGGGAAGCTGCTGCACGCGACACGGAGCGCCGCCGGGGAGAAAGAAACTCTGATCGACGCCGTGCTCCGCGCCGAGCGCGCGCGCGGACCGCTCCGGCGTCGTTCGCCCGACGAAGCCGTATCCATCTGGCGCGCGTTGGTCGAAGGCAAATACACCCTGGTGGAGTGCGTCGAGCGGGACGGGAAACGGCTGCTCTTCGCGCGGAAGAACCCGGCCCAGGTCCGCGGTCTTTCGGCGCTCACGACCAACGAGGCGGCGTGCGCTTACTTCACGGCCCTCGGCCATTCGCAGAAGTTCATCGCCTACGAGCTCGGGCTGAGCCTCAGCGCGTCGGCGAGGACCACGCGGAGCGCCATCCAGAAGCTGAGGCTCGGTTCCCCCGAGGAGCTCGTGCGAGTGATCGCACCGCTATTACGAGAGCCGAGCCGTGGCTGAGCGCAGGCGCCGCGCGGAGCCCAAAGCGTTACGGCTCGCGGCGCTGCGCGGGCGTCCGCCGCGCGATCTCGAAGCCGTGAGCGTAGGTCCGCCCGGAGACGAGTGGGTGCTGCTTTCGTGGGATGAGGCGCGAACGGAGACCACCGGTCTGCCCAAAGCGCTCGCCGAAGTGCTCGAAGGTGTCTTGCGTGGCGAGACCAATCGCGCGATCGCCGCACGCCGCGGCACTTCGGTGCGCACGGTGGACAATCAAGTCGCGGCGCTGCTGGAGCGCTTCGGAGCGGCCTCTCGCGTCGAGCTCGTGCGCAAGGTGCTCGGGCGCCGGCGTCCAATCACTCCGGCGCGCGGTAAATGATGCCCGCGCGCGCGAGCGCGGGCGAAAAGCGCCGATCGCTGCCCATCTGCTCGCGGAGCCCGGGCACGCTCGGGTCGCGCAACATGGCGAGATACTCGCTGGCCATGCCACGCACGTGGGGCGGTGCGTTCGAATCGTGGACGAGCTTCCGCACCGCGTCGCGGCAGCGATCCCCCAACAGGCTGAGGGCCCAGAGCGCGTCGTCCACGGCGTCGTCCGTGGCGCCCCGCGAGGCCTCGGCGACGATGGCGCAGGCGTTGGCGGGCGCCTTGCGCGCCAAGAGATAGATCGAAAGCTCTCGCGTGAACCCCTCGCGGTCGAGCAGGCCCAGGACCCAGTTCTCGTCCCCGCGTTCGGCCAACGCTTCCACCACGCGGCCGTGCTCGGTGATGACGTGGCCTCCGCGGTGGGGCCACGATTCGGTAGAGAAGCGCCGCATGTGTTGCTGCATGGCGATGCGCAAACGAATCGCGGCGAGCTCGCGGGCCCGCGGCAGCTCCAGCGAGACCGCATGGCTTGCCGCGATCCAGGGTGCGATGCCGTCGTCTTTGGGATCGGCGACCAGCGCCTCGAGCTGCTTCTGACCGGTCGCGTCGCCGAGCGCCGCCAGAGCCGCGAGATGCAGCGCGCGCTTGCTCGGGATGAAGTCGTTTCGCGTGCGGTCGCCGGCCACGTCGGGCTCCTTCGAACGCTTGCGGAGCCAGTCGAGCACGCGTTGTTTGGTCTTCGTCAGCGTGGCGTCCGCGGGTGCGTTGCGCACCGCCTCGAGCCAATCGAGCAACGCTTCGTAGCGGTGCCGGTGCATCCACACGTCGGCCTCGCTCGCATCTTTGCCCGGGTAGAGCGCCGGCATCAGCGTGGAGTAACACTCGACGCCACGCTGGGTGGAGAGCGAGTCGACGCCGAGCTCGGCACGGAGCTCCCGCGCGAGCTCCTGGTCCCCCAGGCGCACGCGGGCCGCCAGGAACATGCAACCCTCACCGCCATGGGGGATGGCGACGCTGTCCTTCGTCAGCATCCCGGATGCCTTCCTCAGCGTGGCGAGCGCGCCCGGCGACGCTTGGGTGACGAGCGGCAACACGTCGCGATGAAGCGTGACGTTGCGCGAGTGGATCTCCGGGTCTTTCAGCGAACGCTCGAGGAGCTCCAGGGCGTACTTCTGGGCGAGAGCGGGATCGAGGCGCGCGAGGCTGTCGAGCGTGTCGCGCCACAAGTTGAAGCCGTCGCGTTCGAGGCTGCGCAAGAACGCGAGCACGCGCGGGGCAGACGCCGTGTCTCCCAGGTCGGCCAGCGCGCGCGCTGCAGCGTGTTTGCTGCGCTCGAGCTCACCGACGTGCCAGGCTTCGTCGTTCTTCGGGATGGGGCGATCGAGCTCGCGCCGGAGCAGGCTCGTGGCCTTGCTGATACCGAGGTCGCCGGCGGCCTCCATGTTCTCTTGCCGCCAGGACTGCACGTACGGGTGACCGTAGAAGCGCGTGCCGGGCGCGGCGCCGATGGTGCGCAGGATCCCGGGTGTGCCGCGCGGCACGCCGATGCAATACCAGTTGTTGCGGCTCTCGATGGCGACGACCGGGGGCTCCTCGGGGCGGACCAACGCAGGCTTCGTGCTGGCGCTCCGCCGCGACGGCATGGGGTCGACCTCCGCCACCTCGAACACCTCCAGCTTGGCCGCACCGAGTCGCGGTGGCCGGCGGCGCGGCAGCGACAGCCAGTCATCCGGTGATTTGGCGCGAGGCTCTGCGCTCGGCTTCGGCAGCTCGACGTGGATCTCTTCGTGGCACACGGCGTAGCGCGGGGGATTCGCCCCAGCCGCGCACGGGGCGAACAGCAGGGCAAGGGCCCATCGAAACTTCATGGCTGAGCCTCGTACAAGGCGAGGTCGGCCTCTTCTTTGGCATCGCAGAAGAGCGGCGCGTCGGCTCGTCGCGTGCCGAAGAGCACGCTGGCGTTTTCGACGCCCCGCTGATCCGAGCGCCGGAGCGTGTAGGACCCTTCGACCCAAAGCTCACCGTCGAACGCACGGACGCGGTGCAAGTGGAGCCGCGTGTCGGGCGCGGCAAAACGCAGGGGCGGCAGCGCCACGCGCTCGAACCCCGAGTCGTGCCTGCGATGCAAGGCCTCGCCGTTCGTCACCCAGAGCCCTCCGCGGCCGTCGCAGGCGACGCCGAGCAAGCCACCGCGGAGCCCGGTCTCGATCGGCTGCCAGGTCTTGCCGTCGAAGCGCACCAAGTAGGCTTGGCGCTCGGCGGGCTCGCGGAACGGCTCCCACGCCGTCGCGTAGATCTCCTTTTCGCTCGCCGCGGCCAGACTCACGTTCACGATGCCGCTGAGGCGCTCGGCGCCAGGGAGCAACGTCGCGCGCCAGCGCTGGGCGCCCGGCGATCCGATGGCGGCGACCAGCGTCGTCACCGTGTAGTTCGGAGCCTTGTCGTCGTCGCAGCGACCCGCAATGACGAGGCCTCCTTCCGGTGTGCTCGCCCAGGTGATGGGAACGAAGTCGAGCTCTTCGCTGCAGAGCTCGCGATGCGGGAACTCCATCGGAAGCGAGCGAGCCGCCTTGGGTACGCTGACGGGTTCGTCACTCGGCTCCCAACGCTCGCCGCTGGAGCGATAGCCCTCGGGCGAGCGTTCGAACAGCGGACCGCGATGGACCAGGCTGTAGCGCACGGTCGTGCGCACGAGCCATGGGTCGGCCGCAGTCCCGCCCACGGTCAGCTCGCCATTCACCCAACCGCGCGCGTCGCGCGGCAGGCCAGCCAAGAGGGAAGGGCGACGGAACACGCGACCTCCGCGGAGCTCCGCGATGGACTCGGCGCTGGCGACGCGATCACCCGGCATCCATCCCGCGAGCACCCGGCCGTGATCACCATAGACCAGGAAACGCCGGTCGCCGGCGGCCTCCACCGAGAGCTTCGGGCACGGACCCTCGACGAACACCTGGAGCTCACCCTCGGTCGCGCGCGGTCGCGCACGGGGGCCTTCGGCGCGCCCCGCCGTATTTGCGCACGCTGCGAGCAGCGCGGCCGCACCCCACACCAAACGGCTACGAACGGGCTCCACGGCTCGCGTGGACGATAGCACGCCCCCCCGCGCACTTGGTGAGCGGGAGGCATTCTGCGCTACGATGACACGCCCTCTTGTCCGCTTCACTCGGGTGTCGGAAATCCGTGCGCAAGTCTCGCGTACCGAGCTTGGCAGCGACGTTGCTCGCGCTGGCTGGAGCCGCGAGCTGCGTCGTCGACGACTCGTTCAACGACGCTTTGTTCCGGTGCGACCCCAAAGGCGGCGCCGACGAGTGCCCCGACGACATGACGTGTTTCGCCGACGGCTTGTGCCGCCACAGGAGCCAGAGCTCGGATTCCGGAGTCGGTGGCAAAGACGGCGGCCCGGACGGGAGCTGCTTTCCGACCACGTGCTCGAGCCTGTCTCCCAAGTGCGGTGTGCTCGACGACGGCTGCGGCTCCAAGGTCAGCTGTGACTGCCAGAAACCGTTCACCTGCGGCGGAGGGGGCAAGCTCGGAGAGTGCGGCTGCACGCAGCAGCAATCGGTCACGCGCACGGCGGGAGTGGTCTTCGAGCAGAAGGTGACGGGCGCCGCGAGTTGGACCAATTTGGACGCCGCGCGGGTTTCGGACGATCAGTGGGCGACCACCACCGCTGCCGTCGCCGCGGGCAAGGCGACGAGTCAGCTCAAGGCGTCCGTGTTCGATTTCAGCTTGCCCGCCGCCGCCGTCGTGAAGGGCGTCGAAGTGAAGATCGAGCGCTCGGCTGCGAGCTCGAGCTCGGCGCTCAAGGACCAAGAGGTGAAGCTTCTGATCAAGGGCAGCGCGCAGTCGGCGAATCTCGCCAAGGCCACTGCCTGGAGCACGGGCGATCAACTGACCCAATACGGCTCGGCCACCGAGCTGTGGGGTGCGACGTCCATCTCGGCTGCGAACGCCATGGATTCCCAGTTTGGTGTGCTGCTCACGGTGAGCGCTTCGGCGGCCGACACGCCGCGGGTGGACGCCATCAGCATGACGCTCCACTTCGAAGACCCCGCGTGCCCCAACTGAGCGATGCGAACTCCGACGTCGAGAACCTGATGGTGGGCGCGTTCGGCGCCGTTGCCCTCGCAGCCGCGGTGGCCTCGGCGTGGGTGGGCGTGTCCCTGTTTCGGAAGGGCAAGCGCGGCGGCGCGGTCGTGGCGTTCGTGTTCGCCGCGCTGGCGCTGTTACCGGTGGTCGGCGTGGCGCTGTTCTTCGCGCTCTTGTGGTTGGGCGCTGCCTGGCACTGAGCTCAGGAGAGCCCGCAGCCGCCGGTACCGCAAGAGCCGGTACCGCAGCCACCGGAGCTCCGCACCTCGCTCCGGCTCCCACCACCGATGGCGAACGTGGAAAGCTGTTTCGTCACCTGGTCGGACGCGCAGGCGGGGCAGCGCGCTTCCGAGAGCTCGCGCACCAGGTCTTCGAACTCTTTCCCACATTGATTGCACTGGAAGTCGTAGAGCTTCATGGTCTTCGCCGGTTGGAGCCCGCCCTCGGCCAATGGATTCGCCTTCGCCCTTTTTGAGCTACGCTCGGAGCAGATGAGCGTCTCCCGCCGTCGTCTCTTGCTCGGTGCAGCAGCCTCGGTGCCGGTCGGTGCGGTCCTGTTGTCGCGCAAAGACCCGACGCCTACGGCGGCGACAGCGGCGCCGCGCAACGTGCGTGAGGTCGCGAAGGTGATTCGGGCCGAGCCCACCGTCGACGGCGCCGGCGTGAGGCTGAACCGCGTGCTCGGAGGGCGCGCGCTGCCGCTGCTCGACCCCTTTCTCCTGCTCGACGAGTTCCGTTCCGACAGCCCCAACGACTACATCGCCGGTTTCCCCGATCATCCCCACCGGGGTTTCGAGACCGTCACCTACATGCTCGAAGGGGCGATGGAACACCGGGATAGCGTCGGCAACCACGGCCGGCTCGGACCGGGCAGCGCCCAATGGATGACGGCGGGGCGCGGCATCGTCCATTCGGAGATGCCGAAGCAAGAGCGCGGCCTCATGTGGGGCTACCAGCTCTGGGTGAACCTCCCCAAGCGGAGCAAGTGGCGTGCGCCTCGCTATCAAGACATCGCCGGCGAGAGAATCGAGACCCGCGCAGTGGACGACGCGAACGTCCGAGTGGTCGCCGGAAACGCCGGCGGCATCGTGGGGCCAGTGCAGGGGATCGACGTCGAACCGCTCTTCCTCGACGTGAAGCTCGAACGCGGCGGGCGCTTCTCGCACGAGCTGCCGCCGGAGCACACGGCCTTCCTCTACGTGGTGGCCGGGGCGCTCGACGTCGGCTCGGGGTCGCGCGAAGTGCGCGAGGGCGAGTTGGCCGTGCTCGGCTCGGGTGAGCTCGTCGCCGTGGGGTGCCGCGCGAGCTCGGGCCGCGGGCTCCTGCTCGCGGCGCGACCGCTCAACGAACCGGTGGCGCGTCGCGGCCCGTTCGTGATGAACACCGACGACGAGATCCGCCAAGCCTTCGAGGACTACCGCACCGGCCGGCTGGTCTCCGGCTGACGGCCACCGCTAGCCAGCCTGCGCAGCGCGGCGTAGCCTGACGAGGATGCGCTCGTTCGCAGCGATGCTCGCTGCCACGCTCCTGACCGTCTCGTGTCTCCCGGACTTCGTCGTGGAGAACGGCGCCGACGGAGCGGCTGGAGCGTCGGGCGACGCTTCCAGCGGGGGTTCGGGCGGCAGCGCAGGGTCAGTGGCCGGAGGCGGAGCGCCGAGCGGGGGCTCGGGCGGAACGGGTGGCGACTCGGGACCGGACCTTTGCGCGGGCAAGAACTGCTTGGGCGGCGCTTGCGTGAACGGGAAGTGCCAGCCCGTGGTGCTCGCCGCCCAGGGGCTCCGCTATGGCATCGGCTTCGCGCTCTCGGACGCGGACGTCTACTTCTCGAACTCGGAGCCGCCTGCGATCTATCGCTGCCCGCTCGCCGGGTGCGGCACCGCGAACGAAGCGCGAGTCGAGTTCGTTCCGGGCGAGCAAGCGTACGATCTCCACGTCGCCGCCGACCATCTCTACTGGAGCACCAATCTCACTCCGGGAAGCTTGAAGCGCTGTCCGCTCGCGGACTCGACCAACCCGCAAGTCTTGACGTCGTCGCCCTATCAGATCGTGCGCTTTCGCGTCGACGGCGCCGAGCTCTTCTTCGGCGACGGAGTCTGGGCATCGAGCTGTGACACCACGGGGTGTGCGCTGAAGACCACGTACGGCAAGGAGGAAGGCATCGCGAGCCGCCGGGTCGACGTGGGACAGGGTTTCGTGTTCTGGGCGACTCAGAGTAGTTCGCTCTGGCGCGTTCCCAAGAACGACTCGTCGAAGGTCACACAAGTCACGGGTAGCCTCACGGACACGTCTTTCGCGTTGGACGACCAGCGCATCTACCTGGCTCTCACCCAACCCGCGCCGACCATCGCGTCCTGCGACCTCACGACGTGCGGCTCTGGCTCCAGCCCCACTCCGCTCACCAACGCCACCAACGTGAGCTCGATGACCGTCGACGGAGGTTTCCTGTATTGGGCCGAGTTCGGCACGAGCCTCTACCCATCCGGCGCCATCCGACGCATTCCCGTGGGGGGCGGCGCGGTGGACACGATCGCGACGGAACAGGCGAGCCCAATGACGTTGGCCGCGGACGCGAACGCCATCTACTGGTTGAATGGCGGCGTGTCGCCGCCCGGTCCGGGGGCAGCCTGATGAGGTGGGCGAAGTGAAGACGCGACGCGCTTTCGGCCTGCTCGCGGCGCTCGCGCTCGTGGGAGGTCACCGGACCGCGTGGGGCGAACCGATGGACGACGCCACGCGGAGTGCGGCGCGGCGCCTGGGCGAGGAGGCCGTGGCGCTCGCCGAGACCGGCGAGCACGCCGCAGCGGTCGAGAAGTTCGAACGCGCGCTCTCCCTCATGCAGGTGCCGACGCTGGCCCTTCTCACGGGCAAGAGCCTGGAGAAGCTCGGGCGCTGGGTGGAGGCGGCCGAGCATTACCGTCGAGCCACCGGCATGCAGATCGACCCGACGCTCTCCGCGGCCTTTCAAGAGGCGCAGAAAAACGCCCAGACCGAAGCGGCGGCGGCGGAGCGCGCGCTCCGCCCGCGGCTCGCCGGGCTCGTCGTGGTGGTGAGAGGTGCTCCGCCCGAGAAGCTCGAACTGGAGCTCGACTCGAAACCGCTCCCGAAGACGCTCGTCGGCATCGAGGTACCCATCGACCCTGGCGAGCACGTGCTCGCGCTCCGGCGCGGTTCGAAGAGCGAAGAGCGGCGCTTCACGCTCGGTGAAGGACAGAAGCAGACGGAGTCCTTCGAGTTCCCCGACGTGCGTCCTCCGCCCCCACCGCCGCCGCCTCGGAAGACACCGGCTCGACTCGACGCACCGCCGAAGCCCGCCTCGTCCCGCAGCGCCTGGCCGACCATCGGCTGGGTCGCGCTCGGTGCGGGCGGTGTCGGGCTCGGCGTCGGCGGCTACTTCTGGGCGAGCGCGCGCGCCAAAGCCGACACGCTGGAGGGCAAGTGCGAGGGATCGTCCTGCCCCGCCGAACAGCGGTCCCGCGTCGATGCCTACGACCGCGACAAACTCGTCAGCAACGTGGGTTGGGCTCTCGGGGGGTTGCTCGTGGGCACGGGCACGGGGATCTTGCTCTTCGCGCCGCGCTCGGACCGAGCGAGCTCCGCGCTGGTGGTAGCTCCGGGTTCCGTGGCCTTTCGTCGAGCCTTTTGATCAGAAGCTGAGCACGTCCTTCTTCACTTCTTTGGCCTGCGCGGCGGCGCTCGGCACCGACGCGACCGAAGGAGCGGGACGCGGCGTGGTCGGAGCGCTCTTGGTGGTGCGAGGCTTCTCGGCGGAGGCAGGGGGCGCGGCCTCGTTCCGCACCGGCGCTCCCGGCGAAGCCGCGCTCGGAGGTGCCGGCTCTGGCACCACCACGGGTGCGCTCAGCTCACGCGCCACGCTGGGCGCCGTGACCGCTGGCTCGGACTTCGGTGCCTGCCGGGACGCGACCACCACCAAGGACACTCCGACGAGGGCGACCGCGGCGCTCGCCCAGCGTACGCTCGGGCTGCGTAGCAGCGCTGCGCGGGAACGCCGCTCGGCTTGGCTCTGGAGTCCGCCGAGCGTCGCAGGGGCACTGGCCGCCGCCGCCGTGTCGGCTGGCAGCGTCTCGGCCGAGCGTGACACACGACGCTCCGCGTGCGCAGGCGCGATTGCACGCGTCGGCATCGGATCGTCTGGATTCGAAGCCAGAGCCTCGCGAGCTTCGGCGGACATTTCCCGGGCCGACTGGAATCGGTCTTCGGGTTGTCGCCGCACCGCGCGGCGGAACCAAGCATCGAACGCTTCGGGTACTTCGGCGTAGTCGCTCGGCTTCGGGATGGCGTCGGAACAGATGCTGACGGCCACGTCTCCGACGGTGTCACCGGCGAACGGCCGACGACCGGTCAGGCATTCGAACGCGATGACGCCGAGGGCCCAGAGATCCGTGCGGTGGTCGACACCGCGACCGCGCGTCTGCTCCGGGCTCATGTAGAAGGGCGTGCCGACCAAGGCGCCGCTCGCGGTCTCCACGCCGAGCGGCGTCGACGAATCCACGCCGAGTTTGGCGACGCCGAAGTCGATGACCTTGGCGATCTCCTCGTCCTCGTTGTGTACCAAGAAGACGTTGTCGGGCTTCAGATCGCGATGGACGATGCCGGCGTCGTGAGCCTGGGAGAGCGCTCGGGCTACGTGCACGATGATGCGCAGAGTCGCGGCCTGCGAGAGCGTGTGCTCTCGCAAGAGCCGCGCGCCGAGGCTCTCGCCGTGAAGGAGCTCCATCACGATGTAGGGAACTCCCTTCTCGACGCCGTGGTCGAACACCTGGACCACGTGGGGGCTCTTGAGCGACGCAACGGTGCGACCCTCTTGTAGGAAGCGCGCTACGGCCTTGTCCGTTCCCAGCCAACGCTCGGAGATCTGCTTGATCGCGACGTCACACTCGAGGGAGACGTGACGGGCACGCCAGACGGCGCCCATACCTCCCTTGCCCACCACCTCGAGCAGGCGGTAGCGCTCGGCGACCAAGAGCCCTTCGGACCAATCCACGGCAGTCGACCATTCTACTCCTCCACCGAGCATCCGAGGCGCGGTGGCGATTCAGCGCAGCTTTTTGGGGTCCAAGGCGTGGCGCTCGAGCCAGCGCCGCACCTTGTTCCGATGGATGCCGAGCCGGCGAGCGGCGCGGGTCACGTTGCCCCCTTCTTCGGCGAGCGCTCGAGCAATTTCGTCTCGGGGCGGCTCCGTCGTGGTAGCGCCGCCGAGCTCGGTTCCGGCCCGCGCGTCGAGATCCTCGGCTGCCACGACCAAGCGTCCGGCTTCGGCGGCGAGCGCGGCCGAGCGCCGCGTCTCGGCCCGGAGCTCCCGCACGTTGCCAGGCCAAGGTCGCAACGCGCACACCTCGATGAAGCCGGCGCTGGCTTGGATGCCGTCGCCCAGCTCGTCGGCCACGTGCCACGGGATTTCGTAGCGACGTTCGCGGAGCGGCGGCAGCCTGACGTCGGGCCGGCCAACGCGGAAGTAGAGGTCTTCGCGAAAACGCCCGGCGCCCACCTCGGCCCGCAGGTCACGCCAGGTCGCGACACAGATCGCGATGTCCACCTGTTCGGGCCTGTCCCCGCCGACGCGCTGCACTTCACCGTATTCGAGGAGGCGGAGCAGCTTCACTTGGATGGCCAGGGGCAGCTCGGCGATCTCGTCCAAGAACAGAGTGCCACCGTGGGCGCGCTGGGCGATACCCGCCGCGTCGACGGCTCCCGAAAACGCACCGCGGCGCGAGCCGAAGAGCAAGCTCTCGGCCACGCCTTCGGGGATCGCGCCGCAGTTCGCGACGACGAAAGGTCCGCGAGCTCTCGGTCCTTGATCGTGAAAATAGCGGGCGACGAGTTCCTTGCCCGTGCCCGTCTCCCCCGTGACGAGCAGCGTCTTGCCGTGGGCGGCGGCGCGGGCGGTGGCGCGCAGGACTTCGCGGACCGCAGGACCTATCACCATCTTGCCTTGCAGGCTCACCGAGTCCAAGACCAGCGGCCTCACGTCGTTCGTGAGCAGCAGCAACGAGCCGCCGAGGCGCACGATGCTGCCAGATGGCGCTTCGACTTCGCCGTGCAGGCGCTTGCCGTCGACGAAGGTTCCATTGCGGCTGCCGAGGTCCCGCACGACGAAGCCACCGTCGCGCCACGCCACGTGGGCGTGCTCTCTCGATGTCAGGGAGTCGTCGAGGGTGACTCCTTGGGCGACGGAGCGTCCAAAGGTCAGCCCGCTGGCATCCAAGCGGTAGGGTTCGTGACGAGGCCGTTGATTCGAAACGAACAGCACGCAGCCTGGCAGAGGCTCGACGTCGGCGCCGGATCGAAGCTGAGCCTCTTCCACGGTGGTCGCGCCGGCTGCGGGGGAGCCCTGCTTCGTCATGTGCCTCGGTCCGAGAAGCTCTTCGAACGTGAGGGAGCAGTCTACAGCCCTCGGAGTCAGCGGAGGCATGCTTCTCCTTCAGGCGGCTCCAGCCTGGATGGTCGAGGACACGGCCGACACGTAGAGCCACGCTGGCAAAGCGCATGCCGCCGAGCAAACGGTGAAAAGCGCGAGCGAGCCGGCGTCGAAGCCCACGAGGAGGCCGCGATTGGCCCGGCCAATGGCCGGCCATTTCGCTCCAGCTCGACCAGGCCGCGAGCCGAGCGTCGGACCGTGTAGCGTGTCGCCCGCGAGCGTGTCGCGAGTTCAGCGCCACAGCTCAGCGAGCGCCGCGCCGGTCGACGATTGCCAGCGTCCGGGACTCGAGAAGCTCGACGATCTGTGCCTCGGAGCGGGGCGTGTCCGAGAGATCGACGAAATGCTTCGCCAACGTGCGGTAGCGCTTCAGCATCAAGAGCGCCCAGACCTGGAAGTAGTCGATGCCGTCGAAGACGATCGCGCTCCGGTCGCGGTAGACGTCGAGCTTGGACTCGAAGTCCGTCGGCATCTCGGTCCAGTGGCGCGTGGGGGTCTCGTGGTGACCGATGTGGTACCCGTCATTGAAGCAGCGCCGGTTGTAGCGAGTGTTCACGCACGTGATCGCGCTTCGGTACGGGTCCTCGGGCGCCATCGGGTCGACGAACGCGTGCTGCGCCCAGTTGCCGCACATCATCAGCCAGCGCGCGGCCAGAAAAGGAACGCCGAATACGACGAGCGCCGCACGCCAATCGACGAAGACGGCGAGCGTGACCACCATGGCCACGAAGAGCAACTCGCCGGTCAAGAGCCGCCGCGCCAGGCGCCGGTTGCCCTTGCGCAGGTGGTACCTCGCGAGCTCGATGAGCGAGAACGCGAAGAAGCGTCCGAAGTAGCGGAGGAAGTGGACGAAGCTGTCGCGCTGGTAGGGCATCGTGGTCGACAGGTCCGCCTCCAGGTTTGCCTCGGAGTGGTGCATGCCCATGTGGTGCGCGAAGTAGGTCTCCGGCGTCTGTCCGCAGAACGGGCCGATGACCCATGGGATGCACTGGTTCATCCACTTGTGCTGCTTCTTGAACAACACCCGATGGCTCGTGTTGTGGAGCATCAAGATGAAACGGTCGAAGAAGACCGTGAACGTCAGCACCAAGTAGAGCGCTCCGAGCCACCATGCGAAGACGCCCGGAACGAAGAGCGCGAGCCCGAGCGGGATCTGGACCAACGTGTGCAGCGCCATCAAGCGCAGGAACGGCAGATCTCGCTCGTCGCGGATCAGGCCGACCGCCCAGCGCGCGATTGGACCCACGGTGCGCGCCGGGGCATGGCGCGGATCGGTGAGTGTCAGCTCGGCGGCCAAAGGACGCGCGTTCTACGCCACGGGAGCGCGGTTTGCCCAGCCGCATCTTCTGAACCAGCGTTTGAGGCCCGGATCCGGAGCTGCGAGAGCACCCAGCAAAGGGCGGTGCTCCGAGCGTCGGACCGTGTAGCGTGACGCCCGTGAGCGTGTGGCGAGTCGCGAAGGGACTGACCGCCCGGCTTCGTCGTCGCACGCGGCCCGCTCCGCCGTCGAGCGCCGACGTACCTCTGCTCGAACCGGGCGGTGGTGTCGAGCGCCCGTGGTCGGACGTGCTGGCCGACATCTCGGCGCGCGCCAACGGCCGAGTCGTGCTCGCGGGCCCGCATCCCCTGACGAGCAGGCGCCTCGTGGACGCCGTGCGCTCCGGTCGAGCGCTGAACGCGAGCGTCTGGATCCGCCCCGCTGGAGACGAGCTCGTGCCTGCTCTCGCGAGCGAGCTTCGCGCGCTCGGTCACGTGGGGATCGAAGAGCAATTGGAGCTCTCCGTCGCCGAGGGCGATCCCCCAGCGCATCTGTCTGCACGCATGCGCACCCTGGCATCGGCCCTCTCGGCCGGTCTGCCTGCGCGCGCGTGGCTCGCGCTTCCACCGGTCCTGAGCGCGGAGGTCGAGCGAGCTCTGGAGCGCGCCGAAGAAGTCTCTTCCGAGCTCCAGCTCACGGAAGCTCCGGGGCACGACGAGGCCTCGCGCGCACGAGTCCTCGAGACGCTCCTCGCTCGCCCTCGCCGCCGTCCGCTCTTCTTCGAAGGTTTCTCGCTGGATGCTCCGGCTGCGACGGCAGCGCGACTCTCCGCGAGCCCCTCCCTCTTGCGCTTCGCGCGCATGGGGCTTCGCCATCCGGCGGCTGAAGCAGGACTCCACGCACCAAAGTCCCTCACCGAGCTCGCGCCCGCCGGGACCGGCGCCGGCGGCGTGCGCGAGCTCGGTCTCACTCTGGCCGCGTGGGGCGCGCCCGTCTTGGACTTCCCGGCATGCCTCGGTGGCCGTGGTCGGGGCGCGGGAACGCGCGTCGCGCGCTGCGAAGGCTGCCCCGCGGTCCGCTGCGCGGGCGTGATGCCGGAGCTCGAAAGCGCGCTCGCGCCCGCGCTGGGCCCACGCGCCGGTTGGAAGGGAGCCGGTCGCGGCTCTCGCGTGTCCATCGTCGAGCCCCCGAACGACGACAAGCTTCTCACTCGGCACACGCTGCCCCGGCTGGTGCGGGAGCTCGGAATCCAGGGCTCGGTGGTGCGGGTGGTGCGCGCCGGCGCCGAGCGCGACTTCGTGCGGGCCAGCCGTCGCGTCGTCTGTTTCGATTTCGAGACCGCTCTCCACCTGCTCGACGAAGGTTCACTCGGCGCCGATGCCGAGCTCGAGCTCTGCGACTTTCATCTGCTGCAAGGCTTCTCCCGGGTGCGCGCGCGCTTCGAGGCGGGCTGGCCCGACGAGCGCCTGCGCGTGACCTCGTGCTTTCCCCGGTTCGCCCACGTCTACGCCAACGCGGGGGTGCCCCTGACCCGTTTGAGCTTCCGCCCCTACCCCCACGCCGACGCGCCGATCCGCCGCACCTCGACCTACGCGTTCACGGGCGGGATGCACCTGCGCGACTGGGAGACGCTGGAGCAGGCAGCCCTCCGCCTCGACGTGAAACGAACCGGCCCGATCCGCGTGCGGCATCCGGACGAAGTGCGCGTGCGTGCGCTCGGACCCCTTCGACCGCGGGGACGCTGTTCGCTGCGGCGCTTCGAACGTGAGCTCTCTCGCGCGCGCTTCGTGATCCTACCGCTCCACTTCGATCGAGAGCGCACCTGCGGAGGCATGGTGCTCGCGTCGGCGCTCGCCCACGGTCGACCCGTCATCGCGACTCGCGCTCCGATGACGCTCGACCACCTGCGCGACGGCATCGATTCGCTGCTCTTGCCCGCGGGAGATCCGCAAGCGCTGGCTGGCGCGATCCTCCAGCTGGCGGAGGATCACGAGCTCCGAGCGAAGCTCGCGGCGGGTGCGCGACAGAGTGGCGCGCGGCTTTCGACCCGGGCGTGGGCCCGGGAAATCGTGCATGGGGCGCTGCCCGACCCCGACGGCAACTGGTGAGGCCCGCTCAACCCAGGCGATATACCAACATCCCGAGCAAGAATGCCGCCGCGAGGGCGACGGTCGCGAAGAGCGCGGAGAGCGCGCGACCGAGGATCCGCGCTCGCGAGAGCCTGCGCTCGTAGCGCTCGAGCTCGACTCGCGTGGTGTCGTCGCGTCGCACGAGCAAGATCGTGAGGTTGTCGCCGCCATCCTCCGCGTCGAGGGCGGGGTCGGGTTCCAACCAACCGAGCGCTTCGAGGACGGCCGCGCGCATCTCCTGGGCTGATTGGAAGCGGTCTTCTGGGCGCTTCTCCAACGCACGCATCACCACCCAAGACAGCGCCAAGGGGATGCCGAGGTGAGGCGCGCGCACGTGCGGTGGGATGGGCAGCTCGCGGACCTGGCGCACGCACACGTCGGCGGAGGTTTTTCCTTCGAAGGGCGCGACTCCGGTCAGCGCGCGGTACATCACGGCGCCGAGCGCGTACAGGTCGGCGCGACCGTCGAGGGGTTCCGCGCGCACTTGCTCGGGTGGCATGTACGACGGAGTGCCGACGACCATGCCGCGACCCGAGAGGTCGCTCGGCCCCGCGCTCTTGAGCTTGGCCAAGCCGAAGTCGAGCACGATGGCTTGCTCGCCGGCCGCCACCCCCGAAGTCACCATCACGTTGCCGGGCTTGATGTCGCGGTGCACGATGCCGCGCTCGTGGGCCTCGGCGAGCGAGCTCGTGATGCCGACGACGAGGCGAGCGACGCGTTCGGCGCCGAGGGGCCCTTCGTCGCGCAGCACCCGCGCCAGCGTGCGACCTGCGATGCGCTGCATGACCAGCCAGGCGAGCCCGTCGCTCACGCCGTAGTCGAAGACCTGCACGCTGTGCGGGTCGCTGAGCTGCGAAGCGAGGAGCGCTTCCTGAGCGAAGCGGCGAGCGACTTCCGGTCGCTTGGCGAGCTCGCCCGACAGGAGCTTCATCGCCATGACCTTGCCGAGCTCGACGTGCTCGACCTCGTAGACGACCCCCATCCCGCCACGACCGAGCAGCTTCGTGATCCGGTAGCGACCCGCTACCACGAACCCGATCAACGGATCGGGCTCGTGGTGCGCTCGGTCGACCTCGGGCGGCAGAGGTGCGTCGACGAATTTCGGCGCCCCGCGCACAGTGGGAGCGGGGTTCGACATCGAGCTCGGGTCGAAGGCGAGCAAGGAATTCACCTCGCAGCGGGCGTGCAGTCCAGGGTGAGCGTGCCCGAGTCCCCGTTGTCGGCCGACCAGGCGGCTTCGGCGCTGCCGTCGAACTGGATGGTCACGATCACGTCGCCGTCGGCTTTCACGTCGCTCGGCCCGTCTCCGTCACCCATGCCTTCACCCTTCCCCATGCCTTCACCCTTCCCCATGCCATCCCCTTTGCCCATCCCGCCTTCGCCGTGATGACCCTTGCCGTGGTGGCGGCGCATGCCTTCTCCGATCACCGTGCCGGACTCGGGGCACGCATCCGCGCACTTCACGAAACGAGCCACCGAGCGCTCGCGGGTGCCGTGGGGTCCGTCGGACGTCCACTTGCCGTCGAGCGTGAAGCAATCCGTGATCGGATCGTAGGTGCGCTCGTGCGTGGCGGTGCGGGTCAAGGTCTCACCGTGGCGGCCCACTCCGGTGCCCTTGGTGTTCACCACCAGAACACGCTTTCCGCCGCTCAGATCCAGCGTCGCGTCTCCGGTGAGCTCGAAGTCGGAGTCGGGGCCGCTGACCTTGCTGCCGTTGATGGCGATGGCGAAGCCGGTGTCGCTGGCAGTGAAGGCGAGCGTGAAGGTTGCCACCATGTCGTGCCGATGCCCCTTGCCGTGGTCCGGATGCAGCACGCCGCCCATGCCGCGCTGAGGGCGACAGCCGTCGAGGGTGTAGGTCACGGTCGCGCCGTCCACGGTAGCGGTGGCGCAGCCGGCGGGTTCGAAGGCACCCGGAACCGCGGCGGCAGCGGCGGCTGCGGCC
>Ga0268298_10002768_pt1 | contig 18692 bp, 11 predicted proteins | sample WWTPWeurt_MetaG_FD_194462 | JGI IMG/M metagenome (GOLD analysis project Ga0268298, IMG submission 194462) | Activated sludge microbial communities from WWTP in Nijmegen, Gelderland, Netherland - WWTP Weurt | ecosystem: Engineered > WWTP > Aerobic digester > Activated sludge | place...
TGTTCCTGGACTTCGCCAGCCACAAGCTGGGCAAGACGCCGACCAGCCTGCAATTGATCGACATCCGGCCCGAACTGATCCTGGCGTTCCTGGATCACCTTGAGCAGGAGCGGCATAACGGGGTTCGTAGCCGGAACCTGAGACTGACCGCGCTGCGTGCGTTCCTGAAATTCGCCGGCCGGCGCGACGTGACCTCGCTGCATGTGGTCGAGCAGGCACTGGGGGTTCCAATGAAACGCTTCGAGCGGCCGATGTTGGGCTACCTCACGCGGATGGAGATGGTCGCGGTGCTGGGGCAACCCGGCGATAGCTGGTCATCGCAGCGAGACCATCTACTGTTGGCCATGCTCTACAACACCGGCGCGCGGGTCTCCGAGATCATTGGCGTGCGCGTGGTCGACGTCGTCCTTGACGGCGCCGCCTGCGTCCATCTGCAAGGCAAGGGGCGAAAGTTGCGCTCGGTGCCGCTGTGGGCTCGCACTGTCGTGGAGATTCGCGCCTGGCTGCGGCTGAACCCGACGCTTCGCGGCGAGGCTGCCCTGCTGCCCAACCGTGATGGGCGAGCGATGTCTCGATCCAACGTTGCCCAGCGTCTGAATCTCGCTGTCGCTCGTGCGGCTGTTCAAGAACCCAGCCTCCTCAAGAAGCGGGTTTCGCCGCACGTGCTGCGCCACACCACAGCGATGCACCTGCTGCAGTCGGGCGTCCCCTTCAACGTGATCGCGCTGTGGCTCGGGCACGAGAGCACGACGACCACCCATCGCTATGTCGAAGCCGACCTCGCAATGAAGGAGAAGGCGCTCGCCCGACTGGAAGCGCCCGACACACAGATACCTCGGTATCAGGCGCCGGATTCACTCATGCGTTTCCTGAAGACCCTGTAACTATGCGCAGCAACGCCGGCCCGAACAGCGGCCGGCGTTGCGATCCTCAGGGTATGTGCGCATAGTTGGGATCTGCGCATAGGGGTTGCTGGACTAAACCGCTGGCGCGGTAGGGCGTGATCCACGCGCTGTGGGGTTCCGGCCGGCGCATTCACAGGAAGCCCGCGTTGGAGAAGGATTGGGTGGCTGTTCGCAGCCCTCCATTCCTTTCCGACAGGAGCTTTGCCATGACTCCCCTTCGCCAGCGCATGCTCGAAGACATGGGCATCCGCAACTTCGCTGAGAACACCCAGCTTTCCTACCTCCAGCAGATCAGCGCGTACGCGCGCCACTTCGGTCGTTCGCCCGAAGCGCTCGGACCCGAGGACGTGCGCACGTACCAGGTTCATCTGGTCGAAGTGCGCAAGCTCTCCGCTGCGAGCGTCGGTATCGCGACGTCGGCGCTGAGGTTTCTCTACAAGGTCACGCTCAAGCGCGACTGGGCACTGGAGGACATCCCGATGCCCAAGAAGCCGTTCCGGCTGCCGGTCATCCTGAGCCACGACGAGGTCACACGCCTCCTCGAGTCCGTCGCCAGCCTGAAGCACCGCACCCTCCTCACCACCACTTACGCTGCGGGCTTGCGCGTGTCGGAGGCCACGCATCTGCGGGTCACCGACATCGACAGCGAGCGCATGGTGCTGCGCGTCGATCAAGGAAAGGGACGCAAGGATCGCTACGTGATGCTCTCGCCACGCCTGCTCGACACCTTGCGCGCGTACTGGAGGAGCGAGCGCCCGCGCCTGTGGCTGTTCCCCGGCGATAGACTCGAGCAGCCGATCACCAAAGGGGCCGTCGAGGCCGCGTGCCAGAAGGCGCGTCGTGTCGCGGGCCTCACCAAGCCGGTCACCCCGCATTCGCTGCGCCACGCCTTCGCCACGCATCTGCTGGAAGCGGGTACCGACGTGCGCACCATCCAGTTGCTGCTCGGACACCGCAGCCTGGCGACCACCTCACGCTACCTGAAGGTCGCCACCAGCACGGTGTGTGCGACCCGAAGCCCGCTCGACTGGCTGCCCGCGCCGGTGGTGCCGACCCCGGTGACGCCGCCCGCGCACTTCTGAGTCAGCGCCTTGCGCCCGTCCGGGCTCGAGTTGGCGGACATCTTCCGGCAGCTCGGGCCAGCCTATCGTCGCGATCACGCGGCGGCACTGAGTCGCGGGCAACGCCGCGTCATGAGTGCCATCGAGCGTTGCCGCACGGCGGCGCTCGGGGGGCACGTCGAGCAGTGCGACGCCTGCGGCCACCAGCGGATCGCGTTCAACAGCTGCCGCGACCGGCATTGTCCAAAGTGCCAGTCGCTCACGCGCGCGCAATGGCTCGAGGATCGCCGCGCAGAGCTCTTGCCAGTCGAGTATTTCCATGTCGTGTTCACCTTGCCGCAGGAGATCGCCGCCATCGCCTACCAGAACAAGGCGGTGGTCTACGACCTGCTGTTCCGCGCCACCGCCGAGACGCTGCGCACGATCGCAGCGGACCCCAAGCACCTGGGCGCCGAGATCGGCTTCATCGCGATCCTGCACACGTGGGGCCAGAACCTGCTGCACCATCCGCATCTGCACTGCGTGGTGCCGGGCGGCGGCCTCTCGCCCGATGGCCAGCGCTGGATCGCCTGCCGGCCAGGCTTCTTCCTGCCCGTACGGGTGCTGTCACGCCTGTTCCGCCGGCGCTTCCTGGCGATGTTGCAGCAGGCCTTCGCGGCGGGTTCGCTCACGTTCCACAATGCCCTGGCCGAGCTGACAGACCCTCGCGCGTTCGCCCGGTATCTCGCGCCGACGGCCCAGGCCGAGTGGGTCGTCTACGCCAAACCGCCGTTCGGTGGGCCGCAGCGCGTGCTCGAGTACCTCGGGCGCTACACGCATCGGGTGGCCATCGCCAACAGCCGGCTCGTCGCGTTCGCCGACGGCCAGGTCGCGTTCCGCTGGAAGGACTATCGCCATGCGTCCCGCCAGAAGGTGATGCGGATCGAGGCGGGGGAATTCGTGCGGCGCTTCCTGCTGCACGTCCTGCCCTCCGGATTCCAGCGCATCCGCCACTACGGCTGGCTCGCCAACCGCAGCCGCGCGGTCAAGCTGGAACGCTGTCGTCAGCTGCTCGATGTGCCCGCTCCGCTGTCGACCGATGAACCCGCCGACTATCGGGATCGGTATCAGCGGCTCACCGGCGTGTCGCTGTGGGAGTGCCCGCACTGCCACAGCGGGCGGATGGTCTGCGTCGAGACCTTGCAGCCCGGGGCACTGCCGCGTGGGCCACCGGAGGGCGCCGCATGAACATCCTTCCTCCATCAACACGAGCGCGCCGCGAAGGCCTTGACGGCGTGGCGGGGCTCTTCATGCGCGACCGTGCACGGCACCAAGGAGCAGGTGCCGAGACGCCCGGCCGCGCCCAACGGCACACGCATCTGAGACCCGACGCCTTCGCTACGCGTGGCGCGGCACCCTTGGTCCAGGCCGGCGAGTCGGGGTCGATCGCCATTCCTGCGCCGTGTCGCGGAACTGCACCGATTCAATCCCCATAGTGCCCTACCGCCGGCGGGGCGGTTCAGTCCAACGGGATCTTTTGCCTACCGGTCGCGGGATAAGGGCATGACACCGCCCGGCCGCCGTGCGCCGCGTCCGCCAGGCAAAAGACTCTCTTCACTATGGAGAGATTTGCATAGCGACCCTGAGCGGTCCTACACGGTATCCGCGCTTCCACGGCTGCTGACTGAGCAAAGCTGCCATTCATGGCGACTGCTCACCGGAAAGACTTCGGCCATCGCTGGCAATCCTCCTACAGGTTGATTGGGTCAGCAATAGCTCGTAAAGCAGCCCATCATCCCCCTGCTAAATCTAAGTCGAACTCCAGCCAATCCCTCCCAGACCAAAGAAAGCCGTCCCCTTCTCGTATGGCAGATGCGCCCTTCGGCCGCATAGAAAAGTGTCGCCGCTTCCCTGTAGTCTTGAGCGACCAAGTTGCCTGGCAAGTCCCGCATTGGCAAAAGAAGTCTTGCTGTTGCCCGCGCACAAATCGTGCAGGATGTCCACAAAGCTGCGCAAGCACTGCGACCTGTTTGATGGCAAGCCCGACCTCGTCCTCTACTTGCGAGTTTGCCGAACCTCTGAGAGATGACTGCAGTTCGGCTGCTTTCTGAGCATCGACTGGCGCGAGTAGCCTGACGTGGGTGGGCGAGATAGATTCAAACTCCGGCCAAGCCTCGGCCAGCTTTTTGGCCGGTGTGGGCAACGGCCCCAGTTTTCGGCCATGACCTTGGAGCAACTGCCGCAACATCCACTCATCAATTAACTTCCCCACCTTCTCCACGACATATAGGTCCAGCGGCGAGACAGGAAGACTATGCGGCGATGCGACACTGGTTGGCACACCTGGCCAACACACGATGCGACCAGGTTCCAGACTCTCACCAATATTTATTGACGCGCCGAACCAGGCAATCGGCACGATCCTCAGGGTAGATCCCTCCGACTGAGTTACGACCCAATCATGTACATCACGCCGGAGTACGAAACTCCGTCCCGCCCCACTGAAGACGAAACTTCCATCAACCCTGCGCAGACCATACCGTTCAAGCGCTCGCCTGATCACAAGGCCGACGAAACTGACGTAAGCTAGTTGCAATTGCAGTTGCCGTGCCAAGCGCTCTTCCGGGGGTAAGAGCCGGTCTTCTCGATCATCTTTCAACTTCTCCCATAGAGGGGGCAGATGACGATAGTGAGGGTCGTGATTGAGAATGTTTGTCCGATGAATTTGGGCGGGAACCACAGATGCGGGAGGCACCAGGGAATAAAGACCCCGTTGCTTCAACCCTCTGATTGCACGCAACTGGGACTCCAAGTCGCTGAGTGCACGCTTTCCTGCTTCCAACTGCATCCCGGTCTTGTCATCAAGATATGACTCCCCCCAAAGGCGACAGATATCCTGGCGAAGCCGAAAATGCGTCTGCTCAGAGTCCTGGAACTCCAAAGCTTGCTCCAGTCGTGAATTGACTCCCCGGATGCGAGCCAATCTCCTAGCAAGGTGTCGATCAAGGCGATCTAGTAGCCGCTTGTAGAGCCTGTTCTCATAGATGGCATAGTCGTCCTCGCTGAAACGTGCAAGAACCTTGCGCGGTTGAACACCTCTGAGCGTACGCTGCTGCCAGCAATCAGAGTGTGATGCCAGGTGACTTAATACCGAAGTCGCGAGGCGTCGAGCTCGTGCCACTGGCGCAACCCATTCGTCATATCGAAGGTCTCTGCGGGGGCGGTCAGATATTGAATGAAGATGACCATCTCGGAGTACCGCCGCCAAGTCGCGCTCGACTTCTTCGAGCGCGACTTGGGCGGCCATCTCAGCGGGCAGCATGGGCGAGACATTTGCATCATGTGCGTGAGCGATTTTTCCGGCAATGGAGATAATCGCCTCTGCAGACAGATCGGCGTCCGCCTGATCTTCGTCAGTCTGATCGATGGCGAGCACTTGTGATTCAGCATCTTGAATCCGGATGACACCCGAGCCGTCATCCGAGAGCAGATCACCAGCCTGCAAGTGACTGTGCCCATTGACCACAAGTGGCTCAAGCAAGCAATACCGACCCGGCAGAAACGCGTCGGGCAGGTGACTGAGTTTGTCGCCCGTAAGGCGGTCCAGAAACCTCATCCACGTTCCTTACGGCGGCGGTCTTCAGCCAACAGAGCCATAGAACGGCGAGGCTCCGATTTCCACCCCTTCCAAACTGTCGTTAGCGCTTGTTCGATGGCGGCTAGATCATCGATGGTCGCATCGTATCTGCCAGTGACCTTACCGCGCCTGAAAACTCTGCTGGCAAGCAAATGGTCCAGAGCATCTTCTTTGCAACCGCCTGCAGCCATGTAAACAGGGACAAACCGCATGGCCTGACGTTCGAGTCGATTACCCCAACCCAGATCAAAGCGATCCTGCAAGATGCTCGTGAGCGGGCCCGTGGTCAACTCCGCCATCAACTCTAAAACCTCATCGGCGTTTTGTGTCGCAGCGGTGGTGAAGCGCTCCATCAATGATGTGAAACTAAAGCTAGCATTCGGCTTTGGCTCAATCTCAGATCCCGGTTCATGTACTTCGTGGCGGGGAAGCGTCATGACATGAGCGCGGTCGTATGTTTTGTCAGCGAACTCGTTCGTGGTTTCATCGTGGTTAGCAGTGCCCACAAACCAAACGTTATGGGGAACCCGAATCCTTCGCCCCTCGACCAGCAGCGCTGGTGCGTTCGGCAACTGGCTCTCCGACAAACTGATGAGTCGATCTCTTGGGTCATTCTTTTCGAGCGCAGAGAGGAATTCAGCAAAATACTGCTCCGGGCGCGACAGGTTCATCTCGTCCAGCAAGATGATGTTGCACCGGTCCTTGTAAGCGGCAGTTTGCGCACGGTAGAGACCTTGCAGGCAGTCGCGCTCATAGAAGCGCTTTTCGAAGGCGTTGTAGTGCCCCAGTAGATCATCACGGTCTCGCCAGCCAGCCTGGACGGCGATGTCAGTGCAATGCCCCCCGACAGCCTTTGCAAATGCCTTCGCCAAGCTTGTTTTGCCTGTGCCGCTGATTCCCTGAAAGATGTGAAGCTGGCTCATGGCCAACCCAGCAATAAGCAACTGAATATCTTCGAGGCGGAAATGCAGTGTTGCACCTTCTTCCGCTTGAGCGATCCGGCGCTGCAATTCAACAGAGAATTTTTTCAGATCAGGAACATCTTGCTCCGGCAGGCTCAACTCCTTGGCCTTGCGATCCTTGATCCAATCGGCAGTGGATGCCGAGTCCATCCATGCCATTTGAGGGAACGGCTTCTCAGATTGCTGTGACTGGGTTAGGTCATCTACCGTTTTGCCCAAGTCATTGAGTCTTGCACTCAATATCTGATTATTCTTTTCCAGGGCGCGCTTTTCTCTTTCCAGGTTCTCTTTGTCACTCACGCCGAGGCGGAGGCGATGAAGCTGAGCTCTTGCATCAGCCAAATCCAAATGGACCTCGTCGAGTTGAGCCTTTTGCTCATCACGGAGTTTTCGGAGCGCCTCGTTCTCAAATTGCAACTGATCATCCTGGTTGTTTGCAATTTGGTTCTCCAATTGAGTGACTCGACGTCTTTGAGCAGACAACTCGTCAAGTATCTCGCGGGCAGACCTCCCCGCCAATGCCTCTGAGAACTCCCGGTATTGCTCTAGCTTCTGTTCAGTCAATGTCCAATCGCGGTAAACCTTTTCAAGGCGTGCCTCTGCGCGTAGTCGAGCATCCGTCAATCTGGCAAGTTCCTGACTGGCCTCGCGAAGTGCATCTTCGCTGATCTGTACACGTTCACGCTCAAGTTCTTTCCACTCAGAATCTAGTCGCCGCTGCTGCTGCTGTAGAGCTCTCTCCTTGTCTGCAATTTCCGCTTCACGCTCCATCAGTTCGGATGCGCGCGCGGACTCATCGTCACGTGCTTTCTGCTCCGCTTGAAGGATGCCGAGTTGAGTCTCAGTCTTCCTAGACTCGAGCTCCACGATTTCTTTCTTGAGATCACTGAGTGCGGCCACGTTTTGGGCGGCAAAACCGGAACGCGCATCCAGTTCTCGCTTCTCAAGTTCACGCTCCTTATCGGCCAAACTTGATTCGGACTTTTTTATCTCAACTTGTCTTTGCTTCAACTCTTCGTCGAGTTTGTGGATCTCTTCGGTTCGCTTCTTGTTCTCATCACTTCGGCGGGAGAATGCCTCCTCCTTGCGAGCCAGGTCCTCTGTGCGCTTCTGCGCGTCTTCATGTAGATCACGAACTCTCTTTGCGACATCAGAGATATCCGCCAGCAACCTCTCGAGCTCAAGTTTTTTCTCGGGCTCTACCTTATCCAACTCGCTGACCTGATCTTTCTCCAAGTCAGGGAGTGCCACAGCGGAAGCATCGCCTTGCACCAACGATGCAAGGGAGCCAATTCCAGCAGTTGCTTTCTGCCATGCCGATGCGACCGCACTTTGTGCAGTATTTGCGTTTTGCGCGACTGGGGCTTTGTTCCCCTTATTGTGTTTTGCCATTTCAATACCAGCCCTTAAAAATTTGAACCCATTCGATGACAAAGTCAGCGTATTCCATAGCTTCTTCTCTATCGATTCTCTCGCTACCTGAATGCCCGGCCTTTTTGTTGCGAGCATCGGCCATATCAAGCAGACAAGCCAGTTGGAGCTTATCGGCGGATAACTTGAGGAAGGGGTGTGATGCTTGATCCACGGTCCCTAGAAGTCCTGCAAACAACAACGCCTTGAGCGAACTATTACCGCGCTTCACCGCTGTGCGCACCTGATCCAAGCGCTGCTCAGACAAACGCTTGATCACGCCATCAGTGAGGCAAGGAAGGTTGAAGAACTGGAGGTAGTATTGGGCCTCCCCATCTTTCCAATCCCGCTGGTCTTTCCAGTGCGGCAATCTACGAATGTCCGATGGGTACGCTTTCAACAGCCACTGCAGCACGCTTTCTGCCAGGTTGTGAGTCTCAATGAGAAGGCTAGTCACATCTTCCTGCCAGGATCTCTCCTGACTGGCAAGTACGGCTCTTCGTCTCAGAACGCTGGCGAGATATCCCTCAACAATCGGCACCTTCCGCGACCAGTTGTAGTCTGCAAGCAGTGTCAAGTCGATCTCGTTCTCAAGGGATCGGAGCCATTGCGCTACAGGTAAGTTACTTGGTCTTGCTACTCCTACAGTGTCAGCGATGTATCTTGCAAGTCCATCGTTTCGCGGCAAGACTTCCTGCAGGGGTTTGCGTAACCACGACGCAGCCTGCTGCAACCCGAACGGATCGGCAACCAACCAGGGTTGTGGCCCTGCCTCGTCTGGAAAGATCCATGTCCACAACCACATCGGCTGCGCCGAATCTTCGACGAAGCTCAGGCTCTCAATGCGGATACGTGCCGAAAGCTCGTCATGACGCTGTTTGGCGTGGTCGTGATCCGTCCGATAGCGCTGAAACGCATCAAAGAGGGCCGCTGTATCCAGTGCGCCCTCTCGGAAGTGATTGAGGCGGAAGGGGCGATCCTCCTTTCCGGAATCGAGGTCTCGCAGGAACACTGGGTAACCACGTTCATCGACTCGCTTCGCTTCGATCTCTGGAAGTTCTTCAGTGAATCGCGGCAGCCAGCTCCCCGAAATCGCGTCCTGATATGCGTACCCCATGCGGACTTCCTCGCTGGCATCCTGAGCCTCTTCTAGGACACGCTCACCTTGAGAGGTGACTGATCCCGAGGTGGTCATCCAGCCGTTCGGGATCAGTTGGGTTGCAATGATGAATGCCACAAGTTCTCGGTCCAGCCCCAGCAACTCAGCCATTTCCGAACTGTCCTGGCATCTGGCCCTTGCCAGTCCAAGGATCGCCTGCTGGAACAGGTTCAACTTGAGGACACGATTTGTTGGATAAAGGACCTTCCAAACGCGGACAGGCCACAGAAGCGGCCGCCCATTCGGGGGGCGACGGACATCGAAGCGAAGATAGCGGTCAGCGACCATGCGCCATCTCCGCTCTGCAAAGCTTGAGGAATGCAGCCAGAGCCGGGACCCCTTCCTCGGACTCGGGCCCTTCGGCCATGTGTTTGGCACCGACGGCGACGAGGAGCTTCCTCTGGCGACTCATCGCCACGTTCATGCGATTTGCCAACCGCAAGTGTCCATACTTGCTGTTTAGCAATCGTTCGCGCTCTTCCCCTTCCTTCTGATTTGGAATCACCACGTCGTTAGCTCGCACTACGGACAGAAAGACGAGGTCAAACTCTTTGCCTTGAAACGCGTCAACCGTGCCGACGCGCAGTCGCTCATCACCTGATTCAGTCTGCCGGTAGGAGCGCGCGATCCGGATTTCCCCATCCTCTTCCTCTGCCAAGCCCTCGTCAGCCAGTGCATCAAGTATCAGGTCACACTGGGCGCGGTAGAAACTGATGACCCCAATGCTCAGCGACGGCCCACAAGAATCTGCAATCCGCTTAACCTCTTTTGCAATAGAAATTGCCTCCGCCCATCTTTCATAACCGGGTTTTAGGAATTTTTCCTTCTCGTCCTGCAGAGGCACATCCAACCAAGCTGCACATTGGCCTTGGTAGCCAGGAATCGTGTGAACGAAATCCTGCGCAGGTCGCCCCGAGTGCAGGACGTCCAATCCCTCAGATTCATAGAACTGCTTGCTGATGAAGTCACCTAGTGTCGGATGCATTCTGTACTGCGTATCGAGCATCACGACGCGCTTGATGTTGTCGACTTTCTCTTGCTCTCTAAGCTGCTTTACCAGCCGCTCAAAAAGGCTCTGCTCATACGCCTTCGCTTGAGCCTCAGTCAGGCTTTGCCTGGAAATGAGTTCATCTTCCAACTCTCGCTGAACAAGGTGAGGCAGTTGTCGATGGTCGCCGACCAGGATGATGCGACGCCGCGCCATCGCCATTGGAACGAAAAGATCGAGAGGATTCGCTCTTGCGGCTTCGTCAATGACAACCGTGTCGAATTCAATTCCTTCTGATGCATCTAGGTCGCTCAACTCCTTCAAGCTGCTCATCGCCTTGCCAGCTGACTGCTGGCATGTCGCACCGACAATGCTGGCGTACTCGCGGACCGCTCTAGCTGCCTCATTGGGGGCTTGGGAAAGTGCCGCCTGGTACGAGGCCACTACCGCAGAGATGCCTCGGCGAGATTGGCGTAAGGGCGCATCGATTGCGTGCTCGATCTCGGCCAAGAGCCCGAGCGCTTCTCCGCTCAACGCCTGCTTAAGCTGCGGGGGCCTGTAATCGGGGCTAAGTCGATCCAGCATGGACTGCTTAAACGCAGCCAATTCAGCAAGATCTGCTTCTGTTGCATCGGCAACCGTTGAAAGACGCTGGAGCAAGCTCCATTCCGAATCTTGAAGGTTGCCCTTGTTACGTCGCAACGTACGCTCGAGCTGGTAAACTCTGTCCGGACCGTCGTCGGCGAACCCGATAGAACTGGTGCGCAGGGCCCTCACCAAGCGCATAAGCCCAGCAGGCTCATTGGCCTGACGCTGGGTTTCGACTCTTTTCTGCTGAGCAAGAAACTCATCCCATCGGTCCTTAATATGGGCCGGAAGACGAATATCTAGATCGAACAGCTGACGCAAAAGGACATCAATTTGCTCGAACTGTTTTTGGCGTTCCTGTGCCGACATGCTCGCGAGTCTCAATGCTGTGATACGTCGATCCAGCTCTTCCAATGGTTGAGTCAGCGGCTCATTCAGCCGAATCGCGTCGAGTCGAACTGAGATTTCTTTCCGTTTGCGTTCACACCAAACACTAACGGGGTCGACACCGCCTTCGTCACGGCGCCCTCGGCCGCCAATTCGAACGGCAGGCAAACCAAAGACTTCAGCACGATTCAGGGCGTTATCGACTGCATCGTGCTGGTAACTGCTAATCAGCACTTGGTGCTGCAGCGAGTTTTCACCGAGTGTTTCGGCAAGGCGCCGCTGCAAAGCTGCAATGACCTGGGTCTTGCCCGTTCCTGGTGGGCCAACGATGAGTGCGATATCAGGTGTATTTATCGCCTTCTCCAGCGCCTCAATCTGGCGCTTGGTCGGAACACCCTTGAAGCAAGATTTGGCGTAGGCGGATAAGCCGTCGAGCTGACGTCGCCGGGCGCTTGGCGGAGCCACCCCTTCCAGCAAGTAGCTCAGTTGCGGCAGTCGCCGCCCTTCATTGATAGATTGCCTTGCGCGCGCACGACGGGTCTGTACGGCTTCATCACCTGATAGTGAGTAGTAGATGAACCCCTTGGTTGGGGGGCGTTCTGAACGCCGATCCTGGCTCGGAACCAAGACTACACCCTCTCGCTCGAACCGCAATACACCACGAACCGGGCGACGGCGTGCTCGATCAGCTCTGCCCGGCGCGTCTTCAACCTCGGAATCAAGATCAAGCTCCCGATCCCCAAGCTCCACTTGCGTCGTGTTCGCCAGCCCCAAAGCTTTCCATCGTTTCCGGAAATCCTTGAGATGATCAGCATCAACTTTTAGAAACCATGCCCACAGTTCACCTTCGACGAGCTCCGCACTCTTGAAACGAAGAGAACCCAGTTCCCTCGCGCAATCTCGAGCCTGCTCCCATTCGAGCGCACCATACTCTTGCCATAAACGTAGGTAGCTGCCGTTGTCGCGCAGCGCGGCATCCAAAAGTGCGCGTTGCTCTGTACTCTGGAGACGCACGGCGACACTGGCATCTTGGAAAGAGATCTTGCCAATGGCCATCGCTACACGTGCTGTAGCCCCCTTGAGACGAGTGACGCTCATCAGTTTCAGCACGCCAGCATCTCGTTTGACGTTGCCGCGCCAGCCTGCACCAAACAGAACGAAACTCTCATCGGAAGCGTTGTCGAAGCGGCCAAGAAAAACACGATCCATTTCTGGGTTCGGTGCTTTCTCGGCAGTGATGAATTGCTCATTCAACCAACCAACTGCAGTGGGTACGTCTGGAGCAGAAATCTCCCCTCTGCTGGCCAATTGCTCCGCAATGGCCTCATCAACATAAATCGCCATATCCAGCTGGATCTGCTCGACCAAATCCAGCGATTGAAGTTGGAGAACATCTCCATGTCGATTTCTTAACACCCACAAAGTCAGACCTCGTTGGACCTGAAGCGCAGTTCGATCTTGGCGACCTTCTGCTTTGCCAACGCAGACGGAATCGCCCTGGCGGAGGAGATAGTCATGGCCGTGCGCCTGTACTGATACGGCCTCACCAATCTGCCAATCGGCACCTAGATCGTCACAATTGAACTGGGCAAGTTCACTCGACAGAAGAGGAAAGTCGCTGAGTTTCATCGTTGCCTCACCAATTGAAACGCCAAACGACGTGCTCTTCTTCTACTGCGCCTAGGTGGAGCCAGAAAGACACTCCTGAACGACTGTCTGACTTGAGCCGCTGACGACGCACAACCGCGACGACTTTGTCATCAGATGCCCTCTGCAAGGAAACTTGCGTACCGCCTGATGGCTCTATCCACAACCCATCCTGAGCAAGTTCGACAGTGCATAGCGGACGGGCATCCGCGTACAGGGACGTCCCCAAAGGCAAAGTCTTTAACTCGGCAGGGCTCATACTCAAAACCATCGCCTTGCCTGTGCGAGTCCAGCACTCTTTTCGAATCAACGACTCTGGAACATCTTCCGGCAAGCCCTCCCGGAGCAGATCCGGAGGCATATAGCGATATTCCTGCAAGAGGATCGTGCGATTCGTGTCCTGGGCGTGATCGCAAAATGGACAGATGTGCCTCGATGTGTAGAAAAACGTGCTGCCGCAAGACTCGCATTGATCGCAATGGCCTGTGGCAGCCTCGAAGGCATCTGCCCACTCATTCAGGCTTGGCCGCTCACCCGGATTGTTCAGCCCGGCATTGAAGCATCGTTCAAACAGCGCACGCAGTGGCGCATTGAGCGTGATTTCGCGAGGCAGACCAATCGACAAGACATTGCTGCGATCAACTGGGTGATCTACCCAAGGGAGTTCGCCGCGGAGGGCTGCCTCTTCACGCTCGGGTTCACCCTCAAGCACAACGTCCCCCTTGAGGGGGTGAACCAGCGTGAGGATGCGATACGCCATGACCGCAAAACTCCAGCTGTCGGTCAGTGTATTGATGCCGGACTCTCCCCTCAGAATCTCTGGAGCCCCGTAATCGGGGGTGAATACACCTTGCTGACCGTCACGCGACTGACTCGCAACGTTGTCGGCGTCGATTAACCAGACTTCGGCGTACTCTAGTGACTGCGATACGAAGACATTTGCAGGAGAAAGATCGCCATAGGCGAGTCCTCGACCATGCAGATCCGCCAGCACTCGAGCCAGTCGGGCGAGCATCTTCAACCGGCGCAACAGACCGCCTGTCTTCACATAACCGGATAGGCCTTCATCTGACATCAAGGCGTCCGTCGCCACCTGCATCAGTTCAGTCATTGGGGCCAGTCCATCCATCAGTTCCATGACGTAGCCGGGCTGCGGCTGCGTAATGAGAGCTTGTGGATGAGCGATGGGAAGGCCCTCAAGTGGCTGACGCATAAGTGCGCGGATCTTGTTCGTCCAGCTGGCTCGCTTTTCTTCTGTGGTTGCACGCGACACTTTGACGAGAACGTTGGGGTAGTTGGTCGTGCAAACGACCCCCTGACCGCCTTCGCCGATACGCCCTGTCAGTTCATAGGACTGACCGTGTTGGTCTAGCACCGTCCTGTTTTTCTTTGGTGCCTCTGGTGTTGCTGTGCTCATTCAGACGTCCTAAAAATGGCCACGAGTGTTTTGTCGTCGCTGTGTAAGGGTGTGGCCCAGTCATTCAGTTCAGACTGCAGCCAGCGTCTGCCTATGCGCCGATTTCGAGCGCTTAAGTCTTGATAAAGCGCATCAAAGAAGTCGGCAAGATGGGCAGGTTCGAGGTCATCGGCCACGCCATCTGTCATCAGGACAACACCATCTCCCGGCTTAGTGAATCGGCCTTTCATACAGTTCCATTTGTCCTGCAAGTGCGTGGACTCAAGTGCCCAAGTCTGATTGCCATAGGCTGTGCGCTCGGGTGTGACGCGACGGAACTCACCAGCGCATTTCACCAGCAGAAGACCATCACCCAATTGGGCTGCATGGACCTCGCCTTGATCTGTCACGCGGCCGAACAGCAGCGTGGTCGCGGCGTCTCGAGGGGCTGTTGGATCAATCGCTTTAAGCCATTGCTGATGAATCAAGGGCAGCGTTGCCGGCAGATCGACACTGCTCGATGTGGTGCGCAAGATCCGCCGGGTAACTTGGCAGGCACTACGTGCCCCCAGATCACTACGTGCTCTCGATCCCAAACCGTCTGCCACAGCCGCAATCCAGCCACCACGGCAACCCGCCAGAACCATCGCGTCCTGATTTGGCTCGCCCAGATCCAGGTGTCGGGGGCCGATGACACTCGCGCCGCAGGCAATAAACCTCATTGGAAGTCGAGGTCCAGTGCGTCATCATCCGGGGGCGGGACAACGAATGCGGTTGAGATGTCTGGATTTTGGCTTGCCGTGCGAGTGGTCACACTCATGGTCACCGCACGGAAGAAGCGGTGGATGTCCCGGGCGTTGTGGGCCTTGAAAATAGGGGCCTCAACGTCGTTCGCAAAATCCTTCAGCATTGCTTCATCGGCATCCGGCCCAATCGCCATAGCTAGACGGGTCGCTTTTTGTGCCCGCTCGGAGTCACGAAGCGCCTTGAAAGGAACCTCCCAGTCGTCGGTCGGTTGTCCATCAGACAACAGAATCATAACGGGGCGATAGGCTCGGGAGGGGATGCGATCCTTGTCCTCCAGCAACTGACGAGCGAGGTCAAATGCCGCACCCATCGGCGTGACACCGTCAGCCTTGAATTCCGACAACCCTGCGACGCCATGCGCCGCAACCAATGGCAAGTGCATCTGCGCCTTGCCACCAAAGGTGATCAGGCCCACCTGGATCTCGGCGCGCAAACGACTTTCCTTGGCGAAAGTCGAGACCATGTCCTTCATCGCAGCATTTAGCGCTTCGATCTTGCCGTTCTCCCCCATGCTGCCACTTGTGTCAGCCAAGACGATCACGGGGAGAGGCCGGGGCGTGGCGACAGCGAATTTTTTGAGACTGCTCATCTTCTTTGTCCTTTGATCAGGTTGATTTTTGGTATTCGGGCTTGAGGGCTTGGGTGGTGAAACCGGCACCTTGATGGAACGCATCGCGAGATCGCCGACGTATCGACTCACGATGTCTTCTTGGTATTTGGCAAACCCCATGATCCAGCCTCCAATTCATAAAAGTTCTTATTCTTAAGCACCATCCGTGCCAGCTCTTTTAGGCTGGTACTTGAGCAACCAATTCGTCAAGGTTTGGTAACTGCCAAGACCCAACAGCTTCGCTGCCTCAGTCTTGTTGCCACGACTCTGCTCCATAGCTCTATCCAGGTAGTGTCGAGCCACATCTGCCATCAGATCAGGCAGTGAAAACCCCTCGCCAAGTGACGCTCCAAGCATGGCATCGTCTGTGCCGGTGGATGTGAGCGCGAGAACCTCATCGATATCATCGGCTGCTATTTCCTCTCCTGGCGCCCAGATGGATGCCCTCAAAAGCGCGTTGTGCAGTTCCCTCACATTGCCCGGCCAGGCGTGACGAAGAAGAAGTATTCTTGCACCAACAGATAAGGTCTTATGTTTGAAGCCCGGCTGTGAAGTTGCTTCGCGGTTGATCTGCGCCAGCAAAGCGTCGATCAATAGATTGAGGTCCCCTTCGCGAGCGCGCAGGGGAGGCAATGCCAAGATGCCAACAGCGACTCGATGAAACACATCCTCTCTGAATCGTCCAGCCCGAACTTCTTCCGGCAGAACCCGGTTGGTAGCGGCGACGATGCGCACATCGATTTTTCGGGACTTACTGGCCCCCAGGCGCGTCACTTCATGCTCCTGGAGTACGCGCAGCAGTCGAACTTGTGACTGCAGCGGCAGTTCACCGATTTCGTCCAAAAAAAGCGTCCCGCCATCAGCTGCCTCAAAGTAGCCAGCACGGGCTGTATAGGCGCCAGTGAACGCGCCCCTCTCATGACCAAACAGTTCAGAATCGACCAACTCGAGAGGGATGGCCCCGCAGTTGACCGCGACAAAGGGCGCGTTTTTTCGCTTACTGGAAGCGTGGATCGCACGTGCGAAGAGTTCCTTGCCGGTCCCGGACTCCCCTTGGATCAATACGGGCAGATCCCGTTGGGCCAATCTCTGCGCCATCGCGACCACGCGCTTCATTGCACTGCAGCGATGGATGATGTTGCCGAACTCCGGCGCTGCTGGGGGCAATCCTTGGACAAGGTGTGCGAGAGCTTCGTCAGCTTGCTTGCTCGCAACTGGAAGGAACTCAGCGGCCAGGTCGAATGGAACAACGACAGGACGCACGCCGTGTTCACGAGACGATTCGATGAGGCTGGCCCCGTACTTGGCTTTCGCCAACAGCACCCAGACAGCAGCCATGGCAGGGGTGCCAGGGCTCACATGGAAAGTGACCGGGAGCTCACGTGAAGACGAGAGGGTTTCAGACACCGCTGCGTTGGCTGCAACGTATATGTCTTCGAAGTCGGTGGGACTTCGCAGTCTTGCGTACCGCACCTCTGTAGCGCCCATGAATTTTCCGTTCAGCCACGCCAAGAAGTTCTGCGTTTTCTGCTGCCCGTGATCTGACAGGAGTACTAGGCGCTCATACACCCCCGTTTCCAGCGCCATCAAGATGGGGCCGAGATCCGCGCCTGCCACATCTCCCGAGGCGCGGAGGTCTGAGTTACCAAGCCAAGCAAAAAGTGTACGCATGTTGCATAACGAATTATGTGATCGCATAAGCTTCATTATGCCTCGCGCACTATGCAATCGGCAATTTCCTTGAGAAGAAAGGGCAGCAGACTGGAGATCTACCGGGTAAGCCAGTGCGATTCAGTATTTGCCTCAGAACGCATCGCTGTTTAGCACGTGTAGCGGCAGGTATCCGATCCTTTGCTGCCTTGCACAAGCTTTGAATTGAACGTCTGGATTGGCCGGCCAGCCGAAGTGGATCGTCCGACAGGTTATAGAGTGGACCTGACGCTCGAATGACCTGGGTTTCTGTAGGTTGAACGGCGGCTGTTGGCCGGGTTGAGCCAACGCCGGGTCCGAGTTGGTCGCCCTAAACCGGTCATACAGGACAATCCGACGAGGGAAATTCTGACGGGATCTCCAACGGCAGGTGATTGCCGGTTATGGGCGGCTGTGGAACTGGGATATGCATAATGGCCGATACCCGAAATCCATCGTAGACCCTCCTTTATGCTTATTGTCTAGCGTACGAGTTGTTCCGTTTCGTAGGCGGTCCCCCTCTTACTTATCGGTGACGGCGCCCTCCGAGGCGCTGGAGACCAGTCTTGCGTACTTGGCCAGCACGCCTCGCGTGTAGCGCGGTTTCGGTTGCGTCCAGCGCCCTCGGCGCTCGGCAAGCACGGCATCCGACACACCCAGACTGATCTCGCGGCTTTCCGCATCGATGGTAATGGCATCGCCGTCCTCTACCAGTGCAATTGGGCCGCCATCGAAAGCTTCCGGCGTGATGTGACCCACCACGAAGCCGTGCGAGCCGCCGGAGAAGCGACCATCGGTGATGAGCGCGACGTCCTTGCCGAGGCCCTTTCCCATGACGGCCGAGGTCGGCGACAGCATTTCGCGCATGCCCGGACCACCCTTCGGACCTTCATAGCGGATCACGATGACATCGCCGGCGACCACCTCGCCGTTGAGGATGCCGGCCAGCGCCGCTTCCTCGCCGTGATAGACGCGCGCGCGGCCTGCGAAGCGCAGGCCTTCCTTGCCGGTGATCTTGGCGACCGCGCCGGTCGGCGACAGGTTGCCGTGCAGGATGACCAGGTGCGAGTCCTTCTTGATCGGGTTGTCGAAGGGACGAATGATGTCCTGGCCAGCTGGATAGTCGCCGACATTGGCGAGATTCTCCGCGAGCGTCTTGCCGGTGACGGTCAGCACGTCGCCGTGCAGCAGGCCGGCATCGAGCATGCGCCTCATCAGCGGCTGGATGCCGCCGATAGCGACGAGTTCGGACATCATGTACTTGCCGCTCGGGCGCAGGTCGGCGAGCACCGGCGTAGTGTTGCCGATCTCGGTGAAGTCATCCAGCGTCAGCGTCACGTCCACGGCATGAGCCATGGCGAGCAGATGCAGCACGCCGTTGGTGGAGCCGGCGAGCGCGATGATCACGCGGATAGCGTTCTCGAAGGCCTTGCGGGTCATGATGTCACGCGGCTTGATGTCGCGTGC
>Ga0268298_10002770_pt1 | contig 18684 bp, 18 predicted proteins | sample WWTPWeurt_MetaG_FD_194462 | JGI IMG/M metagenome (GOLD analysis project Ga0268298, IMG submission 194462) | Activated sludge microbial communities from WWTP in Nijmegen, Gelderland, Netherland - WWTP Weurt | ecosystem: Engineered > WWTP > Aerobic digester > Activated sludge | place...
CTAATCGACCCCAGGGACATGCAACCGGGCGGCAACGCCGACGGTCGGGCCCTGAGCGTTCTGGCCCACCGCTTCCTAGGTCATCAGTTCGGCACGGTCTTTGACTCATTGACCATTGCCATTCTCTGGTTTGCCGGAGCCTCCGCTCTAACCGGTCTGCTCAACCTGGTGCGTTATCTGCCCCGCTACGGCATGGTTCCGCAATGGGCCCACGCCGATCGCCCCATGATCATCGTCTTCACCACAATCGCCATTGTCGTCACGGTCATCTTCAAAGCCGATGTCATGGCTCAGGGTGGTGCCTACGCTACAGGGGTACTCGTCTTGATCACCTCGGCAGCCATCGCCGCCGCCTGGTGCTCCTATGGCAAAAGCAAGTGGTACTGCGGCTTCTACGGAAGCGTCGCCGTGGTCTTCCTCTACACCACAGGCGTCAATGTCATAGGACATCCCGACGGTCCCAAGATTGCCTTCTTCTTCATTCTGCTCGTGCTTGTCACATCGGTGCTCTCACGCATCGCCAGGTTGCTCGAGCTTCGAATCAAGAAAGTTGAACTCTCACCGGAAGCGGCAATCTTCGTAAGTGACGCCATCCAGGCCAGCCAGAAAGGTGTGGTTCACCTTGTCGCTCACAAGTTTGGAGGTACACCCTACACCGTGCGAGAGGAAGAAGTGCGCGAAAGGCACGGGGTTCCGGAAGGCGAGCATCTGCTCTTTCTGGAAATCGAAGTGGATGATGCCTCAGACTTTGAGGAGGAGTCAATCTACATCACCGCCACGGAACATGAAGGACCCCACGCCACCCACCGCATCCTGCGCTGCCAGTGCCTCTCCGTAGCCCACGCCATCGCCGCCATACTCCTGTACATCCGCAAGGAATACCAGGTGCAATGCGCTGCCCACATAGGCTGGACGACCCAGGGACCACTGCGCGGTTCGATTACCTTCGCCATCTTCGGCTCAGGTGAAACCGGTGTTCTGGTGCGCAAAATCATCGAAGCGGCAGAGCCGAATAATCGCAAGCGCCCGCTTGTGCTTGTTTGTTAATGCCCAAGCTCTAACGGTTGCGGGAACTGGTTTGCCATCCGTTCCCCAACCATCCATCAACAGGCCTCGGCACCTCGGCTTCCAATGCCCCGGCGCCGACGCCCCTTTTGGGAGAATCTAAATGAACACAACCCTCTTACCCATGGATGGCTCCATGGAGGGCACGGCAATCTTCACTTTCGCCATCGCCCTCGTCTTTCTTTTCTTCCACCTGCAGACTTCAGGTTGGTTTCGCGTCTGGCAAATGCGCCGTGAAATAACCAGCTTGAGCGGTAGACTGCCTCCTGCCCAGGAAGCCAATCTGGAAAAGGTTGCCGAACTTCTAAGCGAGGAAAGCACAAGCGCCGCTCACAGTCAGGGACTGCTCTGGAACCTGATTCAAACGGCAGAGACTCGGCTGCGCATGATCCGGAGGCACCGCTTTGAAAACCCCTGATTATGCAAGAAAAAACTCGCTGCCGCCTTTGCAGCCAAAGCAACTAAAACGGGCGTGGGACCGTGCAGTAAGGATCAACGCGATCTATTCTGCCTTCCCCGCCTTTTCCTTTTTTGACGGGCTCTAGTATATGCTTTAGTATATTCAAAATGGCGACCACACACATGGTCTGCCGGATTGAGGCACCCCGAACCTAGCGGCTTTATCAGACGAAGAAATAATTATGGAAAGTTCCGGGCATAACTGAGACTGCTACCATCGAAATACAGAGTTAGAAGCAAGCACGACAAAAGCACGCAGTCAAAACCAATTTGAACTGAGTGGCAGAGTCAGAAGAAGGAAATCAGAAGCTCACGAGCAGACGCCAGACAGAAGAGTCGTTGGTAGAACAGCAATCTGATTTCCAAGTAAATCGTAGAATTCAAGACTGAATAGCCAATATCAAAAGCGCGATTTCCAGCCGGCGCACAAGACGTTTTTTGAGAATTTGAAAATCATTCCATTCTACCGTTTCAGGTCTAGCACACAAGCAGCGCAAACGGAGCAGAAAGATGTACAGAGGTTTTTCCAGCATAGAATCAGACATGAGGGATCGGCTGGTGGAGATGACCTCCACCCATGAGATCCCGGCACGGTGGCGCGGCACTCCCATCGAGCATTACATCCAGGCCCAAAATCTCGGCTACCCGCTCCATCCGTCGGAAACCCCGCAGATTCTCATTTCCACCTGCATTGAGTTTCGCTATGCACTGCCCATTCCCGCCAAATTTGCCTATGTGATCCGCACCGCCGGCGGCCGATTGGTAGGGCAAGAATTTGCCGTAGCCTATGCTCTCACCCGGGGCGTGCGTAATATCTTGCTCATCGCCCACGATGATTGCGGCATGGCCAAGGTACGCAATAACCGACCGGAGTTGACCAAAGCTCTCACCGACCAGGGCTGGAGCCAGGAAGCCGCCGCCAAATTCGTCGCTCACCACTGTGAAAACGACGCCATCGTAGACGAGCTTGAATCGCTGGAGACTGAATACCACAGACTCAAGCGCATCTTTCGCGATGTTCATGTGGCGCCGCTTTTCCTCACCCTGCAAGACAAACGCGTGCACTTGCCCAAGTGGTATCACACCTTGATCAACAGTGCCGAACCGCAAGCGAAACCGGTGCTGCAACCTGGCTGCGTCAGCGATGAAGATCTACGCGCCTGTGTCTCATCTTATTTCCGGGGCACGGCACGTTAATTTACCCGGGCTAAATCTCGCATCAAGACAAGAGATCGCGCACTGCTTCATACACTTCGCCGACACTGATGCGACTCATGCAACGCTCAGCCGGGTTGGACAGGGAACAATCCCAGGTCTTCCAGTAAGTGTATGACTCATTGCCCTTGTTGTAATTGAGCATCTTATTAGGCACGGCCGAGAACTCCTGCCTGAGGCAAGCGGGATCGCACTGGGGTGCCACCAGATTTCGACAATGCGGGCCGGGACGCAAGAACATGGTATTGCTGCGAAATAAGGCCACCGTGGCAATACCCTGGTGCAGCGCCATGTGCATCAAGCCGGTATCCACGGCTACCACCAGGCGAGCGCTGCTTATGGCATCCATGGCATCGGCCAGGGTGGGAGTGGCAAAGTGCGGTAGCCAGGCAGGAGCCTCGCCCGCAGTGGCCGCCCCGGCACCGCCAGCCAGTCCGGCAGCGGCTAAGCCGGTCAACTCGGCTACAATGTCGCACTTTTCCGGCTGGCCCAGAACCAGACAATCCAGGCCGTCCCTGGCCAGTTCTTTGGCCAGCCCGAACCAGTGACTGGCGGGCCAATACTTCACCCGCCCGGCCGACCCGGGAATGAGCAAGACTTTTTCCCGGCAAGCCTCCACAGTCTTGTGCGGAAGCGGCACAAGCCGCTCATAATCAGCGCCTATTCGCCAGTCCTGGCTGATGCCTTTGAGCACATCGATTATCTTATAGCCCGGATACTTGCTCTCGAACTCGGCAGAACCCCAGATATAATCAGCCTGGAGCGGGTGAGCGCGCATGTTGATGTAGATTTCGTCGGCGCCAAGAGCGTCTTCATCCAGATCAACTTCCTCAATGGTGCCGGCCAACCCCTCGATTCGACCGGACAAACCGGCTTGCTCCGGTGAACGCAGCACCAGCACCACGGGCACCGCGGTGGCAATGAGCCACTGGAGAGCGGGCAGGCAGACGATCAAATCGCCCAGACCATTGGCAATGGCGGCAAAATAAATACGCCTGGGCGGAGACGAAGCGGCACTGTTCATGATGCAGAATTTGCTCCAGCCATCGAAAGACCTCAGTAGACCAGGAGTATCTTTCCAGCCCAGTCCGAAATAGTCAAACCCAACCCTTTCGTGAACTTTGTGGGAACGGTATCTCGGTCTACCGACCGGCATTTTCGTTCGATATCAAAGACGGAAACGAAGCAACCGGGCAGTACGCTTTTGGTACCTGCAAAGAAACATGTGCGCTTAGCGACAGGCTACCACAGCACCGCACCATCTGAACTCTTACTAATAAGCGCCGACAATGTCCTTGCCAAACCTGGAATAGCAGCTCTCTGCGGCAGCGCCGCGGGCTTATCAGCGACAGCAGACCTTGACGCTGCTCCCAGGCTTCAGTTAAGCATGAAATTGTCCTCCTGAACCTATTTCATCTCTTCTCGCCAACTAGACAAAACTCTCAAAACCATAGGGTGCGCTCGAACTACATGGAATTCCAGGTCTGTACTCAGTACGGAAGTTCAGCCCGCCGAAAACTCTGGTTTGAGAAAAGAGTCGAAGAGTGACTTAAGGAAAACAGGCCAGTACAGAACCTCTCCGCATCGGGCCCCGTGGGCCGGTCGGAGAACCAAGGTGCGACTACCGTTCAGGTATTCCCGCCGTTAACCATATCAGGACACAAGCATGAATGAAGACAATACTCAAACAGATGTGCCATCCGCCCTCTTCGCCCAACCGCATCCGACCCTTGCCGCACTCGAGACGGCCATGGGCGCGTACCAAGAAGCCTTGAAGCGGGCCTGGAACACCTACAAAATCTTCAGTCGCGCCATCGAAGAAGTTGACCCGACCAACTGGTCTGCAAAAATCGAAGCGGCTCGCGGCAGTGAAGATGAATTGACGCGCATTCGCCTACTCTACGACGAAAAGGCGCTCACTTTCATGAGTACCTGGCTGCAGTGGCAAGACCACAAGAGCATACTCATGAACTGTCGTAAAGACCTGGCCGATTGCATCGGAGCGGCACTGAGGCTGCACGAAGGCGCTAAGGATAACCCCAGAGACCTGTGGCTGCAGCCGTTCATCGAAGCTCGCCTTATCCTGGCCCGCCGTATTCACACCTCCAGTGTAGTTGAGCACGGTGAAATTCACGCCCAGGATGCCTTCCTCAAACGCATGCAAAACATACAAGCGGCCGCCTTCAAAGTACTCAGGACTGAGTTGCCCAACCTCAGCCGAGCCACAATCTACAGCACGGCGCTGGTAATACCCGGTAAAGGCATCCAACCTCACCTAAACGAGAACGTCGACCTTCGCGCAGTCTATGGCGTTCGCCTGGTCAAGGAACCAAACTACGACTTTCCGGCAAGCGACCGACTGGCCGCATTGCTGGAAGAATGCGAGCAAGCAATGAGCCTGGTCCTCAAGGAGGAAGGTGCTTTCGCCCAAGGACAAAACGGCAGTATCAATGAGCGTCAGCATGCCGTGCGTATGCTCGACTTCCTGCACATGACCGACAAAGAAAATGCGCCCTATTCCTATTCTTGCTGCGGCAACCTGGATCAACAGATTGCCGCCCAGAACGAGCGCCGTCTCATCTACGAAGTGCAGCGCCTCAAGCTACAGATTATTTGCGGCAATGCCAGGAAATTGCTTGAACAGGTTGTGGAAACGTTGAAAGCTGCAGTTGGCGAAACCAACCAGTTGCTCATGAAAGTAGAAGCAGCCGAAATGGGCACCACAACCCCGGCTCTCTCCATAAGCCGTTCCGCCATCGACCGCAATACGGTTGAGCGCTATCATACCCTGCGTATGATGTTGAACAATTGCCTGGCTGCCGACCTGCGCTTACGCCGTTGGGCCAAACAGATGCTCCAGATTCACCAGACCCTTGAGCAAGATCTATCAAAGAAAGCCGGCAATAGGGCTCTTAAAGATGCTTTTGCTGAAGTCATGAAACAATATGCCTATTGTCTCAAAGACTAACTAACTCCCAGGTGCCGTCTTCTCTCACAGAAGGCGGCGCCGCCTCACTATTTCCTTATTTAAATCGCCATTTTCCACTATTACATATCGTATATCCGGCTGTTTTTTTTTACGCCAGGAAAAGAGTGGGCAGGATGAAGACATTTTTCAATGCCTTCACCCTGCCTGGAGCAGCCGGCTACTTGCCGTCCGGCTTGCTACCGCTGAACCACGACCAGACCTGCATCAGGCCGGAGCCGACGTAGATCATGTAGACGACCATGACCAGAAGCCGCATCGGTCCACCGAAGGGGATGAGCAGCGGCGCAGCCATGACGCCGATGCTCATGCCGACGATGATGAAGGCCGAGCGACGAACACGGGCGATGGGCACCTGCTTGAAGGGGCTACTGAAGACCTTGACGAGAGCGTCGAAGACCTTCTTGGCGCCGATCAAGACGATGCCGAAGAGAAGCAGGGAGAGGAAAGCACTGGAGGCGATCATGGGAATGATTCCTTGAAAGATGCGGGCTGAGCCGCGTTGATTACTTGCCGGCCGACTTGTCGCTGCCGTAGAACCACGCCCACACCTGCCACAGGCCGCAGCCGATGTAGATCATGTAGACGATGGCCACGATGGCCCGGAAGGGACCACCGAAGGGAATGAGCAGAGGGGCGGCCATGATGCCGATGCTCATGCCGACGACGATGAAGGCCGAGCGGCGCACGCGCTGCACCGGCACGCTCTTGAAGGGGCTTCCGAAGACCTTGACGAGCATGTCGAAGACCTTCTTGGCGCCGATCAAGACGATGGCGAAGAGAATGAGGGAAAGCGTGGGGCTGTGAAGAAACATGCTGAACTCCTTGAGGAGCGGTGGGACAAGCTGTCCATGCCTGACCGCTCGTTTTTGCCGACCGTGACCCTTTTGCGGGGAACAACGCATCGGCGGGTTGATAGGAAACTGCCGGAGCAGTACTCAAGCTTTGCGAGCCGCGCCTCCGGTGCGTGGCTCCGGTACATCTTCCAGGCAAGCACTGCCTGTGGCCAGACGCACTGCCCAGTAGGGCAGACACACTCCCGAAGCGGCACCCAGGTGCACGCCTCCGGCCATGCGAGTGTTGATTTCCAGCAAGTATTGCCTTCCGTCCTCGCCCTCCATGAACTGTATGTTGTACAGCCCACTCAGGTTCAGTACTTCGGTCAGCTTCCTTGCTACTTGCAAAAGCTCCTGGTGGTCTTCCAGAAGCTGCTCGCCCTCCTGCGACTTCCGCCTGACCACGGCGCAAACAAGCACGCCGTTCAGGCCCAGGCAGTCCAGCGAGCGCTCCGGCCCTGCCAGATAGGGCATGACCATCAGCTCCGGAAAGACCGTCATGGCGGCCAGTTCGGCCCGGGCTTGCTCCCGCGACATGTAGACATCGCCGTCGGCGCGCCCAGCTCCCAGAGCCTTGTTCAAGACCCGGAAGCCGCGGGCGGCGATGCCCACCGTGGGCTTGATGCAGACGGTGCCAAGGAGCGAGAGATCGGCGCAGGCATCGTCAAAAGCGGTCAGATCGCGCACCACATGAAAGCGCGGCACGTTCACCATCTGCGGTGGCAGCGCCCGGTAGAGCGCCGCCTTATTTTCGATGGTATCCAGTGTCTCGGCATCAGCCGGCACCAGCACCTGCGCCCCCACTGCCGAGAAACGCTTTCGCGCCCGGGCGAACCAGGAGCCGTAGCGCCGGGGAATGATCAGGTCCACACCGTGACGCCGCACCATCTCCAGGCTCCATTCGATGAAGCCCGCCTCTTCCCGTCCTGCCGGTTCCGGCTCAAAGATGTCGCACTGGGCCATGCCGCGCTTCTCGTCCAGGCGATGGCTGATCATGATGCGCATCGACCCGAGCCCTTGAGCTTTCGCCGACGAGCCTTGCTCCGCTTCGGCCTGGCGTATGGCTGCTATCACCAGCGGTGCGCTGAAGATGCCGCCCACGAACCAGACCGTCGTTTTTTTTAGCGAATCACCACTGGCCATAGGCAGCCTCACATGGTGATGGAGCGGTGCAACTGCCCCACTCTCACGCCGGTGGCCGGTGCCGGTACGTCCTCCGGACGGGCGGTACCAATTGCCAGGCGCACCGCCCAGTAGGGCAGGGACAGCCCGGAGTGGAAGGTGACGTAGAGCCCGCCGGACATGCGCGCATTCACCTCCAGCAGGTAGAGAACACCGTCCTTGTTGCGGAACTGAGCGTTGAAGATGCCGTCCATCTTCAGATGCCGCGCCAGCCTGGCGGCGGCAGCCAGAGCCTCGGGCTTGGTCGGCAATTCCTGCACCCGGTCGGCCACCTTGACCCGGCAGACCGCCTGCACCACTTCACCGCCCACCGCCAGGCAGTCCACGCTGTATTCGGGACCGGGCAGGTACTCCATCACCATCAGGTCCCGGAAACGCTCTTCCTGCCCCAGGATGAAGCGCGCCTCGGCCATGGAAATAGCCGTCACGTTGCCGTTCAAAAGACGGCTCACGGCACTGCCTTCGCCGGTGATGTAGCGAAAGCCGGCCCCGAAGATGGAGACCGCCGGCTTGAAGCAGATGCGCTCATGCCCGGCGGCAAGCTCAGCGCAGGCGGCATCGAACTGCTCCAGATTGGTGACGATGCGGTAGTCGGGAATGTCGGCCACGGCCTTGCCGATCAGCTCGTACTGCCGACCCTTGTGGTCGATGGCGGCAAGCGTCTCACCGTCCGTGGGCACCATCAGGTGCACGCCGGCGGCCTCGAACTTGCCCCGCACCATGGCCAGGTCCTCCACGCCGCGATCCGGGAAGAAGACCCGCACCCCGTTTTCCACAGCGAAGGCCAGGCACCACTCCACGTAGTCCTCGCCCTTGAGTCCTTCCGGCTCCACCACGAACTTGTCGCAGATGGCGCTCAAAGCAAAGTCGGAGCGGTTGTGGCTGCCGATGAAATAGAACTCTTCGCCCGGCTGTGCGCTGGCCTTGATGCTCTCGATCACCGCGAAGTTACTGAGACCGCTCTTGTTGAACCAGATAGTGATAGCACCGATGGGTTTACCCATATAGTTTTTTCCTTTGCAGATAGAGGTTGACTCAGGAAGCGTCTGAACGCTTGTCCAAAAGCTCCTGAAAAATTCCCGACCGGCTCGGCATGAGCACGTAGTCGCAAGCGCACATAAAAGGCAGATCCGAACCGCTGTCGCCGAGCCCCACGGTAAGCGAGTCATCGCCTGCAAGGGAGCGGTCGGCCAGGTTCTCCAGGAACCAGGTCTGAGCCTTTTCCTTGCCCAGATAGGGCGGCAGAAAGGCCAGATTATGACCATTGCGATGCACCCACCAGCCCTGGGGCAGAAGAGGCGCACAAGCCGCTTCCAGCTTATCGAGGGCGCCCGCCTCCGTCTCTCTGGCGTTGGCGTAGAGGCGCAGCCTAATCTCCCCCAAATCTTCCAGGTCGCCCATCTCTTCCAGGCGCACCGAGGTCTTCAGCCCCAGGGAGTGGACGGCGCTCTCCATGAGGGCAAGCACCGCCTCAAGCTGCGGTCCCGCCTCACGGCTGGCCCGACTCACCAACGCATGCCAGCGCGGCTCAGGCACTCCCGTTCCCCGCTCTTGACCGGGCGACGGCGTCAGAATGACGGCGCCGAAGGAGAGGATGGCGTAGCCGCTGAAGGGCAGGGCCACGCGCTTGAAGGAAGCCAGATCCCGGGCCGTGTTGGGCACCACAAGCAGTCCCCGGCTGCCGCTGAGGACTTGAAGCAGCGCACGTTGCTGGGCGTTCATGAAGGAAGAAGCCTCACCTCGCACGTTGAGGGCCACCGGTTGTCTGTCCCCGCCCCAGGCTTTGCCGCCGGAGTCGAAGAGAGAACCGTCCAGGTCGGCAAAACAAAACCCTTTTGCTCTGATATCTTTCATATAGACCTCGTTTCTCTACTGCGGCGGCACGGATGGACAGCGACGGACTTGCCTCAAGTTCTCAGTCGCGCACGCCGTAGACCTGGGCCCGCAGGATGATGTCCCGGGCCCACTTGCTGTGGGTGGTGGGCTCGCACATGCGACCGCCCATGCGGAAGACCGCCTGGGCATCGGGAGCGAGAATGGCTTCCGCCTCCTCCACGTCGGTGCGATCGACCCGGAACATGGTCTCGATCTTGCCGATCTGGGTGGGATGGATGGCGGTCTTGCCGAAGAGACCGTTGGCCAGGTCCCGGCGAATTTCCTCCTCCAGGAGCGGCTGGTACTGGTCGTCGATCAGCTCGAAGACCGGCGCCGTCAGCCCGAAACCATGGGGAAGGAATTCCCGCACCAACTCACCAATCAGGGCCCCGACGGGAGTGTCGTAGATGGTGCGGTCTTTGGGGCGACGCTGGCCGATGCAGTTGAGCAGATCGTTGCCGCCGATGCGCAGGCAGAGGATGCGGTTCTTGACCTTGTCCCGCATGAGCACCTTCTTCAGTTCCCGGCGCTGGCCGGCGTCGAAGGTCTCCACCGTCTCCAGGGTGGGCATGAGGCTGAAGGTGTCGCCGCTGGAGAGTTGCGACAGGTAGAAGGGCAGCGACTCGGCGGTCACCTTGGGCAAAACGAAGCCGTCCACCTGCTCGATGCCGCGGAAGGCGATGCAGCGACCCATCACGTGCGGGTTGCGCACGCGGATGAAGCGCATGGGGTTGCCCACGTTGCGGAAGAGGCGCAGCGCCAGCTTGAGGTTTTCCAGGGCCTGATTGAGTTGATCTTCGCGCACCGCATCTTCGGTGCAGAAGATGACCGAACGCAGTTCCGGAAACTTCTCGCCATTGGCGATGGCAGCCAGAACCTCGGGGCTCTGGGTGCAGGGAACATACATGGAAGCGCCGAGGTGGAGCTGGGTCTTCTGTTGGTGGTCAATCATTTGGGATTCCTCAATCAACGGTCTTGATGAATGCAGCAGCCCGATAGGGCAACTGCGCATTGGTCTCGATCGGCACGCCGGCAGCATTAGCCAGGGTCACCAGGTGTTGCACGTCCTGTGCATCGGGCTCACGCAATACGAGCCTCTCCGGCACGCGGCGCAGGAGCACCCGCGTCGCTTCGCCGATGCCCGGCTTGACGTGGTTGCGGTCCACGACGCCGTAGTGCTGCATGGCATAGGCGATGAAGTCGGTCGAGCGCTTGTTCAAGCGCCGGCGGATCTCCTCGTCCCAGACTACCGGGTCGGCATCGCTGAGCGCCTCCAGCAGGTAGGGCATGACCGCCTCGATGAAGTAGCGAGAGAGGTCTTCCTTGCTCTTCTCGGCGTAGTAAACGCAGGCATGGAAATCACCTTCGCCCACGTAGCGCTCGGAGAGCACGGTGCGACTGACCAGCCCCGAAACCACGGCATTCAGCACCGCCGACGGTATCAGGTAGTCATTACTGGTAGCGGCCAGGTCGGCGCAGCCGGCCAGGTCCGACACCACCATCAGCTGCGGCACGATGCGGGCGGCGCGGCTCTGGTTGTAGGCTTTCACCGAACGATGCAGTTCGCCGGTGATGGCCCCTTTGCCGGTCCAGCCGTCCACGAAGATGATGTCGCAGTCGCGGTGGCGAGCCCGGATGTAATCGAGCGCCACCCAGTCGATGCCGCGGTCGCGGATGATGGAGACGCTGTAATGGCAGGCCTTGTGCCCGAGGGCTTCCACGCCCCGCTTGAGCAGCACGCCCATGGGCGTACCGGCGCGGGCCAGACTCACGAGCACCACTTCCCGTCCGCGCCTGGCCTTGAGATCAGCCGCCAGGGTGGCGCACAGGCAAGCCAGGTGATAGCCCAGTTGACCGGCGTTCTGTTCCAGCGCCTGGTAGAAGAGCCGCAGGTAGCGTGCGTCCGGGGTCTTTTCCACCGACAGCATCTCGCTGTAATGGGCGGCACCGCTCTGAATCGCCCGCTCCTTCTCGGCCACGCTCACCGGCGCGATCTCCACCTGCTTGAGCAGGAAGAGCACATCGCCGCGCACGTAGCTGCCGCTGAAAGGTTCACAGTTTGCTTTCACTTCGTTCATAGATACCTCTTTCAAAGAACGTTCAGGATCAGTCAGCGGCGCAGGGCGGCGAAAGCCTGCGACCGGCTCGGCATGAGCACGTAGTCGCAAAGCGACATGAAAGCCAGATCGCTCTCGCTGTCGCCCAGACCGATGGAAAGCGCACCCGGGGCAGCGACGTTCTCCATGAACCATCTGACCGCATATTCCTTGCGCAGGAAGGGCGGCAGGAAGGCCAGGAAGTTGCCATTGAAATGGGTGAACATCTGCTGCCGCGCCGCCGCCGGATGATGTTCCTGCAGGAAGCTCTCGGCCGCCGCTTTGATGGTGCACAGCTCGAAGAGGTTCTTCTGGTTGTGCTTGACCGACACGTAGAGCGGCAGACCGGCATCCACCACTACCCGCACCCGCACGTCGATGTTCTTTTCGGCGGCCACATCCTTGATATGGGCGCAAAGTTCATCGAGGAGGGCGGCGTACTGCCCCGACCCTTCGCTCATGCGCTGATGCCAGCGCGGTTCGGGGCAGCCTGCCGGCGTGAGAATGACGCCGCCGAAGCTGACGATGGCATAGGCACCGCCCGACACCGGCAACTGCACGTTCTTGAGCCCCTTGGACGAGCGCGCCGTGGTCAGAACCACCTGAGCGCTTGCCGCCAGAAGCTGGTTGAGCACCCTCTGCTTGGGGCTCAAGTAGCCGCAGACAAGGCCTTTGTCGTCCACGGCGCAGGGTTCCGCTCCTTCACAAGGCGAGACCCGCGTGGTGGTGATCAGGCTGTCGTCCACATCGCAGAAGGCCACCACGGCAGCGCTGGCAGCAACTCCGGCTTGCCCGGAAATGTTGTCTTTCGTCATAGTCAGATCTCCACTGTCTGAGCGGCCAGGGCTTCCACAAGCGCCTGGTCGATTGTTGCTGTCGGCGTCTCGTGGGCGATCAGCACCTGCTGGTACTGACCGGGAGAGACGTTGTAGAGGAAGTTGGGAATGCCGTCTTCGTAGTTGTCCTGGAAGGTCATGCCGCAGGCGATGGCGCTATCCGGCGCGGCGATGATGGGCGAGCGCGTGGTGGTCTGATAGAGCACATCCACACCCAGCTGCTCCAGATAAAGGGCCAGGCGGAAGGGCGGGAAGGAGAACTCGCCCGTGCCCAGCACCAGCACCTTGCACCCTGCCGTCTCCCTGGCCAGCGTCTGCGCCTGCCGCACCAAATGCGGTGCAAGCGCCAGGACTTCCGTCGTGCCCAGCCGTCCGTGGTTGCGAGGCAAAAGAGCATCCTTGAGCCCATCATCGCCGGTCACCTTGGGCATCTCCATGTGCTTGAGCCCGGCGGCGGCGGCAAACTGGTACTCGCCCTTGAGCACGGCAATGGTCCGGGTCGGCACCGGCATCGCCGCAAGCGTCGCCTCGGTGCGCGCCGGTCCACGCCAATCGGTGATCACGGCCGTGACCACCTGCGCAAGCGAAGGAATGCGTTCCTTGAAGGCCGTGGTCAGATTGACGAAGGTCTTGCCGGTGGAAGCTTCGTCATCCACCAGCACCAGTGATCGGGCATGCTCGAAAAGTTCGCGCGCACGTTCCCCTTCCGGCATGTACATGATGTGGTCGGCGGCATGGGAATGCTCCTCCAGGAACTCCAGGGCGGCGGGACGGTTGACCCGGTAGCGCGTGGAGTGAATGAAGACCAGGTCCTCGCGTCCGCTCAGGACTTTGAAGGCCTCGAAGACGCCCTGCCCAAGACAGGTAGCCGTCTCAGCCATGCCAATCACCACCACCGGTCCGGGCAGGTCCACCGGAATCTGACGGGCCAACTTCTCATGCACCGAGAGCATGAGGGACGGGCGCACCGGCATGTGCTTGCCCAGCACTTTGGAGACGAAGAGGAAGCCGCGCTTGGGATTGCGCCTGGCGGCGAAACCGCACAGCTCATCAAGGGGCATCAGGCTCTCGTGCACTTCCACGGTGATCACACCGGTGGGCAATTGCACGCGCCGGAACTGAATATTACGGGTATCGGTATTCATGTTTTCTGCTCTCCTTTTTCGAGTCGCACATAAAAAGGGTTGAACCGAGCTCAAGCTCGGCAGTACAGCAACAGTGGCTGCTCTTACGGCAGCCGGTTTTTCTTTGCCCTTACCGCTTGAAACTAGCCTGGTAAGCCACTTTGGCCAGACGAATCAAATTCGTTTCCAAGTGGTGAAGGCAAAAAAAAGAGAGCGACCAGTTTTCAGGCTGGCCGCTCTCGGACAAGGATTGGCACTGCCCGCGGTGCGCAGGCAGTACATTTAGTTATTCAGCGGACTTGCTCTCTTAGCAGCTCGGGCTTACTTCTGAGCCGGCGGCGTGGAGGTGATGCCCAGCTCGGCGTCGAGGCGGGCGCGCTCCGCGGCAGCGGCGGCGTCCTTCTCGATCTTGGCGATCTCGCGGTCGGTGTCCGAACCCTGGGCCAGCTCGTTCTTGGCGCGGGCCTTCTCCAGGTCGGTATCGGCCTGGCGAGCGGCTTCGCCGGCGGCGCTGAGGCGGTCCTTGATGTTCTTCAGGGACAGGGAGGCATCGGCGGCAGTGTTCAGAACCGCGGTGAGCGCTTCCTTCTGCTCGGTGTCCTGGATCTGGTCGGCGAAGTCCTTCAGGGCCTCACGGGTCTGGTCGAGGGCCTCCACGGCCTGGGCGGCGATCTTGGCCGCTTCATTGGCCGCAGCGCGCTTGCTGGTCACCGAGGCCTTGGCCTTGGCGATGTTGCCGGCGATGGCGTTCTTGGCCTCTTCGGAGGCATTGCCGGTGACGGCGATCTTGTACTGGCCGGTCAGCTTGGTCACCTGCGCTTCGGCGGCGGCGACGTCCTTCTCGGCCTGGGTGGCGCTGGCCTTGGCCGAGGCCACGTTGTCGAGCTGACGGTTCAGTTCGGCGGTGAGGCGCTGGTGTTCATGGCGCTGCTTCTCGGAGGCCTTGGTGGCACCCGAGACAGCCTTGCCGCCCTTGATCTGCAGCATCTGGCGGAAGGCCGGCCAGGTGAAGTAGAGGACGACAACGGCGAGAGCGGCCAGCACGAGGATGGTGGTCAGATTGAACGTGATCATTTTGAATTTCCTACTTTCGAGGTTGAAGATTCTGTTTGCATGCACAAAGGAGGAACGGCTGCAGGCATGCGTGCAACCGTTGAGACCTTGCTGTTTAGGCGCGGTCTCGGTCTTGGGACACCGGCGAAGTTTCCTTCGCACGGTCGAATTCGGCGCAGATTTCGCCGACCTTCACTTCCAGCGCCAGGATGATGCGCTCGGCTTCTACGAGATCGACCTTGCCCTTGAGGAGCTCCTGGCCTTTCTCGGTGAAGGTATGCACGGACTTGGGAATTTCCATGCCGCGGGAGCCGTAGTCTTTGTACTTGACCACGGCTTCAAGAAAGCGGCGCTTCAACTCGGCGCGTTTGTCCGTGAGAGCCTTGTTGAACGAGATGGCCGCTTCAGTGTCGCGACTGATGCGGTCATGCAGACCGAACCACTCTTTGACGTTGTGCTTGCTGTCATCCCATTTCTCGTCGGCCAGCATGGCGTTCAGCCTGGCCAGCCAGTCGCTCAAGCCGCGAGTAGAGGGCGGAACCTTCGGTTCCTCCGAACCACCCACCTCGACGACACAGGCTTGGTGCAACTCCAGCGCTTTCACCTTGCGCGCCTTCAAGAGCTCCAGCTTTTCCGCCGCTGTGCGCACATCGGCAGCAATCTGAGCTCGCTCGCGGGCCAGACCGGCGATGAAGTTGTTGGCGGCCTTGAAGTAAGGCGCCAGGTCTTTCTTGATGTCTTCGGTGACACCAAGGGGATCGTTGCGCCAGCGTCTCGTTGTCGATTCGAGACGAGCGGAAAGAGCCGCTACGTCGGTGGAATTCTCGCGGCCGTACTGGCGTTCTTCCGCACAGATACGCTCCACTTCCTTCTTCACCGCCGCAATTTCTTCTCCCACTTTCTGCCAGGCTTCGCCTACGGTCACGTAAGCATCGCGCAACTGCTGGAAGTCGCGCGACATGAGCTGCCGCAAGGTGGCAACGGTCATTTTCTTGATGTTCTGGCTGCCGGCGAAGAGGTCGCGGTTCTCCAGCGCCACTTGTTCGGGGGGCAGGTCGATGGACTCGCCATCGAACATATGCTCAATTTCCTCGAGCACTTTGCCTTTGCCGAAAGTGGGCAGGTTGTCCCGCTTATCCTTGATCTTCACCACCAGCTTGGAGAAGAGATCCACCTTCACCCAAAGACGCGCTTCCGCGTCAGAGGCTTTCTGGTGCTTCTCCTTTGTAGCCCCGGAAAGCTCGCGACCATCGCGAGCAAGCTGGTAGCCGATAAGGCTCTGCAGCTCCGAGATATTGGCATGCAGCGTGGCGACATCAGCCTGCCAGGCTGCCAATTTGATATCGATTTCTTCGAGCGTCACAAATAACCTCCTGGCGTCGGTTCCCGGGAAGAGAACCAGTTGCCGATTGTTGAAAATCTGCTGACGCCACTTGGGGTAAGGAAGCGCCGCCTACAAGGCAACGCTTCCCCTCACCGTCAGGTGATCAGCCCAGCAGCGCCTGGATCTTGCCCACCATGTCCTTGATGGTCTGGCCGTCGACGCCTTCGCCCATGGCCGCGAACTTCCATTCGCCGCCGTGACGGTAGAGGCGCGCCATGACCAGGCCGGTGGTGGGGAACTTCTCCGACAGGTTGAAGCGGCACAGCTCCTTGCCGTCGGCCTGGTTGACGATGCGCACGAAGGCGTTTTCCACCACCGTGAACTTCTGGCCGCGGAAGCTGTTGACCGTGAAGACGATGTGCTTGACCTTGGCGTCGACCTTGTCCAGGTCCACCTTGATCTGCTCGTCGTCGCCGTCGCCGGCACCGGTCAGATTGTCGCCGGTGTGCACGATGGAGCCGTTGGCGCTCTTGAGCTGCCGGAAGGAGATGGCTTCGAGGAGGCTCTTGTCCTCGGCGAAGAGACCGCAGGAAGCGTCCAGGTCGATCTGGGTGCGACCGGTGTCCCAGCCCAGGCCCATGGTGACCTTGGAGACAGCGCCGCCGGCTTCCTTGGCGAGGGAGATCTTCTGACCCTTCTGGAGAGTGATTGCCATTTGTTTCTTACCTTTTCAGTGGATGGGGCTCAGCCCCGCAGTTTGGGAACTTCGACGGGAAGGAGGACTGCCCTCCTTCCCTTTATGAGCGACCTGAATTTAAGTATTCAGGCGATCAATGACAGGTTCAGGGACGGCCCTAGGGTCGCCCTGAACAAAGAGGAAGCGACCGCCCGGTGCTTACTCCACTTCCACGCCGAAGTTCTTGCACAGGCCGGCCAGACCGTCGGCGAAGCCCTGGCCGATGGCCTTGAACTTCCACTCGCCGTTGTGCAGGTACAGCTCGCCGAAGATCAGCGCCGTCTCCACCGAGTAGTCCTCGGAGAGGTCGTAGCGCGCCACCTCCGTGCCGGTGCCCTCGTCCACCACGCGGATGTAGGCGTTGTTGACCATGCCGAACGACTGACGGCGCGCCGCCGCATCGTGGATGGTGCAGGTGAAGGCGATCTTCTGGATGTTGGCGGGCATCTTGGCGGTGTCGACGATGACCGACTCGTCGTCGCCGGCGCCCTGGCCCGTCTTGTTGTCGCCGGTGGAGGTGATGGCGCCGGAGGCGTGCACCTTGTTGCCGTAGAAGATGAAGTCCTTCTCGTTGTTGACCTTGGCGGTGGCGGCGTTCAGGCCGAAGGCCGAGGCGTCGAGGTCGAAGTCTTCGCCGGCGGTGGCACGAGCGTCCCAGCCCAGACCGATCTTGAACTTGGTGACGCCCGGGGCTTCCTTGGCGAGGTTGACGTTGGCGCCCTTCTTGAGGCTGATGGCCATGGTGATTTCTCCTGTTTCGTTGCGATTGAGTTTGCGGTGCTGCTGCCCCATGCAGCAGCTACCGCGAGAACTGAGGAAGAAAGCCGGTCGGCGCCGAATTCGGACCGACCGCAAAGAGTATGCGCCGCCGCTCCTACCGGTCAGGCAGAGGCAGCGGCGGCGGCGGCGATAGGAACGCCCTTAGTCGTCCAGGGCCAGTTCCAGGATCTGCTTGGTGGACAGACCGTCGCAGTGGTCCACCGTCAGGCAGTTGACGATGTCCAGGGTGGCGCCGGCCTTCTCCAGGTCATCGTCGAGTTCCACCAGGAACTTCTTGGCGTCGCGATCGCGGCCGGTCTGGATGAAGCAGATGCCGAGAGCGTCGCGGCCGAGGCCTTCCTTGCTGAGGCGCTTGGTGGCGTTGACGATGGCATCGCGCACGGCCTGACGGCCCGAGCGGGCATCGGGCAGGTTCGGCTCGCCGTCGGTGAAGATGACGATGATGCGCGGCTTGGTCTTGGGGTCGGCCGGAACGGCCTTGCCGAAGAGACCCGACTTGGGCTTGCCGAAGCGCTTGTCGAAGTAGTCGCCGATGCGCTCCTCGAGCACCTTGGCGGTGGCGGTGCCGTTGTTGGGCTGGCACTTGGCGAAGAGCGGGCCGACCTTGGCGAAGACGGTGTTCTCGTAGGTGGTCACCTTGTCGTTGAAGAAGCCGAAGGTGACACCGTCGGTGTCGATCTTCTCGCACTCTTCCACGAGCATGCTCACCTTCTCGCGGCAGTCATCGAGGCGCGTCTGGCCGGAGGCCGTGTCGCGCTCCTTCATGGAGCCGGAGATGTCGACGAAGACCTCGAGGTCGTACTTGGAAAGATCGCGCTTTTTGAGGCTGAGAGCCATGTGAATTCTCCTTGAGGGGAAAGTTTGCTGACGTTTGTGGACCGTGCTAAAGGCGCGCCCCAGGAGCTCGTAGAGAGCGGCGCGCGCCTTCAGCACTAAAAGGAACTGAGGTGCTCTGTGCGAAGTGTCAGGTCAGACCGGAGGGCGCTTACGCCAGGGTCAGACCGAACTCCGTCACGTACTTCTCGAGACCGGCCTGGTGACCCTGGGCCACGATCTTGAACTTCCACTCGCCGTTGTGGCGATAGAGTTCGGCGAAGCAGACCGAGGTTTCCACCGA